>Ga0080064_1000185_pt1 | contig 186091 bp, 159 predicted proteins | sample Subgrocontami54m_FD_69260 | JGI IMG/M metagenome (GOLD analysis project Ga0080064, IMG submission 69260) | Subsurface groundwater microbial communities from S. Glens Falls, New York, USA - GMW46 contaminated, 5.4 m (SPADES assembly) (version 2) ...
AAGGCCTGTAGAATTTCTGTGGCCAGACGCGAATTGTATACTGTGCTTTATGGGTACGAATCATAAATTACGTGGTAATCTGAAGGTGAAGTTCGACAGGCCTAAAGACAGGTCGCCATTTAATTAAAAAGCCTCCCTATTTTGGGAGGCTTTTTAATTAATTAGCACACCAACGGGATTTGGCGCTTAGGCGCCACAATGGCCCCGCGAAGGCGGCGGACTCCATCCGCCGCCGTAGTGCCGCTCGCAATGGGCGAGCGGCTTGGGGTCAAACGCGGGGTGATGGCCTAAATTCGCCGACACAGTACAGATTTCCTTCTTATTTGCTCGTTTAATACGTATTGTGTCCCCAGATTATACAGATTATACGGATGAGCATCAGCAGCGGTTTGAGCTAATCTCATGGCCATTTTCCCCCGGTAAAAGATTAAGGGATTACCCTGATTTTACGTCTGAGACTCCGGGCCTATAATGTGTTGCAACGGTAATGTGGGAATATAGTTAGGAGAATTTCCGATGCAAAAAACTCTGGCAATTTTTTCGAAAGTAATCAAAGAAAATAGCAATAATATTCTCGTCGAATGGCGTAATAAGGTAAAGCTAATGCCAATCGCAAAGGATCTGAGTATCCCCACGCTCAACGATCATATTCCAGATTTAATTAATGAGTTAGCTAATGAAGTGGCACAGGGTGAGGTTAAGGAAGCAATAATACAAACAGCCGAACTGGCGTCAATTGGTCATGGTTTAGACCGGCTTAAGGAAGGATTCAATGTCGAAGAAGTTGTAACTGAATATAACATATTCCGCCAGATCATATTAGAACTAGCCGAGCGAAATATGTTTCTGAATATGGCAGATATAGGCATCATTAATCGTACTATTGATACAGCCATCGCTCTGGCGATAAAAACATTTACGGACCAAAAAAATTTAGAGATAGAAGCACAACGGAAGGAACATTTATCCTTTGTCGCTCATGACCTTAGAAACCCACTTACGAGTATTTCCCTAGCGACTTATATGCTTAAAAAGTCTTTGTTGAAGGAAGGTATAGGGGCGGGGGAGTCTCATAAATATCTAGAACGGATAAATACAAAAATTGAAGACTTAGATGACCTTTTGGTGCAAGTAGTCCAAGAAGATAGAAATTTGGTTTTCCAAGACATAAAATTGAAGCCTATGGCTGAAAAAACTCTCCAAAATATGCAACCGTTGGCAGAACTTTCAAATACGGTCTTGGTCAACCATATTCCAGAAGAACTTATGGCAAATGCGGATGCCTATATGCTAAACCTTATCTTCCAAAATTTAATTTCTAATGCCATTAACTATACGGAAAAAGGCACTGTTACTGTTGGAGGTGCTAAATTAAAAGAATCGGCTTTTATCGAATGTTGGGTTCGAGATACTGGTGTTGGCATTAAGCCAGAAAGTCTCGGTAAAATATTTGAAAAATTTGAAACATCCAGCAAAAAAGGCGGATTGGGACTAGGACTAGTCATAGTGAAGAAATTTGTTGAGGCAAATAAAGGCCAAATCACCGTTGGAAGCAAAGTTGGGTCTGGAACAACGTTTCGTTTTACTCTTCCTGCGGTTTCGGGGCAACAGAAGATATCATGAAACCTGTCTGGATATCGTCGTTAGTTCTTTCACTCTTGACAGAAGAACTTCAGGTTGAAAGGGCTTAGTGAGATAATGATTGGCGCCTAGCACATTGCCGATCACACGGTCTACGTCATCGGTCTTAGCGGTCAGCATAATGATCGGCGTATGACGGAATGTTTTGTCTTGATCTTCCCGGATCGCCCGGCAAACTTCCAGACCGGGGAGCTTGGGCATGATCCAATCGAGAATAACAAGCGCAGGACGGATTTCCTTAGCCAGACGCAATCCCTCCTCGCCGTTGGGAGCAGTAATTGTTTGATAACCCTCTTCTTTGAGGACGGCTTCCACCGCTTTCGCCAGTTCTGGTTCGTCGTCCACTATGAGAACCGTACGATTGTCATTCATGAATTTTCTCCCCGCAGGTTTTCTATCTGCTCATCCGCCCATAAGGATAAAGTACGCTATCAGTGCAATATAGGCCTGTCGAGGTGATTCTTGAATCAGGTTAAAGCCCAGACCTTTTATCAGGTAATCTAATAAGAAAATTCTCTCCCGGGAAGGAACGCAAGCACGGTTCCCTGATAAAGACTCGGGCGTTTACCAGAGAAGATGTCAAAGTTAGTTGTCAGAGGTCGGAGGTTAAGGGGGTTTTGCTCTATAAATCAGGGTGGTGAATTTTTATAATTCGTGTCGGGCTATTTCTTTGTCTTTGGGAAGGTCGATCGTGAATATGCACCCTTTTTTGGGGATATTACGTACAGTAAGTTTGCCTTTATTTAATTGAATCGCTCGTCGGCTGATCGACAGACCCAGGCCCAACCCGGTTTTATCAGTGCCTTTCTGAACAAAGGGCTTAAACAGTTCTTCCGTTTTTCCATCCGAGAGTCCTCCGCATTCGTCGTCTACCTCAATTAAGATACGTCTCCCTGATTCTTTGCCGCGTACCGACACATGCCCATTTTTCTTTGTAAATTTTATAGCGTTACTTACCAGATTCGATAGTGCGGAGAAAACAAGATGCCGGTCCGTGGTCAATTGAATCGTGGGGTCGACATCAAATTCTAAATGGACCCCTTTCGATTTTGCCTTAATCATCGCGGTAACCTCTATTTCCTCTGTAATATCTATCAAGCGTATTTGGGTCCGTTCCGCGGCAACATGTCCCCCTACACGAATTTCCATCTGTGCATTGCTAATTAAGCGCCACATGTGCTCAAAGCACTGGCTCACTACTCTGCTGGTATTGCCGGCGCTTCCCACACGTCCCTTTTGTATCATCTCATGGGCTATGGATGCGGCCGAAAGCGAATTTCCTATTTCATGAATTAGAAAGCCCAACTGCTCGGTGCCGCTATTACTGATGCTCTCGATATTCCTTTTTTCAAACTCCGTAACAGCTTCTGCGATGGCGTAGTCCAGCGAAAGATTGAGATCCTGGAATTCCCGAGAAGTGATCTTGTAGGATTTGGTTTGGATAAACGCCGTGATGGATTGGCAAACGGCACCATAGGAATGAACGACTTGCGAAATATTGTAACCCAGCCGCAACGATTCTTTACCGTGCGTGGCCGCGTCGCCTTCTTTGATCCTGTTTTCAGAAAAAAACTTTTTGGTGTCAACCTCGGAATCAGCAGCCCCGGCTGTACGTTGCAGCACTCCGATCAGTTCATCGTAAAAAATAGGCAATCCTTTGTCCAATAACGCTGAAGTCGGCTTTAATTCGCCATCGGCAAGCACTTTGTCCCTGCATAATTGAACGATCTCTTTTTTATATTGGCCTAAAAATTTGTACAACATATTATCCCCAGCTCTTTTTAAATTCAATTTAGCCATTATGTGAACGAATAGGATACTAAATGTTGCTTTGGAGATGAATAGGGGATTTTACCCTATATTTTATAAGGGAAAATCCTAACCCTATCCGGTGTCTCTGTTAAGAGCTACCGGTCCGCGTTGGCCGGGGGTCTTGGAAGGAGAAAGTCGTTCAAGCGGCCAGCGTTAAGTCGCTGTTCTCCAAGAGGGTTTTCAGAGATAATACTTCTGTCCTGAAGGCACTGTCCGGGTTGCGGAACGCGTCATACAGGGGTCGCGGTTCGACGCGCCTCGCGAGACTTAAGTCTCGCGAGGCTTGCTCACCGCAGGCACGGTCAGACCATTCTCGAAACTTAAGCTCGAGGGACTCGTTCACCGCGGGCAGCGTCGAACCGCCCCGAGCCTGTCGAGGGGCCAAAGTTATGTGGTACGTCTACATCCTTCAGTGCTCGGACAAGTCCCTATATACGGGCATTACGCAGAATCTCGATCGTAGATTAGACGAGCATGTCTCGGGTAAGGGTGCCGGACACACCAGGATCCGGCAGGGCGCTCGTTTGATCTACCGCGAAATTTACGAGGATAGGGTGGCTGCCAGGCAGCGTGAAGCGCAAGTCAAGCGATGGTCGCGCGCCAAAAAGCTCGCTTTGGCCGATCACGCGATCGGGCGGCTGAAAACCTTGAGCCACCAGACACCGCCGCGCCAGGCGCCGAATCCCCAACTTCGATCTCTGAACGAACAGGAAGCGTAATGGGCAAAGTAAAAGTCGCCGGTTTTTCGTTGTCGATGGACAATTTCGGGGCGGGTCCGGGCCAGGACCTGCAGAATCCAATGGGCAGAGGGGGGATGCAACTGCACCCCTGGCTGCTCAAGACCCGGATGTTCAAGAAAGCGTTCGGCCTGGACGGCGGTTCGACGGGCCCCGACAATGATTTTGCCGAGAAAGCGCAGCAGAACGTCGGAGCATGGATCCTGGGCCGCAACATGTTCGGGCCGGTGCGCGGTCCTTGGATGGACAGCAGCTGGAAAGGTTGGTGGGGGGACAACCCTGTTTATCACGTGCCCGTGTTCGTCTTGACGCATCACGCGCGGGATCCGCTTCCTATGGAAGGCGGCACGACCTTTTATTTCGTTACCGATGGCATCGAGTCGGCCCTGAAAAAGGCCAAAGAAGCCGCGAAGGACAAGGATGTCCGCATCGGAGGCGGCGTTTCAACGGTCCGTCAGTACCTGACGGCGGGGTTGATCGACGAGCTTCATTTGGCTTTTTCGCCGGTCTTTTTGGGCCAGGGAGAAAATCTGCTGGCCGGCATGGACTTGCCAGGTTTGGGTTTCAAGCCGGTCGAACGGCTCGCGACCGAAGAAGCGACCCACCTCGTTTTGAAAAAAGTCTCGTGAGGCGTCTTTCATCGAGAGCTTGAGAGCGCCACAGAGAACTATGGAAATTTCCCCCCGGCTAAGTTACCATAGACCCCGTCCAAACATAATAGCGTGTCACTCTTAATGTTACGGGGGCATATGAAACCTTTTTTCCGTCGGCTCATGGTTACCGCTGCATTTTTCGCGTTGCAGGCGCCCGCCTGGGCGAGCGAAGCGGACTTGAAGATCCCGGACCTTCACGAGGGGCGCTTCGAGATGTTCGGAGGGCTCACCGGTTATCAGATCCTCCTTTACGGAGCGATGGTGATCCTCGGGACCGTCGGGCTTTCGATCTACCAGTTCCTGGCGATCAAGAAGCTTCCGGCGCATAAGTCGATGCTCGACATCGCCGAGACGATCTTCCAGACCTGCAGGACGTACCTGAAGCAGCAGGTGAAGTTCCTCGTGATGCTCTTCGCCATCATCGCATGCGCGATGAGCTACTACTTCGTCGGCCTCCAGCACGCTTCCTTCACCACGCTTGGCCTCGTTCTCTTCTTCTCGATCGTCGGCATGGCCGGCTCGACGCTCGTCGCCTACTACGGCATCCGCGTGAACACGTACGCCAACGCGCGCACCGCGTTCGCGTCGCTGCGCGGCATCCCCTGGGATGTCGTGAACATCCCGCTGCGCGCCGGCATGTCGGTCGGCCTTTTCCTCATCTCGGTCGAGCTCGTCATGATGGTGATCATCCTTCTTTTCGTGCCGCGTGAGATCGTGGGCTATTGTTTCCTGGGCTTCGCGATCGGCGAATCCCTCGGCGCCTCGGCGCTGCGCATCGCGGGCGGCATCTTCACGAAGATCGCCGACATCGGCTCGGACCTCATGAAGATCGTCTTCAAGGTCAAAGAGGACGACCCGCGTAACCCGGGCGTCATTGCCGATTGCACGGGCGACAACGCAGGCGACTCGGTCGGCCCCACGGCCGACGGCTTCGAGACGTACGGCGTCACCGGTGTGGCGCTCATCTCGTTCATCACGCTCGCGATCAAGGACCCCGCGCTCCAGGCCAAGCTCATCGTGTGGATCTTCGCGATGCGTTTCCTGATGGACTTCATGTCGGGCGTCTCCTACTTCATCAATCAGGTCATCTCCGAGAAGAAGTACAAGAACTTGAAAGAGTTCAATTTCGAGGAGCCGCTCACGCGCCTCATCATGATCGCGACCGCGCTCTGCATTTCCACGTCCTACGGCATGTCGTATCTCCTTATCGGTGACCTTCCGGACCCGACGCTGTGGTGGAAGTTCGCCTCGATCATCGCCTGCGGAACCATGGGGGCTTTTCTCATTCCGGAGTTCACGAAGGCGTTCACTTCTTCCCACTCCAAGCACGTGCATGAGATCGTGACGGCTTCGCGCGAAGGCGGCGCGTCGCTGACCATCCTCTCGGGCCTCGTAGCGGGATACTTCTCGGCATTCTGGAAGGGTATCCTCATCGCGGGCCTCATGTTCGCGGCGTACCTCATATCGGGGATGGGTCTTCAGAACGTCATGCCGCACGCGTCGGTCTTCGCGTTCGGCCTCGTCGCGTACGGCTTCCTTTGCATGGGCCCCGTGAACATCGCGGTGGACTCCTACGGCCCCGTGACGGACAACGCGCAGTCCATCTTCGAGCTCGCCCAGACCGAATCGATCCCCGGCATCGAGAAAGAGATCGAGAAGGACTTCGGCTTCAAGCCCGATTTCAAGCAGGGCAAGCACTACCTCGAGGCCAACGACTCGGCCGGAAACACGTTCAAGGCGACGGCGAAGCCCGTCCTCATCGCCACGGCCGTCGCGGGCGCTACAACGATGATCTTTTCCATCATTCTTCTCCTTCAGGAACACCTGCGCGCCGGGGCCGTCGCCGCGGCGGGGGGAGGGTTGGTCCCCGAGAACATCGGGGAAATTCTCCTCCACGAGAAGCTCTCGCTCACGTCTTCGCCCGTCCTCCTCGGTCTTCTCTGCGGCGGAGCCGTGATCTTCTGGTTCTGCGGCGCGTCGATCCAGGCCGTCACGACGGGCGCTTATTCGGCCGTCGAGTTCATCAAGAAGAACTTGAACCTCAGCAAGAAGGAGGCCGACCGCAAGGACTCCATCACGGTCGTCCGCATCTGCACCGAGTACGCGCAAAAGGGGATGTGGAACATCTTTCTCGGCCTCCTCGCGTTCACGCTCGCGTTCGCGCTCTTCGACCCGTATTTCTTCATCGCTTACCTCATGGCGATCGCGGTGTTCGGCCTTTTCCAGGCGATGTTCATGGCCAACGCCGGCGGCTCGTGGGACAACGCGAAGAAGCTCTGCGAGGTCGATTTGGGCGAAAAGAACACGCCTCTCCACGCCGCCTGCGTCGTCGGCGACACCGTGGGCGATCCCTTCAAGGACACGACCTCGGTCTCGCTCAACCCGATCATCAAATTTTCGACCCTCTTCGGTATGCTCGCCGTCGAGATCGCGATCAAGATGGACCCGGCGACGACACGCATCGGCGGGGCCGTCTTTTTCCTCGTGGGCCTCTTCTTTGTCTGGAAGTCCTTCTACGGGATGCGGATCCCGGAAAAGGTCAAAACTTCGGTCTCGCACGCCTAAGGCAGCCCACCTAAACACGAAACCGCGGCCGCGGATCCCGCCGGGCCGCCTTTTTTCTCTTATTCCCCCAGGCATTTCCCTGATACAAGATCAAGAGTTCACCCTGATTCTGTAGCGCCCGCCCCCCGGCTTATAATCCTCCGACAGTATTTATAAAATCTTGCGTGATGACGTGGAGTGAAGAGGAGGGTTCTTCAGTATGAGAGTCCTGTCAGGATCTGTTCTTATAGCGGCTGCGGCCGTAATGCTTTTAGCGCCCGCGGCCCATGCCGGATCGTATACAAAAACAGCTATCGTTAAAAACGGCGCAGGGGATATCGTGGGGTTTGCGTCCAAAGGCAGGGGGTCTTCTTTGGCCGTTTATGACAGACGCGGTAAAAGAAAAGGGCTCATTCGATCCGGGCAGAACAATACGATGATCCTTTCCGAGCAAGGCGATAGATATTATTTGATGCCGGACAAGCTGCCTTTGAATGGAGAAGCGAGGAACGCCGATAGTTTAGTGTTCAGACCGCATGGAAATTCAACAGGTTTGGGTTCTTAATCCCGGTTTGGGCCGCGCGCCGCATTCCAGGGGAGGGGTTCCAGTGAGCCAAGCAGACAAAAAATCCACCGCGGTTGCCGGAATTTTTTTGATCTTGACGGTCTCTTTATTGATATCCGGCTGCGCTCCGCTCTTGGTGGGGGCGGGAGCCGTCGGCGGTTACCACGTGGCAAAAGAACATTAAACAGGGCTCCTGATCTTCAAGTGTAGCGTCCGGCCAAGAACTTCCATAGAGCCGGATCCCGCCTTCCGAAGCCAGACATTCCCTCCGGTATGCTAAAATCAACGCATGCTGCTGGCTTTTCATAAACCCTACGGCGTGCTCTCGCAGTTCACTAAGCAGGAACCCGATCATGTGACGCTGGCCGAATTCGGGTTCCCCGAACACGTTTATCCGATCGGCCGCCTGGACTGGGACAGCGAAGGCCTGCTCCTCCTTAGCGATGAACCGGAATGGAACGACTGGCTGCTCCATCCGCGCCACTCCCATGAGCGCACATACCACGCGCAGGTGGAAGGCGTGGCGACCGAAGAGGCGATGGCGGTCCTCCGCAAAGGGGTCTTCACCCAGGGGCGGAAAACCAGGCCGTGCAAGGCGCGGCTCCTGGGGGACCCCGGTCATCCGCCGCGCAGCGTTCCGATCCGCTTTCGCCTGTCCGTGCCGACGAGCTGGATCGAGATCACGCTGATCGAAGGAAAGAACCGCCAGGTGCGGAAAATGACCGCCGTGGCGGGATTCCCGACGTTGAGGCTCATCCGCGTCGCCGTAAACAGTCTGGCGATCGGGGATCTGCCCGTCGGCAAGTGGCGGGAACTCGGGGACAAAGAAAGAGATATTCTGCTCCGGCCGTCATTCTTCCGGAAAGGGCGCGGTGAATGAGCCATGCGGCTTGAGAAACCGGGATGGGTCCATTTTTGGGTGGTGATCTTCGGGACAACGGCGGTCAGCCTGCTCTCGGCTTATCTGGCGCTGAACGTGTTTCAAAAGGATCCCGGAGTGGAAGGTTGGAGAGCGGCGCTCACGAATTGGGACGGCAACCGTTTTATTGAGATCGCCCGATTCGGGTACGGCGCTTACGATACGCTGCGCCAATCCCTGGTCGGCCATTTTCCCCTGTATCCCCTGTTGATCCGGCTGACGCATTTTATTGTCGGCGACTACAGGATCAGTTCACTTGTGGTATCGAATTTGTTTTATGTCGCGGCGATGCTTTGTTTTTTTCAACTGACCCTGATGGACCGCGACCTGGGGACCGCGTTGCGGGCTGTGTTCCTTCTGTCGATCTTTCCGACGGCTTATATTTTTCACATGGCTTACGCGGAGAGTTTATTTTTGTTCCTGGTTTTGGCGTCGTTCACCTGCGCTCGAAAGGAAAAATTCTTCTGGGCGGGTCTTTTTGGAATGCTCGCGTCGTCGTCCCGTTTTTTGGGGATCGTGCTCTTGCCGGCACTGCTCGTCGAATATCTTCATCAAAAGCGATTTAAATTGCAGGCGGTGCGCCCGAACATCCTCTATCCGGCGCTTGTGCCGCTTGGATTGGCGTTGCAGCTGGGGATCAGCCGGGTCGTCTACGCGGACGCATGGGCCTATTTTAAGCGGCAGGAAGATTTTTGGGGGCGCAGTTTTGACATGCCCTGGGTCGGGCTATGGAACGCGTACCGGGTCATCGTCGAAAATTATTCCGCTGACAAGAAAATTTTTTATGGCTTTTTTGAGATCGGTTTCATGCTGTTCGCCCTATTGACGGGCGCGGCGGCTGTCCGAAGGCTGCGGCCGTCCTACGCGATTTACGCGATAGGCCTTCTGGCGGCGATCAGCTTTAACTCGCGGTGGGCGGCGACCCCGCGCTACCTTCTGATGGTCTTCCCGTTGTTCATTTATCTGGCCGGGCTGGTCCGAAAGCCGGCGGCCGGGCTGTTGTTCGTGCTGGTCTCTTGCGCCTTGCAGCTGTATTTTTTGGTTCACTTTTTTGGGAAACCCTACCTGGCTTTTTGAGCGCCCGGAAGAATCCGATCACCCTCTGCGCCGGCAGAGGTCGTATGGACCTAAGGATCAGATCGCCAGGCGCGGCAAAGAATACAGGGCATTAGCTGATAGACGATCAAGTGTTTGCCCCGATTCCGCACCACCCACCCCCCGACGTAGAATATCCCTGATGAAATGTGATTATTACCAGAGATGTGCAAAGCAGAACAGCCAGAAACCACGGGAGGAATTGCATCATGAGAGCAATTGCGGTCGGTTCTCCGATCTCCCCGGCTGACCCCGTGATCGATATCGAGCAACAGTTCCTGCAGGACGGTTTTCTGGTATGCCGCAATTTTTTTACGAAGATAGAAATGGACACCCTTCTGCAGGAGATCAAAATCGCCGGCGAACTGATCCGGGAAGCGGACGGGAACGATTCTAACAAAGTTTTTTTATATCACAACCTGTACCGGAGGAGCGCTCAGATCCAGAAGTTCTGCAGTCAACCCAGGATCGTTGAGATCTTATGCCGGTTGATCGGTCCTTCCGTCTGGATGCATTGGGATCATGCCATAGAAAAGGGATCGGGCGGCGAATCGTTCCCATACCATCAAGACAACGCTTACAGTGAATTAAAGAACGGAGGGGTTCAGCTGTGGCTCGCGGTCAGCGATTCGAAGGAGCAGCACGGCGGCCTGACGTTTCAACGCGGAAGCCACAAAAAAGGCCTTCTGCCGCACCGTCAGGTCGGTAAGTACCGCGTCTGTGACGAGAAAGTGGGTGAAGAAGTGCCTCTCTCGTGTTCAGCGGGTGACGCGGTGTTCTTTTCCCCTTATACGTTGCACTATTCACAGCCGAACGTGTCGACCGATAAAAGATGGGTCTATGTTCTCGAATACATGTCCCGTAAGCATGACAATCCTGCGATCCCATCCCCGCGTTTTGCGATCGCGGATCAGGGCAAGTCCCGCCCTCGCTTTGTGCGTACATTCCGGAACAGATTGAATCCGCTCAATCGGCTGAGGTCCTATCGTGACCTCAAAATTGGCGAGAGGATCAGGGGCTCGATCGATCAGGTTCGATCATTCGTGGGTTATCATTCTGGAGCATGACATGCCCGTCAAAAAGAACGCCATTTTTGTCGAGGTCAATCAGCGTTTTCTGCCCTATCTGGAGGTCTTTCTCGCAGGTTTGTTCCGTATCCATCCGGATTGTCCGGACCTGCTGGTCTATCACACGGACCTGAATGACACGCAGTTACGCCGGCTGCAGAAGCACCCCGCCGTGAAAACCGTACGCTTGCAGGATACCGATTTTATTTCGGGCCCGCCGATGGCCACTCACCGTGTCAAATTGGCCGACCCGAGGATCAGTTACGCCCGGTTCTTGATCTGGACGGACAGATTCAATGACTATGAGAATGTCGTGCATCTGGATACCGATCTTTTGATCCTGGGCCGTTTTGACGAGCTTTTCTCGCATGATCGTTTCGTCATTTTCAAAGAAGAACATTCGGAAGAAAATTCTCTTTTTTATAACCCCCGCGATCCCGGCCTATTGAAACTGTTGCATGAAGACGGGATCCGCCTGCCCGAAAGCATCGCAAATTGCGGCGTGTTCGTTGTCCCAAAGAAATGCAGGTCCTCTGAGAGCTTTGAAACGCTTCGCTATCTCCTCAAGCGCTATGGCAGCTATATCAAGTGGTCCGACCAGTCGATCATCAACTTATGGATGGCAATGAAGAAGATCCGTGTTACCGAAGGCAACAGGTTCAATTTCCAGCATCGGTTGTTCGCCGATCCCGGCCCGGTGAATGGTTTGCGCGAGGCCCGGATCTTCCATTTTAACGGCGTGGACCTGACCTATCGCTTATTCTTGATCCAATGTGCCGGAAATCTTTGCCGCTTGCCCGGCGGTTGGAATATTTACCGCTTTGTTTATCGCATCGCCGACGGTCTCTTGCATCTATGGCGGTCGAGGGATCGATTTTTTGGACGCTCTTTTCATCCGACTTGGGCCGAAGGTCTGAAGATCCACAAAAAGGTCGTCGTGACGGCAAAATAGGGAAGTTCACAGCCGGTTCATATTTCAGTTTTGTCCGGTCACGCAGAGTTGAATTTCATCAGCGTTACCCGCCTCCGATTTCACTTGGTATCTTTTGCCGAAAAGGTAACAATAGGGGTCAAAAAAGGACAGCCCATGAGAAGCCAGAACCAGTTCCGAGGCGGTGAGAAGCGTAAAGAGAAGCTTTCGCAGAACGATAAACTCTACAACGCTCTCGAGCGGGAAAAGAAGCGCGAGGCGGCCCGCAAGAAGGAAACGACCGACGCGTCCCCAGCCAAGTCCTAAGAAAGCGCGCCCGGGCCGGCCTCTTCCGGCGGCTCCAGGAGGGAACGGATCCTTTGAATGAACTGATCGCCATACGCTCCGAAGCGGATATTCCGACAGAGCTCGCCGGTACGCCGGTAGCCGATCTCATCCGGTATCACAATCTGGGGCGTCCCTTCGAAGCGTACTCCAACGCCGAGCTTCTGATCGGCATGTGCATGGATAATCGCAAGCATCTGCACATTCCGGATAATTTCGCGTATATCATTCGCGCGGCCGGAGCGAACCTGCGCTACAGCGAGTTCAAGATCTCGTACGCGATCGGCGCAGGCGGCATTTCGCACATCGCGCTGATCGGCCACACGCAGTGCGGAATGGAAAATCTCGCCTCGCGGAAGGACACGTTCGTCCGGGGACTCGTCGAGCGCGCCGGGTGGGAGCGCTCGCAGGCGGAGGATCATTTCCTCAATTTCTGCATGATGTTCGAGATCGGGAACGTCGCGGAGTTCATCCTGAGCGAAACGCTCCGCATCCGCGCCCGTTATCCGAAGATCCAGGTGGCCCCGTTCATTTACCGAGTCGAGGATAACCTCCTGTACGGGATCCGCCATTGACCCGGTGTTTGCACTATCTCAACAAAATCCTCCCAAAGATTGATACAATAGAGTTATATTAAGTCTTTAACGTCGGTGCGGTCCAACACACAGGGAGGAAGCATGGGGTTTCAAGGCGGCGGTAGTGGTGGTGGTTTTGGCGGCGGGCGTCCCCGGGAGATGTTCAAAGCGACTTGCGCGGGCTGCCAGAAGGAATGTGAAGTGCCCTTCAAGCCGAGCGGTGACCGGCCGGTCTATTGCAAGGAGTGCTTCCAGAAGCAGAAGAGCGGCGGCCGGTAGTTCCGCCGGGAGCGTCACGCCCGCGCTCCTTTAACAAGGTCCCTCACAAGCAGCCAAGGGAGAGCCATGCTCCGCAGGGCGTCCGCGATCTGGCAGGGCAATTTGAAGGAAGGCAAAGGGACCGTATCGACCGAGAGCGGGGCGCTCGACAAGACCCCGTATTCGTTCAGCACGCGTTTTGAGACCGACCGGGGCACCAACCCCGAAGAGCTCATCGCGGCCGCGCACGCGGGGTGCTTCTCCATGACCCTGTCCTCCCAGCTCGGAGGCGCCGAGATCACGCCCCAGAGCATCGAGACCTCGGCTGAGGTGACGATGGAGAAGCTCGAGAAGGGCTGGACCGTTACCCAGGTCCACCTGCATGTGGTGGCGAAGATCCCGGGCCTGAACAAGATGGCCTTCGACAAGGCGGCCCAGAACGCCAAGGAGGGCTGTCCCATCTCGCGCCTTCTGAACGTCCAGGTGACGATGACGACCCAGCTCGTCTCCTGATCGATCGGGCGCGGTGAATGCGACGCGCTCTCTGAAGGTGTTACTTCTTCTTGAACTGATCCTTCTCGGTCGAGCCTTCCATGCCGAGAGTGGAGCACATTCCCTGCGAGGCGATCTCGGTCACGGCGTCAAAGTAGCCGGTCCCCACGAACTCCTGGTGCCGGGTCGCCTCGTAGCCGTCCGCCTCCGACGCGAACTCCGCGACCTGCAGTTTGGAATACGCGGCCATACCGCCGGTCCGGTATTCCTTGGCGAGCGAGAACATCCCGTGGTTCAGCACGTGGAACCCCGACAACGTGACGAACTGGAACTTGTACCCCATGGTCCCGAGCTCTTTCTGGAATTTTGCGATCGTGGCGTCGTCGAGGTTGGATTTCCAGTTGAACGACGGGGAGCAGTTGTAAGCCAGGAGCTTGCCCGGGAACTTCTTGTGGATCGTGTCGGCGAAGGTCCTGGCCTGTTCGAGGTTGGGTTTGGAGGTCTCGAACCACAGCAGGTCCGCGTAAGGCGCGTAGGCCAACGCGCGCGCGATGGCCTGGTCGAGCCCCGCCCGGACCGGGTAGAACCCCTCTGGGGTCCGGTCCCGGCTCGTGATGAACGAGCGGTCGTAGGGATCGATGTCGCTGGTGATCAGCGACGCCGAATCGGCGTCGGTGCGGGCGATCAGGAGAGTATCGGCCCCCGAAACGTCGGCCGCCAGGCGCGCGGCGATCAGTTTGGTGATGAACTCCTGGGTGGGCACGAGCACCTTGCCGCCCAGGTGGCCGCACTTTTTGACGGAAGCCAGCTGGTCCTCGAAGTGCACGCCCGCCGCGCCCTCTTCGATCATGTACTTCATGATCTCGAAGGCGTTCAAGGGGCCGCCGAAGCCGGCCTCGGCGTCGGCGACGAGCGGAGCCATCCAATAGGTGCTGTGGTCGTCCTTCAGGTGGTGGATCTGGTCGGCGCGCTGGAGTGAGTTGTTGATGCGCTTGAGGAGATACGGGACGCTGTCCGAAGGGTACAGGCTCTGATCCGGGTACATGCGCAGCGACGTGTTCATGTCCGCGGCCACCTGCCAGCCGCTCACATAGATGGCCTTGAGCCCCGCTTTCACCTGCTGGATGGCTTGATTGCCGGTCACCGCGCTCAAGACGTGGGTGTAAGGATCTTCGTGCAGGAGCTTCCAGAGCCGCGCGGAGCCCATTTTGGCCAGAGTGAAGCCGCGTTCGACGGTGCCTTTCAGCCGGTAAACGTCCTCGGCACGGTAGGGCCGGGTGATGCCTTTCCAGCGCGGGGAGTTCTTCCAGTCGGAAGACAGCTTCTCGACAAATTCCGCTTTGCCCATCGCGAGGCCTCCTTTTAGTCGATGTAGTCGTAAGCCACGAGCGTCAAAAAATCCGGGCACTCCGTCCGGGTCATCATGTCCGTGAAGATCTCGGACGCCCGCCGGAACTGGCCGGCGCCGAATTTTTCCTCACCCAGCGTAACTTTGATCTTCTCGAGCTCCTCCCCGGTCATTTTTCGGACAAGCGGTGCGTCGATGACCCGTCCGTCCGGCAGCTTGGCCCGGTGGCGGACCCACTGCCAGACCTGGGTGCGTGAGATCTCGGCGGTGGCGGCGTCCTCCATCAGATAGTAGAGCGGCACACAGCCCGAGCCCCGCAGCCAGGCCTCGAGGTACAGGGTACCGACATTGATGTTGATCCGTAAGCCCTGTTCCGTGATCGGCCCCTCGGGCACCGCCAGGAGGTCCCCGGCGGAAACCTTCACATCCTCCCGTTTTTTGTCGATCTGGTGGGGGCCGCGCAGATGTTTTTGGAAGATCTCCAGAGCGACCGGCACCAGACCCGGATGCGCGACCCAGGTGCCGTCATGGCCGGCGGTCACTTCCCGCAGTTTGTCCTGGCGGACCTTTTCCAGAGCGGCTTCATTTTTGACGGGGTCCGAAGCGATCGGGATCTGCGCGGCCATGCCGCCCATCGCGTGGATGCCCCGCTTGTGGCAGGTTTGGATCAGCAGTTCGACGTAGGACTTGAGGAAGAGTTTGTCCATGGTCACCGAGGCGCGGTCGGGGAGGATGAAGTCCGGTTTCTGCCTGAATTTCTTGATGAAACTGAAGATGTAATCCCAGCGGCCGCAGTTCAGGCCCGACGAATGGTCCTTGAGCTCATACAGGATCTCGTGCATCTCGAAGGCGGCGAGGATGGTCTCGATGAGCACGGTGGCCCGGACGGTTCCATTGGGGATGCCCAGCTTCTTTTGGGAGAATACGAACACATCGTTCCAGAGCCGCGCCTCGAGGTGACTCTCCATCTTGGGTAGATAGAAGTACGGGCCGGTGCCCCGCCGGAGGAGCTCCCGGGCGTTGTGGAAGAAGAAGAGTCCGAAGTCGAAAAGGGAGGCCGAAACGGGCCGTCCGTCCGCCAAGAGATGCTTTTCGTGCAGATGCCATCCGCGCGGCCGCACCACGAGGGTGGCGGTGTTCTCCTTTAGCGCGTACTCCTTGCCCTCGGGGCTCGTGAAGCGAATCGTGCGGCGGATGGCGTCCATCAGATTGACCTGCCCGTCCAGGTTATTGCGCCAGGTGGGGGAGTTGGAGTCCTCGAAGTCCGCCATGAAGACGTTGGCGCCCGAATTCAGGGCGTTGATGATCATCTTGCGCTCGACCGGGCCGGTGATCTCCACTTTGCGGTCCAGGAGGTCCCGGGGGATCGGCGCGACGGTCCAGTCGGATTCGCGGATCTTCCGGGTTTCGAGCAGGAAATCGGGGGATGCCCCTCCGTCTATCTCGGCCTGCCGTCGGGCCCTTTTGCCCAGGAGGTCCAGGCGGCGCGCCTCGAATTCCCGGGAAAGCTCCAGCAGGAACTCGAGAGCGGCGGGGGTGAGGAGTGCGGCCTGTTCGCCGGTGACCGGTCCGAGGACCCGGACGCCGTTCAGGGTAGGGGGAAAATCGCTCATGCTGCCACGAGGGGTTTGGGCGATCTCACACCGGCATTATAGCACAGCCCCGAAGAACTGCTTGACTTTCCGGTCTTTTAGGGTATACTTGTCTGCGTAGTACGTTAATGTTGTTTTTGAAGCTTACAGAGATAAGTTTTTAAAAGCCGCGAACGTTACTCAATTCGCGGTTTTTTTATTTGCTTGGGGCCCAAAAACTTTTATACACCGAGTAAGATCTAAGGAATACCAACACATGGCACAAGGAACCGTCAAGTGGTTCAGCGACCAGAAGGGCTTCGGCTTCATCACTCCTGAGGGCGGCAAGAAGGACGTTTTCGTCCATTTCTCCGCGCTGCAGGGTGAGGGCTTCAAGACCCTGGCCGAAGGTCAGCTCGTTTCTTTCGAGGTCGTCACCGGCCCGAAGGGTGAGCAGGCCGCCAACGTTACGAAGCTTTCGTAAGAAGCTCCTAGCGGTCCCCGGTCCGTCCAAAAGACGGGCCGGGGATTTTTTTTGCCTCTAGCCCTGGTTGCTCCTCGCCTCCGCCTCACGGTCGGCGCGATCTCTCTCGGAGCGGGGGATGACGGGAGGGTTCCCGCTCGAGTAGGAATCGATCGAGGTGTGGAACTGGTTGATCGGGGTCATGGCGCCGGTCGCGCAATCCACCTCGAACGCGATCCAGAAATCCAGCTCCTCGTCCTCGTTCAATGTCGCTGTCCGCGAGGTGACCACTCCGCCGGGCAGTGAATAGATCATGGTCACGTTCGCGATGGTGTTCGATCCTTGCGGGGGCATATAGGCCGCAACGTAATATTTATTGTCCTCACCCGTACCGCCTAAATCCCAGGGACGGAACACTTCCTTGCCTGGTCCTGTCGATGAACTCATGACCTCCGGGCGACGGGTACTGCCGGGGCCGCCTTCGTGCTCCCATGGGCTCTCCACCCAGATGTCCACGTTCACGGGTTCGGACCACTCCAGGGTGAACGTCATGTCGGGACCGCGGAAGCCGCTGTACGCGTTTGTCAGTTGTCGAGCTGTGCTGTGACCCGGTACTTCGTATTCGGTGCGCTTGTCGGAGATCTCCGAGGCGAACGGTCCCGGGCCAGCTTTCATCTTCTTACCCTTGCTCTTGGATTTATCGGATGACTTCTTCGATTGTTTTGACGGGCCATCCGGATCATCCTCATCGTCCGAAGAAACCGACCCAGCTTCTGATCCTCCGGACGATCCCGATGAACCGGGTGCTCCGGCGGCATCATTATGCTGGTCCGGAGCCTGGCTGGGAGGTGGTTGGACATGGATCACGACCTGTGTATTGGCGGTAAGGCCCGTGTCATCGACCGCCGTGAACGTGATGACGTGACGGCCGACCTGTGCAATCGTCGGGGTCCAGGAGAATGTGTTGTCTGTCAGGGTCGCTCCGGCCGGAAGCGAACTGGCTTGCGGAGGCGGAGCGGTGCCGTCCGCATCCGTGACGGTCACCGTGAACGTCAGGGTTTCCGTGGCGTTGACCCACTGGGTCGCCAGGGAGGCGAGCTCCGGCGCATGCGGAGTGGCGGTCGGCGGAGAGGTCGTATCGGACCCCGAATCTCCGGACCCGGTCGAATCGGAGCCTGATCCCTGGGTATCCGTATCGCCTGCGGGGATGTCGGTGTCCGCAGGAGGCTCGGTCGTGTCGGAGTTCGAGTCTCCGGACTCGCTTGAGTCGGAACCTGTGCCTGGCGTACCCGTATTCCCCCCTGTGGAAGTGCCGGTATCCGCCGGAGGCGTAGTAGAGGTCCCTTCACTGCCCGTGCCCGGTGTGTCCGTATCGTCTGTGGGGGTGCCGGTATCCGCCGGAGGCGAGGTTTCCGGAAGGGGATTGACCTGGATCGCCACGCTTTTTGTAGCCGATAGACCGGTCTCATCGGTCGCGATGAACGTGAGAATGCCGGTGCCCACCTGTTCCGTCGTCGGCGTCCAATTGAAGACCCCGTTCTCGAAGGTCGCTCCCGGCGGTAGTGACGGAGCGCTTAAGGTCGGTGTCGTACCGTCCGCGTCGGTCGCGCTGACGGTGAACGTCAGGGTTTCGGTCGCTGTCACGAACCTGTCCTCGATGGGGGCGATCTCCGGCGCATGCGAAGTGAGGGTGGCAACTGGCGGTGGGGTCGTGTCGGACCCCGAATCTCCGGACCCGGTCGAACCGGAGTCAATATCCGGTGTGTCCGTATTCCCTGTCTCGCCGGATATATCGGTATCCGACGGAGGCGGGGTGGTTCCTTCGCTTCCCGTTCCCGATGTGCCGGACCCCGAACCTTCGGATCCGGTCGAGCCGGAACTTGTGTCGGATGTGTCTGCCCCTGCTTCGGCGGCAGGGGACGGCGGCGAAGTGGTTGGGTCATCCGATCCGGAAGGCGGAGTCGTCCCGCCGGTATCGGATCCGGCGACCGGAGGCGTTGTTTCACCGGGGCCTGTTCCGGTATCCGGAGACGTGCCGTCGCCCGGAGCGGGTTCCGTCGCCGGAAGTGTCGTGACCGGTTTGGGAGTGACCTGAATGGTGATGCTCTTGGAAAAGGAGGCCGCGCTGACTTCGTTCACGCTGAACGTCACGGTATGAGCGCCGACCTGTGCTTCCGAGGGGGTCCAGCTGAAGGTCCCGTTCTCGAACGTCGCTCCCTGCGGGGTAGGCTCGGCCCGCATAGGGACCGGTCTGCCGCTCTGGTTGACGGCGTTCACGGGGAATGTCAGCGTCTCGGTCGCTCTCACGGATTTGTCCTCGAGCGGGACGGATACGGACCCCCTCTTGCGGATGACCAGTGTGTAGATACCGGCAGGAAGGCCGGCCGGTTCAGGGGTTACGGTGATGGTGATCTGTTTTGTTTCCGAGAGCCCGGTCGTGTCGGTCGCGATGAACTTTGCCGTGTGACGTCCTACATGGGCCGGCTTGGGTGTCCATGAGAACACCCCATTCCCGAAAAGCGCTTCGGGAGGCAGGGATAGCGCGGTGATGACGGGCGTCGTGCCATTGGGGTCCGTTGCAGGGACCCGGAATTTCAATGTCTGGCGCGCTTCTACGGACTGGTCGCTCAAAGCCCCGAATTGAGGGGGTTTGGCTTCCCGCACACCGAGCCGGCCCGAAAGGGCCCCGGTGAGATCGGCGTTCTTCTGAACAGGAGGTTTTTGGAGCGCCTCCTTTGGACTCTGGACCTGAATTTGGAATACACGTTTGGAGATCTTCGGCGCGCTGTCCCGGTCCTTGGCGGTGATCTCCACAAGATAGGACCCATCCGGGAAGTTCGCCGGGACAGTCCACAGGAGTTGGCAGATGTTGTTCCGCGGGCCGCTGAGGCGCGGGGCGACTTTGTTGTCGAGCGGTTTGGCGATGACCGATTCCAATGGCTGGCCATCAGGGTCGAAGACACGAAATGTGGCGGTCAGGGTCTCACCGGCTGTGATGACCGCGGTGAAATTCCCCGCGAACTCCGGCGCGCGTCCTCCGGTCGTGGACGCGGTCCAACCGTTCGGAAGGCTGAAGATCAAAACGGAAATGCTTAAAAGAAGGGCGCTTGTGGTCTTCATGGGGTATCGGCGGTCCTTTTTTTGGTGCGGGTGGAGTTCAAATATGGAACCTATATTTTTTATCGACTTTACTTAAAAATTAACTTTACTATACAATAGTACATTAAAATAATCCGATATACAAGGGTCGTCGGGCATAACGACGGGGGCATTAAAGGGGGGAGCGATGAAAACGTTTTTTGCGTCGTTTTTCGGGGCATTCTTTGGAACGCTGATGGCGTTGGCGATCAGCGGGGTGCTGTTGATCGGTGTGGTCAAGGTCGCGGCCGACCACCTGAAGCAGACCATGCAGAAAGTGCAGGCCGAACAAGGGCAGAACGCCGGCCAATTGCAGGAAGTGTCGCAGGCCTTGCAGCAGATCCGGCAGATGACCCAGAGCCTGGGCACGGCCGTCGAGAATGCCCAGCAGACCGAATGAACGGACGGGTCGTTCCGGAGGCATCGTTTCTTTCACCCGCTTCATGCCCGCTCCGGCGCTCGACCGGTAGGATGATATAATCGGCCTATATGAAAAAGGCCGCTCTGACAGGGTTGCCGCTGGTCTTTTGTGCGGCCCTGATCTGCCCCATATCCCTGGCCGGCGAGAGCCAACTGGCCCGGGAAGCCCGCCGGATGCTCGCCGAAAATCCGGACGACACCCGGACGATGAACAAGGCCGCCAAGAGTCTTTATAAGGAAGGTTTACACGACGAGGCGGTGGCGGTCTGGCGCGCAATGATGAAACTGCGGCCCGCGATGGCCGAACCTCATTTTCGCGTCGGTCTGGCGTACTTCGACCGCGTACAGAATGAACAGGCGGTCGCAGAGTTCCGCAAGGCCGTCGAATTGGATCCCGCATACGCCGAAGCGCATTACCATCTCGGGACCGCGTATCACGAACTCGATGATGCGGAAGGGGCGATCCGGGAATACCGGGCGGCGATCGACCACGACCCGGCCTTGCCCGAGGCCAATGACAGCCTCGGGCGCGTGCTGCTCGACAAAGGACGGGCCACCGAAGCCGTCCAAGCATTCCGGGCGGAACTGCGTCTGCAGCCCAAAGCCGCACCGGTTTACTTCAATCTAGGGTGCGCGCTCAAGGAAACGGGCGACTATGACGAAGCGATCCGGGCTTTTGAGGATTCCATCCGTTATACCTCGGCAAGGGACGGGCAGGAGGAGATCGAACAGGCCTTGTCGATGATCCTTGAGACCCGTTCGAAAAAGACCCGTTCGCTTTCGCCCGACTTGGACGAAGAGCCGGAATCGGGACCGACACTCGGGTTGTCGAAGCTGTGAACGGGATCCAGGCCGTGGTTTTCGGCAGTGCGCTCGTTCTCCTGATGGGTGCTGCTCCCGCCGCTTATGCCGGCAGCGATCCGCCCCGCGCTCTTTTCGTCAGCGTCCTTCAGGAGCCTTCTGTCCTCGAAAGCCGTCAAGCGATATACGACCTGATCATTTTTTCCAAAAGGACGGGCGTCCGAACCCTGTTCGTCCAGGTGTATCGGGGCGGCCGGTCCTGGTTCCCCTCCGGGGCGGCGGACGACGGACCGTACCGGGAATGCGCCCGCCGGGTCGGAGAGGATCCGTTCGCTCTTCTGATCGAGCGCGCGCATGCCGAAGGGATCGAAGTGCATGCGTGGCTCAATCTCTTGAGCCTGAGCGCCAACGAGCGGGCGCCGCTCCTTCAACAATACGGGCCCGGTGTCCTCACCCGGAACCTCGGGGAGAAACGGTCGCTCCTCGAATACAAGATCGACGGTCAGTATTTCCTCGAACCGGGCGATCCGCGCGTGCGGGACCAGCTGGGCACGCTCGTCGAAGAGGTGGTCCGTGCCTATCCGGAGCTCGACGGCGTGCAGTTCGACTACATCCGTTATCCGGACTGGCACCCGTGGTACGGTTATACGGACGAGAACGTCCGGCGCTTTCGCGAGGCGACCGGACGGACGGGGACCCCTGCCGAGGAAGATCCCCTTTGGAAGGATTGGAGGCGGGATCAGGTGACGGAACTTGTGGAGCTTTTGGCGCGGCGCGCACGGACCATCCATTCGTCCATTCAGGTCTCGACGACGGGACTTGTGCCGTATTCGCGCGCCTCTATGGAAGCTTTCCAGGACTGGAAACGGTGGGTGAGGAGCGGCTTGGTGGATTTCGTCACGCTCATGTGCTACGCGCGTGACGCCGCGCAGTTCGACCGTTATCTTCAGGACGCCCGGGAACAGCTCGGCGATCTGAAGAAGGCCAACATCGCGGTCGGGGCCTATGAACTGGAACGATCGCCGGGGCTTTTCGCCAAGCAGTTCCGGATGAGCGAGGAAGCCGGAAGCCGCGCCTCCGCCGTGCTGCACTACGGGAGCCTGCTCGAGCGCCCCGCGCTCGCCGGTCCGCTGACACGGAACAGGAAGCTCCGGTCCTTCGCGGAAGGCGCCGTCCGGTGAGTGGGGTGCTCGGTTTTTCGGTCCTGTGGGCGCTGGCGATCGGCGTGGCTCTGTTCGTGAATCTGGCCACCGGAGAAGGCCGGGTCCCTCAACTCCTCGTCCGGGCGCTCGCCAACGGACTGGTCCTGCTGATCTTCGTCCGCCTCAAGACGACACGCAGGATCTGGGCCGCGGCTCCCGGTCCCCATCGGGCGATCCTGGCCGTTCTTTTCGTGCTGGTGGCCGCAGGGCATTTCGTCAACCGCTCCCACGCGACGTTCCCTTTCGTGAAATGGGCGATGTACAGCCACGCACCCGCGCCCGACGAGATCTATTATTTCCGTTTCGAGGGCATCGGAGCGGACGGCGGAAGAGTGGAGCTGTATCCGGCCAAGCTGTTTCCACCGCTCCTGAACAGCCGCTTCTACCATAAGTTCGAGGACCTGTTGCAGCCGGTCCTGCCGGACCGGATGAAAATGAAGAAGCGCGCGGTCTTGGCCGGATTGCGGGGAGCCTCGGTCCCGCGGTCCGCCGAGGAAGAGGCCGCCCGGATCACGGCGCTCCTGGCCACCGTGGGCGAGGAATACAACCGGGGCCGCTCCGGCGGGAGGATAGAAGCCGTGGAGGCGATCGCCTGTCTGGCCGACGCCCGCAAGCCATGGGGCACGCCCGCCGAAAGAACGCTCGTCTGGCGCGCCGAACTGGGGACGTCATGAGGCTCACGCGTAAACATCTGGAACTTTATATCTTCGGTATCTGGGCCTTGAGCGTCCTCTTCGATCCGCTTCAAGTCCTCTCGCGCCTGCCTTTTGAAGTTTTTGAGCCGGTGGGGGTCCTGCATTTCCTGCCGGAGGCGGTCCGCCGCCTGCTCCTAGGAGAGACATTCCTGTTCGCCTTGAAGGCCGCCACCCTGGCCAGCCTCGTCTGGGCGATGGCCGGCCGTGCGGTCTGGCCGGCGGGATTGACCGCATCCGTTCTCCTGACCGTCTATCAAGGGATCGTCAGAGGGTTCGGCACCATCAATCACGACCATCTGCCGATGCTCTACGCGGTGTATCTTCTGTCGCTTTTTTCGCTCGCCGACGAGGCGGTCCGCCGCCGGGACCCCGGGGGGTTCGCCGCGCGCCGCGCGGACCTCGACCGTCTGGCGTGGGTCTCCATCCCGGCGTTCATGCTGATCGCGTACTCTTTTCTGGGGGCCTACCGGTTCGTTTTCGGCGGGCCGGCGCTTTTCGCTTCCGACGCGCTCAAGCAGTGGATCCTGCGCAACGCCCACCGCGAGATGTACTTCGTTTCCTGGGACCCGGAGGCGTTCCTAGCCGCGCATCCCTGGGTCTACACGGCCGTGAAGACCGGTTTTCCGGCCGTCACGCTCGTGGAGTTCCTCGCACCTCTCTGTCTCTTCGTCCGGCCGCTCCGTTGGGTGTTCCTAGGCGTCATGATCCCGTTCTTCTTTCTCAACACGCTCCTGATGAACATCCCGTTCTGGCAGAATTTCATGTCGTGCCTCCTGGTTTTTGCGGTCCCGTACGTTCTCGAGGAGCCCGCCCGTTGAGTGCGCGCGCGGCCGGGGATCGCCGCCGGACCTGCGAGTGGCCGGCCGCCGATCCGCTGATGATCGCGTACCATGACAAGGAATGGGGTGTGCCGCTCTACGACGAGCGCCGGCTTTTCGAGTTCCTGGTGCTCGAGACGATGCAGGCGGGTTTGAGCTGGCGGTGCGTGCTTCACAAGCGCGAGAACTTCCGGCGGGCTTTCGACGGTTTCGATCCCGGAAAGGTGGCGCGCTACGGCGCCGCCAAAAGGGCGGAACTTCTGGCCGATCCGGGCATCATCCGGAACCGCCTGAAAGTGGACGCGGCGATCTCGAACGCGCGTGTTTTTCTGGAACAAAAAACCAGGCACGGTTCGTTCCAACGTTACATGTGGGGTTTCGTCGGCGGCCGTCCGATCGTCAACCGCTGGCGGAGCCTGAAGGAGCTCCCGGCGACCTCGAAGGAATCGGACGCGATGAGCAAGGCCATGAAAGCCGACGGCTTCAAGTTCGTGGGTTCGACCGTCGTCTACGCTCACATGCAGGCCACCGGGATGGTCAACGATCACCTGGTGACTTGCTTCCGGCACCGCGAATGCCGCGCGCTCCGGAAATAGGCGGCCTCGCCGCTACTCCCGCCAGCCGAGCTCGTCGAGCACGTTCCTGAAATCCCCGTTCTCCAGCGAGACCGGCGGGAAATAACGCACGAGAGCCTCGCGCACCCACAGATCGCCGGTGGCCTTTCGTTCGCCCGGTGTCGTGAAGCGGTAACCGTAGAGGGTGGCGCGGATGAAACGGGGCGGGTGATCGGGGAACGGGTTCTCGGCGATCAGCCGGAGCGTCGCCGGATCGTTCTGTAGGAGCCTGCCGATGAGCGGCAGGATCCAGGGATGGTGGCGCCAGTCGCTCATCGCTGCGAACCACATCAGCCAGTCGAGCCGCAGGTGGTAGGGGGCCACGACCGGCAGCGTCCGGCGGACGTCCCCCGGTTTGGCCTTGAATCCGTATTCTTTCCAGACCGCACCGGCCGAAGGCACGGCATGGTCCGTTCCTTCCAGGATCACTTCGGTGCGCCGCTGGGTCACGCTGCCGAACGCCCCGTAGGTGTTCACCAGATGGAAAGGCTCGAAGCTTGCGTTCATCATCTGGCGGGGCGAGATCATGTTGAGGACCGGCGCGACGCTCAAGACGGCGACGAGCCCCGTGTAAACGGCCAGCACCCACCAGCGCGCGCCGGTGATCGGCGGCGCCGTCGCGGCGGGCGGCCGCAGAGGCAGGAAGCGCCCGAGCGCTTTGTCGTCGAAGCAGGAGATCGCGATCGTGATCGTGAGGTAGTTGAGCCAGGACAGGTTCCCGCTCAAGATGAGCAGGACCTGGAACAGCACGGTCAGCGCTCCCGCCGCGGAGGCGGCCGCTCCCGCCGCGAAATAACCCCAAGGAACGGCGATCTCGACGAAGTGCGTGCAGAGCGTTTCGATCTTGTGGGCCAGGGGCGGCAGATGGTGGAAATACCAGCTCAAAGGGTTCGGGATCGGCTGGGTCTGGTAGTGGTGGAACATGCAGGTCAGATCGCGCCAGCAGTCGTCGCCGCGCAGTTTGATAAGCCCGGCGCCGAACATCAGGCGGAACAGCACCCAGCGCAGCAGCCAGATCAGGACCGCCGGCGCCCGGGTACGGCTCGAGCCGAGAAAGATCGCCAGGAATCCCGCTTCGAGCGTCATCGTCTCCCAGCCGAACCCGTAGAAGACCTGGCCAACGTTCACGAATGAGAGGTAGAAGAGCCACAAGACAGACCAGACTGCCGTCGAGAGCCAGATGCCGAAACGTTCGGAAAGCCCGGTCAGGGCCAGAACGGACAGGGCCACGCCGGACCAGGCGACGAACGCCGTGAACGCATCCGAGGAGTGGAGGTAAAACAGGCTGGGCCCGCTCCAGAAAGGGGCGTGCTTCAGATAGAACGGCAGCGGCAGCAGACCCCGTTCCCCGACGAGCGCCCCGAATTGCCGCGCGGTGGCCAGGAACGCGATAAAATAAATGAAAGCCAGCGCCCGCTGGAAGCAAAGCCGTGTGAGCCAATAGGAATGGCGCGGAGCGGTCCCCACGGTGCTATGCTACGTTCCTGCGGCGGGTCCCGTCAAGGCGCCAGAGGGGGATAGACTTCAGGCCCGGATAAGGCTAAAATCGACGGTTTACGGGAGGATACCCCATGTCCGAGACCAAGAACGTCACATCCCGCCAGAACATCTCCACCGGCGCCAAGTGGGAGCCGATCATCGGCTATTCGCGCGCCGTGAAGGTCGGGTCTTATGTCCACGTATCCGGCACGACAGCCACCGGTCCGAACGGCCTCATCGGAAAGGGCGATGTGCACGCACAAACCGTGCAGGCCCTGAAGAATATCGAGGCGGCTCTCCAGAAAGCGGGGGCGCGGATGTCCGATGTCGTGCGCACGCGCATCTACATGAAGGACATCGCCGAATGGGAGAAGTGCGGCAAGGCGCACGGCGAATTCTTCGGCGACGTCCGCCCGGCGACGACGATGGTGGAAGTCTCGAAGCTCATCGACCCGGATATGCTTGTCGAGATCGAGGCCGACGCGTACGTTAACTGACGGGTCGGGTCGCTGAAAAGCCCTAAAAAGGAAACCTGCCTATGCTGCTCAAACTTCTGGTCCTCGCCGGTATCGCCGCTGTGCTCATCGGGCTTTTCATGCTGACGAAAAAAACCGACCGCAATGACCCGCGGAACGGGCGCTGACCGTCTGACGGCGGCGTTTTGCGGGGCCCTGTGCCTGGGTCTCCTCCTTTCCGCGGCCGCTCCCGCCGCCGCCGCGCCTGCGGTCGTTCTCTCGCGGGTGGAAGGCGAGGTCACGCTGGTCCGTGACGGCCGGGAAGTCCCCGCCAAGAAGATGACCGCCTGCGCCCCGAACGACACCGTTTCTACCGGCGACGCCTGCAAAGCGGATCTGGTCTGGGACGGCCTCTGGGGATGCCGGGTCCTGCCCTCCAGCCGGATGACGATCACCGGGGTCGAGCGGGAGGACATGGCGATGAACCTGGAAAAGGGCAGCGTGCTGTTCGCTTTCCGCAAGCTTCCTTCCAAAAGCAAGTTCCGGGTGATGACGCCGACCGCGATCGCCAGCGTACGCGGCACGAAATTTTTGGCGCGCGTTGCGGAAGGCTCGCCGGAGGTCTTCATCGTGGCCCAAGGAACCGTCATGGTGCAATCCCTTTCCGGGGGAGAGCCGTCGGCCGTCCGGGCGGGAGAGGCCTTCGAGAACGGCACGGCGCGTCCGGCCACGCACGAGGAATTGGATCAAGTCGCCGAAGCGGGCCGTATCCGGATGGACCTGCCGGGCGGAAAGGGAACGTATTCCGGCTAGTGCCCGGAGGACCCGGCCCGTCCGCTTCCGAGCGGAAGGCGCGCGGTCCGCGAGCGCGTCCCGGGGGCGACGCGGTTCACAAGGTCCTCGGCGGCGCGGCGATGATCGGTGAGTTTGACGCCTATCAGATGCAAGACACCGTCCGGGTCCGTACGGATCGCGTGCTCGCGCGACACTTCGTTGGCCCCGCCGCGGGAGTCCGTCTCGAACGCCAGCGGCCGTACGCCGGCGTCTGCGGTCAGGATGTCCCGCTTGTCGAACCGCGTCTCCGGAAAATACCGGCGTAAGGAATCCAGGAGATACTCCACGTCGCTGTCGGGGACTTTGACCGAATCCGGGTCTTCCCAGGCCCATTCGGTGGTCCCGACGCGGGTGCGCTCTCCCCGGTCGATCGCGAAGAACACCCTCCCGTCGCGGGCCTGGAGGATCACCGATTCCGGCAGGAAACGCGGCAATTCGATATGCGAGCCCGCGACGGTCAGAAGGTAACGGCCGGCGCTTTCCTTCAGGCCGCCCGCTTCCAGGCGGATCTTGTCCACCCAGGGGCCGCCCGCGTCGACCATTTTCCGGGAGTAAAAACGCTGGAGCGTGCCGTCCTGGCGCCGCGCGGTGATCTCGAAGCGCCCGCCCTCGTTGCGGTACGAAACGACCTCGGCGTGCTCGAGGCAGCGCCCGCCCGCGCGCACGGCAGAGTCGATCGTCGCCCGCACCAGCGCGACGTCGTCGGTACACCGGTCCCAGATCCGGATGGCTCCCCGAAGCCCGTCCGTTTTGAGACCCGGAAGAGCGGTCCGCACCGCTTCGGCGCCTTCCAACCATTGAGGCGTCCGGACGCCGCTGCCGGAAAGGGCCGCCAAGGTCCAGTAGATCCAGGCGCCCGCCCGTATCGAAGCCGGACGGCGGGAGTCCCCGGCATAGCAGGGGACCAGCAACGGCAGGGGGCGCACCCACTCGGGCGCGATCCTCTCAAGGATGCGGGATTCCCTCAGGGAGGCGAAAACGAATCGCAGATCTTTCCAGGCCCGGTCCAATCGGCCCCGGAGGAAAGCTTTCCAGGCCAGCTCCAGGTAACGGATCCCGCCGTGAATAAGTTTCGAGCTGGTGCTGCTGGTGCCCGATCCGAAGGTCCGTTTTTCCAGAAGGAGGACCTTAAGACCACGAAGAGCCGCGTCACGCGCGACGCCCGCCCCGGCGATACCCCCGCCGATGACGGCCAGATCATAGAGGACCCCTGGTTCCGAACTGGAGGTGGACATTCCCTGCATGATAGCCGTGAAACCCGCCCAATGCAACTCCAAGGCCGTGTCCAGACCCCGTAACCCGTCGGAAGAGGTTATCCGCAGGTTGTTTTGAGCGCTCGGAGGGTCAAAATCACAAATTAAGCACTATTTATCAAAATTTTTGTATAGTCTTTAATAATCGTATAAGTTATTTGATTTCTTTAATATGGGCTTTATGAACCATAATTTAATATTTTATGCTCATAATATGGGATTTCATACATTTAAAATCCAATTATAGTGTAATATCACCCACTTTTGATATAAACAGGCTGTTGATAAGCTGTTTATAGGGTATTTTGGCTATTTACCCATCACCAAATGGAACGTCTGCTTTTTCAACGTTTAGAGCCCGCGGTCGAAGCGATCCGGGAGGCGGGCGCTCGCGAGAATATATTTGACAGTGCTAGTCATGTATGATATCCTTTTCAACAGATAAACCATACTATTTTAGTTATGTTTTACCCGTGACTCTTAAAAAGGAAACCATGGATCATCTGGACAAGCTCGAGAATCAATCGGTCTTCATCCTCCGCGAAGCGTATAAGAAATTCAAAAAGCTCGCGATGCTCTGGTCGATCGGCAAAGACTCGAATGTTCTGCTCTGGCTGGCGCGCAAGGCTTTCTACGGTTATTGCCCGATCCCGCTGGTGCACATCGACACCAGTTACAAGATCCCCGAGATGATCGAATTCCGCGACCGCTACGCCAAGGAGTGGGGCCTGAACCTCATCGTCGGGCAGAACAAGCAAGCGCTCGCCGAAGGCATGAACCACACGCTCGGCCGCGTCACCTGCTGCACGGCGCTCAAGACCAATGGCCTGCATCAGATCATGGAGCAGTACGATTTCAAGGGACTGATCCTCGGGATCCGCCGGGACGAGGAATCCACCCGGGCGAAGGAGCGTTATTTTTCCCCGCGCGACAAGAACTTCGAGTGGGACTTCAAGGACCAGCCGCCGGAGCTCTGGGACCAGTTCAAGACCAACTTCGACGAGAACACGCATATCCGCATCCATCCGCTGTTGCACTGGACCGAAGTGAATGTCTGGGAATATATCAAGCGGGAGAAGATCCCGGTGGTGAGCCTTTATTTCTCGAAGAACGGTAAGCGCTACCGTAGCTTGGGTTGCGCGCCTTGCACGAACGCCATCGATTCCAAAGCGGCGAACGTGGACGACATCATCGCGGAGCTCAAAGCCACCAAGACCTCGGAGCGCGCGGGCCGCGCGCAGGACCAGGAGGACACTTACGCGATGCAGAGGCTGCGTACGAAGGGGTACATGTAATGGACGCCCCCGAGACGTTCCACGGCGAGGAGACGGTCGCCGCGACTTCCGAAACGCTCCAGTTCGTCATGGTCGGCCACGTGGACCACGGCAAATCCACGCTCGTCGGGCGGCTGTTGCACGAGACGGGTTTCATCCCCGACACGAAGGTCCAGCACGTGAAGCAGGTCTGCGAGGACCAGGGCAAAGGGTTCGAGTTCGCTTTCCTCCTCGACGGCCTCGAAGAGGAGCGCGACCAGGGCATCACGATCGATGTCGCGCAGATGTTCTTCCGCACGAAGAAGCGTAACTACGTCGTGATCGACGCGCCGGGCCACAAGGAGTTCCTGAAGAACATGATCTCCGGCGCCTCGAACGCCGACGTGGCGTTCCTCCTGATCGACGCCGAGGAGGGAATTCAGGAACAGACCCAGCGGCACGCGTACCTTCTGGCGCTCCTGGGCATCAAGCAGATCGCGGTGGTCATGAACAAGATGGACCTCGTCGGTTATTCGGAGGAGGTCTTCAACCGCACGCGCGACGTTTATTCGAAGTATCTGGCCAGCATCAACGTGAAACCGTACTCGTTCATCCCGATCTCGGCCTATCACGGTGACAACGTCGTGCGTCGCTCGGACAAGATGCCCTGGTACACGGGCGGCAGCATCCTCGAGACGCTGGACAATTTCCAGTCCAACGACGATCGCTCGAAACTGCCGCTGCGCCTGCCCGTTCAGGATGTCTACAAATTCGACAAACGGCGCATCATCGCCGGGCGAGTGGAATCGGGCTCGGTCTCGCCGGGCGACGAGCTTCTTTTTCTGCCGTCGGGCAAATCGACGAAGGTGAAGTCCATCGAGAAGTGGAGCGCCGAGAGCCCGGCGAACGTCGGGCCCGGCGTGTCGACCGGCCTGCAGATGGAGGAGCAGATCTTCGTGGAACGCGGTGAGATCGCCTGCCGGCGCGACTCGGCCCCTCACGTGGCCGACCGTTTCGCGGCGAACCTCTTTTGGATGGGCCAGAAGCACCTCCAGAAGGGCGGCAAGTATCTCCTGAAACTGGCGACCCAGGAGGTCGAATGCGTGGTCGAGTCGATCGCGAAGGTCATCAATTCCTCCACGCTCGAGGAGATCTCCAAGAACGCCCACGAGGTCGCCAAGAACGAGGTCGCCGAGATCGTGATCGCGGTCAAGAAGCCGATCGCCTTTGACACGTTCGACCGCATCCCTGAGACAGGGCGCTTCGTGATCGTGCAGGACCACGACGTGCGCGGGGGCGGCATCATCCTGAAAGCCGTCGAGAACTTCGGCGGGGCGATCTAACACCCCATAAAGGCGCGTATGCCCGTCATCGACATCGAGCAGGCCAACACCGAGTTCGCAAAAGCCTCCGCGGTCGCTTTCCTCCAGTGGGCGCTCAAGACCTTCTCTCCGAAGATCAAACTGGCGTCGTCGTTCGGAGCCGAGGACGTGGCTTTGATCGACCTGGTGCACCGGATCGACCCGACGGTGCGCATCTTCACGCTCGATACCGGACGACTGAACGAGGAGACCTACGAGGTGATGGACCGCGTGCGTGCGCGGTACGGCGTGACGGTCGAATCCTATTTCCCCGACGCCGCGCGCGTGGAGGCTCTCGAGCGCGCGAAAGGTTTTTATTCATTCCGCGAATCGTTGGAGAACCGCCAGGAATGCTGCGCGATCCGCAAGGTTGAACCCTTAAGGCGCGCGCTCGGGGGCCTCGACGCCTGGATCACGGGCCTGCGGCGCTCGCAGGCGGTCACCCGCACCGCGCTCGCGAAGATAGAGCGCGACGAGGCCCACGAAGGGCTCTACAAGCTGAATCCGCTGGCCGATTGGAGCGAACCGGACGTTTGGACCTATATCAAGAAGAACGACGTGCCGTACAACCGGCTCCACGACCGGGGCTACCGGTCGATCGGCTGCGCGCCGTGCACCCGGGCGATCGGGCCGGACGACGACGTGCGGGCCGGGCGGTGGTGGTGGGAATCGCCCGATCACAAGGAATGCGGCCTGCACGACCGGCCGAAAAAAGAGGTTTAACAGACCATGCGTGTCGTTTTCAAGCGCGTTCATAAAAGTTTCGTCCAGAAGGGCCAGCGCGTGCAGGCCCTCTCGGACGTGAATTTCACGATCGAAGAGGGCGAGTTCACCTGCGTGCTCGGGCCTTCGGGTTGCGGAAAGTCCACGCTGATCTCGCTGATCGCGGGAATGGAATTCCCCGAATCGGGAGAGGTGTTCGTTGAGTCCCGCAAGGTGGAAGGACCCTCAAAGGACATCATCATGGTGTTCCAGGACGCCGCGCTTTTTCCGTGGCTCTCGGTTCTCGATAACGTCGAGTTCGGCCTCAAGATCGCCGGCGTGGACGCGGCCAAGCGGCGCGAGCGGGCTCTTGAGGCGATCAAGATGGTGCATCTGTCGCGTTTCGTGAACGCCCACCCGCACGAACTGTCGGGCGGCATGCGCCAGCGCGCGGCGATCGCGAGGGCGTTGGTGATGGACCCGAAGATCCTTCTGATGGACGAACCGTTCGCCGCGCTCGACGCGCAGACGCGTGAGATGCTGCAGGCGGAGCTCCAAGAGATCCAGCAGAGAACGAAGAAGACGGTCTTGTTCGTCACGCACAACGTGCGGGAGGCCACGTTCCTCGCCGACCGCGTTCTCGAGATGAGCGCCCGACCGGGCACGGTCAAGCACGTGTACCCGATCACGCTGCCCCGGCCGCGGCGCGAGCAGGACCCGGCGCTACTGGCGATCCAGACACGGATCATGAGCTCTCTGAAGGACGAGATCGAGAAGGTCGCCCGTCAGGAGCTCGACACCGACTACCAGATCTCCAAGAGCGGCGCGGTGACGGCGGTGGACCGGAACATCGGGAGCAACATTTGATGATCCGGATCCCGAAGGCCGTGTACGAACGGATGATCGTCCACGCGAAGGCCGGATACCCTAACGAGGCCTGCGGGATCCTCGGCGGCGAACCGGGGTCCGCCAAGGATTTCTACCCGATGCGGAACCTGGACGAATCGCCGATCAGCTATTTCATGGACCCGAAGGAACAGCTCCTGGTCCTGAAGCGCATGCGTGAAGACGGTGTCCAGATGTGCGGCATCTTCCATTCACACGTGAACAGCGAGGCCTATCCGTCGCAAAAAGACGTCCGTTTGGCCTTCTATCCGGACCCCGGACCGCAGAAGGAATATCTGTCGATCTTTCCGGAGGCCAGCTATCTGATCGTTTCGCTCTCGGACCTCGAGCGCCCGGTATTGAGGTCTTTCAGGATCCAACAGGAAACCGTCACCGAAGAGGAGATACACCTTGTCTGAACAAGCCCAGCTCATCCAGATCACGCTGAACGGGAAACCCCAGGAAGTGAAGGCGGGCCTCAAGGTCTCGGACCTCCTGCAGAAGTGGAAGATCCGGCCGGAGCTCGTGACGGTGGAACTGAACGAGTCGATCCTGCAAAAGCTCGATTACGACTCCGCCGAGGTCCGCCCGGGCGACCGGGTCGAGTTCGTCTTTTATATGGGCGGCGGCGGGATCTCGGACGGGATCCTGGACCTCGTCGGCAACACGCCGATGGTCCGCCTGCGCAAGGTCGTGCCCAGGGGTTCGGCCGACGTGCTCGCCAAGCTCGAGATGTTCAATCCCGGCGGCAGCGTCAAGGACCGCATCGCGCTCAACATGATCGAACAGGCCGAGAAAAAGGGCCTCTTGAAGCCCGGTTCCGTGATCGTCGAGCCGACGAGCGGCAACACGGGCATCGGTCTGGCGATCGTCGGGGCGGTGAAGGGGTACAAGGTCATGCTCACGATGCCCGACGGCATGAGCCAGGAGCGCATCCAGATCCTGCAGAGCTTCGGGGCCGAAGTGGTACTGACCCCCGCCAAGGACGGCATGATCGGGGCGGTGGAGAAGGCCCGGGAACTGGTCGCGACCGTGAAGGACGCGTTCATGCCCCAGCAGTTCACCAACCCCGACAATCCGGCGATGCACAAGAAGACCACCGCCAAGGAGGTCCTGAAGGACACCGACGGCAAGCTCGACGCGTTCGTCGCGGGAGTGGGCACGGGCGGCACGATCACCGGCGTGGGGGAGGTCCTGAAAAAGCACAATCCCAAGATCCGGGTGATCGCGGTCGAACCGAAGACCTCGGCGGTGCTCTCGGGAGGCCGCCCGGGGCCGCACATGATCCAGGGGATCGGCGCGGGTTTCGTTCCGGAGATCTTGAACCGCGAGGTGATCGACGAGATCATCCTGGTCGAGGATCAGGAGGCCTATCAGATGGCCAAACGTCTTTCGCGAGAGGAGGGCATCTTCGCGGGCCTGTCCTGCGGCGCCGCGGCGGTCGCCGCGCTCAAAGTCGCCAAAGATCTCGGTCCCGGCAAGACGGTCGTGGCGATCTTCCCGGATTCGGGCGAGCGCTATTTGAGCATCGAGCCGTACTTCAACGTCTAGACGGACCTTTTCCAGGAGATCAACGCCCGTGGTCCCGACGTCCGCTCTTTTCAAGGTCCTGCGCCAGGCCGTTTTTTACGGCCTTCTCCTGGGGCTGTGGCAGGTCCTGTTCCAGCTGCGGCTGTGGCCGCAGTATCTTTTTCCGTCCCCCGCCCAGGTGTGGGAGACGCTCGCGGCCGGTTTCGCGGACCGGTCGTTCCTCATCGGGATCGGGATCAGCATGAAGCGCCTGGTCTTCGGTTACGGTCTCTCGGTCCTCTTCGGCGTGGCGCTGGGACTGGTGATCGGCAAGGTCCGCGTGCTGGATGAGACGGTCGGAGGGTTCCTCGTCGGCATCCAGACCCTTCCGAGCATCTGCTGGCTGCCGCTGGCGATCCTCTGGTTCGGTCTTTCGGAATCGGCGATCACGTTCGTTGTCGTGATGGGGTCTCTCCTGTCCATCGCGATCGCCACTGACGGGGGAGTGAAGAACATCCAGCCGGTCTATCTGCGCGCCGGGCGCAACATGGGAGCCAAGGGCTTCGACATGTTTCTGCACGTGGTCCTGCCCGCCGCGCTGCCGTCCATCGTGATGGGGCTCAAGCAGGGCTGGTCGTTCGCCTGGCGCTCGCTGATGGCCGGCGAGATCCTGTTCGTGAGCCTGGGGCTTGGGCACCTGCTGAACATGGGGCGCGAGCTCAATGACATGAGCCAAGTGATCGCGGTGATGATCGTGATCGTGGTGATCGGTGTCATGATGGACATGGTGGTCTTCGGATTGGCCGAGAAACGGATCCGAACGATATGGGGGCTTGAAAAACAATGAAGATCGGAAGCGGCTTTTTCATCCGTTGGGCCGCGCCGCTTGCGGTGGGGGTGGCGGCTCTGATCTGGGCGCTCGAGGCGCCCCGTTCGGGCGCCGAGGAAGCGACGGTCGTGATCGGCCATTTCCCGAACCTGACCCACGTCCAAGGCGTGATCGGCCACGCGCGGGGGGATTTCGACCGCGCGCTGGCGGGCGAGGCGGTCATCGACTGGAAGGTGTTCAACGCCGGTCCGTCGGCGATCGAGGCGCTTTTCGCCGGCAAGCTCGATATCACGTATATCGGCCCGAGCCCCGCGGTGAACGCCTATGTGAAATCCGGCGGAGACGCGGTCCGGGTGGTCGCGGGAGCGGCCTCGGGTGGCGCGGCGCTCGTGGTGCGTTCGGACTCCGGGATCGAAAAGCCGGAGGATTTTCGCGGGAAAAAGATCGCTTCGCCGCAGCTGGGCAACACGCAGGATGTGGCGCTGCGCTCGTGGCTGGGCGCCAACGGATTGAAGTTGAAAGAGACCGGCGGGGACGTGCGGGTGCTGCCGTTGGCCAACGCCGACCAGGTGACGCTTTTGCTGAAGAAGGAGATCGACGCCGCCTGGACCGTCGAGCCCTGGGTCTCGATCCTCACCACGAGCGCCGGCGCACGCGTGTTCCTCGAGGAATCCTCGCTCTGGCCCGACGGCCGGTATTCGACGGCGCTGGTCCTCGTCCGCCGCGAATTCCTGGAAAAGCACCCCGCGATCGTGAAACAATTCCTGGCCGAGCATGTCCGGCTGACCGAATGGGCCCGCTCGAACCCCGATGAGGCCAAACGGGTCGCGCGCGAGGCGATCGAGGCTTGGACGCACAAGGAACTGCCGCAGGCGATCGTGGACAGCGCCTGGGCGCGCTTGCGGTTCGATACGGACCCCCTCGAGGCATCGGTCCTCGAGCAGGCCAGGGCCGCGCACCGCGCCGGTTATCTGAAAAAAGAGCCCGATCTTTCGGGACTTTTTGAGCCGGGGCCGCTCAAAGAAGTGCTGGCGCAAAAACCGGTCGAGTGATAAACTTGGAACACTCTTTTCGACCCGTAATTTTTTTATAAGTATAGGTGAATAAATGAGTTATATAAAAGGTTTGAAATGCCGGGAATGTCACCGGCACTACCCGACCGAAGCGCTCTACGTGTGTGAGTTCTGCTTCGGTTCCCTCGAGGTCGATTACGACTACGACCGGATCAAGAGTGTCCTGTCGCGCCGGAAGATCGAGGAAGGTCCCAAATCGATCTGGCGCTACCGGGAGCTTCTGCCGATCGACGGCCCGCCGACGGTCGGTTTTCACGCCGGGTTCACGCCGCTTTTCAAAGCGGACAATCTGGCCCGGGAACTTGGCATGAAGGAGCTCTATATCAAGGACGACTCGGTCTGCCATCCGACCCTTTCGTTCAAGGACCGCGTGGTCGCCGTCGCGCTCACCAAGGCCAAGGAGCTCGGTTTCACCACGGTCGCCTGCGCCTCCACCGGCAACCTCGCCGGCTCCGTCAGCGCGCAGGCCGCCTGGGCGGGCCTGAACCGCTTCATCTTCATCCCCGCCGACCTGGAAATGGGCAAGGTCGTGGGGTCGCTCACCTACGCGCCGAACCTCGTGGCGGTGGAGGGCAACTATGACGATGTGAACCGGCTCTGCGCGGAGATCGCGGCCAAGTACCGCTGGGCGTTCGTGAACATCAACATCCGGCCGTATTACGCCGAAGGCTCCAAGACCTATGGCTATGAGGTCATGGAACAGCTCGGCTGGCGCACGCCGCGGCATATCGTCGTGCCGGTCGCCTCGGGGTCACTGCTGACGAAGATCTGGAAATCATTCAACGAGTTCAAGAAACTGGGGCTCATCGACGACGTGCGCTCGAAGGTCTACGCGGCGCAGGCCGAAGGCTGTTCCCCGATCGTGACGGCCCTGCGGGACAACAGCGAGATCATCAAACCCGTCAAACCCAAGACCATCGCCAAATCCCTGGCGATCGGCAATCCCGCGGATGGCCCTTACGCGATCGACGCGATGAAGGAATCGGGCGGTACGGGCGAGGCGGCCACCGACGACCAGATCATCGAGGCGATCAAGCTCCTGGCCCGCACCGAGGGTATTTTCACCGAGACGGCCGGCGGCGTTACGGTCGCCTGCGCGAAAAAGCTGATCGAAAAGGGTGTTATTCCGAAGGACGAAAGTTGTGTCATTTGCGTGACCGGCAACGGCCTGAAGACGCAGGAAGCCGTGACCGATCACATCGGCAAGCCGTATCGCATCAAACCGAGCCTGGAGTCTTTCGAGTCCAACCTGCGCAACGAAACCAAAATCCGGGAGGAAGTATGGCAGTCAAAGTGAGGATCCCCACTCCGCTCCAGAAGCTCACCGGCAATCAGGGTGAAGTGCAGTGCGAGGCGTCGAACGTGAACGAACTCCTGGCGGAGCTCGAGAAGAACCACCCGGGGATCCGGGAACGCCTCTGCGACGCGGACGGCAAGCTGCGCCGTTTCGTGAACGTCTACGTGAACGAGGAGGACATCCGCTTCCTCCAGGGACAGGACACGGCGCTCAAATCCGGCGACGACATCTCGATCATCCCCGCCATCGCCGGCGGAGCCTCGACTGAAAAGCGCCGCGTTACGCTCGTTTTCCCGCCGGACCAGATCAAGGAACCGGTGGTTTTCACGATGGCCAAGAAGTTCGACGTGATGCCCAATATCCGTAAAGCCCGTGTGACCGAGACCGTCGGCGAGATGATGCTCGAACTGGAAGGTTCCGCCAAGAGCCTCGACGACGGGATCAAGTATCTCGAATCACGCGGCATCAAGGTCGAACCGGTCACCGGCGACAGCGCCCGCTAGAGGCGCTGCGGGTCCTTCCGGAGGCGTGGCTAAGATCCTGCGGGCCGCCGGGTTCTTCACCGGGTTCGTCGCGTTGCCCGCGGCCGCCGCCGCGGCGGTGTACCGTCTGGCCGAAGGATATTTTCGTGCTCACGATTTGCCCGTGCCGTTCGAGTGGTGCGGGATCACCGCGGGGGCGGGAGCGGCCTGCGGGGCGATCGCCCTGTCGAGCCTCGTTCTCGCGGTCACGCAGCTCATAAGGAGGCGTCTGCCATGAGGAAGGTCCTGTTCATCCTGTCCGTTTGCTCCGTATTGGCCCTCGGGGCGGCCCGTCCGGCGTCCGCCGACGATCCGATGGCGACCATCGTCGGGGAAAAGCTCGAGCGGGTCCTGCAGAACCAGGAAAAGATCCTCGCCGAGCTCGAAGCGATCAAAGCCGAACTGGCGGTCGTCAAGGTCCGCGCGACGCTTGGCACTTAAGACCGGACGAACTTCGCGCGGCCGATGAAATTCTCCACCCGTACCCTCTACGGCCTGCAGGCGGTCATCGTTCTGGCCGCCCGCTACGGCGAGGGGTCCCTGGCGGTCTCGCAGATCGCCAAGCGGCAGGGTCTTTCGGTCGCGTATCTGGAGCAGATCCTGAACGCGCTCAAAAAACGCGGCTTCGTCAAGAGCGTGCGCGGACCACAAGGGGGATACGTGCTGTCGCGCAAGCCGTCGGAAACGACCCTGAAGACCCTTTTCGAGGTGCTCGAGCCGCCGCGCGCCTCTGCCGAAGCGGCTTCCGCCGGCAAGGTCACCGACGGCGCCGACGAAGTGGCGATCGCGAACATGCTCTTCTGGTCGCGCCTGCGCCGGTCCGTCGAGGAAGGCTTGGGCAGGACCACCCTAAAGGACCTCGTCGACGAGGCGCGCCGGCTGAAGAAATCCCGGCCGCACGGGACGTCTTATCCGTTCCATATTTGAAATGAACGAAACCGGGTCTGTTCAGCCGACAAAAGAGGAATGGAGGCGCCGGTTGAAGGAACGCTTGGCGGCCCAGGATCCCGTCGAACGTGCCGCCCGGAGCCTGCGGATCGCGGACCGGCTTTTCGCGGACGAGGCTTTTCAGCGAGCGCGGACGGTCTGCTTTTACGCGTCCCTGCCGGCGGAAGCGGACACCTCGGGCATGATCGACCGCGCGCTGTCCGACGGCAAGAGAGTGCTCGTGCCGCGCGCGGACCTGCCGGGCCGCCGGCTCGACTGGTTCCGGATCCGGGACCGGGCGAAGGACCTCGAACCGGGCACGATGGGCATTCCCGAGCCGGTCGGGGCTCTCGTACGCCGTGCCCGGCCCGGAGAGGCCGAATGCGTGCTGGTCCCGGGGCTCGGTTTCGACCGCCGCAACAACAGGCTCGGCCGGGGCGCCGGGTTCTACGACCGGTTCCTGGCGGGCCTGGGGCCCGGAGCGATGAAGATCGGGATCGGATTCTCTTTTCAAGTGGTGGACGCGCTGCCGGTGGAAGACCACGACGTGCGGCTGGATGCGGTGCTCACGGATTAACGGATAAAGGCCCATGACGACCTCTCTGATCATCGGTTCCATCTTCGGCGGGCTTCTGGCCCTCGTGGCCGTTTTTGCCGCCGGGTATCTCGTGCGCAAAAGTTTCGCCGAACGGCTCATCCGCACCGCGGAGTCCAAAGCCCGCGAGATGCTCGTGACCGCCAAGCGCGAGAGCGAGGACGTGCTCAAGCGCGCCGACCGCGAAAGCAAGCAGAGCATCCTGAACGCCCAGCGCGATTTCGACGACAAGTTCGCCCAGACCCGCCGCGATCTCGAGAACCTCCAGAAGGTCCTGAAGAACAAGGAAGATTCGCTCGAGCAGAAAGGCGTGCAGGCCGAGAAGAAGGAACGCGAAGCGCTCTTCAAGCTGCAGGAAGCCCTGCAGAAGGAAAAAGCGCTCTTCGACAAGGAACGCTCGCTCGACAAACTGCTCGAGGAGGAACGCCTGGCCTTGAGCCGCGTGTCGAGCCTCGACCCCGAACACGCGCGCGAGGAATACCTGCGGCGCATGGAGATCGAACTGCGCGGCGAGGCCGGCAAGCTCGTGCGGGAGATCGAGTCAAAAGCCCGCGAGGAGGCCGACGACAAGGCCAGGAAGATCCTGTCCCTGGCGATGCAGCGGTTCGCCGCGCCTCACGCGATCGAATCGACCGTGACGGTGGTGACCCTGCCGAGCGAGGAGATGAAGGGCCGCATCATCGGCAAGGACGGCCGCAACATCAAGACGTTCGAGACCCTGACCGGAGTGGACCTGGTGATCGACGAGACGCCCGGCGCGGTCGTGCTCTCGGCGTTCGACGGCGTGCGCCGCGAGGTGGCGCGCCTGGCGCTCGAGGAACTCCTGAAGGACGGCCGCATCCAGCCGGCGCGGATCGAAGAGGTCGTCCAGAAGACCAAGCGCAATATGGAGAACGTGCTGAAAGAGGAGGGCGAGAAGGCCCTCGCGCAGGCTAACCTCACCAACGTCCATCCCGAAGTGGTGAAGCTCCTCGGCCGCCTGCGCTTCCGCTCGAGCTACGGGCAGAACGTGCTCGACCATTCGCTCGAGGTCGCGTCTCTCTTGAACGTGATCGCCGGCGAGATGGGGATCGACCCGGTGCTCGCGCGCCGGGCGGGCCTCCTGCATGACCTCGGCAAAGCGGTGTCGGCCGACGTCGAGGGGCCGCACGCGCTGATCGGAGGGGAGCTGGCGCGCCGCTACGGCGAGCCCCCCGACGTCGTGCACGGGATCGAAGCCCACCACGAGGACATCGAAATGCAGTCCGTCTGGCCGATGCTCGTGCAGGCCGCCGACGCTTTGAGCGCGGCCCGCCCCGGCGCGCGCCGCGAAACGCTCGACAATTATGTCAAACGGCTGACCGCTCTCGAAGAGATCGCCGACCGCCACCCCGGAGTGGAAAAATCCTATGCGATCCAGGGCGGGCGCGAGGTCCGGGTGATCGTGAAGCCCGACAGCGTGCCCGAGCAGGGCCTGCCGGCGCTGGCGCGCGAGATCTCCAAGAAGATCCAGGAGAACCTGCGCTTTCCCGGCCAGATCAAAGTGATCGTGATCCGCGAGACGCGGGTCGAGGATGTCGCCAAATAATGCTGAAGATCCTCCTGATCGGCGATACCTACGGCGAACCGGGCCGGAAGGCTCTCGAGGTGAGCGTAGCGAACATGAAACGCTCCGGTGAGGTCGATTTCGTCGTGTGCAACGCGGAGAACGCCGCCGACGGCGCGGGCCTGACCGACCGGATCGTCAAGGACATCTTCCAATACGGTTGCGATGTGATCACCGGCGGAGACCACATTTTCGACAAGCGCAAGGACATCGAAGAGACCCTGAAGCGCGAGGCGCGTCTCTTGCGCCCGGCGAATCTCCCCAAGACCCTGCCGGGGGCTGGTTCCTGCGTGGTCGAGTGCAAGGGCGTGAAGATCGGCGTGCTGCACGTGGCCGGCCAGGTCTTCATGCGCTATCACTTCTCGAACCCGTTCCACGCCGCCGACGAGGAGATCGAGAAAATGCGCGCTCAAGGGGCGCGGGTGATCCTCGTGGACATGCACGCCGAGGCCACGAGCGAGAAGACCGCGATCTCCTGGCACCTGGACGGGCGCGTCGCGGCGGTGGTCGGCACGCACACGCATGTGCAGACCGCCGACGAGCGCGTGACCGAAAAGGGCACGGCCTGTCTGACGGATCTCGGGTTGACCGGGCCGTACGATTCGGTGATCGGCGCCGAGAAGAGCGGGATCCTGCAGAGATTTCTTCAGAACGGGGTCGGCGGCAAAAAGGAGGTCGCGCGCGGCGACGTGCGGCTCTCCGGGGCGATCGTGACCGTCGACGAGCACACCGGCCGGGCGGCAGGGATCGTGCGCGTGAACCGGAAGCTTCCTTCTTGAGCGTGCCTTTAAAGTACGAGCTGCGCCGGGAGGCCGTCGAACAACGGCGGGTCTTCACGGTCTCGCAGCTGACCGGCGACATCCGCGCCGCGCTCGAGGGGCGGTTCACGGGTATCTGGGTGGAGGGCGAGGTCTCGGACTTCAAGCGCTACGGCTCCGGCCACGCGTATTTCTCGCTGAAGGACGAAGAAGCGCGCCTGGGCGCGGTGATGTTCCGCCGCGAGGTCGAGCAGCTGGGTTTCGACCTGGCCGACGGCCAGAAGATCGTCGCGTACGGGCGCGTGAGCGTGTACCCGGTACGCGGGCAGTATCAATTTTATCTCGAACGCGCCGAACCCAAGGGGCTGGGGGCGCTGCAGCTGCGCTTTTTGCAGCTCAAGGAGAAGCTCGAGCGCGAGGGGCTTTTCGATCCGGCGCGCAAAAGGCCCATCCCGTACCTGCCCCGGACGATCGGGGTCGTGACCTCGCCCGACGGGGCGGCGATCCGGGACATCCTGACGGTGCTCGGGAGGCGTTTCGCGGGAGTGCGCGTGCTGTTGGCGCCCGCGCAGGTGCAGGGGGCCCCGGCCGCCGGGCAGATCGCGCAAGCCATCGCTGATCTAAACCTCCATGGCGAGGCGGATGTCCTGATCGTGGGCCGCGGCGGCGGAAGCCTCGAGGACCTTTGGGCGTTCAACGAGGAGATCGTCGCCCGCGCGATCTTCACCTCGCGGATCCCGGTGGTCTCGGCGGTGGGCCACGAAGTGGATTTTACGATCGCTGATTTTGTCGCGGACCTGCGGGCGGCCACACCCTCGGCCGCCGCGGAGCTGGCGGTGCCCCTGCGGGAGGAGCTCGTCACGCGGGTGGCGGACCTCGGCGCGCGGGCTTTTCAGGCCGTCGCGGGGCAGATCGCGCTTCTGCGCCAGGAATGGCGGGCACTGGAGAATTCACAGGGTCTCCGGGACCCGCTCGGTCTCTTCGAGGTCCGGAGCCAGCGCCTGGATGAGTTGGGCCGCGCGGCGTCCGCCAGGATGAGCGCGCGTCTCGTCCTGGAGAAGGAACGGGTGGGGGGACTTTTGGGCCGCCTGGAGGCGCTGGGGCCCCTGGCGACCTTGAGGCGCGGTTTCAGCGTGACCCAGCGCGCCGACGGCCGCGTGGTGACCGACGCCTCGCGTCTTCGGCCCGGCGAGCGCGTGCGCACGCGTCTGGCCAAAGGTTCATTTGTCAGCGAAGTCAGAGAAACGTCCGAAGAGGAGGGCTTGTAAGTGAGCCAGGAAAAAGAAATGGAGTTCGAACCGGCGCTCAAGCGCCTCGAGGCGATCGTCGAACAGCTGGAGGGCGGGGACCTGTCGCTCGAGCAGGCGCTCAAGGCCTACGAGGAAGGCGTGCGGATGGCCGATGTTTGCTCGAAGCGCCTCACGGAAGCCGAGAAGAAGGTCGAGACCCTGATGAAGACCGCGGGCGGCAAGTTCCGCACGGAGCCTCTCGCCGGAGTCGAGGACGCCGCCACGGGAACGCCGAAAACCAAAAAGAAAAAGTAAATTGGATATCACGCGCTATCTCGAGCGCCGCCGCGCCGAGGTCGACAAGGCCATCCGGAAGTTCCTGCCGCCGCACGGTGCCGGGAAGCCCTCGGGGCTGCACGACGCGATGCGCTACGCGGTGCTCTCCGGCGGCAAGCGCGTGCGGCCGGTCCTGGCGCTGGCGGCCTGCGAGGCCGTCGGCGGGAGGGCCCGCGACGTCATGCCCGCGGCCTGCGCGATCGAGTTCATCCACAGCTATTCGCTCGTGCACGACGACCTGCCGTGCATGGACGACGACGACGAACGCCGCGGAAGCCCGACCTGTCACAGGAAATTCGGCGAGGACACGGCTCTCCTGGCCGGCGACGCGCTCCTGACCCTGGCCTTCACGACGCTGGCCTCTCCCACGAACGGCGCGGCGCTCACCACCCGCGCGGCGGCGCGGCGGCTCGAGGCGCTGCGGCGCGTGGCCGACGCGGCCGGCGTGCACGGAATGGTCGGCGGCCAGGCCGTGGACATGGCCTATCAGGGCCGGGAGCCGGACCTGCCGACCCTCGAATACATCAATACCCACAAGTCGGGCGCCCTCATCGCGGTGTCGGCCGAGGTGGGCGCCTATCTGGGGGGAGGGACTCTGTCCCAGGTTCGGGCGATCCACCGCTACGGCCGCGCGGTGGGCCTGCTTTTCCAGATAGTGGATGACATCCTCGACCGTGAAGGGTATGCTAAATTGATCGGCGTACCCGAAGCCCGAAAAGAGGCCCAGGATCTCCTGGCAAAAGCCAAAAAATACGTCGAACCGTTCGGCGGCAAAGGCCGCGCATTGGCCGCGCTCGCCGATTTCGTTTTTATGAGGACCTACTAGATGGGACCCCTTCTCCGGAAGATCGACAGCCCCGAGGACGTCAAACGCCTCTCCTTCGCGGAGCTCGACGAGCTGGCGCGGGAACTGCGCGAGTACATCCTCGAGGTCGTCTCCGCTAACGGCGGCCACCTCGGCGCGGCGCTCGGCGCGGTCGAGATGACCATCGCCATGCACTATTGTTTCACGACCCCGCACGACACGATCGTGTGGGACGTGGGCCATCAGGTCCACGCCCACAAGATCCTCACCGGCCGGAGGGACGTGTTCCGCACGTTCCGCCTGCCGGGGGGCCTGTCCGGTTTTTCGAACAAGGAAGAGAGCGAGCACGACTCGTTCACGACCGGTCACGCCGCGACGTCGCTCTCGACGGGACTGGGGGTCGCGGTCGGCCGGCGCATCCTGGGCCAGCGCCGTAAGACCGTCGCCGTGATCGGGGACGCTTCGATCGTGTCGGGTATGGCCTTCGAAGCGATGAACCACGCGGGCCATCTGAAGGACGACCTGATCGTTATCCTGAACGACAACGAGATGTCCATTTCGCCGACGGTGGGCGCTTTCAACCGGTACCTCAATAAGATCATCTCGAACCCCGTCTACAACCACGTTCGCAAGGACGTCGAGGAGGCGCTGCGGCGCATTCCGGGCGTTGGCGACCGCATGGTAAAGAAGGCCAAGAAGATCGACGAGGGCCTGAAGAACCTCTTTCTGCCGAACCTTTTCTTCGAGGAGCTCGGTTTCCGCTACTTCGGCCCCCTCGACGGCCACAACATCGCGGGGCTGGTGCAGATCCTGAAGAACATCTCCCAGATCGAGGGCCCGATCTTCCTGCACGTGGTGACGAAGAAGGGCAAGGGTTACAAGATCGCCGAGGGCGATCCGCAGAAGTGGCACGCTTCGACACCGTTCTGCATCGAGACGGGCAAGGCCCAGAAATCCGTGTCGCAGAAGTCCTACACCCAGGTCTTCGGCGAGGCCGCCGTCCGTCTGGCCGAGAAAGATCCCAAGATCGCGGCGGTCACGGCGGCCATGTGCGACGGCACGGGACTGGTCGAGTTCTCGAAGCGCTTCCCCGAGCGGTTCTTCGACGTGGGGATCGCCGAGGAGCACGGTGTGGCGTTCGCCGCGGGTCTGGCCGAAGCCGACATCCGGCCCCTGGTGGCCATCTATTCGACGTTCCTCCAGCGCGCGCACGACCAGATCCTGCACGACGTGGCGCTGCAGGGCCTGCCGGTGGTGTTCTGCCTGGACCGGGCGGGCCTGGTCGGCGAGGACGGCCCGACGCATCACGGCGCTTTCGATCTCTCCTACCTGCGGAAAGTCCCCGGCTTGACGCTTTTGGCGCCGCGGGACGGGCGGGAGCTCGAGCTCATGCTCGAGCACGCGGTCGCGCATTTCGGCGGGCCGATCGCCATTCGTTACCCGCGCGGCGCGGTCGCCGAGGAAACGGGTTCACCGCTCGCCCATGTTTCTCCGGCGCCGGTCGCGCATGGCAAGGCCGAGGTCCTGAAAGAGGGGAACGAGGTGGCGATCCTGGCGATCGGGAGCATGGTCTACCCGGCGTATGAAGCCGCGATGCTTCTCGAGAAGGAGGGGGTGCGGACGTCGGTACTGAACGCGCGTTTCGTCAAACCTTTGGATGAGACGGCCATTCTGCGCCTGACTTCGGGCGCCAAGCTTGCCCTGACCGTCGAGGAAGGGACCCTCTTGGGCGGGTTCGGCAGCGCGGTGCTCGAGCTGTTCGAGCGCCATCCCGAATTGGCCCCCGCGCGCGTGCGCACGCTCGGGATCCCCGACCGTTTCATCGAACACGGCCGCCGCGACGTCCTGCTGGATTCCCTGGGGCTCTCCGCGGTGAAGATCAAGGACGAGGTCCTGCGGACCCTGACCTCGGACCCGCTTAAAATTTCCCCGCCCGTCCGGTCGAACGGGAACGGTTTCACGACCTTTTCCTCCGAATCCCGCCGCCCGGAGAATTGACCCTTAGAAAATACGGAGCCTCGCTTACGCCGCTCGTTTGCCGGCGGCGCGGGACGCTTGTGTCTGGGTCCGGGCTTCGGTGATCTTCTCCAGCGGGGTCCGGTTCAAGTCCCGGACCAGGCGGATCTGCGCGAGCGACCAGATCAGCCATTTCGTCGGGTCCCAGTGGTACCAGCGGATCCCGTTGCGGTAATCGGACGGGAAACGGTGGTGGTAGTTGTGGTACCCCTCCCCGTTGGTCAGGAAGGCCCCGACCCAGTTGTCCTTGGCGCTGGAACTAGGGTCGTACTGCGCCGTGCCGAACGAGTGCGCGAATGAGTTGATGAAGAACGTGCAGTGGTGCACGAGCGCCAAACGGGCGGCGATCCCAAGAAGCAATGTCCCGACGAAGTGCCCGGTGGCGGCTCCGACGGCCAGCGGCAGCACCAGACCGGCTCCGACGGCCAAGAGACGGTAATGGCGGTGCTGGAACATCACGAGCTTGTTCCTCTGCAGATCGGCGGCGTTCCCGTAGTCCACGGACGGTTTGCCCGACATGATCCAACCCATGTGAGCGTAGATGAAGCCGCGGCGGATGTTGTACGGGTCGCGGTCGGTGTCCACGTAACGGTGGTGGGTGCGGTGCAGGCTGGCCCAGCGCAGGGCCGACTGTTCGAACGCCGCGGCCCCGAAGAAGAGAACGAACCCTTCCACGACCGGGTGAGCTTTGAACGCGGCGTGGGCGTACAAGCGATGGTACCCCGCGGTGATCGCCATCATCGTCGCGGTGGCATAGAGAAGGAAGAGGCCCGCTTCGACCGCCGACAGGCCGTGATGCCACAGATAGACCGGGGCTCCGACGAATCCCGCGACCGCGGTGACCAGGAGGAACAGGACCCCCGTCCAGCGGATCTTGCCTTGAGCGGGCTTAACCGTTTCCAAGACCATCGAAAGATCCCGTCCTTGTCCGGTGGGGGAGCGAAGGTTCCTGTTGAAACGCCGAGAGTGACCGCAAGAGTTCCATCCCGGCCGGTGCCGGGCGGGGTGTCTAGCTGCGGATGACGACCGTGTCGTTGAGGGAGGGGGCGTAGCCTGCCGAAGCGTTCTTGACGGTACAGGCCGCCATGACGTCACGGATCTCGAGGATACCCAGCGTGGCGACCGTCCGGCCGTCACGGACGACCTCGAGCACGCTGTCCACCCGGAGGTTGTCCACGGCGCCCAGATCGATCACGACGAAACCATGGTCCGGGTTCACCGCGCGCACGCGGCCGCTCTTGCGGGACCCGGCCGGCGCGCCGGAGGAGGCCGGAGAAGCCGTTTGCGCCACGCCGGCCGCCGCGCGAGCGGGCGTATCGATCTTGATGGAACCCAGGTTCACGCTCTGCCACTCGCCCTCGATCTCTTTGCGGGCGCGGGTGATCGTGTCCTCGAGAGCGACCTTCGCGACGTTGATCTCGGATAGGCGGGAGCTGGCCGCGCGGTAGAGCGTGTCGAGCTTGGTCGCCAGGATCTCCGCGCGTTCGGTGAGCCGCGCGATCTCCTCGTCCTTCTGCCGGAGGGCCTCGGAGGTGTCGGCGGAAGCGCCGGGCAGACGCTTGATCTTCTCGATCTCCTTGGTCTTGTTGATCAGGATCTCCTCGAGGTAGACCTTCTCCTCGCGGATGCCGTCGAGATCGGCCTGGAACTTCTGCAGGTCTTCGCGCAGGGACCGGTTCGCGGTCTCCGCCGTTTTGAGAGCGCCGCTCATATTGAGGACCCTCGCCTCGAGGCTCCGGTTCTCGCGCTGGGCGGTCTCGAGGGTCTGCTCGAGCGCGCGGGCCCGCTCTTCGAGACTGCGGGTCTTGAGCGAGAGCTCGCCGGCGCGTCCGGCCAGGAAAAGGGTGGTGATCAGCAGCACTCCGGCCGACGCGGTCACATAGAGCAGGGCGGACGGGCGCCTGGGGGCTCCGGCGGGGATAGGAAGCGGCCGCCGGGGGCGGACGCTTTCTTCTTTAAGAGGTTCCATGAGACGTTCGGATATCTGGGAGATGGTCTCTTTTTCCTCTTCGAGCGACCCGGTTTTGCGGAAAAGCGCGTCGTACGGGTTGGGTCTGGGCATGACGCTTAATCTTACCATAAAGGTGCCGCTCCGTCAAAAAATGCTATAATGAGGCCATGACGGGTTTAGGCGAGATCCTCATCGTGCTTTTTATCGTGATCCTGGTCTTCGGGGCCGCCAAGCTTCCCGAGATCGCCCGTTCGTTCGGGAAGGGGATGCGGGAGTTCAAGAAAGCCTCCTCGGAGTTCGGCCCGAAGGACCCGGGCGGCCATTCCGAGGATCGTTAGAGGCGAACGGCGTATCATGTCCACGAAGGATCCGCAACTGACGTTCTTTGAACATCTCGAGGAGTTGCGCCGCCGGCTCCTCATCAGTCTGACGGCCGTCACGCTGGCGGGGACCGGCGGTTATCTGGCCTCGGACCGCATCCTGGCCCTCCTCACCGAACCGCTCCGCCGCTACGCGGATGGGCTCTACTTCTTTTCGCCTCAAGGGGCGTTCCTGGTGAAGCTGAAAGTCGCGCTCCTGGTCGGGATCATCGGTGCTTCCCCGGTCGTGCTGCACCAGCTGTGGGCCTTCCTGGCGCCGGGATTGCACGGACACGAGAAGCGCGCGGCGCTGCCCCTGGCGGCGGTGACCAGTTTTCTGTTCGTGACGGGAGCCGTTTTCGCCCAATTCGTTGTGATGCCGGCGGCGATGCGCTTCCTGGTCGGGCTCGAGAGCGATTCTCTGCGGCCGATGATCTCGGTGGAGGAATATGTCTCGTTCCTTTCCTGCATGCTCGTGGCGTTCGGCGTGGCGTTCAATCTGCCGGTCGTCGTGCTCTCTCTCGTGCTGGCCGGTTTCACGGATGCCACGGGACTGAACCGTTTCCAAAAACAGGCTGTCGTCCTGATCTTCGTGGGGGCGGCGGTCCTGACGCCCGGTCCCGATGTTGCCAGCCAGCTGCTCCTGGCCCTGCCGCTTCTGGCGCTCTTCGAATTGAGCGTGCTGGCGGCCGTGATCGTGGGGGCCGCCCGCCGCCGCCGCGGAGCGGCCGCCGCGGTGTCCGTGCCGGAGCGCCGCGCGTGAACCCCGCGTCCTGGCTGTTCCTGCCCGCCGCCGCGGTGCTCGCGTATTTCATCTTCGCGGGGTTCAAATACACGCGCCTGATCAGCAATATTTTCCTGAGCCTCGTTTACCGGCCCACGACCGAAACGCCGCCTTCCCCCGGAGGGGAGCGGTTCACGATCCTCGATTCCTCCGACAAGGAGATCGAGGCGATCCTCGTGCGTTCCGCCGAGGCGAAACGCGTGGCGTTGTTCTGTCACGAGTCGGGTTCGTCAAAGGATTCCTGGGAGAAATACGCTTTTTTCCTTCCCCGCGCGGGATTCCACGTGCTCGCGGTGGATTTCCGTACGGAGCCGGTCGAGGGAGAGGCCAATTCGCTTTCCCAGTGGCCGACGTCCGAGGACGTCGAGAGACTGCTCACGGTCGTGCGCTGGACGAAGAAGGCGTTCACCGAACAGCCGCCGATCGTACTCTTCGGGGTTTCCCGCGGGGCTGATATCGCGCTGGCGGCGTCGTTCCGCGACTCGGCGGTCAAGGCCGTCGTCGCCGACGGGCTTTTCTCGATGAAGGAGATCTTTCGCGACTACATCCGCAAATGGGCACCCATTCTCGTGCGTCCCAACTGGTTCGGTGACCGTCTGCCCGAATGGCTGGTCCAGCTTTTCACGGAACTCGGTTTCTGGTACAGCCAGCGCCGGTCGGGCCGCCTGTTCGTCGACGTGGAGCGTTATCTGGCCAAACCCCACGTCCCGCTCCTCTTGATCCACGGCGAGAAGGACGACTACGTGCCCGCTTCCCACCAGCGTTTTCTTGAGAAACAAAGCCGCGACCAGCTCGGGGTGCGGCGTTTCGTCGTGCCCGAAGCGGGGCACAACCAGGCGGTCACCCTCGACCGGCAGGCCTATGAGGCGAAGGTGACCGAATTCCTGGAGACGGTCGTATGAGGAGCCTGTGGCTGGCTCTCGGGGTCCTGGCCGCCGCGCTCGGCTGTGCCGCCGCTTCGGCGGCCGCGTCGGCGGAAAACCAGCTCTCCGCCGAGGTCGCTTCGCTTCACGGCGCTCTCACCGGCCCCGCGGGGGCCCTCACCGTGCGTCTGGCGGAGGGACTGCGCGCGTACGAGGGTTTGAACGACTACCGCGCGCATTTCTACAAACAGGAACGCGCCGAAGAGCGTCTCGGACCGCGTGAGAAGATCTTCCTGAAATTCGAGAAACCGTTCACGATCTACCTGGGCTGGCTCAACACGCACAAGAAGGGCCTCCAGGTCCTCTACGCGCGCGACCGTCATGACGGGAAGCTGGCGATCCACAAACCGGGACTTTTCCTGGGTCTGGCGCCGGTGGTCTTCCTTTCGCAGGACAGCCCGTGGGTGCGGGAGGGGAGCGCTTCCTACGACATCGAAGACGCCGGGATCGGCACGTTCCTCTTTGACCTCACCCGGGCCGTCGTTCGGGCCGCCCGCCAGCGGCAGCTGCGCGTTTTGCCGGCGGGTGATCCGGACGGCAGGAACTTCGACATCCGCTTCGAGGGATTCCGCGAAGATGATCCGGATTATTTCGCCTACCGGGTCCGGGTCAATTTCGACGAAAGCTCCGCGCTGCCGACGCGCATGATCCTCTTCGACCGGCGGAACCGCCCGACGGGGATCTATTCCTACGAGGACCTGCGGCTGGACGTGGGGCGGTCCGACGAGGAATTCCGCCGGCAGATCGACCGCCATCTTTACCGCGTCTATGAGGACACGGAGGAACGCGCGTGAAGCGCGCGCGTGCGGTCCGTTTGCTGCTTTTGTTTCTGCCCGCCGTCTGGACGGCCGCTCCGGCATGGGCGGACACGATCGTCTGTTCGGACGGACGGATCTGGGAGGGATTGATCCGGAACGAGGACGACCGGAAGATCTATCTCGATCTGGGTTTCGACACTGCGGCGCTCGACAAACGCGCCGTCGAGAGCGTGCGGCGCTCGAGCGCCCAGGAAGTCCGGGTCCTCGAGGAACGCCTGGAATCCCGGCGCGTTCACGCGATGCGCCTGCGCCGGACCCGCGCGGCTTCTTCCGGAACGGTCCCCGCGATCGCCGCGCCGGCGAAGGGGGCGATCGTCGTCGACACGCTGCTGAACGGCCGCGTGCGCGCGCGGCTGGTCGTCGACACCGGCGCCAACGTCGTCGTGATCACGCCGCGGATCGCCCGCGCGCTCGGATTGGACACACGCTCCGGCGCCGCCCGGGCGCATCTGGCGGGAGCGGACGGCCTGAAGCTCGACGCGGCCGCGGTCGTCCTGGACAAGGTGAACGTGCAGGGCACCGAGGCGCGGCGGGTCACCGCGGTCGCGCTGCTGGAGGAGCCGTCGAACCCCGAGTTCTACGACGGCTTGCTCGGGATGTCGTTCCTGGGGCGTTACGTTTTCCGTATCGACCCGCACAGCCGCCGGCTCGTGCTCGAAGACTGACTTCTTCGCCCGAAGAAGGACCGGACGAACTCCGCTCATGCGCTATTTGGAACCCCACCGCCCGGCAGGGTCCTGCACCGGAGAGCCGGATGGTGCTTCGGAGCGCAGGCGTTCGGCGTAGATCTTCTGCACTTCCTCGACGGAAGTTCCGTTCTTGGACGCGATGGACCGGTAGATCACCAGGCGATCGGCGTTCTCGGCGGCGGTGACCGATGCCGCGTCGCTTCCGCCTCCGCGGACCTCGAGCAGGCCGGCGTTGTTCTCTCCCACGGCGCCTGAACCCAAAAGGCCCATCACCGCTGCCCGACGGTCGCGGCGGCTGTAAGCGGCCGCTTCGACCTCGGGTGCCAGACCACCCTCTGCGGCATAGGCGGTCCCGACCCCGAAAGCCGCCGCGAGAACGTCGGCCGGCTTCGCCGGGGCCTTGCCGCTGACAATGCTCTCGATGTCGTTGATGTCGCTCACGACGTGCTGGTAGACGTCGAGCCGCATCGTGATGTCCATCTTGATGGGGTCTTTCGGGGCCTCCACCTGGACGCGCGCGCAGCCCGCCGCGAGGATTGCCACGAGAAAGAATTTCCACGCTGTTTTCATCGCTTTGAACCTCCCTTGTTCATGATGTTAAACCCCGTTCTTGAAAAAATCGTGCAAGTACACGTCCAGTTTGCGCGTGCCTTTGGCGCCGTTCATCTCGATCCGGAGGCCCAGGGCGCCGTCCTCCAGCCCCAGGCGCACCTGGCCCGTATCGAAATGGTATTCTTTGAAACTGGCCTCGACGATCTCGATGGGCTGCTTGGCGCGCGCGGCGAGATCTTCGAGCAGAGACCGGTCCTCGATCACGATGTCCCCTCCCGGGGAGACCGAGGTGAGCTCTCCCTCGAGCGACTCGATCCCGCCGGCGCCGCCCGTCAGGGTGATCCGGCCGCCGAGCTCGCCGGTCGCGCGGAGCTTCTTTTCCAGTTCGAAATCATGCACCGCGACCGGCAGATCCAGCGAGGTGATGTTGGCGTGGAGCGTGTAACGCGGCTGGGTCCCGACGTGCAGTTCGATCCCGCCGGCCAGCGCCCCTCCGAGGAATTCCGCGACGAACGGGCGGACCGCGATCGTGCCGCCGACCCAATGGAACGGTCCTTTCAGCGCGCGCAGCTGGGCCTTGCCGAACGCCATGCGCGAGACGAACACGTAGCCGTCGCCGCCGTACGGCATGTCGAGCGTCAGGTCCTCGAGCCGGGCCCCGTTCTTTTGCAGGGACGGCACGGCCAGGTGCACCATCCGCAGGTTCCCCGTGATGAGATCGACGTCGAAGGATCCTTTGGCTTGGGCTGTCACACCCATGAGCCGCACGTCCAGGTCCATCTCCAGCACCTCGAGCGTGTGGAACGCCATCCCGCGGCGGACCGCCGCGTCACGCGGCTGGATCAGCCCCTCGCGCGGGACGTCGACCAGCAGGATACGGGGCCGGACGACCGAGATCTTGCCGAAGTCGACCTCGATCTCCTCGGTGCGCAGCTCATAGAACGAACTTTTCATGAAAACGTCCCGCAGGACGAGCTTGGGCGGGAGCCGGAACGTGACCTTTCCGACCGAGGACGTGCCGTCGTAGCAGAAGGCCATCAGCGCCCGCTCGGCCAGGCCCTCGACGATGAGCGGCACGTTGACGATGAAGAAGGCCAGGATCGCGGCGGCCAGGAGAAGGAAGGGCAGGGCTGGTTTTTTCATGGCCCTTCTAACATAGCGAAAGCCGTTCCAAAACGCCATCCCAAAGGGTGCCCCGGGGGACAGCACGGCGTTTTTCATTGGACCGCCCGGCGCCCGGGGGGTTAAACTCGGAACGAGGGCCCTCTCTGCCGGGGCCGGGAAGGAAGAGGAGGAGGCCATGGCCAAACGTATCCTGGTCGTCGACGATGAGGCCGATTTCGTCGCGCTCGTGAAAGCCAAATTCGAACCGGAATTCGTCGTCATCACCGCGGCGAACGGCGAGGAAGGATTGAAGAAAGCCCTCGCTCATCCTCCGGACCTGATCCTCGCCGACATCATCATGCCCAAGATGAGCGGGCACCAGATGCTCCGGGTGCTCAAGACCACGTTCCGGACCCGCGCGATCCCGTTCGTGATCCTCACCGCGGTGGACGAAGCGGTTTCGGTGCACTGGGCGAGCGAACTCGGGACCGTCGAGTACCTGACCAAGCCGGTGCGGCTCGAGGATCTCGAGAAGGTCGTGAGGCGCCATGTCGGCTGAAGGCCCCCGCTGGTACGAGAGCGACTGGACCGTTTTCATCGGGTTTGTCTTCGCCGGCCCGCTGATCCTACCGCTGGTCTGGAGGAACCCCCGGTACGGCCCGGTCAAGAAGGCTGTCCTGACCGTGGTTTTCGTCGGGTTGACCGTGTTCTTCGTCCTCGTCCTCGCCGAGGCGGGCCGGCGCCTCCTGTCCCACTATGAACGCGTGCTCACGGGCGCGGCTTGACCGGCGGCAGTGGACAGGGACACCCCCCAAGGGGTAGAATAGAACGTTATTTCGGCTTTCAACAACGGCCCATCGGGGGCCGCTTTTCCATTCACGGGCGTTCGTCCGGCTCCTACTTATAGGGAAGCGATATGCGATCTGTTTCAGAGACCCTAGCGATGCCGGAAGCGCCATTTTACAGGCAGGATATCCATGAGCGGGTTCCAGGAGTGGTGGTATTCGATCCAGGAGTGGTGGTTCCGTCTTTTCGACAAGGGTTCGGAGTTCAAGGTCTCGGTCCCCGCAGGCGCCAAGCGCCTGTACATCGGGAACTTGAGCTATAGCGCCAAAGAGGAAGATCTCCGCAAGCTGTTCTCCCGGTACGGCCAGGTCTTGAGCATCGATATCATCGAGGACCGTTTTTCGCACAAACCCAAGGGCTACGCGTTCCTTGAGATGCCGCAGGACGATGCCGACCGGGCGTTGGCGCTGAACGAGTCGGAATTCCTCGGCCGTAAGTTGATCGTTTCCGAAGCCCGCGACAAGGGCCGTCGTTCGGGAGGGCGCCAGGGTGGCCGCGGCGGCGGATCGGGCCACTCGCACCAGCAACGCCAGCAGCAGCAACAGCAGCCCCGTCGCCGTGGGGACGGCCCGACGACGTACAAGGGCGGGCGGGAAAAACCGCGCGTCCAACGCTTCGATTGATGGGCGCCTTCGGAGGCGCCGAGGCGACTTTAAGCCTCGAACGCGCGGGCCTGAAAGGGCGGACCATGACCGTCGTGGACGGCCTGCAGGCTTCCGAAGAGGCGTTGCAGGACCTGACCCGGCGCTTGAAGGCCCGGTGCGGGTTCACCGCGGCCGTATCGGTCAAGGGCGCTTCCGGCCGGCTCGAACTGGTCGGCGACAAGCGCGACATCTTGCGCGCCGCGCTCCAGGAGGAAGGGATCCGCTGTAAGGGGTAGACATCGCCCGGGAGGGCTCGTACGAGAAACCAGGATCTTCACCCGATCACGAAAAGACCCGTTGCCGCATCGCCGCGGCGGCGGGTTTTTCCATTCTGAAACCCAGGAGATTTAAAAAAGCTTAACAAGAGCTTTTCATTACCGGATGCTGCGCGGAGCCGCTGTGGTGACAACCCTGGCGTGGATGGCCGCCCAGTCCATCGCGTCGGGTCTTCGGCAGACGGAGGTCGTGGACCTGAAATGGCCGGATCGGGTCCAAAGACAGGCAGCCCAATACGACAAACTTTTAATTTCTCATAGTCTTACCCCGCTCGAACGGGAGATCCGGCGTCAGCAGGAACTCCTCGAGCTCCAGGCGGCGTTCGGAAGGTCGGCATGAGTCTTCAAACGGAAAGGGACGTGCGATGAAAAAAACAACGGCATGGATGTTGATCCTGGCGGCGCTCGTCTTCCTGGCGCCGGCGAACGCTTACGCGGCGGGCGATTCGGACACCTGGGGGGACCAGATCTCGGACTGGGTGGCGACCGTGGGCCATCCGGCGGACGAGCGGGAGACCATCCTGGCCCAGCGGCGGGCCAAACGAGCCGTCGCGCGTCTCGAAAAAGCGCTGGCCAGCAGCGCCGAATCCGCCCGCAAGGGGATGGACAAGTTCGGCAAAGACCTGAACAAGCAGCTCGCCGGCACCCAGTAATGCAGGGGACGGACGGCGCTCATCCGCTGGCCGGACGTTACCGTCTGGCCGTCGTCACGGGCGCGGCGATGGTCGGCTCGATCTTTCTCTACGGAGTGATCGCGGCCTTTGCCGTCCCGCCGGTTTCGGGGAGCGCCGCATCCGTTTCGCCGGGGATCTTAAGGCCGCTCTTCTACGGGGTGGCGGGGGTCCTCGTCGGGCCGATCGTCGCGCTCAAGAGCGCGGGTCTTCGCCGCGCGGTCGTCCGTAAGCCGCCCGAAGACCCGGCGGCGCGCGGCGCGCGCCTCTTCGCCCTGGAGACGGCCGGTTTCGCTCTCTGCGAAGTGCCGGCCCTCCTGGGGCTGGTCCTTTACATCCTCACCGGCGAGATCGGGGATTTTTACCGCCTGGCCGGGTACGCGCTGACGTTGTTCCTGGTTTTTTTCCCGCGGTACAACGCCTGGCGGGAGTTCGAGCGCTAGCGATGGATTGTCCGAAATGCGTGGGCCGCCTGAAACGGCTCGAGATCGCGGTGTTCCAATCCACCGCCGGCCAACGTCACGAATCCGGACTGCACACGATGCTCCAGATGGACCAGTGTTTCATCTGCGGGGGTTTGTGGTGCGACCGCACCGCGCTCGAGCAGTATCTGGCCAAGCGGATCGGCGTGGTCGAGCACGTGCCGGTGGACCCCCAGACCAGCCGTGAACTCTCCAAACGATCGGGCACCTGCCCCACTTGCAAGACCGATCTGGTGAAGAAGGACTGGGGCCGCTTCCGGAAGGTCGGTGTGGAGCACTGTGAGACATGCGACGGTCTCTGGCTCGACGGCGCCGAGATCGACCGCCTCCAACGCGCCACCCACCCGCATCCGTCCCCTCTTCAGACCGTCCTCCGGTTCTTCCGTCCCGCCAAAAAAACTTAACCGCGTTCTTTGTTCGCAGACGCGGCGCCTAGAAGCGCGTATCCCGCTCGGTCGGTGTACGCTAGCCTCCCTCGCGGGACACGACGCTTCTCGCGCCGCGATAGAGGTGCGGAACATGCGAACGGCTGTCGCGCCGCGAGGAGTGTCATGCCTCGTGAGGGAGACTAGACCGCTCCGACCGAACGAGGCATGCGCTCCTAGGCGGCGCGTCTGGGTCTATTTGTGGAGATCTCCCCGCCAGGGGGAGGGACGGTCGGCCGCGACCCGCCACACGCAAGTCAGCAGCACCCAAACGAGGATCAGCGAACCCAGCGGATGGAGGAGGGCGTACCAGGGATTCGCGCGCAGCATGCGGTTGCCGGCGAAACGCACGGCGACGATAATGGCGCACGCGGCCGCGGCGAAAGCGGCCACGGCCGCGTCGAAGCGCGTCGAAGCCTCCAGGAACAATAATTTTTCCCATCCGAGCACCGCGAACGGGAAGATCGAGAAGAATAGGAAGAACGCCGTTTTTTCCAGCAAGACCGGGATCTTTTTCTCGAACAGGTGCGTGTAGATGCGTGTCCAGCCGCGGTGGATCTCGGCGAGCGATCCGTACATGCGCGTGGAGTAGAGCCGTGTGCCGTCGAGGAACGCGACGACCCGCCCCGACCGGCGCGTGAGCTTGGCCAGCGCCACGTCCTCGACCGTTTCGGAGCGGACCGCTTCGTTGCCGCCGACGGACTCGTACGCGCCGCGCCGCGTGAGGATGAACTGGCCGTTGGCCAGGGTGATCCCGCTTGCGGGGTCGTTGACGCGCGCGGGATCGAACCAGATCGCGAGCGCCCCCACCGCGATCGGCTGGACCACGTTCTCCCAGAAACCGCGCGCCTCGGTCCGGGGCGCCAGCGTCAGAAAATCGATCTTCCTCTCGAGCGCGGTCCGTACCGCCGTGGCGACGCTGCGCGGCGAATGGGTGGTGTCGGCGTCCGTGAAGAGGAACCACTCGCCCGAGGCGGCCTTGGCGCCGGCCGCCATCGCGTGGTTCTTGCCGGTCCATCCGGGGGGGAGTTTTTCGATCCGGACCACGCGCATCGGGAACGGGGAGAGCGCGCACATTTTGTCGAGGATGACCGGCGTGCGGTCGGAGGAACGGTCGTCGACCACGACGATCTCGAGCGCCGGGTAGGACTGGTCGAACAGATGCTTCAGGCAGTTGCCGGCGTTGTTCTCTTCGTCCCGCATGGGGACGATCAGGGTCACCTTCGGAGCGGCCGGCGGCGGGTCGGCCGGCTCGAGCGGCGCGTAAGCGCGGCGGAACGCGCTCAAACGCCAGGCCCGTCGGACCCATTCGGCGAGGACGGCCGCCAGCGCCGCCTGGATGAGGAAGCTAGATGAGGGAATAGCCACCGTCGGCGACGATCGTCTGTCCGTAGACCCAGCCGGACGCGGGGCCCAGCAGGAAATCGACGACCGCCGCCAGGTCCTCGGGCCGGCCGACCCGCCCTCCGGGCGTGCGCGTAACGGCCTCGCGTTTCATCTGGTCGAAGCCGGGGAACACGCGGAGCGAGTCGGTGTCGACCAGACCCCCGGAGACGGCGTTGACGCGGATGCTCTGCGGCGCGTATTCGACCGCCAGGTAGCGGACGAGATTCTCGAGCGCGGCTTTCGAGATGCCGATCGCGCCGTAATTGGGGGTGTAGCGGCGCGCGCCAAGCGACGAGAGCGCCACGATGCACCCGCCCTGCGCTTTCATCAGCGGGAACGCCGCCTGTGACAGGAGCAAGAGCGCCTTGGCGTTCACGTCGAGCGAGATGTCCCAGTCCTTCACGCGCAATTGGGACACCGGTTTGAAGACTCCGAGCGCCGCGTTGTGGACGAGGGCGTCCAACCTGGAGGTTTCTTTGGCGACGGTCTCGAAGAGCGAGCGGACCTCGTCCGGATCGCCGACATTGCCCCGCAAAAGATGCACCCGCGCGCCTTGGGCCTCGGCGGCCTTCTTGGTCGACTCGGCCGATTCCTCGTCCCGCAGGTAGTTGAGGAAGATCAGGCGTCCCGGAGCGGCCTGGGAAAGCGTAATTGCGCGGCCGATGCCGCGTGAGCCGCCGCTGATGAAGAGGGATCGAGTGGTGTCGGTCATGCCGAGGCTTACTGTAGCACCCGCGCGGAGCACGCGCAAGCTCCCCCGGGGGTCCGGGGACCATGCGAACCGAGGCTTGGGAGGAGCGCCCGGGCGTGCTACAATCCGTCCGATGGAGCCCCAAGAGGACCGGTCGCGCCGGGCCAAGCGCGAATTCCGCGATTTCCAGATCCGTCTGTGGAGCCTGCACGGCCTGGCGGCCGTGGTGGTGGGTTTGAGCTTTTTTCCGGCGGTTTCGCTTTTTTACGGCGTCTGGAAGGGCTCGGCCGCGCTGCCGGTCTGGGCGCGCCTGGTCACCCTGTCGTTCTCGATCGGGATCGGTTATTTCGTGTTCGGGACGACGCTCATTTTCCTCTGCGTGGCCGCCAAAAATCTCCTCGGGTTCCGGATCAAACCCGGTCTGCACGCGATGTACTCTCCCGAAGCGCTCGACTGGATGTCCTACAACTCGCTTGTGCTCGTGGCCAACAGCGCTTTTCTCGACGTGTTGAGGATCTCGCCGTTCCAGACCCTTTTTTACCGCCTGATGGGCGCCCGGGTAGGTCGGGGCGTCAACGTGAACACGGGAGGCTTGGCCGACCTGTCGCTCCTGGAGATCGGGGACGACGTCGTGATCGGGGGAGGCACCGCGCTCATCTGCCACGGGGTGGAACGGGGGCTCATCCGCCTGGCTCCGACCCGGATCGGGAACCGCGTGTCGATCGGCCTGAACACCGTGATCATGCCCGACTGCCAGATCGGGGACGGCGCTTCGATCTCCCCCTGCAGTTACCTGCCCAAAGGTACCCGGATCCCCCCGAGGGGGGTCTGGGGGGGCAACCCCGTCCGGGACCTGCGGGCCGAACGCCGGGCCGCGATCCAGGAGGAACAGGACCGATGAGCAGCGTGGCGTTTTGGGGCTGTTCATGTTATAGTGCTAGGCATTATTCGTCCCCGATCGGCCGGGCGAAAGGCGTTTTTTGAGCGTTTTTTCCTTTGTGGATAAGGTGTTAGAACGTCACGAGCGTGAAGACCTGACGGCCTTCTATCGCTTGACCGGTGAGGAGGAGTTCCTCCTGGATCATTTTGAGGGTTTTCCGGTCATGCCGGGGGTCCTGCTCTTGGAATCGCTCCGGCAGGCCGCTTCCGTTCTCCTGTCGAACCCCGAAGATCCCCGTAAGACGGCCTGGCGTCTGGAATCCGCCGAAGACGTGAAATTCGGTCAATTCGTTCGGCCCGGCAGCGGGCTCCGGATATCGGTCCGCGCGTCGGGCCAGGACGGACCCGCCAGGCTCGTCGAGGGGCGGATCGACCTGACCGACGACGGGGGGGTCGCCCGGGGCAAGGCGCTCACGGCGTCTTTGCGCCTGGTGCCGCTCGAGATCCCGGTCCGGTGAGCGGGCCGTTGGATGGCAAGGTCGCCCTGGTCACGGGCGGCTCTCGCGGCATCGGAGCGGCGGTCGTGCGGCGTCTGGCTCGGGACGGCGCACGGGTGGTGTTCACGTACCTGAACGGCGCCGCGCAGGCCGAAGAGCTTGTCCGCGCGATCGGTTCCGCCGCGGCGGTGCAGGCCGTCCGGTGCGACGTGCGCCGCTCCGAGGATGTCGAGGCGACGGTGCAGGCGGTCCTGGCCAAGGACGGCACGCTCGATATTCTCGTGAACAACGCCGGGGTCATTCGGGACGCGCTGTTCCTCTCGATGGAAGACGCCGACTGGTCGGAAGTGCTCGATACGAATTTGGGCGGGGCCTACCGGTTCTGCAAGGCGGCCGCCCGTCAGATGATGATGCAGCGATCCGGGCGCATCATCAACGTTTCGTCGATCGTGGGCGCCCTCGGCGGGTTCGGACAGGCCAATTACGCGGCCTCGAAGGGAGCCCTGAACGCTCTCACGCGTTCGCTGGCGACGGAGCTGGCGTCGCGCGGTGTCACGGTCAACGCCGTGGCGCCCGGGATGGTGGAGACCGACATGTCGAGCGCGGCACGCTCGGCGTTCGGGGACAAGATCCTCGGAAGGATCCCGCTCGGTAAGTTCGCCGTGCCGGAGGATATCGCCGCGGCGGTCGCATTTCTGGCCTCGGACGACGCCCGTTACATTACGGGCCAGGTCATCACGGTGGATGGTGGGGTCAGTCTGTTGAGCCGTCACTGAAAAAGGAGTTCTCTTAAGCATGTCCAACGACAAGAACGAGATCATCAAGCAGGTCCAGAACATCATTTCGCAGGCGCTCAAAGTCGAACCCGCCAAAGTGCAGCCGGGTTCCTCGCTGATCCGTGACCTCGGCGCCGAATCCATCGATTTTCTCGATATCGTGTTCCGCCTCGAGAAGGAATTCAAGATCAAGATCCCGAAGGGCGAGCTTTTCCCCGAGAAGATCCTGACCGACGCGCGTTTCGTCAGCGCCGGCAAGGTCACGGCCGTCGGCATCGAGGAACTGAAGAAACGCATGCCGGGCGCCTCCTGGGAGGAGTTCTCCAAGAATCCGCAGATCTCGAACCTGGGCGAGCTTTTCACCGTCGGCATGATCGTCGATTACCTTTCCGACAAGCTTGCCGCAGCGCGTTCCTAAAAAGGGACGCTCGAGGAGCACCGTGCCCGCAGTGACCCGCCGCTTGCTTTTCCCCCGATTGGGCGTGGACTTGATCGAACTCGCCAAGGCGCGCGCGTTTTACCGCAGGCATCAGCGGGCGCTGGGCTCGTTCCTGACGGCCGCCGAGGCCGGGTACGTGCGCCGGGGCCCCGAGGAACCTCACGTGCGGCTGGCGCGTCTTCTGACCGCCAAAGAGGCCGTGTTCAAGGCCTCCCGGCACGGCGCCTGGATGGGCCCGTCGGGTTTTCGCCGGACTCCTTTGCAGACGCGGGGCGACCGTCTTTCCTACCGGGGACGCCCGGTCCGTTTCGTTGATTCCCGCCTGTACATCGCCGCCGTTTACGGCGATCCCCGGCGGCCGTAACGCGCCATGCGCTGGGAGCTCATCGACCGTTTCGAGGTCTTGAAACGCGGCGCGCGTTCGCGGGCGGTGAAAAGTTTCACCGGCGGAGAAGATTTCTTCTCGGAGCACTACCCGGGCCGGGCGCTGGTGCCCGAGCCGCTTTGTATCGAGATGATCGCTCAAGCCGGCGGGGTTCTGTACGGGCTCGGCCTTGATTTTGAAAAGGAAGTGATCCTGGCCAAGATCATCCGCGCGACGTTCGGGGCGCCGGTCGCGCCGCCGTGCCGGTTCGTGATCGAGGCCCGGATCGATGAAGAACGTGAAGACGCCGCGCTCGTCACCGGCACGGTGTCGGTGGACGGGACGACCCGTCCGGTCGCGGAAGCATCGTTGCTTCTGGTGGCGATCGCCGGGCTGGGGGACCTTGCCGGCGATCACCGGAAGATCGTGTTCAACGAACGTTTTCTCGATCATTACGATATCTGGAACGTCGCAAAAGCCAGCGAGGCAGCTCCCGCATGAAACGACGGGTCGTGATCACCGGTTTGGGCGCCCTGACGGCGCTCGGAGAGGGCGCCGAGGCGCTCTGGCGCGGCGCTCTGGACGGCCGCTCGGGGATCGGTGAGGTGCGCTGGGGCGCTCCCGGCGCCGAAGCCTGGATCTTCCGCGGCGCAGAGATACGCGGTTTCGAACCCGAAAAATACGTCACCCAGCGCAAGGCGCTCAAAGTGATGGCGCGCGACATCCAGCTCGGGGTGGCCGCGGCGAGCCTGGCCGCGGACGACGCGTCAGCGCGCCAGTTGGCCGGCCGCCGCGACCGTTACGGGGTGATCGTGGGCTCGGGCGTGTTGAACCACGAGCTCGACGAGCTGGCGTTCAGCGTGCTGCGTTCGCTGGGACCCGACGGCCGGCTAGACTTAAGCAAATTCGGCCAGGAAGGTTTGAGTGCGCTCTTTCCACTGTGGCTCCTGAAATACCTTCCGAACATGCCGGCCTGCCACATCTCGATCCTCTTCGACCTCCAGGGACCCAACAACACGCTGACGACGGGCGCTTCTTCGGGGCTCGAGGCCGTCTGCGAAGCGTTCCGGATCATCCGTCGCGGGTCCGCGGACCTGGTGTTCGCCGGCGCGGCGGAATCAAAACTCAATCCTCTCGGTCTGGCCCAATACGGTGTGCTGGGCGCTCTCGGGAACGGGAACTCTCCCGCCGGCCGGCCGTTCGACCCCGAATCGCACGGTATTATCCCCGGCGAAGGCGCGGGTTTCCTCGTACTCGAGGAGCTCGAGCACGCCCTTGCGCGCGGCGCGCGGATATGGGCTGAGATCGCCGGGTACGGTGTCTCCTCGCCGCGGGGCCGCGAAACCGCGCTGCGCGCGGCGCTGGCCGATGCCGGCGCCAAAGCCTCCGAGGTCGATTATCTGCAGGCCGCGGGGCTGGGTATCGCCGACGAGGACGCGGCCGAAGCCGCGGCGATCGATTCCGTTTTTTCGGACCAGAGCCGCGGACTGGCCGTCAGCGCCTCGAAATTCGTCACCGGTTTCACCGGGTTCTCGTCGGGACCGCTCGACCTGATCCTCTCGGCGCTGGCGGTCGCGCGCCAGGAAGTGCCGCCGGTGCCCGGCGCGCCGATGACGAACGGTTATCATCGTTTTCACCTGGTCACCGGCCGCCCGGTCCGCAAGCGCATCCGTTACGCGGTCACCAGCGCGTCGGGTTTCGGCGCGCCGAGCGCTTGCGTGGTCACCAAACCTTTTAACGGGGGCAAATAGAATGCGCCGGCGTGTGGTGATCACCGGAATGGGGGCCGTCACGCCGCTCGGCAACGACCTGCGCTCGACCTGGAAGGGGCTTTGCGAGGGCCGCTCGGGAGTGGGACCGATCACGCTGTTCGACGCGCGAAGCTTTCCGACCCGTATCGCCGGCGAGGTCAGAGGCCTGGAGTCCGCTCCGTGGGCCGCGCGCGGGCCCGAATACGCCGCGCTCGGCCGGCACAGCTTGTTCGCTCTGGAGGCCGCGCGCGAGGCCGTGGAGGATTCGGGCGTTGGCTCGGGCGTGTCGCCGGAAAAATTCGGCGTTTATTTCGGGGCCGGGGACGGCGGGTTCGATTTCGCGCAGTACGCGCGCATTCTCGCCGAATCGGTGAACGGCGATTCGCACGTGAAGGCCGAGCCTTACGTTCGTAAGAGCCTCGAGAGGATCCGGCCTTCGGCCATCCTCGAACAGGACCCGCAGCGCGTCGTGGAGCATCTGTCGCGTTTCTTCGGGACCGAAGGGCCCGTCTTCAACTGCTTGACGGCCTGCGCGGCCTCCAGCCAGGCGATCGGCGAGGCGGCCGAGCTGATCCGCGAGGGACACGCGGACGTGATGCTCTCGGGCGGCTCGCATTCGATGATCCACCCGCTCGGCCTGGCCGGGTTCAATCTTCTGACGGCTCTTTCGACCCGCAACGACGATCCCCGGGGCGCTTCACGGCCGTTCGACAAGGAGCGCGATGGTTTCGTGCTCTCCGAAGGCGCCGGCGCGGTCGTGCTCGAGGAACTCGAGCACGCGCGCGCCCGCGGCGCGCGGGTCCACGCGGAACTGGCCGGTTACGGCACGACCGCCGACGCGTTCCGGCTGACCGACCCGCATCCCGAAGGCCGCGGCGCGATCCAGGCCATGCGCCTAGCGCTCGCCGACGCGCGCCTGGACCCCTCGGCCATCGGCTACGTGAACGCCCACGGCACCTCCACGCAGCTCAACGACCAGATCGAGACGCACGCGGCGAAGACGGTGTTCGGCGAGCGCGCGCGGCAGGTGCCGATGAGCTCGATCAAATCAATGCTCGGGCACATGATCGCGGCGGCCGGCGTGGTGGAACTGGTGGCCAGCGCGCTGACGATCTCGGAGGGCGTGATCCCGCCGACGATCAACTACCGGACCCCGGACGAATCCTGCGACCTCGATTACGTGCCGAACACCGCGCGCAAACAGAAAGTGCAGGCGGTCTTGAGCAATTCTTTCGGGTTCGGCGGGCAGAATGTTTCTTTGATCTTAAAGAGATTCCGTTCATGAAACGCCTGCATTTTTTCGTCGATTTCGACGGCACGATCAGTTCAACCGACGTGGTGGACATCGTTCTCGAACGTTTCGCGGGTCCCGAGTGGCAGGCGATCGAGCGCGAGTGGGCCGCGGGCCGGATCGGTTCCCGTGAATGTCTCTCGCGGCAGGTCGCTCTGGTGCGCGCCGACGAGGCCGCGCTCGACGCGCTCGTGGCGGGCGTGGGGGTGGACCCGGGCTTCGCGGGGTTCCTGCGCGCCGCTTCCGAGCTCGAGGTGCCCGTGTCGGTCGTTAGCGACGGTTTCGACCTTTTTATCCGCCGGATCCTAGCCGACGCTTTGCCCGACGCGGCCCTGCGCGAGGCCCTGCCGGTCTTCTCGAACCGCCTCGAGTGGCGCGCCGGCCGGCTCGAGGCTTCGTTCGCCGGTGGGCTGCCAGGCTGCGAGCACGGATGCGCCAACTGCAAGCCGGCGGTTATGCGCCGCGAGGGCGCCGGAGATTTCACGATCTTCGTGGGGGACGGTCTGTCCGACCGCTTTGCCGCGCATGAGGCGGACATGGTCTTCGCGAAGGGCAAGCTTTTGACCTACTGTGTGTCCAAAGGCGTGCGCCACCGCGTCTACACGGGTTTCGACGAGATCGAGCGCTGGCTGCGCGAATGCGCGGCGGGTCAGCGCGCTTACAAAACACTCCATGGGTAACCTCGAGATCGCGGTGAAAATGAACGGACGAGTGCCGACCGATAAGGAACTTCTGGCGAAGGAAAGGAAATATTGCTCGTGGGGCGACACGGTGCATTATCTGGAACCTCCGAAGTTCTTCGAGCGCTGCGAAGGCAGTTATCTCTACGACCGCGAGGGCACCCCGTATCTGGACCTGCAGATGTGGTACTCGGCGGCGAGTTTTGGCTACGCCAACGAACGCCTCGGCGCGGCGCTTAAAGGTCAGCTCGACCGGCTGCCCCAGCTGGCCTGCCAGTACCTGCACCGCGAGAAGGTGGAGCTGGCGGAGAAGGTCGCCAAGTCGGTGGAGCGTCTCTTCGGCGAGCGGGGCCGGGTCCATTTCAACGTGGGCGGCTCGCAGGCCGTCGAGGATTCGCTGAAGATCGTGCGCCAGCACACGAAGAAGAACCTCGTGTTCGCGTTCATGGGCGGTTACCACGGCCGCACGCTTGGCGCCTCGGCGATCACCTCGAGCTACCGTTATCGCCGCCGTTTCGGCCATTTTTCCGACCGCGCGCAGTTCGTGCCCTATCCGTACTGTTACCGCTGTCCGTACGGGAAGAAATATCCGGATTGCGGGATGTACTGCGTGAAGCAGTTCGAAAAACTGTTCGAGACCGAGTACAACGGTGTTTGGGACTCGAAGGCCGGGGAACCCGAATACGGCGCGTTCTATGTCGAATCGATCCAGGGCACCGGCGGGTACGTCGTGCCGCCGAAAGAATATTTCCCGATGCTGAAGACGATCCTCGACCGTCACAAGATCCTCCTGGTCGACGACGAGATCCAGATGGGTTTTCACCGTGCGGGCAAGCTGTGGGGGCTGGCGAACTTCGGCGTGAAGCCGGACATCCTGGTCTTCGGCAAGGCGCTCACCAACGGTCTCAACCCGCTCTCGGGCATCTGGGCCAAGGAGAAGTTGATCAACCCGAAAGTGTTCCCGGCCGGCTCCACGCACTCGACGTTCTCCTCGAACACGCTCGGCACGGCGGTCGGGCTCGAGGTGATGAAGATCTGCGAGGAATCGGATCTCGAACGGGTCGTCTTCGCGAAGGGCCGCGCCTTCCTCGGGCGGCTGAAAACCCTCCAGAAGCGCTACCCCAAGGTGATCGGCGACGTGGACGGCCTGGGCCTGGCGCTGCGCGTCGAGATCGTCAAACCCGACGGCTACGCGCCCGACCGCCAGCTTGCCGACCGTATTTTCGCCGAAGGCATGAAGGGGGACATCCCCACGGCGAAGGGAAAGCGGGGTCTCGTGCTCGACGTCGGCGGGTACTATAAGAACGTTTTCACGATCGCTCCGGCCTTCGGGATCACCGAACAGGAGATGGACCTGGCCGTCGAGTGTTTCGAGCAGTTGGTTCGCCGCGCGATCAAGTCCCGCGCGCGCTGACCTGTCTTTCCGCGGGGGCGCCGGCCTGTGAACCTCATTTCGTTCATCAACGCGTTGCCGTTCGGAGAACCCGCCGAACGCGGTTTTTTCCTCTACCGGCGCTTCGGGCCCTCGTTCCTCCCGAAGGCCGAGGCGGATAATTTCCGTGCGACCGTGCGGTTCGCTTACGCGCGGTCGGCTTTTTACCGCCGGCGCTTTGACGAGCTCGGGATCCGCGCCGATCGTGTCACCAAACCCTCCGATCTCGGCGATTTTTATACCTCGCCCGAAGACCTGCGCGCCAATCCCGAGGAATTCATCTGCCAGGCCCCCGACACCGCTTACGAGACCACCGGGACCACTTCACGCCGGCCGAAGCGCGTGTACTTCTCGCGCCACGAGGTCCGGGAGGCGGGCTGGGCGGGCGCGGTGGGCCTCTGGGGAGTGGGCGTGCGCCGCGCCGACCGCGTGGTGAGCGCGTTCGATTATTCATTCTGGGTCTCGGGGCCGGTGCTCACGGCTTCCTGCGAAACGCTCGGGTGCTTCCACATCGAGGCGGGCCGGCTGGATCCGGCCGAGTTCTACGACCGGGCCGCCGATTACCGGCCCACCGTGATCGTCGGCGACCCGTCCTGGATCGTCCGGTTATCCGAGATCGCCGACAAGCGTGGCCCGTGGCCCGTCAAACTTCTCCTCGGCGGCGGCGAGAACCTCACCGAGGAAGCCCGGCGCGCCGTCGAGCGGGTCTGGAAGGCCGATTTTCTCTTGAGCTACGGCCAGACCGAGGCGTTCGGGGCGATCGGGATGGAATCACGGGCCAAGGACGGGTATCTCCTGAACGAGTTCCACAATCTGTTCGAGGTCCGGGAGCCCGACGCCGACGGTTACGGCGAGCTCGTGTACACCACTCTGAACCGCCGGGTGATGCCGCTGGTGCGCTACCGTTCGGGCGACGTCACGCGTTTTCTGGACGGGCCGTCGAAGAGCGGCCTGCCCGGCCGGAGGATCGGCAAGCTCAAAGGCCGGACGGACGAGTGGACCGTCACCGCGATGGGCAATATCGCCCCCTGGATGTTCGAGCCGGTGTTCCGGCGGGTGGCGGGCTTGGGCGAGGATTGGCAGGTCGTCGTCGACAAGGAAGGCACCAAGGACCTCGTGACGCTCAACGTCGAGCATGTCAACGGCGCCGACGGCGCGCTCAAGGAAAAAATTTTTGACGCCTTCCGCGCGGAATTTCCGGAAGCCTGGCGCCAATGCCAGATGGGGCTTCTGCGACTGGATGTGGCCGCGCACCCGAAGCACGCGCTGCGCTCGGGAAGAAAACTCAAACGCATCGTCGACCGGAGGAAGTTCTGATCATGCGGACCAAATTCGGAGAAGGCGAGACCCTGCTCTTCGAAGTGCGGCGGCACTGGGTCGTGCTCGTGCCGCCGGTGTTGGTGGCCATCCTGCTGGCGGCCGGGATGATCGCGGCGTTCGCTTACGACGAGTTCGAGCTGGGAGCCGGTTCCGCGGCGGTCCTGGGGCTTCTGTCGCTTTATTTCGTGTATGCCTGGGTCGCGCGTCAGGCGGATCTGTGGGCCGTGACCGACCGGCGGGTGATCGACGAAGTGGGGGTGTTCTCGCACAGCACCAAAGAAAGTCCTCTGGACAAGATCCACAACGTTTCCTATCGCCAGAGTCTGTTCGGGCGGCTCCTGGGCTTCGGGGAGGTCGAGATACAGACCGCCGCCGAGCAGGGGGCCACCCTTTATCGCTTCGTCAGCTCTCCCAAGGCTTTAAAGGAAGCCGTCGTGGAGGCCCAGGAGCGGTATAAGGACAGGGTTTTGCATGTGCAGGCCACTAAGCTCGCCGAGGCTATGGAGCATAAACTATTGGGAGAGAAGGGGATAGATACTAAGGAATGTCCCTATTGCGCGGAGATCATCAAGAACAAGGCCATTGTTTGCCGGTATTGTGGGAAAACCCTCGCTTAGCCCTCCAGAGAAAACACTTGGCAAGGGGCTCTAACCCTGTCATACTAGTCCCCTATGCAGCAGACCCGCACGTTAGGCACCCAGAAGAAAAAGAAGAAGAAGACCCCGTATCCGTTCGTGATCGGCAAAGGCAACAGTTTCAGGGGTTTCCTTTCGCGGGCGTCGCAACCGACGCCTTCCGAGCTCAAGCGCATCTCCGAGACGGCGGCGCGGGCTCGTTTGATCAAGACCACGGCCTAACGGCCCGCTCTCTTAACAAGAGGGTATTCCGGGACCCCCGTCCGGGGGAAGCTTTCCTACCCGTTTCTAAAATTTTTTTACGAATTCGGCCTGTTTTTAGGGGCTGGCGCGGCATACAGAGCCAACCCGATGCCGATCCATAAGGCCTCGCGGATGCGCCGCAGGACCGCAAAGGCTAGCGCCGCGCCCGGCGCAAAGCCCATCCGGGTGAAGATCATGACGATCCCGCCTTCCTGGGCGCCCACGCTGGCCGGGATGAAGAAGGTCACCACCCGCACCGCTTGTACGAGCGCTTCGAGGAGCCACGCCTCGGCCAGGCTTACGCGCATTCCCAGCGCGTTCGACGCCCAATAGACTTCCAGCACGCCGCACCACCATCCCAGAAAATTGAAGAGCGAGGAACGCCAGAACCGGGCGCTCCCCGGGCCGTAAAAATGCCGGATGGCCGTATCCAGGTCCTCGAACCTGGAACGGTCGCCTTGGATCCGGCCGGCCCAGCCGAAACGTTCGGCCCAGCCGTGGAACCGCGCGAAAAGTCCCCACCGCAAACCCCCGAACAGCACCCCCGCTCCCGCCGCCAGAAGGCCCAGGAACGCCAGGAGGCCGTGCAGCAGCGGCTCCGGCACGCGCGCGAACGGCAGAGTGACCGCCAGGGCCCCCAACGCGAACGCGTTCAGTGACACATAGAGCGTGGTGTGTACGATGAGAAGCGACGCCAGCGTGTCGGCGACCGGGACGTCATAGCGGCGTTTCAAGAGGTGTGCCTTGACCGCCTCCCCGCCGAGCGAGGCCGCCCAGGGGATCACGCTGTTCAGGGTCTCCCCGATGATCCGCACCGCGTAAAGCCCGTGCCACGGCACCGACGCCGGGAGCGGTTTGGGGAACGCCGAGGCCCAGCCCAGCGTGTTGCAGGCATAGATGAGAGGGTAGACCGTCAGGATGGGCAGGATCCACCAGCCCAGCTCCGCCAGACGCCCGCCGAGACCCCCAAAGCCGATCCGGTGCACTGTTGTCCACAGGAGCCAAAGCCCCAGGGCCAGGAACAGGGCTTTGAGGAGCTTCACGGGCGGGTTATTTCAGCACGAACCAGAAGACGAGAGCCACGCCGATCCGGTAGATGCCGAACGGCATGAACGTATGATCCTGCACGAAGCGCAGGAAGAACCGGATCGCCGCGAACGCCACGACGAAGGAGACCGCGCCGCCGACCCCCAGCACCACGAACTGATCCTTTGAGAAGGACCCGGCATTCTTGGCCAGATCCAGCGCGGTCGCCGCCAAAAGAGTGGGGACGGCCAGCAGGAACGAGAACTCGACCACCGCTTTCCGGGAGAGGCCGGCCGCCAGTCCCCCGAGGATGGTCGCCGCCGAGCGCGAGACGCCGGGCACCACCGCCAGGGATTGGCACACGCCGATCCAGACGGCCTGGCCGTAGGGCAGGCGCGCCAGGTCCGTTTCGCCGCCGCCTTCCTTTTTGCGGTGGAAGAGCTCGAACACGATCAACAGCACCCCGCCGAGGAACAACGCCCACAGGACGACCGTGTCGTTGGACAGGAGGTATTGTTTGATGACCTTATAGAGGACGAAACCGACCGCCGCGGTCGGCAGAAAAGCCGCCAGCACGCGCTTGGCGACCTCGACCTCGCAGAACAGGCGCCGCCAGTACAGCGCGATGACGGCCCCGATCGCGCCCAACTGGATCGCGATCTCGAAACTGGTCAGGAAATCAGAAGGGGTCTCCCCGAGAAGGCGCGCGGCCAGGATGAGGTGCCCCGTGGAGGAGACCGGCAGGAATTCGGTCAAGCCTTCGACGATGCCGTAGACGACGGCGTGTAGAATATTCATGGGGCCCATTATAACTGGTAAACGGTAATTGGTAATTGGTAAATGGTAACTGAAACGGTGTGGGTGGGTGTTTGGTGATTGGTAATTGCAGGTGTAAGAAGGTTCGGTGATTGGTAACTAAAACGGGGTAAGAAGGTTCTTTTATAGGGGAACCCTTTTACACCGTTTTAGTTACCATTTACCAATAACCAGTCACCGCACCTATCTACGCCGTTTCAATTACCATTTACCAGTTGCCGGCGCAGGGGTACAATTTAGGGTTCGTATCCCTATCACACGGAGCGTTCCTATGTGCGGTATTTTCGGTTATACGGGGCTTAAAGAAGCCCCGCCCCTGGTGCTCGAGGGTTTGAAACAGCTCGAGTACCGCGGCTACGATTCCTCGGGGATGGCGGTGCAGAACGGCCAGGACCACATCGCGATCGAGAAGTCGGAGGGGAAGATCCGCCGGCTCGAGGAGCTCCTGCGCAAGCACCCGCTCAAAGGCCGTACCGCGATCGGGCACACGCGCTGGGCCACCCACGGCATGCCGACGAAGGAGAACGCCCACCCTCATCTCGACACCGAGAGCCAGATCGCGGTGGTCCACAACGGCATCATCGAGAACTTCTTCGATCTCAAGAAGACCCTCGAGGGAGAGGGCGCCGTTTTTCGCTCCGAGACCGACACGGAGGTCATCGTGCATCTGGTCGCCAAATACTACCGCGGCAATCTCGAGAACGCGGTGCGCCGGGCGCTGCGGGACCTGCGGGGCACTTACGCGATCGCGGTGATCTCCTCGAAGGAACCCGGCAAGATCGTCGCCGCCAAGATGGACAGCCCGCTCGTCCTGGGAGTGGGGAACGGTGAGAACTTCCTGGCCAGCGACGTCTCGGCCCTGCTCGAGCACACCAACCGTGTCATTTTCCTCGAGAACGGCGAAACGGTCGTCGTCACCCAGAAGGACCACCGCATCCTCGACAAGAACGACCGCCCGGTGGTCCGCAAGCCCGTGACCCTCGACTGGGACGTCACACGCGCCCAGAAAGGCGGGTACGCGCATTTCATGCTCAAGGAGATCTTCGAACAGCCGGGCGTGGTCAGCGCGATCCTGTCGGAGCGCCTGCGGGGGACCCAGGTGCGCTTCGAGGAGCTCGAGATCTCTTCGGCGCGCCTGCGCAAGGTCCGGAACATCGTGATCATCGCCTGCGGCACCTCGTATCACGCGGGGCTCACCGCCAAGTACGTGCTGGAAGCGCTCACGGATTACCGGGTGTTCGTCGACACCTCGTCCGAGTTCCGCTACCGCGACCCGAAGATCGGCTCCGACACGCTCGTGATCGCGATCTCCCAGAGCGGCGAGACCGCCGACACGCTGGCCGGCGTGCGCGAGGCCAAACGAAAGAAAGCGCTCACGCTCACGATCTGCAACGTGCTCGGCAGCTCTCTGGCGCGCGAGGCCGACGGGGTGGTGTACACGCACGCGGGCCCGGAGATCGCCGTCGCCTCGACCAAGGCCTACACCGCGCAGTTGGCGGTGCTCTATCTCCTGTCCATCCATCTGGCGCGCCTGTCGGGCGCTCTGCCGGAGAAGCGCGCGGCGTCCCTCTTGAAGGACCTGCTGCGGGCGCCCAAGCTCATGCAGCGCGTGCTCGACCGCTACAAGACCGACGAGAACGAATGGGCCCGCAACGCCCATGATTTCAACGTCCGGTACCACGCCCAGCTCGAGAAGTATTTCTCCACCGACCCCGAGAAGCGCAAACGCGCGCCGAACTGCTGTTTCCTGTACCTGGGCCGGAACATCAATTACCCGAACGCTCTCGAAGGCGCGCTGAAACTGAAGGAGATCTCCTACATCTCCGCGGAAGGCTATCCGGCGGGCGAGATGAAGCACGGTCCGATCGCGCTGATCGACGAGAACCCGTGGGTGATCTGCCTGGCGCCGCAGTCGGCGACCTACGAGAAGATGCTCTCGAACATCCAGGAGATCCGGGCCCGCAAAGGGTCGATCGTGCCGGTCGTGACCGAAGGGGACACCGACATCCGGAAGCTCCAGCCCACCTACGTGATGGAGGTCCCGAAGATCGCGGAGCTTTTTTCACCATTCCTGACCATCCTGCCGCTCCAGCTGTGGGCCTACTGCGTGGCGCGCGAATTCGGCGAGGACATCGACCAGCCGCGCAATCTCGCGAAATCGGTCACGGTCGAATAGAACGGTAATTGGTAATTGTGGGTGTCAGCAGGTTCGGTAACTGGTAATTAAAACGGTGTGAATAGGTTCGGTGATCGGTGATCGAAGGTGTAGGAAGGGATTGTGACTGGTTACTAAGGACCCACTTACACCGTTTTAGTTACCAATTACCAGTTACCAATCACCAGTCATCAGGGTTGAGGGTATGAGTTCTTCAGGTGTGCTATACCTCATCGCGACGCCGATCGGGAACCTCGGGGACATCACGTACCGGGCGGTCGAGGCGCTGAAAAATTCGGACGTCATCGCCTGTGAGGACACGCGGCACACCCGGATCCTTCTCGATCATTACGGGATCCGCAAGCCGCTCGTCAGTTACCACGATTTTTCCGAAAAGCGCCAGGCCCCGGCGCTCGTCGCGCGGATCCGCGCCGGCGAGACGGTCGCCCTCGTCTCCGACGCCGGCACCCCCGGCGTCGCGGACCCTGGTTTCCGGCTCGTCCGCGAGGCGCTCCGGGAGGGGGTGCGGGTGGAGATGCTGCCCGGACCCACGGCGTTCGTTCCGGCGCTCGTCCTGTCGGGACTGCCGACGGACCGGTTCGTGTTCGAGGGGTTCCTGCCGGTGAAACCGGGCCAGCGGCGCAACCGCCTCGAGGCGCTGAAGAACGTGGAGCGGACGGTCATCCTGTACGAGTCCCCGCACCGGCTCATACGGACGCTCGAGGCCCTGCGCGAAGTTTTCGGCGGGGACCTGCGCGTGGCGGTGGCGCGGGAGCTCACGAAAAAATTCGAGGAGATCGTGCGCGGCACGGTCGATGAGGCGCTGGAACGATTCGGGTCCGGCAAGGTGTTGGGCGAATTCGTGGTGGTCTTCAACCCTTCGGCTATAAAGGAAGAGCCTGTAATTGGTAATTGAGGGTGTAAAAAGGTTCGGTAACTGGTAATTAAAACGGTTTGGATAGGTTTTTGATGGGAACCCACTTACACCGTTTTAGTTACCGATTACCAGTTACTGGTCACTCAGCCATCTTTGGGGTTTTGACGTGAAAGAAATTCGTTTTAGGGCCTGGCATCTGAAGGACAAGCGCATGTATTTCCGCGCGTACCAGAAATGGCTCCACGTGCTCCTGTGCGAGGACGACCGCGGCTCGAACGGCGGCCGCGGACGCCCCGTCCGACGCGCGTTCTACGGCGACTGCATCCTGCTCGAGAGCACCGGCTTTTTTGACCGGGACCAGCGCGAGGTCTTCGAAGGCGATATCGTGAAGGTGCGCGCCGCGGACGGCCGCGCGTTCACGGACGTCGTCGGCGAGGTCCCCGACTCGTTCGGCGCCGCGCCGCGGCATCCGCTGGAGGACGTGCTCCGCCGGCACGGCGCCGATCCGACCGGCCGCCTGGAGGTCGAGGTGCTCGGGAACGAGTACGAGCATCCCGGGCTTGTGCCCATGGAGGTCCGATGAGACCCATCAATATCATCCTGCTCGTTCTCTCGGTCCTGCTCCTGGTCCTGTACATCCGGATGATCTGAAAGCGAAAGGAGACCATGCGTTCCTTGTCCCGTATTTTGATCATGGCCGTCTGGGCCGTCCTGATCGTCCCGGCCGCCGCCGCCGCCTTCGGCGGAGACGTGACGACTTTCGTGGTCACGGCCGAAAAGTTGTATCTGAAGAACCGGACCGGCGAGTGGGTCGAGGTGCGTCTCGACGGGCCGGTCTCCTCGAACGTGATGTCGGACACTCCGGTGGTGCTGGACCTGAAGAACGACGGCCGCGTGCCCGACGGCGAGTACGTGAGCGCCAAGCTCGTGCTCTCCGAGACGGTCCGTTTCTCCGGCTCCGAGGGCCGGGACCTGACGAAGAAGGGCGGCACGGTGCGTCTGTCCGGCTCCGCGGCGAAGGCCACCGAGGTCCCTTCGATGAACGTGCTGGGTTTCGAATCCTCGGGGTCCTGGAACAAGGACGAAGAGGGCGAGGTTACCGAACACCTGGACCTCGATTACCAGGACCGCGACACCGTGATGGAGATCACCGGCAAGCGGGATTTCAAAAAATCCATCGTCATCAAACAAGGTTCCTCGATCAAGGTGCTGCTGGGCCTGGAACTAAAAGGTACCGTGCATCACCTGGTCCCCAACTATTTCTCCGGCATCCCTTCCGAAGAGGCGGTGTACTTCGTGCCGCCGGCCGCGGTCGCCGAACTTTCGGTCAAGTGCGACGCCAACATCGGGCTTTTGACCAGCGAATCCATCGAATGGACCTTCTAGGGCCCCGTGCGTAGACGCTGGGCCGTCTTTTTCCTTGGCGGGGCGGTCGCCGGCTACCTCGTTTCCGCGGCGGTGCTGTTCCTGGACCAGCCGAGGCGTGTGTACCATCCCGAACGCGCGTGGTCGTCCACGCCGGAAGATTCGGGACTGGCGTACGAGGACGTGACCTTCCGCGCCGCTGACGGAGCGGTGCTTTCGGGCTGGTACGTCGCGGCTCCGGAGTCCCGCGGGACGGTCCTCTTCTGCCATGGCAACGCGGGCAACATCTCCTCCGAGATCAGCGTGATCCGGATGTTCCGCGAGCTCGGTTTTTCGAGCTTCACGTTCGATTACCGGGGGTTCGGCAAAAGCGAAGGGACCCCGAGCGAACCGGGGACCTACGAGGACGCTGCCGCCGCGTGGACGTACCTGACCGAGGAGAAGGGGGTCCCACCTTCGGAGATCATCCTCTGGGGCCGATCGCTTGGCGCGGCGATCGCGGTCGAGCTGGCCACCCATCACCGGGCCGGTGCCCTGGTCCTTGAAGCCGCTTTCACGTCCATCCCGGACCTGGCCGCCGAGCTTTACCCGCTGTACCCGACCCGCCTGTTGGCGCTTTTCCATTATTCCACGATCCGTTATGTCCGTGAGGTCCGTTATCCGGTGCTCGTCGTTCATTCGAGCGAGGACAAGCTTGTGCCGATCCGCCACGGTTTCGAGATCTACGAAGCGGCGAACGAACCCAAACGTTTCCTTGAGATCAAGGGACCGCACAAAGGCCTGCCCTACCAGGAGGTCTACCGCCGCGGGATCGAAAAATTCCTGGAAGACTACAAGGGCCTGGCCGCGTGAACGCGCGAAAGATGACCCCCTGGTCCGTGGCGCTGGTTTTGGCCCTGCTCTGCGGGACCGCGTGCGCGGAGGTCCCTTCGGTCGAATGGCGGGACCTTTCGGACCGTGACTTAAGCCCGCAGGGCAAAGCGGCCCTCGCGATCGAACCGGAACGCTGGCGGCACGCCGAGAGCACCCACTTCGTCTACCATTACGGCGACGCCAAGCAGGCCGACACTGTCTGGGCTCATTCGGAGGTCTATTACGGCTGGATCAAGGAGATCTTCGGTGTCCCAGAGGACGCCTGGACGAAGAAGGCACATTTGTTCGTTTTCGATCGCGAGGAAGATTGGAAAGCATTCAAGCAGCGCGTCGGCGAGGGGGAGTTCGCGGAAGCGTTCACAACGGGCTGGGAGCTTTTTATTTACCGCAACCCGTTCTGGCTGGCCCCCCAGAAGACGCTCGCGCACGAGCTGACGCATGTGATCGCGTTCCGTTTCCTCGAGGGCCCGCTTCCGCTCTTTCTCAATGAAGGCTTCGCCGAGTTCATGGGTTACCGGGCGATCGTGCCCAAAGGCGGCGGCAGCGAGTACGACCTGCGGGTGGTCCAGCTCGTGGACCCGGACCGGTGGGTCCCTCTGGAGGAGCTGGCTTCCACGAAAACATACCCGGGCGACCGGATCGAGGACTTTTATCGCGAAAGCGAGCTCTTCGCGCGTTTTTTGATCCTTCAAAACCCTCCAGCCGACCGCTTTTACAAGCTCCTGCGGGCGGTCTCGGGCGGCACGGCGTTCGACCGCGCGCTCGAGGAGGTCTACGGGGTGACCCCGGAGGAGCTGGAGCCCCGCTTCCGCACCTTCGCGACGGGGCAGAAGACGCCGCCAAAAAGCTGAGCGCTTTCATACGTTTCAATTACTTTTACACTTAAACACGGTATAATTTCCCACATGAGACACGATTTTGAATCCGAAGATGACTTAGAGTCTAGAGTAGAAGATCTTGAATCGAGGTTAGACAATGTAGAGGGGAGGAAAGAACCAAATCCGCTTCCCATTATTTTATTAATAATCGTCATTGTATTACTGATGAAGCATTGGCTTCATATCATATGAAATCGAATCCCACCAAAGACCGGACCAGCTAGCCACATCCTCGTAACCCACCAAGAACCTCGCTATTTTAGCTCGGACATAAGTTCTAATTCTCGTCCTGATTTTTATTTAACGCATCCTGCATATACTCCACTACAATCGTAATTATCGATTTAACTCTTTCGTTGCATGATTTAAATAAGACAAGATCCAAAGCTTTATTTGGGCCGTACTTCCTAATTGGGTCACTAATTAACGAGTGAATAAACGACTGGGAAGCACGGTCAATCTTTTCAAAATTTAAAATAACCACTCTTCCATTTTCAAGTTCGGGCATAATTTCCTTTAACCGAATTTCCTTGCCTACGTCTTTATTCTCTGCGAAATCTTTTTTGCCAATGCGTTCAAAAATTTCTATTTCTTTCATATAAATCTTGGTCTCTTATATGGAGTGGTCGTCTTTCGTAATGAGAAATATGTTTTTCTTATTGCGGCGAGAAGAGCGTCATATTCACGTGTTTGATCGAGAGATATGTCTATCCCAACTAGTGTTCCAGGCCAATGCGGCATTTCTTCCGACAAGCTATGTCTGTCATCAAATGGATCAGCGTGTAAGGTCATTGTCTTATTAGTTAGAAGCTTATAAAGAGCCTTCCCGCTATAAATAACAAAGAAGTCTTTATTTACTTGAGCTATAGACTTAATAAAGAAAAGCCCGGCACCTCCGTTTTGTTCGGTTCCGCCTGCTTTTGAAGTCGTTCCAGTGATTCCGGGCCATAATGCAAGACGCAATGCGGCTAAATCTGTCGGCGCATAGTGGGATTGGCTAATAGTCTTTTTAATACCTATTCCAGTGTCAGCTATACCAATTCTAATGGTATTGCTTTTCTCATAACGTTGAGCGCATAGGATCGCTCCGTTTGGAGCTTGTGCGTGCTCAAGTACATTGCGACCCAATTCACTAATTATATAACCGATAGTTGAAGCCTGTTCTTTGTCTTTATGAAGAATCGGAATCATTTCTGAAATGAAATTATCAAGTTCCGCAGAATTTTTTATTTGCTGAAGTGGTATAAATCTTCCCTCTGGAGCATGTTCGGTAATTTTCACATCACACGATAAGCCAAGCATTTTATAGAGTCCCATTCTCACGGCATATGCGCCGGATTTAGACTCTAGGGATATCCGTATGTTTTCAGGTTTGACATTAAGTCCTAGGGCCGCAATCATGGCTAGAACCATAGGGTGGACAGAAACCCAGTTCGGATTTGAGGTTATTTCAAGGGCACTTGTGTTAGAAATATCAAAACTTCTAATAAATGGGTCGATATTTCCAAGAAAAGCGCTATTTGGGATGAATATCTTCATAACCAAATAGTACCTGGATTCCCGGTAAAATTCAACTAGAAATACCGGGATTCCCGGTATATTTGAATTTTAAAACTATAATCGCTTACCCGATAATTGCAACCTTTTAAGAAGTAATTCCATTAAGGCATGATCCGTAATGACGGATGTAGCTGGGAAATTGTGCAAAGCCCTTTTCTAAACGAAAATCCGCTGTTGACACCCCCGGCCTAAGGCGGGTATACTTGCCGAGGTCAATACGACCTTTTAACCGGGTCCCGAGAGGCCCGAAAAGGACGAAAAGATGAGCTCTACCTGCATAACCGAACCGCGCCTCGATTTCAGCGAGCGCGGGATTTTTTTGGCCGAAAGCGGGCCGGCGCGCCGTGGATAGAACGGAAAAACTGGTCCTGGACGCTCCGTCCATCGAGCGCGCGGTCACGCGCATGGCCCACGAGATCCTCGAGAAGAGCAAGGGCACCGAAGGCCTGGCTCTCATCGGCATCCAGACCCGGGGCGTGACCCTCTCCCAGCGCCTGGCCAAGGCCATCCGCGCGATCGCCGGAGCCGACGTGCCGCTCGGCATCCTCGACATCAACCTCTACCGCGACGACCTCACGCGCGTGGCCGAGCAGCCGGTGATCCACAAGACCGAGATCACGTTCGACCTCGACGGCCGGATCGCGGTGCTCGTCGACGACGTGCTCTACACCGGCCGCACGATCCGCTGCGCCCTGGACGCGCTGCTCACGGATTTCGGCCGGCCCAAACGGATCGAACTGGCGGTGCTGATCGACCGCGGGCACCGGGAGCTTCCGATCCGCGCGGACTTCGTCGGCAAGAACATCCCGACCAGCGACGACGAGATCGTGCACGTGCGTTTCGGCGAAACCGACGGCAAAGACGAAGTGGTGGTGAGCCATGCCCGCCGCTCCTGAAGTCCGCTGGACGCGCAAGGACCTCCTGTCCCTCGAGGAGCTCTCGAAGGAGGAGATCGAGATCCTCCTCAAGACCGCCGAATCGTTCAAGGAGGTCTCGGCGCGCGAGATCAAGAAGGTCCCGGCCCTGCGCGGCAAGACGATCGCCAACCTCTTTTTCGAACCGTCCACCCGCACGCGCACGTCCTTCGAGGTGGCCGCCAAGCGACTCTCGGCCGACATCATCAACTTTTCCTCGACGGGTTCGAGCACGTCCAAGGGCGAGACCCTCACCGACACCGCCAAGAACATCGAGGCGATGCACGTGGACACGATCGTGATGCGCCACCCCTCTTCGGGGGCGGCGGTGCACCTGGCGCGCTCGATCCGCGCGGGTGTGGTGAACGCCGGCGACGGCATCCACGAGCACCCGACCCAGGGTCTCCTCGACATCTTCACGATCCTCGAGCGCAAGAAGAAGATCGAGGGCCTGCGGGTGTGCCTGGTCGGCGACATCCTGCACTCGCGCGTGGCGCGCTCGAACATATGGGGGCTGAAGAAGCTCGGCGCAAAGATCACCGTCTGCGGCCCGCCGACGCTGATCCCGGCGAAGATCGAGGAGCTCGGGGTCGAGGTCAGCTACGATCTCGACCGCGCGATCCGGGACCAGGACGTGCTGAACATCCTGCGCATCCAGCTCGAGCGCCAGCAGGGCGCGTTCTTCCCGTCGATCCGCGAGTACGCCGCCGAGTACGGGATCTCGAAGGAGCGCCTGGCCAAGGCCCGCCCCGACGTGATCGTGATGCACCCGGGACCGGTCAACCGCGGGGTCGAACTGGCGTCGGAGGTGGCCGATGGCTCACAGTCGGTGATCCTCGAACAGGTCACCAACGGCGTGGCTGTGCGCATGGCCGTCCTTTTCCACACCACGATGGCGGAGCGGTGAGCGCGATGAAGACCCTGATCCAAGGCGGCCGGGTGGTGGACCCCAAGAACAAGATCGACGCGGTGATGGACGTCCTCTTGGACGGCGGCAAGGTGGCGAAGGTCGCGCCGTCCGTCGCCGTGAAGGCCGACCTCGTCCTGAACGCCAAGGGCAAAGTGGTCTGCCCGGGCCTCCTCGACGTGCACGTGCACCTGCGCCAGCCGGGCTTCGAGTACAAGGAGACCGTCGAGACGGGATTGCGCGCCGCCACGAAAGGCGGTTTCACCGGGGTGTGCCCGATGCCCAATACGTTCCCGGTCTCGGACCGCCGCTCGGACATGGAGTTCCTGATCGGCGAGGCCCGGCGCCTGGGCCTCGGGCGGGTCTGGCCGGTGGGAGCCGTCACGCTCAAGCAGGAAGGCAAGGAGCTCACCGAGTTCGGCGAGCTGAAAAAAGGGGGTGCCGTGGCGCTTTCCGACGACGGCCGTCCGATCACCGACTCGAGCATCCTCAAGCGCTCGCTCGAGTACTCGAAGAAGTTCGATCTGGTGATCATGGTGCATTGCCAGGACGAAGGCCTCTTCTGCGGCGGATGCATGAACGAAGGGTTCGTTTCCACCCAGCTGGGCCTGTCGGGGATCCCGGTGGAAGCCGAGTCGGTGGAGGTCGCCCGCGACATCCAACTGGCCGACTTGAGCGGCGGGCGGCTGCATTTCTGCCACATCTCCTCAAAGAAGTCGCTCGACCTGATCCGCGAGGCCAAGGCCCGGGGCTCCAAGGTCACCGCCGAGACCTGCCCGCATTATTTCCATCTGACGGACGAGTCGGTGCTGAACTACAACACCTATGCTAAAATGAACCCGCCTCTCCGGACACGGACCGACGTCGAGGCGATCAAGAAGGCTCTCGGGGACGGCACGCTCGACGTGATCTCCACGGATCACGCGCCCCATTCGGACAACGACAAGGACGTCGAGTTCGACAAGGCCCCGTTCGGCATCATCGGGCTGGAGACGTCGCTCTCGCTCTCGCTCGATCTCGTGCGCGAGAAGGTTCTGACGATGCCCGATCTTGTCCGCAAGATGTCCCTGGGGCCCGCGACGGTCCTGAAAATAGACCGCGGCCATCTCTCGGAAGGGGCGGCCGCCGACGTGACCGTGTTCGACCCCGACGCCGACTGGACCTTCGAAAAGAGCGGCATCGAATCGCGGTCGAAGAACTCGCCGTTCCTGGGCCGGAAGATGAAAGGGCGCGCGACGGACGTTTTTTGCGACGGCCGGCAGATCCTGGCCGCCGGCAAAATTCTTCAAGGGGAACCCCAACAATGAGGAAAAAAGCTGTTCTGGCGCTCGAGGACGGCCGGACTTTCGGCGGGCTTTCGTTCGGCGCCGAAGGAGAAGCTTTCGGCGAGACCGTCTTCAACACCAGCATGACGGGCTACCAGGAGATCCTCACCGACCCTTCCTATAAGGGCCAGCTCGTCTGCATGACCTACCCCCTGATCGGCAACTACGGCGTGAACCCCGAGGACGCCGAGTCGGCCCGGCCGTTCGTCGAGGGATTCATCGTCAAGGAAGCCAGCCGCGTGCGTTCGAACTGGCGCTCGACCGAGGACCTCGGCGCGTATCTGGCGCGTTACGGGGTCGTCGGGATCGAAGGTGTGGACACCCGCGCGCTTACCAAACACCTGCGCGAGGAGGGCGCCAAGAAAGGCGTGATCTCGACGAAAGACTTCGATGCCGCGAGCCTCGTACGCAAGGCGAAGGCCTCGCCCGGTCTCGAAGGCCGTGACCTGATCAAGGAAGTGACCTGCAAGGAAGCCTGGGACTGGAACACCGAGGGTCGTTTCCGCGTGGTCGCGATCGACTCGGGGATCAAGCACAACATCCTCCGGAGCCTGGCCGCGCGCGGCTGCCGGGTGCGTGTGGTGCCGGCCACGGCGACGAAGGAGGACGTGCTCGCCTGGAAACCCGACGGGCTGTTCCTGTCGAACGGTCCCGGCGACCCGTCGGCCCTGCCGTACATCGTGAAGACCGTGAAGGGCCTGGTGGGGTCGGGACTGCCGGTTTTCGGCATCTGCCTGGGCCATCAGATCCTCGGCCAGGTTTTCGGCGGGAAGACGTTCAAGCTCAAATTCGGCCATCACGGCGGCAACCAGCCGGTGATCGACGTGCGTTCGAAGGCCGTGAACATCACCGCGCAAAACCACGGTTTCGCGGTGGACGTGGACTCCATCCCGGACAAGGACCTCGTGCAGACGCACGTGAACCTGAACGACCGCACCTGCGAGGGGATGGAACACACGAAACTCCCGGTCTTCTCGGTGCAGTACCACCCCGAGGCCGCGCCGGGCCCGCACGACGCCGCGCACCACTTCGATCACTTCATCGAGCTCATGGAGAAACGGAAGAAATGACAGCTACGGTAAATGGTAACTGGTAATTAAAGGTCTAAAAGTCATGCCCCTGACATCGTTTTTTAGTTACCAATTACCGATTACCAGTTACCAGAACCGTGTGGAGCCGGTCTTTCATGCCTAAGAGAACGGACATCAAGAAGATCCTCATCATTGGGTCCGGGCCCATCGTGATCGGCCAGGCGTGCGAGTTCGATTACTCGGGCACGCAGGCCTGCAAGGCCCTGCGCGAGGACGGCTACGAGGTCGTGCTGATCAATTCCAACCCCGCTACGATCATGACCGATCCGCAGACGGCCGACCGTACCTACATCGAACCGATCACCGTCGAGTTCCTCGAGAAGGTGATCGCGATCGAGCGCCCGGACGCGGTGCTCCCGACCCTCGGAGGACAGACCGGCCTCAACACGGCTGTGAAAGCCGCCGAAGCGGGCATCTTCGACCGCTACGGCGTGAAGATGATCGGGGTGAACCTCGAATCGATCAAGAAGGCCGAGGACCGCAAGCTTTTCAAGGAAGCCATGCAGCGGATCGGCCTGGACCTGCCGCGCTCGGGGCTGGCGCATACGATGGCGGAGGCGCTGACCGTTCTCGATGAGATCAAACTGCCCGTCGTGATCCGTCCCTCGTTCACGCTCGGCGGCACCGGCGGCGGGATCGCGACGACGGTCGAGGAGTTCAAGCGCATCGCGCAGAACGGCCTGCAGCTTTCGATGACCAGCCAGATCCTCGTCGAAGAGTCGATCGTGGGCTGGAAGGAGTTCGAGCTCGAGGTGATGCGCGACAGGAAGGACAACGTCGTGATCATCTGCTCGATCGAGAATTTCGACCCGATGGGGGTGCACACCGGCGATTCGATCACCGTGGCGCCCGCCCAGACCCTGACCGACCGCGAGTACCAGCTGATGCGCGACGCCGCGATCGCCTGCATCCGCGAGATCGGGGTGGAAACCGGTGGTTCGAACATCCAGTTCGCGCTCAACCCGAAAACCGGCCGCATGATCGTGATCGAGATGAACCCGCGGGTCTCCCGCTCGTCGGCGCTGGCCTCGAAGGCGACCGGTTTTCCGATCGCCAAGATCGCCGCCAAGCTCGCGGTCGGCTACACGCTCGACGAGATCCCCAACGACATCACGAAGAAGACGCCGGCCAGTTTCGAACCGACGATCGATTACTGCGTGGTGAAGATCCCGCGTTTTGCTTTCGAGAAATTCCCCGGCGCCGACACCACGCTGACGACCCAGATGAAATCGGTGGGCGAGGTGATGGCGATCGGCCGCACGTTCAAGGAGGCTTTCCAGAAGGGCCTGCGCGGCCTCGAGATCAAGGCCGCCGGGTTCGAGTCGAAGAAAGCCACCGGCCATCTCAAGGAGAACCTCGAGCGGCCCAACGCCGAGCGAATTTTCTACATCAAACGCGCGCTCGACGAGGGGATGCCGGTCGAACAGATCCACCGGCACACCCAGATCGACCCGTGGTTCCTCGAGAACCTGAAGGAGATCGCGGACCTCGAGAACGAACTAAAAGCCCTCCACGCCCGGGGCGCGCTGCCCGATGGGCCGGCGCTTTTGGACGCGAAGGCGTTCGGTTTCTCCGACATCCAGCTGGGCGAGATCTTCGGCAAGACCGAGGCCGAGACGCGCGCCTGGCGGTTGGGCCTGGGCGTGCGGCCCGCGTACAAGCTCGTTGACACCTGCGCGGCCGAGTTCGAGGCTTTTACGCCGTACTATTATTCGACCTACGAGGCCGAGGACGAGGTCACGGTCGACGCAAAAAAGAAGAAGATCATGATCCTCGGCGGCGGCCCCAACCGCATCGGCCAGGGGATCGAGTTCGACTACTGCTGCTGCCACGCCGCTTTCGCGCTTAAGGAGATCGGTTACGAGACCATCATGGTCAACTGCAACCCCGAGACCGTTTCGACCGATTACGACACCTCGGACCGCCTTTACTTCGAGCCGGTCACGCTCGAGGATGTGCTGAACATCGTCGAGAAAGAGAAACCGGAAGGGGTGATCGTGCAGTTCGGCGGGCAGACCCCGCTCAACCTGGCGCTGGCCCTGAAGAAAGCCGGCGTGCCGATCATCGGCACGAGCCCTGAGGCCATCGACCGCGCCGAGGACCGCAAGAAGTTCTCCGAGCTCCTGCGCAAGCTGGACCTGCGCCAGCCGGCCAACGGCACCGCGGTGAACGCGCTCGAGGCCGCGCGCGAGGCCGGCCGGATCGGCTACCCGGTGCTCGTGCGCCCGTCCTACGTGCTCGGCGGCCGCGCGATGGAGATCGTCCACGACGAAGAGACCCTGAAAGCCTACATGGCGAAGGCCGTCGACGTTTCCCACGACCGGCCCATCCTGATCGACCAGTTCCTCGAGGGCGCCAAAGAAGTCGACGTCGACATGATCTCGGACGGAGAATCGTTCGTGGTCGGCGGGGTCATGGAACACATCGAACAGGCGGGCATCCACTCGGGCGACAGCGCGTGCTGCCTGCCCCCGCATTTGCTCGACGGCGCGGTGGTCGACCAGATCAAACGGCAGACCGCCGCGATGGCCCGGGAACTCGGGGTCGTGGGCCTGATGAACGTCCAGTTCGCGGTGAAAGCCGGCACGGTCTACGTGCTCGAAGTCAACCCGCGCGCGTCGCGCACGGTGCCGTTCGTTTCCAAGGCGATCGGTGTGCCGCTGGCCAAGCTCGCCGCCAAGCTCATGACCGGCAAGAAACTGAAGGACCTCGGCTTCACGCGGGAGATCACGCCTCCGTTCAAGTCCGTGAAAGAGGTCGTCCTGCCGTTCGTCCGTTTCCGTGGGGTGGACATCACGCTCGGCCCCGAGATGAAATCCACCGGCGAGGTGATGGGGATCGACGCCGAGTTCGGCGCCGCGTTCGCCAAGGCCCAGATCGCCGCGTACTCGCCGCTGCCCGAGAGTGGCACGGTCTTCGTGAGCGTGAAGGACCGTGACAAGCGGGCGATCGTGCCGATAGCCAAAGAACTCGCCCGGATGGGTTTCCGGCTCGTCGCCACCTCGGGGACCGCCGCCATGTTGAGCGACGCGGGCGTCCGGGTGGAACCGTTGAAAAAACTCCAGGAAGGTTCGCCGAACGTCAGCGACCTGATCTACAAATCCGAGCTGGCGCTGGTCATCAACACGCCGAGCGGCGAAAAACCGCGCCGCGACGAGGTGGTGATCCGGGCGCTGGCGGTCGCGCGCGGCGTGCCGTGCATCACGACCCTCGAAGGCGCGGAAGCGTCGCTCCAGGGCCTGCGCGCGCTCAAAGGAGGGTCTTTGGGCGTCACCGCGCTGCAGGATTATCACCGGAAGATTTCGAGCGTCGCCCCCGACGGCCGGCCCGCGCCGGCCCTGCGGACTTAAAACCGCGATGTACCGCGAGCGCTGCCGGGTCCTCGCGAACGGGCGGGTGGCGCCCGGGCATTACGTTCTGCGTCTTGGTTCCGCGCGCATCGCACGCGCTGCCGGCCCCGGACGCTTCGTCCAGGTGTTGTGCGCGGATTCTTCGGAGCCTCTCCTGGGGCGCCCGTTCAGCTTTCTTACCGCGCGCCCGGGTTCGTTCGACCTTCTTTATCACGTCGTGGGCCAGGGCACCCGTATCCTGCAGGGCCTCCAAAAAGGCGACGCTCTCTGGGTCCTGGGTCCTCTGGGCAACGGTTTCGGCACGAAGCTTGGGCCGGGGGCCGAAGCGGCGCTCGTCGGGGGCGGGGTCGGGATCCCGCCGCTGGTTCACCTGGCTGAAACCCTCCTCAAAACCCGCGCGGTGCGTCCCGGCAAGATCCGGGTTTTTCTGGGTGCGCGCGACAGCACCCTGCTCTTATGCTTGAAAGATTTCAGGAAACTCGGCGTGGACCTCCGGTTGGCCACGGATGACGGCTCGCGAGGAACGAAAGGGTTCGTGACCCGGCCTCTGGAACGATACCTGGCCGAGGCCGCTCCCGCCGGGACGCGGACCACCGTGTACACCTGCGGGCCGACCCCGATGCTCAAGGCCGTCGGGGCTCTGGCCGAGCGCTACGGCGTGCCCTGCCAGACCTCGGTCGAAGTGCCGATGGCCTGCGGGTTCGGCGCGTGCCTCGGATGCGCGATCAAGGTGAACGACGCCGCGGGTTCTTCCACGGATTTCCGTTACGCGATCGCCTGTTGCGAGGGGCCGGTGTTCGACGCCGCCGCGCTCGTATGGGACTAGACCTCTCGACCCGCCTGGGGCGGGTGCGTCTGGCCAACCCGGTGCTCGTGGCCTCCGGCACGTTCGGCCACGTCAAAGAGTTCGAGCGCTATATGGACCTCGGGAAACTCGGCGGGATCGTGACCAAGACGATCACCGTGAAGCCCCGGCTCGGCAACCCGCCTCCGCGCATCGTCGAGACCCCGTCGGGCATGCTCAACGCGATCGGCCTGCAGAACCCGGGCGTCGAGCGCTTCATTTCGGAAAAACTGCCCTATCTGCGCAAGCTCGGGGTGCCGGTGTTCGTGAGCGTCATGGGCTACTCGACCGGGGAATTGGCCGCAGTCACGCGCGCGCTCGAGAAAGCCGGCGGGTTCGCCGGCTACGAGCTGAACCTTTCCTGCCCGAATGTCGCTTACGGCACGAAGACCGCGGGCACCGGGGCGCGGATGTTCGCGCATGACGCCAAACTGATCGGATCGGCGGTCTCGGCGGTCCGCAGGCTCACCCGGCGCACGCTCCTGGCCAAATTGGGGCCCGATGTTTCGGACATCGCCCGAATGGCGCGCGCGGCCGAGGGCGCCGGGGCGGACGGGGTGTCGCTGATCAACACGTTCGTGGCGATGGTGATCGACGTGCGCACCCGACGGCCCGTTCTGGCCAACCACACCGGAGGCCTCTCGGGGCCCTGCGTGCGCCCGATCGCCGTGCGGATGACCTGGGAGGCTGCGCGCGCCGTGAAGATCCCGGTCGTCGGGATCGGAGGCATCGCCTCCGCGCGCGACGCGCTCGAATTCCTCGTTGCCGGAGCCTCGGCGGTGCAGGTGGGAACGGCGAACTTCACCAATCCCGCCGTTTCGCTCGAGACGCTGGACGGGATCAGGGCGTTCATGCGCCGCGAACGCATCGCCAGACTTTCGGACCTCATCGGCTCGGTGAAAACATGAGCGCCGGCGACCCGGCGGAACGTCTGATCGTTGCGCTCGACGTGCCGGACCTCGAGGGGGCCAAGCGCCTCGTCGGGACGCTCGTGCCCTCGGTCCGCTATTTTAAAGTGGGCAAGGAGCTTTTCACCGCCGCGGGTCCCGAAGTGATCGGAGCCATCCGTTCGGCCGGGGCGGACGTGTTCCTCGACCTCAAATTCCACGACATCCCCAATACCGTCGGAGCGGCCTGCCGCGCGGCGGTGCGCCTCGGGGTCTCGATGCTGAACGTCCACACTCTCGGCGGCCGCGCGATGATGGAGGCCGCCGCGAGCGCGGTGCGCGAGGAAGCCTCGGCGCTGCGTGTCCCGCAACCGCTCCTTCTGGGCGTGACGGTCCTGACGAGCTTGTCGGGGCCCGAACTCGAAGAGGTGGGGATACCGGGCCCGCTCGACCGGGCGGTTGAACGGCTGGCGCGGCTGGCCAGTTCGAGCGGTCTGGGGGGCGTGGTCGCCTCGCCTCTTGAGATCTCGCTCGTGCGCCGCGCGGTGTTCGGCACTTTCACGATCGTGACCCCCGGCGTGCGGCCCAGGTGGGCCGCCGCGGGGGACCAGAAGCGGGTGGCGACCCCCGCCGAGGCGGTGCGTTCGGGGGCCGACCACCTGGTCGTGGGCCGTCCCATCACGCAGGACCCGGATCCGGCCGAGGCCGCGCGGCGGGTCCTCGACGAGATCGGTTCCGCTTAAGGAGGAGGATCCCGGCACATGGCGCGCGCGAAGGTCGAGAAAGAACTGCATTTCGAGATCCGGAACGAGACCGGGCTTTTGGGGCAGATCACAAAGACCCTCGAGATGGCCGAGGTCTACATCGTGCACCTGTCGGCCTACGCGGTCGGCAAGACCGCGTATTTCCAACTGCTCACCCGTGACAACGCCAAAGCCAGGAAGGTCCTCAAAACTTTCGCGCCCAAGCTCATCGAGCGGGACGTGCTGGTGGTGGAGTTCGAGAACAGGATCGGAACATTGGCCCAGGTCGCGCGTTTGCTCGGTTCGAACGACATCGGCGTGAACTACGTCTACGGCACCAGCGGCGACGGTTTCAAGATCGTGGGAGTTTTCTCGACCCAGGACGACCGCCGGGCCGCGAAAATAATCAATGAAGATTCGGGGGCTTTAGGGGTATAATACCCGAAACCAACCAATAGAGCGGCCTGACCTCTGGGCCTCCTGGTCCGCTGCAAGCGGCCGATTGAAAAGCGTTCCACCGTAAGAAGTACTGTCCTTAAATCAAGCACACCGAAGGAGATAGCGAAAGTGACCGATACCCACCAGCCGGATAATGACCTATCCAACCAGCTTCGAGCGATCCAGGATCGCCTCGCCGCCGTGGAGAAGAAACTCGATCAGTTGATCGAAGCTCGCGACGCCCAGCCGCGGGATTACCGCCCCCAGGGCACGGGTTATAATAACCGCCCCCAGGGCACGGGTTACAACCCGAACGCCGGATACGGCAACCGTCCGCCGCGTCCCTACGGCCAGTACAACAACAACGGCCGTACCCGCACCGCGCGTTACGAAGGTCAGGGGCCCAGCAACAGACCGAACAACGGTTACCCGCAACAGGGGAACCGTCCGCAGCGTCCCTACGGGCAGCATCATCAGGGTGGCCGCCCGAACAAGTTCCAACCCCGGGGCCGTCAGCAGTAACCAAGGGTTTGCCGTTCGTTCCATGCAAGGCCCGGGGTGTGTCCGCGCCGCCGGGGTGTTTTGCCGTTGATTTTCGCGACGCAAGCCTGTAGGTTCGGTCCATGCCCGAAGCCAAGACCAAGGAGTATTTCGTCCATCTGAAGCGCCTTGTTTCTCTCGAGGAGGGCGAGGAGAACGAGGAGATCCGCAGCGAGTTCCTCGAGCTGACCCCGCAGGAGCGTGAGCTTCGCGGCAAGGCCCTGCTCGATCTGCGTCTCCTTGAGAGGCACTTCTCGCCGGCCGAGCACGTTCTGGCGACCTTCGTCAAGGCCGACGGACGGCCGTTCCCGATCTTCTCGCTCGACATGGGGGACATCGTGACGGTGTTCGCCGAGGGGGAAAAGCTGTCCGAATGCCCCACCGGCACGGTCTACGAGAAGGAGCCCGGCGCGATCACCGTCGCGTTCGGTGCGTCGCCCCTGCCCGAATGGATGGATCTGCCGCTGTCCGGCATCCCGGACCGGCGCTACCAATTGCACAAATCCGTGAATCGCGTGACCTACCGGCGCATGGGCGAGGCGCTCGAAGCGGTGCTCGAGACGCGCAACACGCGCCTGGCGGTGCTGCGTGACATCTCGCTGGGTTTGCGCCGGCCCGAGGTCAAGGACCTGAAGCCCGAACATCTCGACTGGTTCGACCCGGGCTTGAACGAATCACAGCGCCGCGCGGTCCTGCGCGCGCTCGAGGCGGTCGACGTGGCGCTCGTGCACGGCCCGCCGGGCACCGGCAAGACCACGGCTCTCGTCGAGATCATCCGTCAGGCCGTGGCCGCGGGGGAAGCGGTGTTCGTCACCGCCCCTTCCAATACCGCCTGCGACAATGTCCTCGAGCGCCTTGTCGAGAAGGGGGTCAACGCGCTCCGGCTCGGGCACCCGGCGCGGATCGCCGCCTCGCTGCGCGAGCACACGCTCGATTTCAAGTTGGCGCTCCATCCGCTCGCCGCGGACGTCACCCGCCTGCAGGCGGAACTGACGCGGCTCTTCAAGCGGGAGGACCGCTACCGCGGCCGCCGCTCCCCCGAGGACCAGGACGCCGGCCGACGCCTGCGTGACGAGATCGCCCAGGGGAAGGCCGACGTGCGGAAGCTCAAAGCCGAGATCTTCGACCGCGTGATGCGCGAGACCGAGGTCATCGTCGGCACCCCGACGGGCATCCAGGACCGCGCGATCCGCGAACGCGATTTCGATCTCGTCGTGATCGACGAGGCGACCCAGGCCACCGAGCCGATGAGCTGGATCCCGCTGACCCGCGCACGCCGGGTCGTGATGGCCGGCGACCATTTCCAGCTGCCGCCCACCGTCCGCTCGAAAGAAGCCGAAGCCAAGGGCCTGGGGGTCACGCTTTTCGAGCGCTATTACGAGATCCTCGGGCCGGAATCGAAGATCCTCCTGGAGCGGCAGTACCGCATGCACGAGACGATCATGGGGTTCTCCTCGCGCGAGTTCTACAAGGGCCTTCTCGTCGCCGACGAATCCGTGCGCGCGCGGACCCTGGCCGGCCTGGCCGGCGTGGAGCGCCGCGCCGAGACCGAGGAACCGTTCTTGTTCGTCGACACCGCGGGCAAAGGCTTCGAGGAACGGCTCGAGGCGGGCAGCGAGAGCCGTTACAATCCCGAGGAAGCGGGCCTGGTGCTGGGTTTTCTGGAACAGTTCCTGACCTACGGGGTGCCCGCTTCGGAGATCGCGGTGATCAGCCCCTACAGCGCGCAGGTGCGCCTCCTGTCCAGCCGCACGCCCGATCCGGCCGTCGAGATCGACAGCGTGGACGGTTTCCAAGGGCGGGAAAAGGAACTGGTGATCGTTTCGCTCGTGCGCTCGAACCTCGAGGGCGAGATGGGTTTTCTGACCGACACGCGGCGCATGAACGTCGCGATGACCCGCGCCAAACGCAAGCTCGTGGTGATCGGCGACAGCGCGACCCTCTCCTCGATCGCGTTTTACCGGGACCTTCTGCGCTACGCCGAGGAGAAGGGCGCCTACAAGAGCGCCTGGGAGCTGTGATATAATGCCCCCCATGAACGAAAAGGACGTCCTCTCCGTGTTCAAACGGGAAAGCGCATTCCTTTCGGGCCACTTCCTCCTCTCAAGCGGCCTGCACAGCCCCAACTACATGCAGTGCGCGCTGGTCCTCCAGAAGCCCAATGTGGCCGAAAAGCTTTGCCGTGAGCTCGCCAAGAAACTCAAAGGTCTCAAAGTGGACGCCGTGATCGGGCCCGCGCTCGGTGGCATGATCGTTTCCTACGAAATGGGCCGCGCGCTGAAGGTGCGCTCGCTGTTTGCCGAACGGGTGGACGGCGCTTTCGTCCTCCGCCGGGGGTTCAGCTTGAAGCGCGGAGAGCGCGTTCTCGTCGTGGAGGACGTCATCACGACCGGCAAATCGATCTACGAAGTGATCGATCTGGTCAAACAGCACGACGCCAAGATCGCCGCGGTCGCTTCGATCGTCGACCGCTCCGACGGAGCGGCGATCTTCGCCGAGGATTTTCACGCGCTCCTGCGCATGACCATCAAGACCTATCGCCCGGAAGACTGCCCGCTCTGCCGCGAGCGCCGCATCCCGCTCACCAAGCCCGGCAGCCGCGGGCTCAAGGCTCTCGCTCTGGTCTTTGCGGTGTTTTGCCTGTTCGGACCCCCCGTGTGGGCCGCGCAGAGCGTCGACACGACGTCCGTCAACTACGACCAGGCCCGCCGGGACTATCGCCGGTACCTGCAGGAACTGAAGAAGCTCTCCTCCGAGTACAAGCAGTTCACCGGTGAGCTCAGCCAGATCATGAAGGAAGAGGGTTTCCCGACCCTCGATGGGGTCACCGACGCCACGCAGACCACGGCGACCCCCGCTGATCCGCAGACCATCGAAGGGGAAGGCTACCGCATCCGGGAAGAGACCGGCCGCTTGAACGTCGAGATCGATCTGCCGGGCCTTCGGCGCGACAGCCTCAAAGTGGTGTTGCGGGAGCACCGCTGGCTCGTGGTCACGGGCCGGCGCAAGGCCGATGACCGGTCCGTCGAGCGCACGATCGAGCTTCCGGTCCCGGCGGGCGACAAGGACCTTCGCGCGCGTTACGAGGACGGAGTCCTGACCGTTACCCTGCCCAAGATCGAGGGATCCGTCGGCGAGGTCCCCATTCCCATCCGCTGAAAAAGCGGTTTTTTGGCACGTTGACAAAATAAGGGGGGCGTTGTTAGAATGAACGCCCATCAAGGAAAATGAGCGGGGACAAAGACGCTTTCTACTCGCAGTTCAAGCGATTAGGCGCTCTGATGACGGTCCCCATCGTGCTCCTCGTAGGGCCGGCCATCGGGTATGGGATCGGCGGCTGGATCGATCGCAAACTCCAATCAGATCCTTGGTTTACGATAGCCTTCGTTTTCCTCGGGTTCGCGGCCTCGGCACGTGAGGTCGTCCGGCTTCTCAAAGAAGTCCTGAAGGACGACTCCTAGAAAGAGCCCACCGCAATAAAGAAGGAAGAGCAGGTTGCCCAGCACGTTCTTTAAGTCTTTTATCAAGTTTTCAGCAGTTTCGTCGGCCCTGACCGCGGGCGCGTTCCTCGTGCTCGGCCGGCTCCCGGATGCCTGCGGCGCCGCGGTGGGCGCGGCGTGGATCGTGCTCAATCTCACGCTCCTTTTCCGTCTGATGGAGATGAGCTTCGCTTTGAAAGCCAAAAACCGGGACCGCGTGCTTCTTTACTCCGTTCTCAAGTTCCCCGTGCTGTACGTCGCCGGCTATTTCATCCTGAAAAGCCGGTTCTTTCCGCTGGCCGGGATCCTGGCCGGCCTGACGGCGGGGATCGCCGCCTTCGCTCTGGTCTGGTTGCGCGACCACTCGTCGCATTCGGGCAAGGCCCCTCTGGGCAAGGCGCTATGAGCCTGTTTCTTGCCGCCGCGTACGCCTCCGAAGCCGCGCACGAAGTCCATCATGCTTCCGCCGGCGCGGCGCACGGCGGCGGTGCTTCGCACGATTCCTCCCTTCACACCCTCAATTTCGTCGGCCTAATCGCTCACTACGTCGGCGGGCCGACGGGTGAGTTTCTCACCCGCTACGAGAATCTCATCTTCGAAGTGATCGTGATCGGCATCCTCGCCGCGGTGTTCGGTGCCGCCGCGCGGCGCGCCGCTCTGGTCCCGGGCCGCCTGCAGACCGCCTGCGAGGCCATCGTCGAGGGGCTCGAGGGTTTCGTGACCGGGATCCTGGGGGTCCGGGGACGCAAGTATGTGCCGTTCCTCGGCACGATGTTCCTTTATATCTGGGTGATGAACCTGATCGGCCTGGTCCCGCTGATGAAATCGAACACCGCCAATTCGATGACGCTGCCCGGACCCGTGGCGCTCCCGGTGCCGACCACGACCGTGTCGCTGGCGCTCCTGGTCTTCATCTACGTGCAATCGATCGGCATCAAAAACCAGGGCCTCGTCGGCTATCTGGATCACATGGCCGGCCAGCCGCGCGACGTGTTCGGATGGGTGATGGTCCCTCTGATGCTGCCGATCCACCTGATCGGCGAGCTCGCCAAGCCTTTCTCGCTCACGTTCCGTCTTTTCTGCAACATCATGGGCGGTCACATCCTCGTCGCGGTGTTCATCGGCATGGCGATCGGCGCGGCGTTCATCCCGTTCCAGGCTCCGTTCCTGATCTTCGAGATCGCCACGAGCACGATCCAGGCTTTCGTTTTCACACTTTTGAGCACGGTCTACATCGCGATGATGCTGCCCCACGAGCATAAACACGAGGAACCCGCCACACACGCGGCGGGCACGTCCGCATCGGGCGTTCACACCCACGGCGCGACGCACTGATCCATAACAAAAAGGAGGTCGTTCAGATCATGACTTACGCAACCGCACTCGCAATTTTTCTTCCGTTGGCTCTCGGCATCGCCGCGTTCGGCTCGGCGCTGGGACTGGGCAAGGCCGTCGCCGGCGCGATGGAAGCCACCGCGCGTCAGCCCGAGGCCTCCGGCAAGATCCTCGTCAACATGATGGCCGGCTGCGCGCTGATCGAAGCGCTCACGCTGTACGTGCTGATCGTCGTGTTCGTTCTCTCGGGTAAGATCGCTTAAGGGAGAAATCTGAAATCCGAGGCACGAAATCCGAAAGAAACTGTTTCGAATTTCGAGATTCGGGCTTCGAGTTTAAGCAAGGTCACCAATGGACAATAATCGGATATTAGCGGAAATAGCGGTCCAGATCCTGGGCTTCGCGGTCGTTTTCCTGGTCCTGCGCAAGTTCGCGTGGGGCCAGATCCTCGGCGCGATCGACAAGCGCCGGCAGACGATCGAGGGGGCTTTCGCCGACATCGAACGCCGCAAGGCCTCGCTCGACGCGCTGGAAAAAGAGTACAAGGCCCGGCTCGAGAAGATCGAGCAGGAGGCCCGCGTGAAGATCCAGGAGGCGGCCGCCATCGGGCAGACGCTGGCCCGGGACATCCAGGAGAGGGCTCGCCAGGAATCCCAGCGCCTCATCGACCGGGCCCAGGGCGAGATCCAGCAGGACCTCGCCAAGGCCAAGATCGCGGTGCGCCAGGAGATCGTTGAAGTTTCGCGCCTGATGGCCGAGAAGGTGCTGAAGGAGAAACTCGACGCCGACGGGCACAAGCGCCTTGTCGACAAGTTCCTCGTCGAGCTGGAGCGCGTCTAAGACATGAAGGACCTCCTCGCCGCCCAACGTTACGCGAAGGCGCTTTTCGAGCTCACGCGTCCTGAGCGCCTCGACGAGGCGGTGGAGGCGGAGCTGGTGGCGCTGTCGCAGGCGCTGAAGACGAGCCCGGAGATCGAGAGTTTCCTTCTGAACCCGCGCCTGCGTTTCGAGGAGAAGAAGCGCTTCCTCGAGCGTCTGTATCCGGCGGGCCCGACCTCGAAGGTCCTGAACGGTTTCTTCGCGCTGCTCTTCGAGAAGCATCGCTTCGATCTCGTGCACGAGATCGCGGTCGCCTACAAGAAGATCGCGGACGAGGCCCAAGGCCAGGCGCTGGCCCAGATCAAAAGCGCGTCGCCGCTCTCGTCCGAGCATGAGGGGGCGCTCGTGGCCAGGCTTGAGAGGATCGCCGGCCGCACGCTCACGGTACGCAAAGAGGTGGACCCCGCTCTCATCGGCGGTGTCTCGGTGCGCATCGGCCACCGCGTGCTCGACGGCTCGGTGCGCCGCGGTCTCGACCGGCTGCGCCAGGAACTGCAGCCCACGACCCACATCTGACACTTATAAAAACGCTAAAAAGAGGCCCCGAATGGCACTGAAGCCCGAAGAGATCACGAGTATCCTGAAGAAGGAGATCGAGCAGTTCGAGACCGGCGTGAAGATGGAGTCCACCGGCATCATCCTGTCGCTCGGCGACGGGATCGCCCGCGTGTACGGCCTGGACGACTGCATGGCCGGAGAGCTTTTGGAATTCCCGGGCGGAGAGCTCGGCATCGCGCTGAACCTCGAGGAATCCAACGTCGGCGTCGTGCTCTGCGGCGAGGGCCATGGGATCAAGGAAGGCGACATCGTCAAGCGCACCAGCCGCATCGCCAGCGTCCCCGTGGGCAAAGGCCTCCTGGGCCGTGTCGTGGACCCGCTCGGCCGCCCGATCGACGGCAAGGGCCCCATCGTCGCGACCGAGACGCGCCCCATCGAGTTCAAAGCGCCGGGTGTGCTCGTCCGCCAGTCGGTCAAAGAGCCCCTGCAGACGGGCCTCAAGGCCATCGACGGGATGATCCCGATCGGGCGCGGCCAGAGAGAGCTCATCATCGGCGACCGCCAGACCGGCAAGACCGCCGTGGCGATCGACACGATCCTCAACCAAAAGGGCAAGGACGTGTACTGCATCTACGTGGCGACGGGCCAGAAGTCGTCGAACGTCGTTTCGGTCATCCAGACGCTCGAGAAGCACGGCGCGCTGGAGTATACGACCATTGTTTCCGCGCCTGCGGACGTGGCCGCGACGCTGCAGTTCCTCTCGCCCTACACGGGCGCGGCGATCGGCGAGTATTACCTTTACAACGGCATGCACGCGCTGGTGATCTACGACGATCTGACCAAGCAGGCCGCCGCGTACCGCGAGCTGTCACTGCTCCTGCGCCGTCCGCCGGGACGCGAGGCGTTCCCCGGGGACGTGTTCTACCTCCACTCGCGGCTTCTCGAGCGCGCCGCCAAGATGCGCGACGACCTGAAGGGAGGTTCGCTCACCGCGCTTCCCATCATCGAGACGCAGGCGGGCGACGTGTCCGGCTACATCCCGACGAACGTGATCTCCATCACCGACGGCCAGATCTACCTCGAAGCGGACCTCTTCTACCAGGGTATACGTCCGGCCATCAACGTGGGCCTGTCGGTGTCCCGGGTCGGCGGCAACGCGCAGACCAAGGCCATGAAGAAGGTCGCCGGCCAGCTGCGCCTGGAACTGGCGCAGTACCGTGAGCTCGCCGCGTTCATGCAGTTCGGCTCGGACATGGACAAGTCCACGCGTGACCAGCTCAACCGCGGCGCGCGCCTCGTGGAGGTGCTGAAGCAGGGCCAGTACACGCCGATGACGCTTGCCCAGCAGGTGAGCATCATCTTCGTCGCGACCAAGGGTCACCTCGACGAGGTGCCGCTCGACAAGGTGCCGGCCTTCGAGAAGGGTTTCCACAAGCACGTCGCGGAGAAGTACCCCGACGTCGTGAACGAGATCGAAAAGACCAAGGACCTGGCCGAACCGGTGCAGCAGAAGCTCGTGCGCGCCGTGACGGAGTTCAAGGCGCAGTTCTTGGCCAAGTAAGTTTTTTAAAGGAAGACAGCCGGATGGCTTCGCTTCGACAGATCCGCCGCCGCATGCGGTCGATCGAGAACATCAACGACATCACCAAGGCCATGCAGATGATCGCGGCGTTCCGCTTTCGCAAGGCGGAGCAGCGCTTCACGCGCTCGCGCGGGTACTTTACCGAGATGGAGAAGCTCGTCGCGAACGTCGCGGGCGCCGCGCGGGAGCTGGCCGAGCCGCTCTTTGCCCCGCGCGCCGTGAAGAAGAAGACGCTCGTCGTCATGACCGGCGACAAGGGCCTCTGCGGCGCGTACAACACGAACCTGGTCCGGGCCGCGTCGGCCTGGCTGAACGGGAACGCCGCGTTCGAACCCACGCTCGTGCCGGTGGCGAAGGTCGGCTTCGAAACGTTCCGCAAGCGTCACACGACCTTTCTGGCCGCGTACCCGGAGAAGGCCTCGGTGGATTTCGCGCTTGCGCGCCGCATCACCGACGAGCTCAAAACCCACTACCTCGGCGGGCGCACGGACTCGGTGGAACTGCTTTACACGACCTTCAAGGTCGGCGGCGTGGGCCATCCGAAGCTCGTTCCCTTCCTGGGCCTGGGTTATCTCGTCGAGGGCGCGGGGGAAGAGGCGGCCGTGGAGTACATCTTCGAGCCGGATTTCCGCACGGTGTTCACGGACCTCCTCGGGCGCTACCTCGAGGGCAAGATGTACGCGGCGCTCCTGGAGTCGCTGACTTCCGAGCACAGCGCGCGTATGGTGGCGATGCAGCAGGCGAGCGAGAACGGCGAGGAAGTACTCGACCAGCTGAAACTTCTAAGGAACAAGACGCGTCAGGCGACGATCACCCGCGAGCTCTCCGAGATCGTGGGCGGCGCGAGCGTCCTCGTTTAACCGGTCTTTATAAGGAGCCATCCGATGCAGACCCATCTCGAAGAAAAGAAATTCCCGAAGACCGGCGCCGAGGGCCAGGCGGCCAAGCGTCCGGAGATCGGCCACGTGGTGCAGGTCATCGGCCCCACGGTCGACATCCGTTTCGAACCGCAGCTTTTGCCGAGCATCCTGGATGCGGTCACCATCCAGGTCGGCAAAGAGGAGATCGTCGTCGAGACCGCCCAGCACCTTGGCAACAACGTCGTGCGCTGCATCGCGCTCTCCTCGACCGACGGCATCGTGCGCGGCATGGAGGCGGTGAACACCCGCAATCCGATCACCGTCCCCGTCGGCCGCGAGACGCTGGGCCGCATGTTCAACGTGCTTGGCAAGCCGATCGACGAGAAGCCCGCTCCCGCGGCGAAGAAATTCTATCCGATCCACCGCCCCGCGCCGAGCTTCGAGCAGCGCGAGTCGGCGACGCAGATCTTCGAGACCGGCATCAAGGCTGTCGATCTCCTGGCGCCGTACCCCAAGGGCGGCAAAGTCGGCCTGTTCGGCGGCGCCGGCGTCGGCAAGACCGTCATCATTCAGGAGCTCATCCGCAACATCGCGGCCCAGCACGGCGGTTTCTCGGTGTTCGCGGGCGTGGGTGAGCGCACCCGCGAGGGCAACGACCTGTATCACGAGATGAAAGAGTCGGGTGTGCTCGAGAAGACGTGCCTGGTGTTCGGCCAGATGAACGAGCCGCCGGGGACCCGCCTGCGCGTGGCGCTCACCGCGCTTTCCATGGCCGAGTATTTCCGTGACGAGGAAAAGCAGGACGTGTTGCTTTTCGTCGATAACGTGTTCCGTTTCGTGCAGGCGGGATCGGAAGTTTCGGCGCTCTTGGGCCGCATGCCCTCGGCCGTCGGTTATCAGCCGAACCTGGCCACCGAGATGGGCGACCTGCAGGAGCGCATCGCGTCGACCAAGCAGGGTTCGATCACGTCGGTGCAGGCGATCTACGTGCCGGCCGACGACCTGACCGATCCGGCGCCGGCGACCACGTTCACGCACTTGGACGCGACCACCGTGCTTTCGCGCCAGATCGCGGAGCTCGGCATCTATCCGGCCATCGACCCGCTCGATTCGACGTCGCGCATCCTCGACCCGCACATCGTGGGTGAGGAGCACTACGCGGCGGCCCGCCAGGTGCAGCGCATCCTGCAGCGTTACAAGGACCTTCAGGACATCATCGCGATCCTCGGCATGGATGAACTCTCCGACGAGGACAAGCTCACGGTCGCCCGCGCGCGCAAGATCCAGAAGTTCCTGTCGCAGCCTTTCTTCGTCGCCGAGACGTTCACGGGCCGCAAGGGCAAGTACGTGCCGGTCAAGGAGACCATCAAAGGCTTCAAGAAGATCGCCGACGGCGAGATGGACGAGTATCCCGAGCAGGCCTTCTACATGGTCGGCGGGATCGAGGAAGTGGTCGAGAACGCCGCCCGCATGAAGGCCGGCAACTAGCGCATGTCCGAATCGTCCTTCATCCTCAAGGTCGTCACGCCGAACGAGGTCTTCTTCGAAGGCCGGACGGTGTCGGTCGTGGCGCCGGGAGCTTTTGGATATCTCGGCATCCTGAAGGACCACGCGCCGTTCATCTCGACGCTGTCGAAAGGGAACCTGACCTACAAGGACGAAGCCGGGCAGTTCCGCACGATGCGCGTTGAAGGCGGTTTCCTGGAAGTGCAGAAGAACCGGGTGCTGGTCCTGACCGACAAGGTCGAATCGGCGGCCTAAAAACGCCGGGGCTTGTAACCCCCGGCTCTTTGGGCTATAGTCTACCAATTGCAAAGTTTGGGGTCTATCCGCCACAAAGCCTGGCGGATACGACCCAAAAAAATTGGGGTCGTAGCTTAGCTTCCGCCAAACGGCGCGGCGGACCCGTCCACAAATCGCGCCGTTTGGACGGACCCGCCGCGATTTGTGGCGGGGGCTTAAAATAGAATTCTGTAGTTGGTTGTTTGTTTTGGGGTCGTAGCTTAGCTGGCTTAAAGCGCCGCCCTGTCACGGCGGAGATCGAGGGTTCGAATCCCTTCGGCCCCGCCAGTTAAGTGAATGGCTCTCTGGGTGTTAAAACCCGGGGGGCCATTCTTCTTATTCGATTGTACCGGACGACGAATCTCCGCCACAAAGCCAGGCGGATTCGTCCACACGGCGCTCTCGGCTTTGTGGACGGATTCGCCGCGCCGTGTGGCGAACCTTCGGCCCCGCCAGTTAAGTCGAGGCCCCCCGGGTCACAAACCTGGGGGGCCTCTTGCTTTACAACAATTGAAACGATTCGAACCCGGGTTATTGTGTATCTATTGCCCGGCATAGAGAGTAGGATAAGAGCTATCTTACCGCGTATACTTGGATGGCATATCCGGTAATTTAGGAAGCGCATCTAAAGCGCAAAAACCTTCTTTAGGTTCACCAGACCCACTTCCTTCCGTCAAAGGTTTCGGACAAGCCCGGGAGGCTTCTATGGGTCTTAGACACATCGATTATCAGGTCCGTCCCGCCGTTCATCATCACCCGTCGTCCGTCAGGTCGGCCGAAGTGGTGATGCCCACCAAACTCGGTTTTCATCTCCGGGTGGTCGTCAAGTTCGTGAAGTGCGTTCAGTTGTTCCGTTCGACCGTCCGCGTGCACAAGGGCAGGATGAAAGCCGACGGCAAGAGCGTGCTGGCGCTCCTCATCCTGGCGGCGGCTTGGCGATCCAAGCTCCGCATCGAGGTCGAGGGGGACGATGCCGAGCAGGCGATCGAGGCGATCAAGGCGTTCTTCCAGACGGAGCCCGCAGGTAACGCCACGACGGACCGCCGTATCCTTCCCGCGGGTCTGAAAGAGACCGGTCCCTCGTGATCCGGAAAGGCAAACGGGTTTCCATCGCTTATGAATTGGTCGTCGAGGGCCGGCTGATCCAGAGCATCGGCGCCCAGAAGCCCATGCGCTATGTGCACGGGCAGAAGCAGATCCTGGGCAGGCTCGAGAAGGCCCTCCGCGGCCTGGCAATAGGCGACAGAAAAGAGGTCTCGCTGTCCGCTCGGGACGGTTATGGGCCCGTGCAGGATAAATACATCGTGGAGATCCCCAGGTCCAGCGTTCCGCGGCGGTGCCACTATGTCGGGCAGAGGATCAAGTTCCGGAAAAGCAACACGCCGGCGACGATCCGGGAAGTCAGGCCGGTCACGCTGATCCTGGACTTGAACCATCCCCTCGCCGGGAAAAGACTGCATTTTTCGGTCCTCATCGTCGGGGTCGACGAAAAGAAGGTCGAACGGACCCGTCTCTCCGGACCGAAGTTCTTCTAACAGCGGCCCCGGCCGGGCCGTGAGCCGGAGCGGACCCCCTGCTTCCAAATCAGGGGGTTTTTTTATTCCGGTTTGGTCTATAATCCGGCAGAGGAGGTCCCTTCATGAGCGACTGCTGCCACACCAACCCTGAACGCCAGAGCTCCGCGGACCTCCCGGCCCCCGCGCCCGGCCCTGTCCGATACACCTGCCCGATGCATCCCGAGATTGTCCGGAACGGTCCCGGCACCTGTCCCAAATGCGGCATGGCGCTCGAACCGGTGATCGCCGCCGCTTCCGGGGGAGAGGATTCCGAATACCGCGATATGTCCCGGCGCTTCTGGACGGGGCTGGCGTTCACGGCGCCGATCGTGCTGCTGGCGATGTCCGAGATGCTGCCCTGGAAATTTTTCGAAAAATGGTTTTCGATGTCCGTCGTCAACTGGATCGAGCTTGTGCTGGCTGCGCCGGTCGTTCTGTGGTGCGGGTGGCCTTTCTTCGAGCGGGGCGCGCTGTCCGTCATTCGGCGCAGTCTGAACATGTTCACGCTGATCGCGCTGGGCGTCGGCACGGCTTTTTCTTACAGCGTGGTCGCGACCGTCATCCCGGGGGTCTTCCCGGAGGCGTTCCGGTCCCATGACGGGGGAGTCCCGGTCTATTTCGAGGCCGCGGCTGTCATCACGGTGCTCGTACTTCTGGGCCAGGTGCTGGAACTGCGTGCGCGGGCGCAGACCGGCGGCGCGATCCGCGCGCTCCTCGATCTTGCTCCTAAAATGGCCCGGATCATCCGTCCGGGCGGCGCGGAACACGACATTCCGCTCGAGCAGGTCCAGGTCGGGGATGCGCTACGCGTGCGTCCCGGCGAAAAGGTCCCCACCGACGGCGCGGTCATCGAGGGAACGAGCGCAATCGACGAGTCGATGGTGACCGGCGAATCTATTCCCGTCGAGAAGCCCGTCGGATCGAAAGTGACCGGCGGGACCGTCAACGGTACGGGCGTTCTTGTGATGCGGGCCGAGCGGATCGGCAGCCAGACGCTGCTGGCCCGGATCGTCCACATGGTCGCCCAAGCGCAGAGGAGCCGCGCGCCGATCCAACGTTTGGCCGATACGGTCTCGTCCTATTTTGTGCCGCTTGTGATCCTCACGGCTGTCCTGACCGCTCTGGTGTGGGGGTTTTTCGGCCCCGAACCGCGCGCGGCCTACGCCCTCGTGAACGCGGTCGCGGTCCTCATCATTGCCTGTCCATGCGCGCTGGGCCTTGCCACGCCCATGTCGATCATGGTCGGTGTCGGACGCGGCGCGGCGGCCGGGATCCTGATCAAGGACGCCGAGGCCCTGGAGATCTTTCGGAAGGTCGATACCCTGATCTTCGATAAAACGGGCACGCTCACCGAAGGCAAACCCAGGCTCGTCAGCGTGATCCCCATGTCCGGTGGCGACAAAACCGAGGTCCTGCGCCTGGCGGCGAGTCTCGAGCGCAACAGCGAACACCCGTTGGCGCAGGCGATCCTGCAGGGGGCCGTATCCGGGAACGTTCCGCTCACGGAGGTCCGGGATTTCCATTCCGTGACCGGCAAAGGTGTCATGGGGGACATCGACGGGGCCCGTGTGATCCTCGGAAAACAGGAATGGCTCGACGAGTTCGGGGTCCGTCCGGAAGAACTTTCGGACCAGGCGGTCCGCCTGCGCCAGCTCGGGCAGACCGTGATGTTCCTGGCCACTCGGGAACGCGTGCTGGGCATCCTGGGCGTGGCGGACACGTTGAAGGCCACGACTGCCGAAGCGGTCGGCATGCTCCACAAACAAGGCCTGCGCCTGGTGATGGTGACCGGCGACGATCCTGTGACCGCCCGGGCGGTGGCCGGGCAGATCGGGATCGATGAGGTGCGCGCGGGGGTCTCACCCGAAAAGAAGGGCCAGATCATCAGGGAGTTCAAAGCCCAAGGCCGCCTTGTCGCCATGGCGGGCGACGGGATCAACGACGCGCCGGCGCTGGCTTTGGCGGACGTGGGGATCGCGATGGGCAGCGGGACCGACGTGGCCATGGAATCGGCCGGCGTGACGCTCGTGAAAGGGGATCTGCGGGGTATCGCAAAAGCCCTGAACTTAAGCCGGGCGACCATGCGGAACATCCGTGAAAATCTGTTTTTTGCTTTCATTTACAATATCCTGGGAGTCCCCCTCGCCGCGGGCGTGCTGTACCCGTTCTTCGGTGTTCTCCTAAGTCCTGTCCTGGCCAGCGCCGCGATGAGCTTCAGCTCCGTTTCGGTGATCGCCAACGCCCTTCGTTTGAGAAAAGCCTCGATCTAGTCCCGCCGGAAACGCTTGTTTCTAAAAATCCGTCCCTGTGATGGCCGTCACAGAGCTTATTTCGTGCTTTGTAGTAATCTGTCCGCAAAAGGGGGTTTGTCCCGGTGGATTTCAATCAAAGCCCGTTCCTGGTGATCTGGGAGACGACACGCGCCTGCGCGCTGCGGTGTCTCCACTGCCGGGCCGAAGCGATCGATCGGCGCGATCCCGGAGAACTCACCGAACAGGAGGCTTTTGCATTGTTGGACGAGGTCCGGCGCTTCGGTAGTCCGCTTATGGTTCTGACCGGCGGCGACCCGATGCGTCGGCCGGATATCTTCCGGATCGTCGAGTACGGCACCCGGATCGGCCTGCGGATGACCGCCACCCCCAGCGCGACGTCCGAGATGACCGCCCAAAAGGTCCGCGCACTTAAGGAAGCCGGGCTGGCCCGGCTGGCCGTCAGTCTCGACGGCTCCACCGCCGCGATCCACGACGCTTTCCGCCGGGTGGAAGGTTCGTTCGGATGGACGCTCGACATCGTCCGTTGGGCGGGCGAGGCGGGACTGCCGGTGCAGATCAATACGACCATGATGCGGCATAACCGGGACGACTTCGACTCGCTTGCCCGGCTGATGAGGCGGCTCGACATCGTCCTGTGGAGCGTGTTCTTCCTCGTTCCGGTCGGCCGGGGCCAACGGGAGGACGAGCTCTCCGGTCCGGAGTGCGAGGGGCTCTTCAACAAAATGGCCGATCTGGCCCGGACCGCCCCGTTCGGTATCAAATCCACCGAAGCGCCGAACTACCGGCGCGTTGTGCTCCAGCGCGGCCGGCGGCCGGACGGAGCGCGGGTCGTCCGGGACGTCGCGAACCCCTCCGGCGATCCTCCGGATGGTATCCGCCGTCCCGCGATAGGGGTCAACGACGGCAAAGGGTTCGTTTTCGTCTCGTATACGGGCCAGATCCATCCGAGCGGTTTCCTGCCGATCCCGGCGGGGAACGTGCGCCGGGACCGCCTGACGGAAATTTACCGGTATTCGCCGCTCTTCAGGTCCCTGCGCGAGCCTTCGGCGTTCAAAGGCAAGTGCGGCGTCTGCGAGTACCGGAACGTCTGCGGCGGTTCCCGCTCGCGGGCCTACGCTTATACCGGCGATCCTCTGGGGTCGGACCCTTCCTGCGTGCACGTGCCGGCCGCGTGCGCGCAGCAGAGCGGAGCGGGGATCTGATGGACCATCCGCGGAGAAAGATCATCTGGGTGAACCTGCTTTTTTTCACTCTCACGGCCGCAGGGTCGATCGCTTCGATCGCCTATTTTTTCACCCACGGGATCTCCTACTTTGGGGCGGCGCTTTTTTTCGCCTACGTTATCCTGACCGGAATGAGCATCACGGTCGGCTATCACCGGCTCTTTTCGCACCGGTCGTTCCGCGCGCATCCGGTGGTCCGGTTCCTGGCGCTCTTTTTTGGCGCCGCTGCGTTCGAACAATCGGCGCTGGACTGGTCGTCCCAGCACCGGGATCACCACCGCTACGTGGATACCCTGCAGGATCCTTACAACATCCGGCGGGGGTTTTTCTACGCCCATATCGGCTGGCTTCTTTTCTGGAAACATACGATCGACCACGAGAACGCCAAAGACCTCCTCGCCGACCGGCTCGTGATGGCCCAGCACAGGCGCTACCATCTCTGGGCGATCGGCGCGGGCATTCTGCTTCCCCTGGCGCTGGGGGCACTCGCCGGCCATCTCGCGGAGGCGGCCCTCTTCGCGGTCGTCGCCCGCCTGGCGCTCGTGCACCACGCGACGTTCTGCATCAATTCCGTCTGCCACATGTTCGGCAAGCCGACGTACGATCCGAAGGCCAGCGCGCGGGACCACTGGCTGGTGGCTTTTCTGACCAACGGCGAGGGTTATCACAGCTTCCACCACCGCTTCCCGGTGGACTACCGCAACGGGATCCGCTGGTATCACTGGGACCCGAGCAAATGGCTGATCCGGTCGTTGGCCTGGCTGGGCCTGGTCTGGGACCTGAAGAAGACGGATGCCGGACGGATCCTCCAGGCGAGGCTGGTCGCTTCTGTGACGCCTGTCACGGACAAGAGGCCCTCCGCGGTTCTATAATCCGTAAAAGAGGAGGGGTGCATGAAGCACATCGCACTTCAGTCGTCGGTCGTTTACGGCCCGCTCGAATCGCGGCGGTTCGGCCGTTCGTTGGGGATCAATCTCCTTCCCGCGAACCGTCGTATCTGTACGTTCGATTGCGTCTATTGCCAGTATCACGATGAGGGCGCCGGCGGCGGGTCCGGTTTCGCGTCTTTGTCCGATCTCGACGCGCGGTTGATGGCGGATTTTGACCGAGTCCGGGACGCAAGCACACCGATCGATTGGATCATGCTCTCGGGCAACGGGGAACCGACCCTCCATCCCCATTTCGCCGCCGTCGTCGACCGTTTGCTGGAGCTCCGGGACAGCCGGTTCCCGGGGACGCCGGTCGGCATCCTGTCCAATTCTTCCACCTGTCACAAAAAAGAGGTCGCCGGGGCGCTGGCCAGGCTCGACGGACGATTCATGAAGCTCGATGCGGGCAGTCTTTATATCTTCCACGACGTGAACCGGCCGCGGTCGACGCTTTCCTGGGGGGAAGTGATCGAGGGACTGTGCGGTCTTCTGGACGTCACGCTGCAGAGCATGTTCATCACGGGCCGGGCGGACAATACCGGGGATCGCGCGGTCGACGACTGGATCGAAGCCGTACGCTGTATACGGCCCGTGGAAGTGCAGGTCTATACGATCGAGCGCGCGCCTCAAGAGCGCGGGACCCTGCCAGCCGGAGCCGGCAGGCTCGAAGAGATCTCGTCCAGGCTAAGGGAGAGGACCGGCATCCGTTCGGTCGCTTATTGTTAAAAAGGCCCGGCGGATGCTATGCTGAATGGAGCCATGCAGCTACCTTTGGATTTCATCAAGAAGATCGCCCATTCCCTCGAAGAAGAGGAGGTGGACATTTTCACCCTCACCCTCTACAGCCTCAGTTCCGACGATTTGAACTATTTCGATGACAAGGACCGGGAACGGATCAAGGCGATCTTCAAGGTCCTGATGGAAGACACCAAACGCCACGCGGAACTTCTGAAACTGATCGTCGAACTCGGTGTACCCGATGCGCAAACGGTTCTATAAGGAACTGTGGAGTCTGCGGTTCGCAAAAATGCTCCAACTCGAGGAGCAGAGCGTGCTCGATTACGAGGCGCTGCTGGAAGAGTCCCGCAGGCGTTTCAAGGCCCATCCGATCATCCCGCATCTGGAGAAGCTGATCCTCGATGAGAGACGCCACGCGCGCCTGGTCCAGGAACTGCTCCGGATCCTGGAGCGACAGCCGGACACCGGCTCGTGAGGGTCGTCAGGGGCCCCTCCACTGTGGTATACTCTTATCATGGCTAAGCTTAAGCGGCTCATGATCCTGGTCCTCGCGCTGACGGCCTTCGCGCCGGCAGCTCAAGGCGCCGTGCTTTTGCCCCCACCTTGTGACCCTGCCATGATGCAGGCGGCGCATCCTGCCTGTTGCCCGCCCGGCGACTGCGATTGTGCCGTCGAGATGCCAACGGAGCGGTCGTCCGCCGTTCTCCCCATGGTCGCTCCGAATTTGGACCCTTTATCCGGTCCATCCCCGGAGGACGTGCGTCCGTCCCGGGTCCAACGATCTTCCACGACCGATCGGTCCGCGGAAGAGCCCCCGCCCCAGCAGTCCCCGCTCTACGAGGCTTATTCCGACTATCGCTTGTAAGCTTCTTTTTCGTTGGGTGAGCGCCAGAACGGCGCTTTCCGTGCTTTTCACGAAAAAGGAGATCGAGCATGGTTTTCTTAAATAGAAAAAAATTCGTACCGTTTCTTCTGTTTGTGGCCTTGACAGGTGTTCCGGTCTGCGCGCCGGCGACCGCCGCCGAGAACCATTCGGGTCACGCCAAAGCGGAGCAGGCCGTCTATTATTGTCCGATGCACCCGCAGGTCGTGTCCGACAAACCGGGCGATTGCCCGATCTGCCACATGCGCCTCGTCCGCCGGGACTCGCCGGGCGCGGCGGACACCCATGCCCAGTCCCCGATCGCCTCTCCCGAAGCCGTCTGCCAGATGCACGATTGCCCGATGGCCAAGGCGGGAGAACCGTGTCCGATGCTCGTCGTCGGCACCAAAGGGGAGACCGTCGAGTGTCCGGTCTGTCAGGAACAGATCCGTCTCTTGGGCGAGCTCTCCGCGAATTTCGTGCCGGCCGGTTATGCGGATATCCTGGTCAGCCCGCAGAAGCAGCAGCTTATCGGGATCCGGACCGCACCGGTCCAGAGGAAAAAGCTCACCCGATCGCTTTCGGTTCCCGCGAGCGTGGCCTATGACCCGGAGCTGTACCAGGCGCAGGTCGACTATCTGAAGGAATACCGCATCGCCCAGGGCACTCTGCGGAGCCGGGAACTGGCGTTCAAGAACCTCCAGGACAGCCGGTGGGAGGCGCCCCGTATCGAGATCGCCAAGTCCAAGCTCGTGCTCATGGGAATGGATGAGGGCTCATTAAGCGAGCTCGTCGAGAACGCGAAGGCCGACGAGGCGTTGCTTTATCTTAAGCCCGACGGCGATATCTGGGTGTACGCGGACCTTTTCGAGTCCGACGTGCCGCAAGTCCATCAGGGGGACCCGGTCCGGCTCGAAACGTCCGCGGTCCCGGGGAAGGTCTACACAGCCCCGGTTCACAGTATCGGGGCCATCGTCGACCCGGCGACACGGCGAGTGCGCGTGAGGGTGCGTCTGAAGAACGACGGGTCGCTCAAACCCCGGATGCTGCTCAACGCCGTGATCGAGTCCCCGGCCGGTGAGGGCCTGGCCGTACCCGAGGAAGCCGTTTTCTTCACGGGAAAAGCGGCGATCGTTTTCGTGGACAAAGGACGGGGGCTCTTCGAACCCCGGCAGGTCCGCGCGGGGATCCGCGCCGGGAGCGAACACGAGATCCTGGACGGATTGGCCGAAGGCGAAAGTGTCGTCGTGAACGGGAACTTCCTCCTGGACGCCGAGAGCAAGCTGAAAGCTTCGGTCGAGCAGGCGGCGGCTGCGCACGCGGGCCACGGGGGCGGGTCATGATCGAGAAACTGATCGAGTTCTCCGCCCGCAACCGCTTCCTCGTCCTCGCCCTCACGGCGGTCGCGCTGGCGGTTTCCGTCCATTCGATCCGGAACATCGGGCTTGACGCGATCCCGGACCTTTCGGACACGCAGGTGATCGTCTACTCGCGGTGGGACCGCAGTCCGGATATCATCGAGGATCAGGTCACCTACCCGATCGTGACGGCGCTGGTGGGTGCGCCGAAGGTCAAGGACGTTCGCGCGATCTCTGATTTCGGCTTTTCCTACGTGTACGTGATCTTCGAGGACGGCACGGATGTTTACTGGGCGCGGAGCCGTGTGCTGGAGTATCTCTCCAAGATCCAGTCCCGTCTGCCGGATGGCGTGAAGACCGAGCTGGGGCCCGACGCGACAGGTGTCGGCTGGGTCTACCAGTACGCGCTGGTGGACCGCACCGGCAAGCACAGCCTGGAGCAGCTGCGCGGTTATCAGGACTGGAACCTCCGCTACGCGATCCAATCGGTCCCGGGGGTCGCGGAAGTCGCTTCGATCGGGGGTTTCCAGAAGCAGTACCAGGTCCAGCTGGATCCGAACAAACTTCTGTCCTACGGGGTCCCGATCGCCGAGGTGATCGACGCGGTCCGCAAAGGCAACAACGAGGTGGGCGGGCGTTTGATCGAGTTCTCGGGAGCGGAGTACATGATCCGCGGCCGGGGATACGCCCGGTCCACCCAGGACCTCGAGAGCATCGTGATCCGCGCGGACTCCAAAGGGGTCCCGCTGCTCGTGAAGGACGTGGGCCACGTTACGGTCGGCCCGGACCTCCGGCGCGGCGTCTCCGATCTTGACGGTGAGGGCGATACGGTCGGCGGTATTGTCGTCATGCGCTACCATGAGAATGCTCTCGATGTGATCCGCCGTGTGAAGACCAGGATCGCCGAGCTTACGCCCTACCTGCCGGCAGGGATGGAGATCGTGCCGGTCTACGACCGTTCCGAGCTCATCGAGCGGTCGATCGACACGCTGAAGCACCAGCTGGCCGAGGAAATGCTCATCGTGAGCGCCGTGGTCCTGTTCTTCCTGTGGCACGTGCCGTCGGCGATCGTCCCGATCCTGACCATCCCGATCTCGGTGATGCTGGCGTTCATCCCGCTCTATCACATGGGGGTCACCTCCAATATCATGTCCCTGGCCGGGATCGCGATCTCGATCGGCGTGCTCGTGGACGGCGCGATCGTGGAGGTGGAGAACGCTTACAAGAAGCTGGAGATCTGGCAGGAAGGCGGCCGAAAGGGGGACTTCCACAAAGTGCGCCTGGACGCTCTGAAGGAGGTGGGCCCCTCGGTGTTCTTCTCGCTTCTGGTGATCGCGGTCGCGTTCATGCCCGTTTTCACGCTCGTGGACCAGGAGGGGCGCCTGTTCAAGCCGCTGGCATTCAGCAAGAACCTGGCGATGGCGATCGCAGCGGTGCTGGCCGTCACCCTTGATCCGGCCCTGCGCATGTCCTTCGCGCGCATGGACCCTTTCACGTTCCGGCCGAAGTTCATTGCCCGCGCGGCGACCGCTCTCCTGGTCGGCCGCTATTATCCTGAGGACAAACATCCGGTCAGTCGCCGGCTTTTCAGGTTCTATGAGCCGGTCGTGCGCTGGGTCCTGCGTTTTCCCAAGACAACGGTCGTTTCGGCGGCGCTCCTGTTCGCGCTCACGATCCCCGTTTACCTCAAACTGGGATCGGAGTTCATGCCGCCTTTGCACGAGGGAGCGATCCTCTACATGCCCACGACCCTTCCGGGGATCTCGGTGACCGAGGCGCAGAGGCTCATGCAGATGCAGGACAAGATCCTGAAGAGCTTCCCCGAGGTCGAGCGCGTGTTCGGCAAGGCGGGCCGGGCCGAGACCGCCACCGATCCGGCGCCGTTCTCCATGATGGAGACCACCGTGATCCTGAAGTCCGAGGACCAGTGGCGCCCGGTGCGGCGGTGGTATTCGGACCTGCCGCGGGTTTTTCAGGGGCCGCTCCGGCGCTTCCAGAGGGATCGTATCAGCTACGAAGAGCTCATCAACGAGATGGATTCGAAGCTTCAGGTCCCCGGAGTGACCAACGCCTGGACCATGCCGATCAAGAACCGCATCGACATGTTGTCCACCGGCATCCGCACGCCGATCGGCATCAAGATCTACGGCGACGATCTCCACGTGATCGAAAAGACCGGCCTCCAGATCGAGGCCGCGCTCAAAGGCGTCCGCGGCACACGGAGCGTCTTCGCCGAGCGGGTGACCGGCGGCTATTTCCTCGATTTCGATCTCAAGCGCGAGGCTCTGGCCCGCCACGGTCTCGCGGTGGACGAGGTCAACGAGGTCATCCTCTCGGCTATCGGCGGGGAGAGCGTCTCCACGACCGTCGAAGGCCGGGAGCGTTACTCCGTGAACGTGCGTTACGCCCGCGAGTTCCGCGACGACCTGGACGCCCTCGGGCGCACGCTCGTCGCCACGCCCTCGGGGACGCAGATCCCCATCGGGCAGGTGGCGGACCTGAAGATCGTCCAGGGTCCGGCGATGATACGCGACGAGAACGGCCGGCTCTCGGGGTACGTGTACGTGGACATTACGGGTCGCGATGTCGGCGGTTACGTGAAGGAGGCGAAGGCCGTCGTCGAACGCGCGGTGACGGTCCCTCGGGGCTCGTATCTCGTCTGGAGCGGGCAGTACGAGAACATGATCCGGGTCCGCGAGCGGCTCACCCTGATCGTGCCCCTGACGATCCTTTTGATCACACTGCTCCTTTACCTGAACACGAAGTCCTGGGCCAAAACAGGGATCGTGCTGCTGGCCGTGCCGTTCTCGCTGGTGGGCGCGGTCTGGCTGCTGTATTTCCTGGGTTACAACCTGTCCATCGCGACCTGGGTGGGGATGATCGCGCTCATGGGGCTCGACGCGGAGATGGGGGTGTTCATGCTCCTCTATCTTGATCTGTCCTACCGCGACGCGGTCCAGGCGGGCAAGATGCGGACGCGCCGCGAGCTCGAAGAGGCCGTGGTACACGGCGCGGTCAAACGGATCCGTCCGAAGCTCATGACCGTCACGGCGGCCATGCTGGGCCTTATGCCGATCCTCTGGTCGATGGGCACGGGCGCGGACCTGATGAAACGCATCGCCGCGCCGATGGTCGGGGGTCTTGTGACGAGCTTCATCCTCGAGCTGCTCGTCTACCCGCCGGTCTATTCACTGTGGAAATGGCACACGGAGGTCCGGCTCCGCGGTCCGGCTGTGATAAAATGAACCATAAGCTGAACAGTATGAAAAGCCCAAAGCTGGTCGTGATCCTGTTGGCTGCGTCATTGCTCCTGGGGGGAGCCGCCATGAAAAGCTCCGTGATGATCGATATCTATAACGTCGCGGCCGGCAAGACCGAACGCGTGGAAACGGTGGTCCGCTCCGACGCCGAGTGGAAGAAGCTGCTGACACCCGAGCAGTACGAGGTGACCCGCAAGAAGGGGACCGAGAGGCCGTTCTCGAAGACCTGCGCGATACCCAAGTCCGGGAAGGGGATCTATCAGTGCGTCGGGTGCGGCACCGATCTCTTCGCCTACGGGAACAAGTTCGAGTCCGGGACCGGCTGGCCGAGTTTTTTCGACCCCATCTCGCCGCTCAACGTGAAGCTCGAGGAGGACCATGCTTGGGGCATGCGCCGGGTCGAGGTCCTCTGCGCCCGCTGCGATGCCCACCTGGGCCACCTCTTCGACGACGGCCCCCCGCCCACCGGCAAGCGTTACTGCATCAACACCGTCGCGCTGAAACTGGCCCCCGAACCCGCCGTCTGACGGGGACTTGACGCCCTTCCGGCTATCAGCCATCTTTATAGGATGACCGCCGAACCCGTTACCGTCATCGTCACGCCGCGCGACCGCTTCTCGACCGCCGAGGCCTGTCTCGACCGCGTCTTCGAGCATACTCCCGAGCCCATTGAGGTCATTGTTTCGGCGGGGGGCATGCCGGAGCGTCTGCGCCGGGGCCTGGAGTCGCGCTTCGCGGCCCGCGTACGTTTCCTCTGGTTCCCCGAGTATCGCAACACGCCGCAGCTGCGCAACGCCGCGCTCCGCCGGGCCCGCACGCGCCTGGCCGCCTGCATCGACACCGATGTTCTCGTACGCGCCGGATGGCTCGGCGCTCTCCTGGAATGCCAGGCCCAGACCGGCGCCTCTTTGGCCACGCCGCTCGTGCTCGACCGCAACGACCTCGTCCACACCGCCGGCAATGATCTGTTCATCACCGAAAAGGACGGCAAGCGCTCCTGTCTGATGGAGATCCGCTACGCCAACGCCGCGGTCGGCGACACGACGAACCTCGAGCGCAAGCCGATCGATTTCGCCGAGGTCCATTGCCACCTGCTGATCGTCCAAGAGGCGCTCGACCTGCACATCTACGACGAGGTCTATCGCGAGGGGACCGAAGTGGATTCGGGCCTGGTCCTGAAAAAAGCGGGCCGCCTCCAGATGTTCGAGCCCGGATCGCGCGTGTATCTGACCTATCCCGACCGTCTCGACGACATCGAGGACGTGAAGCTCTACATCTGGAAATGGGACATGCGCGAGGTTCGCGCGAGCTTCGCCGCCTTCGAGCGCAAATGGGGGATGACGCGCACCGGCCGTGACGGCGATTCGATCGAATTCTACAAGATGCTCAACAACCGCATCGGGTATCTGACGCGGCTCTTTTCGGCGCCGGCGGTGCTCAAGCTCGACAACTTCTACTATCGCGCGAAGCGCACGCTTCGCCAGGGTCCCAAAGCCTGGGCCCGGCTCAAGGACGCGAGCCTCGGCTATTGAGTCCGTGAGGGGCCTTGACAAGCCTTTTTTTTCAGGGTATACTGTAAGCGCTTACATGAAAACGATAAAATCCCCCACCATTTACGAGATCGCGCGGCAGGCGGGCGTTTCGATCGCGACCGTTTCGCGGGCGATGAACCGGTCCGCGCGCGCGAAGGTCGCGAGGGACACCTTGCGCCGCGTGGACGAGGTCGTCAAACGCCTCGGATACGCGCCGAATCTCGCCGCGCGCCATCTCGGCGGCGCGTCGTTCCGCACCGTGGGCGTTCTGTTGCCGCACTTTTCCGGCATCTTTTTCAGTGATTATTACGCCCAGGTGCTCGCCGGCGCCGCGGACGCGACGCTCGAGGCGGGTTACCAGTTCAAGCTCGTGATGCCCTCGACCGCCGGCGGGCCGGTATGGGACCGTTACAATTTCCGCGCGGCCGAGGGAGTGGACGCGCTCGTGGTGACCCATTGGCCGAACTTCTTTGCCAAGGCGCGCGCGCTCGAGCGTCTCGGGATCCCGTGCCTGGTCGTGAACGACCCCGAACCGGGAGTGAAAGCGCGTTTTGTCACGGGGGACAACCGGATGGGCGGGCAGCTCGTCGCGCGGCACCTGGCCTCGCTGGGGCATCGCCGCTTCGCGGTGATCACGGGACCCGCGTGGTCGAGCGACAGCCGTGAACGGCTGGAAGGGTTCCGGTCGTTCTTTCGCGGCCGGCATGTCCGCATCGAGACGGCCGAAGGCGGGTTCCAGGAGGAGCGCGCGGCCCAAGCGGTCCGCTCGCTTTTCACGCGAGACCGGCGCACGATGCCGACTGCGCTCTTCTGCCTGAACGATCTGATGGCCTGCGGCGCCTTGCGCCAGTTGCGGGTTCTCGGGCTCGATTGCCCGAAGGACGTTTCGGTGGCGGGGTACGACGATGACCGGCGCGCCGAGACCGCGGGGCCGCCTCTCACGACCGTGAGGGTGCCGCTTTACGCGATGACGCGTGACGGTGTGCGCGCTCTGCTGGCCGGGGACCGGGTCCGGGCGTCGATCGAGAAGTATCCCGTCGAACTCGTTGAACGGGCGTCCGCCGGGCCCGCGGGACGGTAAAATTTTTTCCCGTTTATGAAAGCGCTTACATGATGAGAACGTCATGAAGAACCCTTTTCGGACCTTGATCACGTTCGCGGCGGCGCTGTCGTGCCTGACGCACGCGGCCGCCGTTCCGGCGGAAAGCACCCCTGCCAAAACGACCGGGAACGCGGACGTGATCTCTTTGGCCCGTTCTTCCGAGGATCTCGCGGCCGCCGATGAACGGGCGGCTTCGCTGGTCGCGGCCAAGAACATGGCGCTCGCCGTCGGTTCGACGGACGCCCCGCAGGCCGTGGACACCTATGACGCCGCCGGACGCCTCGTGCGGCGCGAGGTGTGGCGCGACGGAAAGCTCGAGACCCGCACGTTCTATTATTACGGCGTCTCGGGTGCCGCGCTCGGTTCGAAGGAGGTCGTCTACGACGCGGCGGGCTGGGTCGCCTTCGAGACCTGGGCGGACGGGGAAGGGCGGATCACCCATCGCCGCGAGTTCGCTTACGACGTGGCCGGCCGTCTCGTGAGGGTATGGGACCGCGGGTTCGAACCGGCGAGCGGCCGCCTCGTCGAGGAAGGCGTGATCGAATATGCCTGGACCGGATCGGTCCGCCGGACGGTGCGGACGTTCGCCCGAACGGTGACGGCGACGGGCGCCGAGCGGACCGTCGAACGGCGTTTCGATCCCTCGACCGGAGGCCGGATCGACGAGACGCGCGTTTTCACCAGCGCCCATGGTTTTCGAACGCTCTACGAGGTCACCGATGCCGCCGGCCGCATCGTCGAACGCGTGCACCACCGCGCCGACGGCACGGTCCGCGAATCGTCGGTCTACGACGAGGGCCGCCTGGTTGCGCGCACCGCGCACGACGCGGCGGGCCGCGCGGTGTCCCGGACCTGGTATGCCGCGGCCGGCGGCGCCCGGGAACGAGTGGTCGAATATGATGCCGCCACCGGACGCGTCGTGCGCGTCACGCTGTACGCCCCGACCGGCGCGGTCGCGCGCGTGATCGGGCCGGAGCTCTTCGCCGGCGCCCCGGAGGCGGCCGCGTGGTTCGCGGCCGATCAGGCGACGACACCGTCGGGGCTCATCGTGAGCCACCCCGACGACCCCAGTTTCATCTACCACGAGGGCATTGTCGCCGAGTGGGCGAAGATCTTCAATAACACGCAGGCGTTCACCTACGACCAGGCGCTCGCGGGCATCGCGATGCTGAACGCCGGCGACCTGGCCGGCGCGAAAGAGATCCTCGATTTCTTCGCGGCCGAGCGCGCGGCGCAGGGCACGGTGTTCACGGGGTTCTACACCGTGTACAACGTCGACCCGGCGGTCGCGTGGAAGCGTTACGAATGGCGCAAGGGCGCGGGCGAGAACGCGTGGATCGGGCTCTTTTTCCTTCACTACGAAGCGGCCGTGACGGACGCGGGTGAAAGAGCGCGCGCGCGGGAGCTGGCCGCGACGGTGGGGCGGTGGCTCGCGTCCTTGCCGCACCACGCGGGCGCGATCGCGATGGGCCCCGACACGCCCGGCGCGGCGCCGAACTACGGCCGGCTCTATTCCGCCGAGAACGTGCTCGACCAGCACGCGTTCTTCAAGGCGCTCCTCTTGAGGCCGGTCTCCGGGCCCGACCGCACGCTCTTCGAGCGGGAGCTTGCGGGTGTGACGGGTTGGCTGAAAGACCTTGCCTATGACCGGACCGCCGGTCTCTTCCGGCGGGGCGGGAAACTGAACGCTCAGGGCGCGTTCGAATGGGACCCCGTCGCGAGCCTCGATGTGCAGACGTGGGCGGTGAGCGCGATCGGTCCCATGGCGCTCGAGGTGTCGTTCAACATCGACGCGGGAGCGCTCCTTGAACGTGCGGCCCGGGTCTTCGCGGTCGCGCCCGACGGATCGTTCGGCGGCCCGGTCTTCGACGCGAAGGGTTTCGATTTCTCCGATGCGGCCAACGCGCGCGCGATCGGCCGGCCGGGGATCAAATGGGTGGAGGGCACGGAGCAGATGATCCTGGCGCTCCGGCAGGCGGCCGCGTATCTGGCCGCGAAGGATCGCGCGCGCGCCGCGCGTCTGGGCGCGCTTGCCGACCGTTTCGAGGAGCGTCGCGCCGACGAGGCGATCGCGGGGCCCTGGGGCGTGGCGTACCCGTACGCGGACCGCGCGGGCGTTCAGATCTACGCGGGGACGGGCAACTGGAAGACGTTCACGGGACAGGGCGCCCCGTCGGTCGGCTGGGTTGCGTTCGCGGCAAGCCGGCGGAACCCGTTCGATCCCTAAAAGGCTCGGGGCTTTGAGCCCTCTTTGGCCCCGGTCGTGGGTCTATGATAAAATCGGGCCATGTTCAACCATCCCATCGGTTGTCCCGCCCGTCCATGGCTGATCGCGGCCGTTCTCCTGGCTTTCGTTCCTCTCCTCGCCCACGCCGAGGTTTCCCCGGAGCTCAAGCGGTTGCGGGACACCGCTTCAGGTTTCCGCACCCTGGCCGAAAAGAAAAAGGCCGATGCGTCCGCCGCGGCGGATGAAGCGGCGAAGGTACGCCTCCTGGAGGCGGTCGCGCGGCTCGAGGCGTTCGCGTCGGAAACCGAGGAACGGGCCCGGCAGGAAGAGTTCCTTTGCGCGGATCCGGACGTCCTGGCCGCCCGCGCCGCCGAAAACGCGGCTGCCGTGGCCCTCACGCGGGCCGAGGAGGAGATCGAAGGGGTCAAAACGCGCCTGCAGAGCGGTTCCTCCACGGGCGCCAGGGGTTCTCTGGCGGAAGATTTCATCGGGAGGATGAACGCGGTCGAAGAGCGCCGCGCCGCGCTGGCCACCGCCCGGGGCGCGCGCGAGGCGGTGGAAAGGACCGCTTGGGCCCACCGGAAGGCCCAAACCCGCGCTCCGGAACCCCCGTCCGGGTCCTAAAAAAAGCCCCCCGTCCCTTTGGCTTCGGCCGCGGGGGTATGGTAAGCTTAAGGCATGTCCAGACTTGCCTTGGTCGGCAGACGCAAGTCCATTCCCCGGTGAAGCCTCCGTGCTAGCCGCCCTGATCCAACGTCTGGAACGTCTCGCCGAGGCACGCGGTCTCGGAAAATGGGCCGCCCGGGGTGCCGTTTTCATCACGATCCTCTTTCCCGTCCTCCTGACCGCCGCGTTCAGCTACAACGAGACCAAACAGGAGCTCACGTCCGCGGCCCTCACGCGTAAACAGGCCGTCGCGGGGCTCTCGGCGCTCACGCTCAAGGAGCGCTTCGACCGGCTGGTCGACATCGCCGTTTCGGCGGCGTCCAACGGCACGTTCGTGGCTCTGGCCGGGGAAGGGCGCTGGTCGGACGCTCTGGCCGCGCTGCAGAGCGTGCCCAAGGATTTCCCTTTCATCGAACGCGTATTCGTCACCGATTCGGCGGGGACCATGATGGCCGATGTCCCGGCCTTGCCGGGGATCACCGGCAAGAGTTTCGCGCACCGGGATTGGTACCGGGGCGTCTCGAAAGACTGGAAGCCCTATATCTCGGAAGCCTACAAGCGCCAGGCCGATCCGCCGCTCAACGTGATCGCGGTCGCCGCGCCGGTCCGCTCGAACGCGGGCGCCGTGCACGGCGTGCTCGTCCTGCAGGTGAAACTGGACACGCTGCTCGAATGGGCCACGCAGATCGACGCGGGGCCCGACGCGATCGTGTACTTCGTCGACCGCAACGGCCACGTCGCCGCGCACCCGCAATTCCCGCCGCAGGGGAAGATCGTGAACCTCGCGCAATTCCTTCCGGTGCCGACCCTCTTCGACCACGCGCGCGGCGTCAAAGTGCTCTTTGGCCGGGAGCTGGTGGCCTACGAACCCCTGGCCGGCTACGACTGGGGGGTCATTGTGCAGCAGCCCACGCGCGCGGCGTTCTTCCTGCGCGACAACGCGCTCCGGTCGATCCTGTTCTTCTACGGACTGATCGTCGTTTTCACCGCGATGCTGGCTGTTTTCGTCCTGTTCGCGTTCGAGTCGGTCAACAGCCATCGCAACGAGAAGCAGCGCGCCGAGGACGGTCTCCGCCAGGCCCACACCGAGCTCGAGACCCGGGTGCAGCAGCGCACCCAGGAACTGGCCACGGCGAACGAATCCCTGCAGCAGGAGATCACCGAACGGCGCAACGCCGAACAGCAGCTCCTGCGCAACGCGTTCTACGACATGCTGACCGGGCTGCCCAACCGTGCGCTTTTCATGGAGCGCCTCGGCCAGTCCCTGCGCCGGTCGCAGAGACGCCAGCACTACAAGTTCGCGGTGCTCTTCCTGGACATCGACCGTTTCAAGGTGATCAACGACAGCCTCGGTCACATCGCCGGGGACCGTCTTCTCGTCGCGACCGCGCAGCGGCTGGCGCAGCTGATCCGCGCGGCCGATACCGTCGCGCGTTTCGGGGGGGACGAGTTCGCCCTGCTCCTGGACGACATCCAGGACGTCGCCGACGCGACCCACGCCGCCGAACGCATCCAGAAGGAGATCGTCCGGTCGTTCACCCTCGACGGCCAGGAGGTCTTCATCACGGCGAGCGTCGGGATCGCTTTGAGCGAGAAAGGCTACGACAAACCCGAACATCTTTTGCGCGACGCGGACATGGCGATGTACCGCGCCAAGTCACAGGGCAAGGCACGCTACGAGATCTTCAACATGGAGATGCACGCGCGCGCGATGCACGAGCTCCAGCTCGAAGCCGACCTCTGGCGGGCGGTCGAGCACGAGGAATTCCGCCTGTATTACCAGCCGGTCGTTTCGTTGCGGGACGGGCGGCCGATCGGCTACGAGGCGCTCGTGCGGTGGTTCCACCCCCGTTTCGGGCTGTTGGCCCCTTCGACTTTCATCTCGCTCGCCGAGGATACGGGGCTGATCGTCCAGATCGGCAAGTGGGTGCTCCGCCACGCCTGCCAGCAGAACAAGATCTGGCAGGCGAACGGGCTGCCGCCGCTCGAGGTCTCGGTCAATATCTCGGCCCGCCAGTTCCGGCAGAGGGACCTCGCCGAGATGATCGGCGGCCTGTTGGAGGAGACGGGTCTCGAGCCGCACTGGCTGAACCTCGAGATCACCGAAAGCACGGTCATGGAGAACGTGCGGGACAGTATCCGGACCCTGCGGCAGCTCAAGGACCTGGGTGTGCATCTGGCGATCGACGATTTCGGCACCGGGTATTCGTCGCTGGGGTACCTGAAACGTTTTCCGTTCGACGCGCTCAAGATCGATCAGTCGTTCATCCGGGACATCGACACGGACCCGGACAACGCCTCGATCACGATCGCGATGATCACGCTCGCGCACAACCTGAAGCTGAAAGTGGTCGCCGAAGGGGTGGAGACGCAGGAGCAGCTGGCGTTCCTGGTCGCGCATGAATGCGATCAGATGCAGGGGTATCTTTTCAGCCGCCCCGTCGCGGCCGAACATTTCGCGCAGACGATCCAGGAAGGCCGGATGCTGCAGCTGCCCAACGGCGGCGTCGTTTAGATCCCGCCGGCTTCGCGCAGGAATTTCCCGCCCCAGCGTTCGAGGGCCGGCCCGATCGCGTGATCGCGCAGGATCGGCGCTCTCCAGAGAAGACCGGTCGTGAACACGCGCAGGACCCGGCTCGAACGCTCCAGAGCTTCGGCGCGCGCCTGGCGCGCCCGGTCGTAAGCCGACAAACCCCCCTGAACGGAACCGGACGAGGCCAGACGATCCGCCAGGCAGAGGGCGTCCTCGATCGCGACCGAAGCACCCTGCGCCAGGTCCGGCGGGGATGGATAGGCGGCGTCTCCGATGAGCGCCACCCGCCCGATCGCCCGCGGACAGGAAGGGGAGCCTTCGCGGATGGGCAGTTCGGCGATCGCGTTCTCTTCGGTGGAAGAGACAAGCGCGGGGATCGGCGCCGCCCACCCGTCCGTGAATCGCTCCAGGAGGCCGGTCTTGTCCGCCGGCTGGCGCGTACGCTCCGTCATTCCCGCCCGGTCGTTGGTATGGAAATACCAGCAGAGGCGGTCCTGGCCCGCCCGGAACGCGCCGAAGCGGCCGTTCTTCCCCCAGATCTCGACCAGAGCCCCCGGCGGGCAGAACGGATGCGATTCCGGAAGCGAGGTGATCCCGACCCACGCCCGCCGCGCCACTTTTCGCACGCTGTGCGGATGCGGCAAAGCCTGCCGGATACGGGAGCCGCCGCCGTCGGCGCCCACCAGGAGATCCGCGGTCACGTGGCTTCCGTCGGAGAAAATGGCGGTCACTGCCCGGTCCGATTCCTCGCAACGCTCATAGACCGCTCCCATCCGCACCGAGGCGGCCCCGAAACGGCCGAGCAGCGCGAAATGAAGCTCCGACCGCCGGACCGCTATGCCGGGCGCCATGGCATCGGGACGCGGCAGGTCCGCGTGGGCCAGCTCACGCCCCCGCCGGTCGCGGATGAGCAGACGTTCGACGGCCCGGCCGCGTTCCGTGAGGGTACTCCCCAGGCCCAGCCGCTGGAGAGCCGTGAGAGCGCCCCCCCACAGCACGAAGCCTCCTCCCGGAGGTCTCAGAAGCATCCCGCGCTCGTAAAGCCCGACTTCCCAGCCGGCTTCCTGGAGCGCCAGGCCCGCTGTCAGGCCGCCGAATCCCGCTCCGATGATGATCGCTTTCTGGGCCAAAGGGTCTTCCTTTCGTTCAGGGCATTATAAGACCTCGATGCCATTCTTCAAATACTTCCGTTGATCCCGGAGGTCCTCTCTTGAAATAGCCCCCGCGTTGCGCTATAGTCAGAGCGGGAAGATGAGGATCGCGCCTGGTTTGGTCATCGCCGTTCTCTCGACCCTGTTCACCGGCGTGGCTTTCGCGGAACATGCGCCGGGACGGCCGGACAGGGTCGTCGGGTTCGGGCCGGCTAACGACAGACTTTTAATTAGCTGTAGCGGATCCCTTCCCGAGATCCGGGATCCCCGGGTATTCCCGGCCCTGGCGATGCCCATGCCGTTGTCGGACGCTCTGACGCCCCATCGGGACGTCGCGACGAGCGCTTGACGGCAAACGGCACGTAGCGTTCTCCACCGGCGGGACACGCGGAGTTTGAGCTATCCATGAACGCGGTGCTCGGTTACGCTGTGCTCCTATTCGCCGGTTGGGCTTCCGGTATCAGTCTGTACCTGACCGCGGCTCTCTTGGGGATCGCCGGCCGCGCTTACTGGATCCAACTGCCCGGGAATCTCGACGTTCTCTCCCACCCCCTCCTGATCGCGCTGGCGCTCGTCTGTTTCGCCGTGGAATTCGTCGCGGACAAAGTCCCGTTCGTGGATTCGCTCTGGGATACGGTCCACACCTTCGTCCGGCCCGTGGGAGCGGCGGCGGTCGGTTATCTGGCCGGCTCGGACCTCGGGCCCATGGCCGAGACGGGATTCGCGCTCTTCTGCGGCACGCTGGCCCTCAACACTCACCTGACGAAAGCCGCTACCCGCGCGGCGGTGAACACGTCTCCCGAACCTTTTTCGAACATCGCCGTCAGCACGGTTGAGCAGTCCGCCGTGGGGTTCGTGTTCTGGGTTTTCCTGACCCATCCGCTCATCGCGGTGGCGCTGATCGTGCTGATCCTCATCGGGTCGTTCTTTCTCCTGCGCGCGCTCTGGAGTTTCGTGCGCGGGATCTTCAGGCTCGGCCGGCCGGCCCCCGCCGCACCGGTCGAAAGTTAAGGACTTCATGCGGCGCCCGGGTCTCGATGCGGCCGTCCTCATCTGCGGCGCGTGCACGATGGTCCTGGAACTGGTCGGCTCGCGTCTTCTGGCGCCGTATTTTGGCACGTCGGTCTTCGTCTGGACGGCCCTGATCGGAGTGGTGCTGGCGGCGCTCAGCGCCGGTTACTGGGCCGGAGGACGCCTGGCCGACCGGTGTCCCGACCCGCGCCTCCTGGCCGGAGCGATCTTCCTGACGGGCATCTATTGCGCGGGCCTGGCGCTCCTCTCCGACGTTCTCCTGACGTTCGTGCAGCATCAGTTCGCGGATCTGCGTCTCGGGTCGGTGATCTCCGCGGGTCTTTTGTTCGGCCCTCCGAGCGTCTGCCTGGGTCTGGTCGTCCCTTACGCGGTGCGCCTGCGGCTGGACGCGGTGGAACACGGGGGCGCCACCGCGGGGCGCCTGTACGCCCTTTCCACCTGGGGCAGCATCGCGGGAACCTTTCTGACGGGTTTCGTGCTCTTGGCGCACTTCGGCCACACGGTGATCCTCTGGTGCGTGGCCGCCGCGCTCGGGGCCGCGTCGCTCCTGGTCTGGTCGGCCGGCGGCCGCGCGGCGCGGATCGTCCTCGTGGCCTTCGCGCTGGGCGGAGCGGGGGCCTCCGAGGCGCTCGGCGCGGTCTGGCGCGGCCCGGCGTTCTTCGACGTGGACACCGCCTATAACCGGATCTGGATCTACGACGCGTTCGGCGGCCAGGGCGCTGATCCGGTCCGGGTGATGCAGATCAACGACGAGATGAGCTCGAAGATGTTCACCGCCCGGGGCGGCCTGGCGGACGGGTACACGCCCTATTACCATCTGGCGCGGCATTTCAAACCGGACACCGGGCGCGTGCTGATGATCGGCGGCGCCGGCTATTCCTATCCGAAGGATTTCCTGCGGACCCGGTCCGGCGGCCGGATCGACGTCGTGGAGATCGACCCCGGCGTGACGGCCCTGGCGCGCCGGCATTTCGCTCTCGCGGACGACCCGCGTCTCGGGATCTTCCACGAGGACGCGCGCACGTTCCTGAACCGCGGCCACGCGGAGCGTTACGACGCGATCCTCGGCGACGCGTTCATGTCCTATTCGATCCCGTTCCAGCTGGTGACGGTCGAGGCCGCGCGCCGCATGCACGCTCTCCTGGCCGACGACGGGGTGCTCATCGTGAACGTGATCGGTTCCCTCGAGGGCCCGGCCGGCCGCCTGCCGCGCGCGTTCATCGCGACCCTGAAGACGGTCTTCCCCCAAGTGCACGTTTTCGCGGTGCGCGACCCCGACGACGGCGCGCTCGTTCAGAACCTGATCCTGGTGGCGCTCAAGTCCTCTGAGCGGCCTCTGTTCTACAGCCGCGACACAGAGCTTGACCGCTACCTGCACCATGTCTGGATACGGGAGATCCCGGCGGATGTGCCGGTGTTGACGGACGACCGCGCGCCCGTCGAGGAACTGCTTTCGCCGGTCGTGTCGGTGCTGCGGCGGGGGAGCAGCAACCCCTGGATCCGGCGGTGGAAAAACCTGGTGTCCGCGGGACGGAAAAAGCGCGCCGCTTAAGCGTCGGGCAGGAAGGAGCGGATCCGCCCGGCGTGCCGTTCGAGTTCGTCCGGGCCGGCGGGGCGGGCGTTGGTCAGATACAATTCACGCGGGTCCCCTTGAGCGGGGATCAGATGGATGTGAGCGTGCCGGACGACCATTCCGTAGACAATGACCGCGACTTTCCGGCAGGGGACGGCCTGACGGAGAGCCACCGCCACTTTCTTGGCGAAGATCACCAGATCCGCCAGTTCCCGGTCGTCCAGGTCGAAAAAGTGATCGGTTTCGCGTTTGGGAAGAACGACGGTATGGCCGGGCGCGATCGGGGACGGCTCCAGGAACGCCAGATGCCGGTCGTCCTCGAACACTTTGTGGCAGGGCAAGGCGCCGTTCAGGATCTCCGTGAAGATCGTGGCCATGCGGGCATTATAACAGGCCGTGCGCCCGGGGCCGCAAGCGGATTCTCGGGGCCGGCCGGATATAAACCGTGGCACCGGGTCCGCGCATGCTGTAAAATACGGCTCGGCACGAACTGATCTCTTTACAGGCAAGGAAAGGACACCCATGAGACCGCGAATGAAACGGATCCCGGCACTCCTCACGCCGTTCTGCATCTTGACCGCCGCTTACGCGGCCGAAACCGTACCGCCGACCGCCGTCGCTCCGGCGCCCGCCGCCGTCGCGGAATCCGCCGATGCCGGAACGATGCCGGCGATCTTCCGCAGAGCTCAAGTCCGCCGGGAGGAGTACGCCGGGATCGCCGGGCTCACGATCGAACAGCAATTGACGATGTTGACCCCGATGGGCAAGTCCCAGCAGAATGCGGTGATCCGCCGCAAAGGGGACAAATTCCGTTTGGACGGCGTGATGAGGGTCCCGACCCTGCCGCCCGGAGGCATGAGCGGCGGTCCCGGCGCTTCGCCCGGCGGCGCCCAGTCCTCGCCCTTCGCGGGGCCGAACGCCTCGCAGCAGGGACCCGGCGGCGGCCCTTCGGTCCCCCCGCAGGACCTGAAGTTCACGGTCATTTTCGACGGGCGCCGCACCTGGATGCTCAATCAGAACAACACGGCCCCCCGCCAGATCCCGAACGAGGCGAGCATGCGCCACCAGAGCGAGGGCGATCTGTGGATGTTCATCGACGAGTCGTCCGATCTGACGCGTACCGAGAACGTCAAAGGAACGGAATATTACGTGGTCGAGGGGTCCGATGAGAAAGGCCTGCCCATTTTCCTGTGGATCGACCGGCAGGACTTCCTGATCCGCAAAGCCGAATTCCAGGACCCCCAGGGCGGCCGGATGACCTTCCAGTATTCCGATTACCAGCCGTTGTTCCAGGGAGGACCGGCGCTGCCCCGTACGACCGAAGTGTTGCGCGACGGCCGGTCGGTTTCGACCGTCCAGGTCCGGAACATCCGGGTCGAGGGCGATCTGCCGGACGACGTGTTTGATTTCAAGAAGGTGCAATTCTAGCGTCCCCGCATGAAACGGGCGCGTCTGGGCTCGAAGACGGTCCTTCGTCTCGGGCCCGGAGCGGCACAGGTCCTGAACGCTTATGCGACGAACACGCCCGACGCGCCGCGCGGAGCTTTTCTGGACCTGAAAGGCCGGGTCCTCGCCGCTTACGACCAGGCCTCGCTCGGAGAGGACCGGGCGCTTCTGGCGGTCGAACGGACGGCCGTTCCCCAGCTCCAGGCCCATTTGTCCCGGTATCTGCCTCTGATGGGCGCGCGGCTCGAAGGGTCGGACCTGGGGGCATGGCTCGATCTGGAGCCCGCTTCGCCGGCGGTCCCCGCTGCCTACCGTATCCCCCAACCGGGCGGCGCCAGCATGATCCTGACATCCGAAGTTCTGGAGGAGAACGCCACCCCCGAGGAGGTCCGGCTCCATCGTTTGAAGCATTTCATGCCCCTGCAGGGTGTGGATTACCAGGACGAAATGATCCTATGCCTGGGGGAGGCCGATCGCGTGTCCTTTTCCAAGGGGTGCTATCTTGGGCAGGAGATCGTCGCGCGCGTGCATTACCGGGGGCATCCCCCCAAACGGCTCGAAGTGCGTGCCACCACGAACGTTCCGTCTTCGGATCTTTCCCGCATGACCTCGCTGACCCTCGACCCGATTTCAGGAAAAACACTAGGATTTATCTTCTTAAATTGTTAAAATAAGGCGGTTCGTACCATCCGTCCAGGAGGTCCGTCCGCATGCCGCAAACGTCCCGGGTCTCGGTGATCGAACAATTCGACCGGCATAAACACCTTCTTCGCGTCAGCCCCGCTTCCCTGGCCGTTCTTCTTCTTTCCCTCGGAGCCACTTTCGGGGTCTGGCAGTACGCCCGCACGAATGTCCAGCAGCGCGCCCAGATGAAATTCCAGCAGGAGACCGCCCGGGCCCGAACGATGGTCAAAGACCGCCTCGGTCTTTACATCAGCGCCCTGCACAGCGCCCAAGCGCTTTTCGCGGCTTCGAACAGTGTCGAGCGCGCCGAGTGGGATGTCTACATGCGGCAGGAGAACCTGCGGGGCCGGTATCCGGGTCTGACCGCGGTATGCTTCGTCGAGAGGGTGCTCGCCGGCGAGCGCGAGATGTTCACCCGCGCGGTCCGGGAGGACCGGTCCCTGCGGCCCGAAGGCTACCCTGATTTCGCGGTGTTCCCGCCTGCCGCGGCCCGGCCCGAGTCCTACGTCGTGAAATACGTCTATCCTCCCGACGGCAACGAGGAGATGCTCGGGTTCGATCAGTTCTCGGAGGCCAACCGCCTCGAAGCGATCGAGCGCTGCCGCGATACCGGGCTTCCCACGGCGACCTCTCGCACGGAGCTTTTGGGTTCTTATCCCGATGGCGGGTTCCTCGTTTTTCTTCCGATCTACCGCAATGGCGCGCCGGTGTCCACCGTCGAGGAGCGCCGCGCGGCGATCACCGGGGTCGTGGACGCGGCTTTCCGGGCCAACGACCTCTTCCCGGCGCTTTTCGGGGAAATGCTGATGCGTTCCCGGGTCGAAATGGAGGTCTACGACGGCGTTGTGCCCGACAAGGGGCAGCTCCTCTACGACAATTTCAACGAGCTGGAGATCCCCGACGCCCAATACCGGCCCCGCTTCGCTTCGGTCGCGCAGGTGCAGGTCGCCGACCGCACCTGGACGCTCCGTTTCAATTCCATGCCCGGTTTCGGGCTGGCGCCGGCCGAAGAAGCGATGCCGCTGGGCGTGCTGGCGGCCGGGATCCTCTGCAGTGGTCTTTTCTTCGTGCTGGTCGGCTCACTTTCGGCGGCCCGCGTCGGGGCCCTGGCGCGCGCGGAGGAGGCCGCCCGGCGCTTGCGCGAGACGCGCGACCGTCTGGACCTGGTGATCGAGACCTCCCACGACGCGTTCGCCGGCATGGACGAGCACGGACGGGTCGCCGAATGGAACACGCAGGCCGAGACCACGTTCGGCTGGCCGCGCGCAGAAACGCTCGGCGTTTCTTTCGCCGAACGGTTCGTTCCGGCGCGTCACCGGGAAAGTTTCGAAAGGGCGTTGACGCATTTCCTCGAATCGGGAGGCGGGCCGGTGCTGCACCGCCGGGTGGAATTGACGCTGTTGCATCGCGACGGGCATGAGTTCCCGGCCCAGATCACGCTGGGCGCGGCGCTCGAACGGGAGGTCTACCGTTTTCACGTGTTCGTGCGCGACGTCGCCCGCCGCAAACGGGAGGAGAGGCGCGAACGTCTCCAGGGAATGATCGCGCGGGTGCTCGGCGATTCGCCGAACCTGCCCGCCGCGGCTCCGAGGATCCTGCAGGCGATCGGCGAGGTCCTGGGTTGGGAGGTGGGGGCTTTCTGGACGGTCGCGCCGGGAGGGCGGGAACTGCGCTGTCTCGAGGTGTGGAGCGCCCCCGCCGTGGCCGCCGAAGGTTTCACGACGATCAGCCGCCAGCGCGCGTTCGCGCGCGGCGTCGGCCTGCCCGGGCGTGTCTGGGAGAGCGGAGAACCCGCCTGGATCTCGGACATCCCGCGCGACCTGAATTTCCCGCGGGCGCCGATCGCTTCCCGGGACGGGCTGGTCAGCGGGTTCGGATTCCCGGTGTCCGCCGGGGATCAGACGCTCGGCGTGATCGAATTTTTCACCACCCGCCGCTCGGCGGCCGATCTGGACCTCCTCCGGTTCCTGATGCCGATCGGCCGGCAGATCGGGCAATTCCAGAAACGCGGCGAGGCCGAGGGAGCGCTCGCCCAGAGAACGGCGGAGCTGGTGCGCTCCACCCGCGAGCTCGAACAGTTCGCGACGGTCGCCTCCCACGACCTGCAGGAACCCCTGCGCAAGATCGCCAGCTACACGACCCTTCTCAAGGACCGTCTGGCCGGCCAGCTGGACGGCGAGGTCGGCCGCTTCATGGACCATGTGGTGGACGGGGCGGTGCGCATGCGGACCCTGATCAACGATCTATTGGCCTATTCCTACGCTTCCCACGGCGACCTGAAGACCGAACCGACGAACGTCGCCTCCGTGATGGACGAAACGCTGGGCCGTCTGGAGCCGGTCATCCGCGAGCAGGCGGCGACGGTCACCTACGACCCTCTTCCGACCGTGATGGCCAACGGCACCCAGATCGGGGAGCTCCTGCGGAATCTGGTCGAGAACGCGCTCAAATATCGCGGCGAGCGGACTCCGCGGATCCATGTCTCGGCCCGCCAGAAAGGCAACGAATGGTGGTTCTCGGTGACGGACAACGGGATCGGCGTCGAACTGCAGTACGCCGAGCGGATCTTCGTGATGTTCCAGCGCCTGCACTCCCGCGAGGACTATCCGGGCACCGGGATCGGCCTGGCGATCTGCAAAAAGATCGTCGAACGTCACGGCGGCCGGATCTGGGTCGAATCCGAGCCCGGTAAAGGCGCGACGTTTTTCTTCACGATCCCGGCCCGATGACCCGTCCGGAGGCCTTCTAACCCAATGCCGCTGGGCGGGATCGCGCTCGGGGTGGGCGCCGTGTTCCTCCTCGCTTATTGGACCTACGGCCGCTTCCTCGCGCGACATGTCGGCCTGTCGGACGACCGCAAGACCCCCGCCTGCGAGATCAACGACGGCGTGGACTACGTTCCTGCGAAAAAAGGTTTTTTGCTCGGTCAGCATTTTTCGGCGATCGCGGCCGCCGGACCCATCGTGGGACCGATCCTGGCGGGGTTGTGGTTCGGCTGGCTGCCGGTGCTCCTGTGGGTGGTCGGCGGCGCGGTCTTCTTCGGGGCGGTGCACGACTTTTCGAGCCTGGCGGGGTCGGTGCGGCATCGGGCGCTTTCGATCGTCGAGATGGTCCGGGATTATCTCGGTCCGCGCGGGCATCTGCTCTTCCTGGCGTTCGTGTGGTTGTCCCTTCTCTACGTGATCACCGCGTTCACGGACCTGACGAGCGCGTCGTTCGTGGACCCCGAGCTCGGCGCCGGGGTGGCCTCCTCGTCGTTCCTGTACCTGCTCATCGGCGTCGCGATGGGTCTGGCGCTGCGCGCGCGCATGCCACTCGGCCTGGCGACGCCCTTCTTCCTCGTTCTCGTGCTCCTGGCGATCTGGTACGGACGCGCGCTGCCGTTGTTCCTGCCGGCGGGCCCCTTCGGTGACCCCCAGAAAGCGTGGAACGTCGTGCTCCTGGTCTACTGTTTCGTGGCATCGCTGGCGCCGGTCTGGATCCTGCTGCAGCCGCGCGGTTATCTCGGCGGTTTCTTCCTGTACGGCACGCTCGCGGCGGGCCTGGTGGGTCTGTTCCTCGGCGGCGAGATCGTCCGCTATCCGGCGTTCACCGGGTGGACGAGCGCCAAGGGCCTGCCACTGTTCCCGATGCTTTTCGTGACGGTCGCGTGCGGCGCCTGTTCGGGATTCCACGGGATCGTCTGCTCGGGGACGACTTCCAAACAGATCGCGCGCGAATCCGACTGCCGGCTCGTCGGCTACGGCGGCATGCTGCTGGAGGGACTGGTCGCGCTCGTCGCGCTGGCCACGGTGATGGTCCTGCCGCGCGGCGACGCGCTTGCCTCGTCCTCGCCCGACCGCATCTACGCGGAGGGGTTGAGCCGTTTCGTGACCCATTTCGGCGTGCCGCAGGCCTTCGCGCGCTCGTTCGCGCTCCTGGCCTTCACGACGTTCATCTACGACACGCTCGACGTGGCGACGCGCCTGGCCCGCTACATTTTCCAGGAACTGACCGGATGGAAGGGCGCCGCCGGCAAGGTCGCGGCGACGCTGGCGAGCCTCTCGGTCCCGCTGGTCTGCGTGAGCCTGCGCATGACCGACGCCTCCGGCGCCACGGTCCCGGCCTGGAAGGTCTTCTGGACGATCTTCGGCACCTCCAACCAGCTCCTGGCCGCGCTGACGCTGATGATCCTGTCGCTGTGGCTGCGCCGGATGGGCCGCTCCTGGTGGGTGAGCCTGATCCCGATGGCGTTCATGATGACGATGACGCTCTGGTCGCTCGGCCTTCTGATGCGCCCGTTCGCCGTCTCGCTGGCGCGCGGGGCGCTGCCGGCGGAGCCCATCGCGTGGGTCGCCCTCGTGCTGGCATCGCTGGCGCTCGCCCTGCTCGCGGAAGCCGTCCGGATGGTCCGTCCGGCCGCCCGCCGCTGAAAATACCCGCAAAAAAAGCGCTCCAAAAGACGCCTCCGGTCCCACCATGTGATAAAATATATAAAGAAGGCAAAAAAAGGGGTCCGAATGGAAGCCAAGGCGTTCGCCGGCGCGCTCTCGAAGAGCGTTTCCTGGCGCGAAGCGGTCAAAGAGACGGTCATGAAGATCAAAAAGGACCTGAACGGGCGGTCCGCGGACCTGGTGCTCTGCTTTGTGTCCGAGACCTACGAGGGATTCGACCCCCAGGTCTTCGTGAAGGCCTTGAGCGATCAGCTGCCTTATCGCGTCCTGATCGGCTGCAATTCGAGCGGGGTGATCGCCGGCGACAAGGAGGTCGAGATGGAACCCGCCTTCTCGCTGATCGCGATGCATCTGCCCGGCGTAAAGCTCTACCCCTTCTCGCTGTCCCCCGATCAGACCGCGGCGCTGGCCAAGCCCGGCGCATTGATCAACTTCCTCGATGTTTATCCGACCGACCACCCGAAATTCCTGCTCCTGGCCGATCCGGCCACCGCGGACATCATGCATCTCCTGCAGGGTTTCAATGACGGCTACAAGGGCCTGCCGGTGGTCGGTGGTATGGCCAGCGGTGGGGTCATGGGAGCCACGAACTGGCTCTGCCTGAACGACCGGGTGGTCCTCGAAGGCGCCGTCGGGGTCGCGATGACCGGGGACATCGAATTCGAAGTGATCGTTTCACAGGGCTGCCGGCCGGTCGGTAAGCCGTATATCATCACCCGCGCCGAGGACAATGTGCTGTATGAGCTGGCGGGGCATTCCGCGCTGGAAGTGGTGCGCGAACTCCTGGACGACCTTTCGCCCCGCGACCGGCAGTTGGCCGAACATTCGCTCTCGGTGGGGCTTGTGATGAACGAACAGCAGACCGCGTTCAAGCGGGGCGATTTCCTGATCCGCAACATCGTCGGTTTCGATCCGGAGAGCGGGGCGCTGATGATCGGAGCGCACCTGAAGGTCGGACAGACGATGCAGTTCCAGGTGCGGGACGCCCAGACCTCGTCCGAGGACCTGCGGGGCCTCCTCGAAAAACTCCACGCGGGCAACGGCCACCCGAAAGGGGGCATCCTCGTTTCCTGCTGCGGCCGCGGCCGCGGTTTCTATGGCAAACCCGATCACGACGCGGCCGCGATCCAGGCCGTCCGCGGCCCCATGCCGCTGGCGGGCTTCTTCGCTAACGGCGAGATCGGCCCGATCGGGCAGAAGAACTACGTTCACGGGTACACCTCGAGTCTCGTGATCCTGACGTGACCGGAGCGCTTCACCTCAAGCGCTGCGCATCTTGCGGCTCCTCCGGCGGCCGCCCGTTGGGCTCCGTCCGGACCCGCGCGCTCCTGCGAAAACTTCCCGGCTGGACCTTGGGTCCCCGCGGCCGCTCGATACGGATCGAATATTGGATGAAGGATTTCGCTTCGGCGATCGATCTGGTGCGCCGCGTGGCCGCCCTGGCCGAACGCGAGGACCACCACCCCGACATCCTCCTGACCGGCTACCGCCGGCTCCGTTTCGTGCTCTCCACCCATTCTCTCGGCGGTCTTTCGGAGAACGATTTTATCCTGGCGGCCAAGATCGCCCGGCTGCCCAAGCGTCTTAAAGCCGCCGGATTTAAGTTATAAGTCTTTTTAAATAAATAACTTAAAACATTTAAACCTTTTCAGTTCCGCGGACGTCTAACCTTTCGGAAAACCTAACGTTTCAAGGAGGTCTCATCATGAACACGTTGAATGGCAAGCGAACGATCGGTTGGAGCCTGGCCGGCATGCTGGCGCTGACCCTGACGGCGGCCGCTCCTCTGCGCGCCGAGGATCAGGCGCAAGGCAATCCGGCACCCGCCGCCGACAGCAACGCCCCTGAAGCGGTAAAGGAAAAGGTCGCCGCGCTCAAGAAACTGAAACAGGAAGACCCGGAGAAGTTCAAGGAGGTCGTCGGCCAGCGCAAGGCCAAGATCAAGGAGCGCCTGCAGGAGCTGAAGGAGAAGGACCCCGAGAAATTCGAGGAGGTCAAAGAGCGGATGGTCCACAACCGCCGCGAGCGCCTCGAGAAACTGCGCGAGGAGAACCCCGAGAAGTTCGAGGAACTCATGCAGCAGCGCCGGGAGAAGCTCGAGAATATGAAGGAGCAGGACCCCGAGCGTTATCAGCAGTTCCTCGAGGATCATCCGAAGGCCGCCGAAAAGATCGCGCAGCGGGAGACGTTCCGGGAAAAGCGACAGGAGCTCCGGGAACTAAAGGAAAAGGACCCCGCCGCCTATGAGCAGTTCCTGAAGGACCATCCGCATGCGGCCGACCGGATGGAGGACCGCCGCGACCGGCGGGAGGATTATAAGGACCGCCGCGAAGACGTCCGCGACCGGCAGGAGGACATCGCCGACCGCCGGGAGGACATCCGGGACGCCCAGCACGACGGCGGCTGGCGCGATCGTCAGGAGGACATCGCCGACCGTCGCGAGGACCGGCGTGACCGCCAGGAGGACTGGAAGGACCGGCATGAGGATTGGAAAGACCGCCGTGAGGACTGGCAGGAGGAAGGGCGCGGCCAGGACCGGCAGGAACGTCGCCAGGAATGGAGGGACGACAAACCCCTGCCTCCCGGAACGCGCGACCGCCGGGAAGATGTTCGTGACCGCCGGGAAGACATCGCCGACCGCCGCGAGGACATCCGGGACGCCCAGCACGACGGCGGCTGGCGCGACCGTCAAGAGGACGTCCGCGATCGCCGCGAGGACGTCAGCGACCGCCGCGAGAACCGCGTCGACCGCCAGAACGGTCCCCGGAAGGGTCCTCGGAACCAGCAGTAAAGGAGTTCCGTCGTGAGCATTGGGACGGTCCCCGTGAATGAAGCGGAATTGATCGAAAAAGCGCAGGGAGGAGACCTTCGGGCCTTCTCCCTGCTCGTCGAGAGCTACCAGGAGCGTGCGGTGCGGGTAGCCTACTCGATCCTCGGGAATCTCGAGGATGCCCGTGACGAGGCCCAAGAAGCGTTCGTGCGGGCGTATGAGGGGCTGGGCCGGTTCCGCGGCGGCAGCCGCTTCTATACATGGTTCTACCGGATCCTCGTGAATGGTTGCAAGGACGCGCTCCGCAAACGCCGGATGCGCGGATTTTTCGGTCTCGGAACCGGCCGGACGCGTGAGGAGGCCGACCCTCTTGATGCCGTTGCCTCCGCGGAGCCCGACGCCCGGAGGATCGTGGCGGACCGCGAGCTCGGGGCGACGATCCGCCTGGAGATCGGGAAACTGCCTTTGCGGCAACGCACGGCTTTTACGCTGCGCTATCTGGACGGGCGGTCGATCGAGGAGATCGCGGAAACGATGGAACTTTCAACGGGCGCGGTGAAGGCCCATTTGTGGCAGGCCGCGGAAAAGATGCGCAGGGCCCTCGGCCCCGCGCGATCAGGGGAGGTGTAAGATGGAAAAAGATTTCGAACGGACGGACGCAGAATTGATGAAGCGGCTCGAGAGTTTGCGCAAAACCCCCCTGCCTCCGAAGGCCTTGGATGGTTTCAGCGCCTCGGTGGAGGCGAGGATCCGCGAACGGGAAACCGTTCGTACCCGTTCCCAAAGGGAGCCGGGAACGGTCTCCTGGCGGGTCCGCTCGTGGGCGCCGGTCTGGGCGCCGGCTTTCGCGGTGATGTTCCTGGCTTCGGTGGTCGCCCTGCGCTCCGGGTGGCAGACTCCTTCAACGTTGAACGGCCATCTGACCGTTCCCGCCGACGCCGTCCAGCTGGCGTCCAACACCGTCTCGGTCGCCGATGAGGTGGCGGCCCTGCGCGAGCTCGGCGTGTGGACCGACGAGGACGAGGCCGCGATCGGAGGCGATACCGCGACGCTCGAGGAGATCGAACTCTCGCAGAACGCCGTGGTCTCGGCGGTGGTCTGACGTTCCCTGTTCCGGCCGCTTTTGTTACAATCGAGGCCGGGCGGTTAGCTCAATTGGTTAGAGCACTTCCTTTACACGGAAGGGGTTGAGGGTTCGAGTCCTTCACCGCCCACGGATTTCTTGATCGTGCGGATGAAGGACTCGAAGTGAGCGCGCCGCCCGCCAAGGCGGGACAAGCGCGTTCTCGCGCGGCAGGCGCGCGAGTGGCCGACCCGAAGCGGCGACCTTTTCCGCCGAAGGCGGATCCGCCTTCGGCGGAAGATCGCCGCGAAGGGCGCCGAGTCCTTCACCGCCCATGATTTTTGAGCGTGCGAAGAAGGACTTTTCTTTTCGGTATTCAAGGTGTACACTATCCCCATTATCGAGCTTCCTGCCATTGGATTCGCACTCCCTCAATTCCGGTCGTATCCCCGAAATGGTAAGATGATTTCGAACAACTTGCTTACAAACAAAGGAAACTCATGTCTTTCGATGAATTAGGGCTTCACCCCAATCTTTTAAAAGGGATCCACGACCTCGGCTATACCCGCCCGACCCCGATCCAGGAGAAAGCCATTCCCGAGATCATGAAGGGAGGCGACGTGATCGCCGCGGCCCAGACCGGCACCGGCAAGACGGCGGCTTTCGTGCTGCCGACGCTGCACCGGCTTATGTCGAACGAACGCCTCAAACCCAAAGGGATCCGGGCACTGTTCGTCGCGCCGACCCGCGAACTGGCCCAGCAGTCCATGGACCAGCTCGAGAACCTTTCGCGGTATGTGTCGCTGCGGGGCGTGGCGATCTACGGCGGCGTGCCGATGAACCCGCAGAAGACCGCTCTCTCTCAAGGGGTCGACATCATCTCGGCCACGCCGGGACGCCTTCTGGACCATGTCTACGAGGGGCGCATCGATTTCGGCGCGCTCGAGGTGCTCGTCCTGGACGAGGCCGACCGCATGATGGACATGGGTTTTTTACCGGACGTGCGCCGGATCGTCTCGCTCCTGCCTCCCAAACGGCAGAACTTGATCGTGTCGGCGACGATCCCGGACGAGGTGATGAAGTTCATCAACCAGATCTGCCACAACCCGACGAAGGTGCAGATCGGTCTCAAGACCTCCACCGCGGCGGGCATCCGCCACGCGGTCTACCCGGTGTCGCAGGACCAGAAAACAGAGCTCTTGCTGCGTTTGTTGAGCGACCACGGGCCGAACACGATGACCTCGGTCATTATCTTCACACGCACCAAGCACGGCGCCGAACGGCTCGCCCAGAAACTGTCGCGCGCCGGCATCCGCTCGTCGTCGATCCACGGCGACCGCAGCCAGATGCAGCGCATGCGCGCGCTCGACCAGTTCAAGGCGGGTGACATCCAGGTGCTTGTGGCCACCGACGTCGCCGCGCGCGGCATCGACGTGAAGGACATCTCGCACGTGATCAATTTCGACGTGCCGCAGACCCCGGAAGATTACATCCACCGCGCCGGCCGCACCGCGCGCGTCGAGGCGACCGGCGACGCATTCACGTTCGTCGCTCCCGACGAGGAGACGATGGTCCGCGATATCGAGAGCGTGATCAACCAGCATCTGCCGCGCGTGACGCTGCCTGATTTCAATTATCGTTCGGGCGGTTCGGCGCACGGGCACGGGCCTTCTTCGCACGGCGGCCGGTCGCGTTCCGGCTCCGGCGGGCGCCCGTCCCATTTCGGGCGTCCCGGTCAGGGCGGGCAGTCGGGCGGACATCGCGGCGGCCGCCCGCGTTCCGGCGGCGGTCGCGGACCTTTCTCCGGCCCCCGGCCCGGCGGATCCGCCCCGGGTCCTCACGGATCGCGCTGATCTTTCCAGGTCGCACGGGCGGGTGACGCGGATCGCGCGGAAAATGGTAGAATGAGCCCCATGGACCCCAAGACCCCTTCGTTGCGCCAGATCGAGAGCCGGATGGAAGGCCTCGATCCTTCGAGTTTTCGCTACCGGGCGCTCGAAACAGCCAAAAGCTTCAAACGCTCCTGGATCGAGCTCGGCCAGTGCCTGTTCTCCGTCTACAAGGACAAGCTCTACCGCGATTGGGGGTATCTCACGTTCGAGGCGTATTGCGCGAAGGAAGTGGGCATCCGCCAGCCGACCGCGATGAAGCTCCTGAAATCCTATTCGTTCCTCGAGCGCGAGGAACCGTCCTTCCTGAAGAACGATTCGTTCGAAGAGCGCCGCCCGCGTCAGATCCCCGGTTACGAGTCGGTCAACGCGCTGCGCGTGGCCAAGGAGAGCGAACGCCTTTCCGACCGGCAGTACGAATCCCTGCGCGACGAAGTGTTCGACGGGGCCAAGGAGGAAGGGGAGATCAAGAAGAAGATCCGCTACGTGCTGAAGGCCGCGGCCAAGCCCGCGGTGTCCGGCCCGGAGAATGACGAGGAGCGCCGCCGCGCGGTCCTCAAGAAACTGCTGGCGCATCTCGAGAGCGCCAAGGCCGACCTCGCCGCGTTCGACGTCCCCGCGAAGGTCACCAAACAGATCGACGGGCTCATCGAGAGCCTGTCGGGTTACCGCGCCTCCTGACCGGTTCCCGGCGGATGGAAGAGCGCGTCTTCACTCCCGGAGAAGCGACCCAGACCCTGCCGCTGGTGCGGCACATCGTCGGCGACATCCTGCAGACCGGCGTGCTGATCCGCGAGCGCGCGGCCGCGCTGGGCTCGAACGCCGAAAAGGACCCCGCGCTCGTGCGGGCGATGGAGCAGCTCGAGGAACTCTTCGAGGAGCTCGAGGCGCTCGGCTGCGCGTACCGGGACTGGAATTTCTCGCTGGGCCTGGTCGATTTCCCTTCCGTGATCGACGGCAAAGAGGTCCTGCTCTGCTGGCGCAGCGACGAACCGGAACTCCGGTATTATCACGAGCTCGACGCGGGGTACGCGGGCCGGCGTCCGATCCCGCCCGAGTATTTCACGGCCCAAGCCAAGGAGGGTACATGACCGGGATCGGATACGCGCTCGTCGGCCTCGTGGCCGGGGTGTTCAGCGGGCTTTTGGGGATCGGCGGCGGGACGATCGTGGTGCCGGCGCTGGTCTATCTCTTCGGCATGACCCTGCACCGCGCTCAAGGGACCATCCTCGCGGCGTTCCTGCCGCCGGTGGCCCTGCTGGCCTTCTGGAAGTATTACCAGAACGGGAACGTGGACCTCCGGGCCGCGGCGTTCATCGCGGTCGGGATCTTCCTCGGCGGTTACGCGGGGGCAACGTTGAGCCACGCGATCTCGGAGGCGAACTTGAAGCGCGTGTTCGGCGTGTTCCTCCTCGTGATCGCGGCGAAGATGATCTCGGGCCGCTAGAGGCCTTTTTCGGGCACAAAAAAAGCGGCCGGGTTCTTCCGGCCGCTTTTTTCCTTCTTGGAACTTAGGACAGGTGCTTCGAGACGAGTTTCGTCATGTCGAACATGGACACCTGCGACTTGCCGAAGATCGGCTTGAGCTTGGCGTCCGCGTTGATCATGCGGCGGTTCTTCTTGTCCTGGAGGCCGTTCTTCTTGATGTACACCCAGAGCTTCTTCACGACCTCGGTACGCGGAACGGACTTCGTGCCGATGACCTCACCGAGCAGCGCGCTCGGCTGGAGCGGTTTCATGAACGCCGCATTCGCTTTTCTCACCACTGTTGGGATCCCCCTTATTCAAAAACGTGACACTTACCTTCTCTTCAGAACAACGGACATGCAGATATATCTATCACAAAGCTTCGCAAAAGCAAACAATAAAAAAACCGGGGGCGGGAAGTTTCCCCTCTGAAAACGTCCGAACCGCGCGCTTTCCGCGGTGTATAATCACGCCATGACAGGCCTCTACGTGCACGTGCCGTTCTGCGCGAAACATTGCCATTACTGCGATTTCACGATCGCCGCGGGCGCGCCGCCTCGCGAGCGCGGGCGGTATCTCGACGCGCTCGCGCGCGAGGCCGCGCACCGCGCGGCCTCGGCCGCCGCCGGGTTCTCGACACTCTACGTCGGCGGCGGCACGCCGTCGCGCCTGTCCGAGGCCGAGACCCGTCGCCTGTTCGCCGTGCTGCGGGGCTCGTTCCGCTTCGAACCGGGCGCCGAGATCACCTGGGAGGCCAACCCCGGCGACGTCACGCCCGGTAAGGCGGACACGTACCGTCGGCTCGGCGTGACGCGCGTGAGCGTGGGCGCTCAAACCTTCGACGACCGCCTGCTCAAGTCGCTCAACCGTGCGCACGACGCGGCCGCGATCGGGCGCACCGTGGGCATCCTGCGCGGGGCGGGCTTCGCCAACGTGAATCTCGATCTGATGCTCGCCCTTCCCGGCCAGACGGCCGCCGGCGTGCGCCGCTCGCTCGAGGAAGCGCTGCGCCTCGGGCCCGAGCACGTCTCGCTGTACGAGTTGACCGTCGAGGAAGGCACCGTGTTCGGGGAGCGCCGCCGCCGGGGCCGCCTCGATCTGCCGGAGGAGGAGACGGGCCTGGAGATGCTCACCTTCGCGCGCGCTTTCCTGAAGGACGCCGGGTACCGGCACTACGAGCTCCTGAACTACGCCCGTCCCGGATTCGAATCGTGTCATAACCTGCTCTACTGGTCCAACGGGGACTATCTGGGGCTCGGGCCCGGGGCCTTCTCGTATCTCGGCGGCCGGCGATGGCGCTCGGCCTCCTCGGTGGAGGTTTATCTGCGAAAGACCGAGGCGGGGGACTTTTCCGCCGAGGACGACGAGAAGCTCACGCCGGAAAAGAAACGGATCGAGTCTCTGCTCCTGGCCCTGCGGCTCACCGAGGGCGCGCCGCTCGGGCGCTTTGCCGGGGTCCTCGAGAGCCTGAAAAGGAACGTCGGGTCGCTCGAATCGCTGGGCCTGGTCGAGCGTACCCCGGACCGGCTCAAACTCACGGACCGGGGCCAGCTCTTTGCCGAGACCGTTTTTACCCGTTTGGCCTCGCCGGATTAACCTATCCTTCCTCGAAGTTCTCCGGGTGTGTTAGAATCACGCTTGGGGAGGGTGGTCCGTCCATGCCGGATGACGCGAAGGCCGAATACGAACGCGCGACGGACCTGTTCGCCCGCGGCGCGCTTGACGAAGCCGCGGCGGCGCTGGAGGTTCTTATCGGGCGCGTCCCCGGCCACGCCGACGCCTACGAGGCGCTCGGGGTGACTCTCTACCGTCTCGGACGGGTGGACGAAGCGATCGAATGGACCGAGAAGCTCGCTGCGCGGTTCCCGGAACACGCGATGGCGCACACGAACCTTTCGATCTTTTACATGAAAAAAGGGATGAAGGAGAAGGCCGAAGAGGAGAAGGCGAAGGCGATCGTCCTCAACTTCGGCCGCGCCGGAAAATGACCGCGAAAAAGAATTCGACACCCAAACAGATCGTCCGGGTGGGCCTGATCCAGACGGCCTGCTCCCACGATCCGGCGAAGAACCTGAAGCGCGCTGTGACCGAGATCCGCCTGGCGGCCGCCGAGGGCGCCCAGATCGTGTGCCTCGAAGAGCTCTTTCGCACCGAGTATTTCTGCAAGACCGAGGAGGCGCGGCATTTCGACCTGGCCGAGAGCATCCCGGGCCCCACGACCGAAGCGCTCGCGAAGGTCGCCCGCGCCGGGCGCGTGGTGATCATCGCCTCGCTCTTCGAGAAGCGGGAACGAGGTGTCTATCACAACACCGCCGTCGTGATCGATGCCGACGGCAAATTGCTCGGCAAGTACCGCAAGATGCACATCCCGGACGATCCGGGTTTCCACGAAAAGTTCTATTTCGTGCCCGGGGACCTGGGTTTCCCCGTTTTCAGCACCCGTTACGCGAAAGTGGGCGTGCTCATTTGCTGGGATCAGTGGTTCCCCGAGGCCGCGCGTCTGGAAGCGCTGGCCGGTGCGGACATTCTTTTTTACCCCACCGCGATCGGATGGAAGACGGGCCAGAAACGCGAAGCGGCGGCTTACCGGTCCGCCTGGGAGACCGTCCAGCGCGCTCACGCGATCTCGAACGGCGTTTTCGTGGCCGCGACCAACCGCGTGGGCCGCGAGGGCGGATTCACATACTGGGGGAACTCGTTCGTCGCCGACCCGTTCGGGGAAGTCCTCTACCGCGCGAGCGATTCGCAGGAAGAGATCGTCCTGGCCGACTGCGACCTCGGCAAGATCGAGCAGACCCGCCGCGAATGGCCTTTCCTGCGCGACCGCCGGATCGACGCTTACGATCCCATCACCTCGCGTGTCCTCGCCCAAAAGACCTAGTCTTCCCGCGCGCGGACCTTTCGCGCTCGGCTACCGCATGCCCGCCGAATGGGCCCGCCATGCTTCGACCTGGCTGACCTGGCCCACCAATCGCACGACCTGGCCCGGGAAGCTGCTGGCCGAGGTCGAAGGGATCTATCTGGACATGCTCGGGGCGCTCCTGCCGGGAGAGAAAGTGAATTTGCTGGTCCCGGACCGCCGGATCGCCGAAAAGGTGCTCTCCACGCTGGCGTGCCGCCGGGTCGGAACGGGCCGGCTCGTCCTGCATCCGGTCCGGGCCGTCGACACCTGGATCCGCGATTACGGCCCGATCTTCGTCCGGCGCCCGGACGGTTCGAAGGCTTTCACCAAATGGACCTTCAACGCCTGGGGCGGCAAGTACCGTGACCTGGCGCGCGACAACGGCGTCGTGGACCGCCTGGACGCTCTGCGTTCCGTCCGGCGGTTTGACGCGGGGCTTGTGATGGAAGGAGGCTCACTCGATGTCGACGGGCGGGGAACGTGCCTGACGACCGAGCAGTGCCTTCTCAATCCCAACCGGAATCCTGCCTTAAACCGCACAGACCTCGAACGGTGGCTGCGCGCCTATCTGGGCGCCGAAAAAGTGATCTGGCTCAAAGAGGGGATCGAAGGAGACGACACCGACGGGCACGTCGACGACATCACCCGCTTCGTGGGGGCCTCGACGGTGGTCACGGCGGTCGAACCGGATCGTTCGGACCCCAACCACGCGCCGCTCGAGGAGAACCGGCGGATCCTCGCCGGCGAACGGGACGCCCGAGGCAGGCGTCTGCGGGTGGTCGAGCTGCCCATGCCGGGGCATGTGCGCCTACGCCGCGACCGGGGGCGCCTTCCGGCCAGTTACGCCAATTTCTATATCGGCAATGCGGCCGTCCTGGCACCCGTTTACAGCCATTCGAATGACCGGAAAGCCCTGAAGATCCTCCGCAGGCTGTTCCCCGGCCGCCGCGTGGTCGGGATCGAGTGCACGGCCCTTGTCTACGGCTTAGGCTCCATCCACTGCGTTACCCAGCAGGAACCTGCCAAGCAAATTTAATCTTTTTTAATCAAAATTAAATCCTTAAGGGTGTTTTTTCACTCGATGTTAGCCGACCAAAAAAATTATAAGTCATATTGACCAATAGACATCCATCGGGTAGACTTCTCGCACCTAAGAAGTTATGGGGTTTCTATTACCAAGTATTGGACGCAATACTTTTTTTTGGCGGACAGCTCATAACCTTTTTAAAAGCCTCACATAAAGCACGGACGAATGAACCCTAGTCAAAATCAGATCGAGCCCAAGCTGAGAAAGCGGCCGCTTTTTTTACGCGGCGCCTCTTTCTTTTTGATCGCCGCTTTCCTCCTCCAGGAAATTTCCTACGCGGCGCCGCTGGAACTTCTGTCGCGGGACCTGGCGCAGAATCCCGGTCTCCTGAAAGTCTCCCCGCAAATCGCCCACGTCACCGAGATCCACCGCGGGACCCGCCCGCGGGTGCTGATCCACATCCAGGACGCGCACACCAACGTCAGCGCTCAGGAGAACCTCTCGAAGGTGATCGAGGAGCTCATCGAGCGCCACAAACTGCGCACTGTTTTCGTCGAGGGCGGCACGCACGATGACTCGCTGACGTTCCTCCGGAGTCTGGCGCCCCGCAGGATCCGCGAAAGGGTCGGCCGCAAGTTCATGACCCGGGGCGCCCTGAACGGCGCCGAATACCTGAGCCTGGCCTCCGATCATGATTTCGAGATCTGGGGCGTCGAGCGCCGCGAACTCTATGACCGGGGCCTCAAGAGTTACGCGGGCACCGTGGAAAAACGCGACGCCGCGCTCGTGTACCTCGGGGAGGTCGACAAGCGCCTGCGGATGCTCAAGAACCGCCTGTTCCCGAAGGATGCGCTCGAGTTCGACACGTTCCTCGAGGCGTTCCGCCGCAAGGAACGGACGTTCACCGAGTACCATGACGTCCTGGCCGCCGCCGCCTCCCGCTACGGCGTGAGCCTGCTGGGTTCCCCGCAGTTCCTGTCCCTGCGGGAGCTCGAGGTCAAGGAAAAGAAGATCGATTTCCAGAAAGCCAACCAGGAGCAGGCGCGCCTGGTGTCGGCGCTCTTCCCGGACGGCGACGAGCGCGCGGAAGCTCTCAATCATTTCGTCGCCGAGCTCGGGAAGCTCCGGGCCAATTCGGTCAACCCGCTCTCCTTTTACGAGCAGCTCTTCGCCGAGGCGAAGCGCAGGCAGGTCCCTTCGGACGGGTTCACGAACCTGCTCCTCTACACGGATTATCTGCGGGCCTACTCGAAGATCGACCTGACGGAACTGATGCGCGAAGCCTCGGCGCTCGAGATGCGGATCTACGGCGCCGCGCTCGTCTCGGATGACGAGGCTTACCTCCACGAGGTCTCGGAACACGTCCGTCTCCTCGAGGGCCTTTTCGCGCTGCAGATCTCGCACGACGAGTTCGCGCGTTACCAGAGCGTCCACTCGGACGTGCGGTTCCAGACGATCGTCCTTTTGGCTTTCCTGAACCGCAAGCTCCACGAGACCGGCAACACCGCCGATATTCTCCGGTACTCGCCGGTGATCGACGACCACCGGGACATCGCCGCGGATTTTTACCGCACCGGCGAAGAGCGCGACAGCGTATTCGTGGAGCGGACCCTGCGGAAGATGGAGCGCGAGGACATCCCGGTCGCGGCGCTGGTGACCGGCGGTTTCCATACACCGAACCTGACCCGCCTCCTGCGGGAGAAAGGCGTTTCCTACGTCGTCGTCACGCCGAACGTCACGCAGGAAACGAACATGCGGCGTTACGAGGAACTGTTGCTGTCCCAGCTGAGCGGGCAGGGCCTGCCGCGCCCCACCCAGCTGGCCTCCGCCCGCGACAAGGCTTATTCCCAGATCGTTGGACAGATCATGGAGCCGAGCTGGCGCGCGATCGACCCGCGCCCCGGCGCCGACGACATCCTCGATATCATCACCGACCTGGAAACCGACGGGAATCCGCCCGCGGAGCTTTCGGTCGCCGCCCGCGCTCATTTGTATGCCTACGGTTTCAATGTCGGAGCTCCTCTGTCGTCCGCCGCCCTTGAAGAAGCGGGGACCTCCCTCGAGCCGGCCGGCGCCCGGTTGGCCGCGCAGGAGCCTCTGAACCGCCGTGCGTTCCTGGACCGTTTTGGCAAGTTCGCCGTGGCGGTCGGTTTGAGCCTGGGTCTGCCTGGTCCGCTCCCGGCCCAACAGACCCCGGAACTTCCTGTCAGGACCCTTTCGGCGGCCGACCGCACCCAGCTGTTGAACGCGACCTCGCAGCTGGTGGGCCTGCGTGATCCCGAGACCAAACTGACCCCCAGCCACCCGCAGGACGCCTATAGCCAATGGTCGAGCGTGGCGTATGACCAGGCGCGGGTGATCATCGCGCTCGTTCGCGCCGGCCGGGCGAAAGAGGCGCAGGAAGCCGCGGATTTCCTTTTGGGGACCTCCTCGATACGCAAGCGCGGCTGGGTGGTGGCCAAGGATCGCGAGGGCAAGCCGCGCACCGAAGACGGACGGCCCGTGCTCGTGATGCAGGACGGCTGGATCGTCAACGTCGTTCACAAGAACGCCCAGTATGAACTGCTCGCCGACGTGGGTCCGAACGCCTACCTGGGCCTGGCCTACCTTCATTTATATAAGGCGACTGGGGAAGCTCGTTATTTGTCCGCCGCGCGTCACATCGGGCGGCTTTTCGGCGAACTTCAGAACGAGGACAAGGACGACCCGAATTACGGCGGGATCCGCATGGGCCCGCTCGGCGACCCGACCGTTCCCGGAGACCAGCACCCGAACTACGACGTGAAGGCCCCCGCCCGTTACCGCACCTACAACACCGAGAACATCACCGACGCGCACCGTTTCTTCGAAGCGCTGGCGGGTGTCGAGCGTTCGCTCAAAGCGAACGACACAGCCAAGGAATTGGACCGGCGCGCGGGCCTGATCCGCGGGTGGCTCTCGAACGCGTACGATCCCGAGACGGACCTGTTCTTCGAAGGCACTGTCGAACCGTCCGGGACGAAGACCGAGACCTTCCTGAATGACATGCTCGAGGCCGTTGAGGGTCCCGCCGCCGAGCGCGCGAAGGGTTTCATCATCATCGCGGAGCCCGGCAAGCTGAACCTCGTGCGCGTGCATCCGTTCGATTCGCCGCATCTGGTCGCTTCGGCGCTGGGCGTGGCGCGGTACGAGGACCTTGTCGAGCGGGCCATCGGCGCGGCCGCTTACCGGAAGCGCTTCGGGGACAAGAAGGACGGCAACGCGTTCCACGCGATGCAGGAAGCGACCTGGAAAGATTTCATGCACACCGCCAAACTGAAGGACGGGTCCACGATCGTCCTTCCTTCGCCGGTTTCCCGCGCGCAGCGCGCCCGGCTCATTCCTTACGGTTTCCCAGCGAAGGGATATCCGATGTCGCGTGTCCGCGTCACGGCCGCCTCGCCCGTGATCGGCACCATCGAGTGGGGCGAGTGGATGAAACTCTCGTTGGACCGGGGTGTGGCGGATATCACCGGCGTCAACCCAGACCGCGCGAAACTCTACGCCCAACGCGGTGAGCAGATCGTACAGAGCGCGCAGACCGTTCTGGCCGCAGGGCTGGCGCCCTACGCGCTGGACATGACCGCGACGGACCGCACGGGCGTTCCTACGGCGGCCAACGATGTGACGTTCTACGCGTGGAATACGCCGGCGGGCAATTTTTCTTCCGTGACGCTGGCTTCGCTGGTCGATCTCTCCACCGGCGCCGACCCGCATCTTCTGACCTGGGGTCGCACCGCCGCTGCGGCGGTCCCGCGGGTCGCCACGCTCTCCGAGGTCGAGTCGCTCGTGACGGCGGATGTCACCAAACTTCCTCCTTATAACCCGCAGTTCGTCCTGACCAGATCATGGCCGCTGGTGGATTCGTTCAAAGCGCCCGCCGCCGACGCCGCGGACCGCAAGGCCAAAGCCGCCGACGCGAATGCGGCGATCAAGACGACGAGCGCCGAACTTTTAAGCTCGCCTGAATGGATCGCCGAAGCCAAGAAGCAGAACCGCCTGGCCGTCCAGGTCGCGGCCCTGCGCGAACGTTTCCGCGCGGTCGACCGCGACGTGCGGGTCGGCGCCGAAAAGAAGAACGCCTCGAAGGTCGTGATCCTCCGCAAGCGTTCCTCGGAGCTTTTGGCCAAAGACGCCGTGATGAGCTGGTCATTGCGGGCGCTGGCCGATGAGATCACCCAGCTCGAGCAGGACCTTCTGGCGATCGCCGGCAAGGACGCCGCCGCCCGACGCGAGGTGCCGGAGCTGGTCGCCGAACTATTCGAGCCCGCTCCGATGGCCGGCCGCGGTAACGTGCGGCTCGAGGACCCGACGATGGAGCGCGTGCTGACGTCGATCTACCGCACCTACGGCGTCCTGAACCATATGGGCGAGGCCTATTTCGTCAACGCGCGCGCGCAGCTTTTTCTGGCCGAGGCCGAGAAGGGCCTGACCGGCGCGGCCGCGGTGAAGGCTGTCACCGACGCGATGAAGCCCGTCGATGCGCGGATCACGCCGACCGACCTGTATTTTTCCCAGGGTTATGACAAGAACGGCTGGACCTGGTCCATCCGCCAGGGGTTGTCCAACGAGATCGGCCTGACCGTCACGGCTCCCAAGGGTGTCGACGGCGCGCGACTGGCCCTCGCGGACCCGCGCACGGCCGTACGGGACCTCGTGACGGCCAAGGCGCTGGCTTCGGTGGAATGGGCCATCGGCAGCCCCGAGGAGATCTTCAACGTTCCGCCGCAGACCCGCCAGGAGATCGTCCTGGCGTTCAACGCTCTCGAGATCGGCGAGGTCGCAGCCGTCCTCCGCAACCTTCCGGGCGAATGGAGCCCGCGCCGCCTGCGGGGTGAAGCGTCGCGCGAGACTATTCGTCGTGCGATCCGCGCTCGCCTGGCCGAGATGGAGCCGACCGAAGAAGCCGGATCTTTCGCCGAAGGCGCCCGCCTGGCCGTGGCTACCGACGCGGTCGCTCTCAAATCGGCGCTCGCGACCCTTCGCCGTGACAAAGAGAACAAAGAGCGCCTGGCGGTTGTTTCGCAGGAGTTGAAGACCGGCGCGGCGCCCGTCCTGCAGGCCGCGACCGCTGCGCTCGCTTCCCTCGGACTGGCCGAAGAGGTTCGGGCGTCGGCCGAGCAGACCCTCTCCGCCGACCCTTCGAAACTCAACCGTGACGGTCGTGACGCGATCGCCTCCCTGATCCTCTACCTGCACGACGCGGCCGGTTTGACGGTCCCGGGCGTACGCATCCCCGTGCGTGTCCCGGACGGGCTGGTGATCGTCGCTCTCGACCTGCACACGGGCCGTGCCGACGCCGACCGGATCTTCTCGGCGGTGCGGCCGCTCCTGCCTCCGGTGCCGTCCGAGCTGGCGCGCCCCGAGGACGCGCCCGAGGTCGTGGTCCACATTGAGGATATCCGGCCCGGGACGCTGGCGCAGGTCGCGGCCGCCGGCATCTCCGTGGATGATAAGGGCGCGATCCTCCGCGCTTACAAGCGTACACGCGACGCACAGAACCAGAAGATCGAAGCCCAGGCCCGCGCGATCCGCCGCGGCGATCCCGTCACCGACACGGCGTTCCCGACTGCGTTTGGCCGTGGATTGTACGCGAATATCGCCGCGCTGCGGCAGGCCGGTTATCGCGTGCGCATGGTCTCCGAAGATCCTGAACCCGGCACTTGGTACGGCTGGGACCGCTCGGAAGTGGGGCGCGGCGAGATCTCGAACGCGTTCCTGTTCGGCCGCGAGGAAGAATTTGATACTTTAAGCGCGCGTCTGGACCGCATGCGCTTTGACGCCGACCAGGCCCGCGACCTATCGGAGGAAGGTCCGAAGATCGCTCGCGCCGTCGCGGACAATCCGAAGGCCACGCACGTCGTCGTACGCGGCGTGCTGCACGAGCGCATCGTTCCGGTCATCACACGCACGGTGCCGGCCGAGCGCGTGCGCAATCTCATCACGGCGCCCGATCCCGTTCAGGTGTTCCGTTTCATGACCCCGGTTAATCGCCTGCACCGTCTGCGCGCGCAGGGCCCGGTCACGCCCGCCCAGGAAGAGGAAGCGCGCCTGCGCGAAGCGATGATGGATATCCTTCTCTCACCGGCGGGACAGAACGGATCGAATGCCATTACGCGTTTCCCCGAGATGAACGACGCGCTCGAGAGACTTTCCGCCGCCGACATCCGACGCGTGTTGCGTTCGTTCGCGTCGGGCCAGCCAAACCCGGTCGGGAACGACCGGATCTTCGAGGCATTCTACCGGGTACGCGCGAACTTTTCGCAAGCGTTCCCAGCCGCCGCGCCGATTACCGTTTTCCTGGACTCGCAGATCACCCTCGCCAACCAGGGCGTGTACACGCCCGTTTCCACGACGATCCCCGCAGCGACCGGCGCCCGCCTGGCCTCGCAGACCGCGCGCGCCGAGATCACCGACCCCCGTCTGGGCGGACCGCTGACCATTGAAGTGCAAAAGAACGTTTTCGCGGATTCGACGGAGTCGTCCCAGGGATTCGTCCGTTTCTATCTGCCCGGCGAGCCTCGTCCGGCCGCCACCGCACAGGCCTCGATGCCGCTGGTCCTTACCGCGCAAGCCGTCTCCGACGCGCTGGCCAAACGGAATTTCAGCCGAGGCCTCGACCAGGCCCACATCGACCAGCAGGTCGAGTATGCGCTCCGTCCCCTGCGGACCTCCGGCGCGCGGTTGGCCGCGGACGAGTCGATCGCCCAAGCCATGCTGACCCTCGACAGCGGCTGGACCCTTTTCCGGGATCAGACGACCTACACCGCGATCCGTCAGGCCCTGTCCGGCGCGCTGAACGCTTCCGAACCCGCGGCGGTCGAGCGCGGGCTGGATGAGGCTAAGAGTCTTTTAACGGCTCGCATCGATGTGATCGGCGCAAGCGAACGGGCGAATGACCCCAAAGAACGGAGCCTCTTACAGGAAGTCCTGGCGCGGATCGAACAGAGCGCGACTGGAGCCCGGTTGGCGCTGGAGCCCGATGTGGCGCAGCTCCTGACCGACCTGGGCGCGAACTTCGACCCGCGCTTCAACTATCGCGCGCAGCGACTGATGGCCAAACCCGCGGAAGCCTGGAACGATGCGGACCGCCAAGAATACCGGGCGCTCGCCGCGGACGCGCGCAAAGCGGCCGACTGGATGGGCGGCTATCTGCGCAATTCGAAGTACTACGAGAGCCTGAAAGGCCACGCGCCGGTTCTGTTGAGCCTCGAGGGCATCATCAGCGCGGTCGAAGAGGGTGTCGGGCCGAGACTTTCGAGCTATCACGGAGGTTTGGGGGTCCTGTTCGGCGAATGGATACGCGGCATCGCGTATCTCGGCGGGGTCACGACGCTGGACTCGTCGACCGAAGCGCCGGAGTTCACGATCTTCATCCCGGATTACGAGAAAGGTGTGACCATTTCCGAGGTCGACGCGTTCGGCTATCCGAAACTCGGCGCCCGCCGCTCCAACCGGCCGCAAGATTACGGTGTCGATTACTTCAAGAAACCGGGCGAGGACGCGCCGCTCGAGGTGAAGGTCCCCCTCGAGAGGCCCTCCGCTTATTCGGAAGTGCGTTTCAGGACCGTGAAGGTCGGCGGCATCCAGATCATCATGCCCTCGACCGACCACCGCGGCGAGAGGACGTTCGAGGAACTTTATAAAGGAGAGCTCTCTTCCCGTGACCGGTTCGAGCAGGAATGGGTGTCCGGCCTCGCGGCTTATGAATTCCGCAAACGGATGGGCTATCCGATCGACGGGCCCATCCATCTGAACGAGACCGCCACGTTCGCTTATTTGATCGGGGCCCTGCGCGACTATCTCGAACAGGGTTTCACTTATGAGCAGGCGATGGAACTGGTCGGCGGACAGATGGTGTTCTTTACGCACACGCTCGTTCCCGCCGGGATCGACCGCTTTTATGACAACACGGTGCCTCTGGGGCATTATATCCGGCGCTATTTCCTGGAATCCAAAGATCAGGTGGTCCAGAACCTTGCCAATCATACGCCGGAGGGGAACATCGCCAACTGGCTGATCCATGGCAAGAAAAGCTCCAATGGAAAGGTGTACCCCGGTTTCGAGGAGACCCCCTACAGCCTCCGCACGGCCCCCGGCGGAAAACATCAACAGTCGACGAATGCCGGGGTCTATTCACCGCTTCAGTTCATTGTTCGTCTTGCGCATCTGACCGGCGGTAGTGTCGTGGCCGTGAGCCAGCTGAACGCGATCGAAGCGGGCAAATTCTTCGTCTCGCAGGGCATTATCACCCCTGAGCAGAACGCCGCCAAGCCGGTCATCGGCATCACCAACGGAGTGGATCATTTGTTCTGGATGATCCCGCAGATCGAGGATGTCATGCGGTGGGCCGAGGCCGACATGGCTGACCGCCGCCCGGAGGCGATCCTGGACCCGACGGACCCGCTCGCAGCGGAGGTCGTCGGTCTTTTCGGTCGCGAAGCCTCGTTCGATCCCGCCGCCGCGGCGGCCTTGAGCGACGAGGATCTCCTGAAGATCATCGGTGACTACAAACAGAAAGCCTTGGACATGGTCCGGGAGGCTGTTCGGGCGCAGTACCGGCGCGAGACCGCGCTCATCGAAAAACGCGCCTCGGAGGGCGTCGTGACGAGCGAAGAGCTCGACCGCTTGCACGCGATGATGCTACGCTGGGCGACCTGGGCCGGTGTGGAAAATCCCGCGGGCTGGCTGGCTTATTACGAAAGTCTGACAGACCCGGACGCGAAGGCACGTTACCGCGCGGAACTCGAAGCGAAGCCGCTCGTGAAACTTCTGAGCCCGGACCTCTATCTGGGTGTCTGGGCCCGCCGCATCGTCAATTACAAGCGCATGCTGCTGACGATGTTCGGCCGTTACCTTCCGGAGGTGGAAAAGCTCATCCCGACCGACCGCACGCTTTCGTTCGACGAGGTCGACGCGTTGGTCACGCGTATGCTGGAAAGGGACAGGAGCGCCGCCCAGCCGGACGGTGCTTTGTCGGCGTTCGTGGACCTGGTCGTGAACAAGAAGGTGCAGATCATTTTCGCCGGCAAGACCTTCTCCCGGGACGGACGCAGCAGTGTGGCGCTTCTGCACCGCGTGATCGAACGGCTCTCCGAGAAATATCCCGACATCCAGAACCGCGTCGTTTTCATGGAAGGCTACGATGAGACGAGATCGCAGTATCTGGTCCGCTCCGCTGCCTGGTTCAATACGCCGAAGCGGCCGCTCGAAGCTTCCGGCACCAGCGGCATGAAGGTCACGCTCGGTGAGGACATCTCCGCTCCGCCCGACGGGGACGGGTGGCTCGCCGGAGGTGTCGAAAATGAATTGAACGGCTGGGTGGCCGCCGTGCAGGGAGTCCCCAAAGACCATCCGGATACCTGGTATGTGAGCGGAGCCGCCCGTGACGTGGCCAAAGACGCCTTGTACTACCTGCAGGAAGCCAATAATTACTATGATCTGATCGCCCAATCGGCCGACCGGTACTATACGAACAAGCGGGAATTCGTCCGCGCCGCCCGCCGGTGGATCTATTTTACGGCGATGACCTATGACATCCGGAGGGAATTCACGGGAGGTATCGTCCCGAGCTTCCGGCCCGAAGATATCCCGGGCGGTGAAGAGATCGGCATCTTCGACCTGTACGCGGATGCCAGGCAGCGTACGATCGCGAACCTCGCGGCGTTCGGGAAGACCGGCGCCCGGTTGGCCGTCGAGACCCGTCCGGCGCCCGCCACCCGCTGGTCGGGCCAGGGGCTGACGGACGAGGAGCACGATATCGTCAACGTGGCGGTGCACCGCCGTTTCACCGACCCGGCGGGACGTCCGCGCCCGATCCCGACCAACTCCGATGTCTACCGCATGCTCGACCCCGATGGTGTGCTGGCCGAGGCGCAGATCCGGATCTATCTTTTGGACGGTCTTCTGGAAGACATCCTGCACCTCGCCGCCGAGAGAGAGGTCACGCCTCCGGTGGACCTCTTCGCGCATCCGGGCCGCGTGCGCGGGAACCTGTACATTCCGACCGAGATGATGCCGTTCTTCCGCCAGCAGACCCGCGAGTGGCTCACCGAGTGGGCGCGTCACGAGAGCGAGCACTTCAACCATCCCGAGGAGACCGAGGTCCAGATCCACGAGCGCGCGGCCGCGCCCCGCACGACGACCGACGAGTTCCTCGCCGCCGTGCCTGCCCTGGTGACCGAAACCCTGCGGCCCGACGCTCCCACGCCCGCCGACGGCATCGTGGCCGCCCAGACGGACGCGTTGCCCGAGAACAACACTTTGTTCATCGCGACCCCGGGGGAGGTCGTCTCCCAGGAAACCTTTTTCGCGCCCACCGGTGATCTGCCGGCCCAGGCGTTCGTCGGCATGTCCGTGACCGGCGATCTTCTCGATCCCACCCTGCAGACCGGCTCGGGCATTGGGACGACCGTGCCGCAGGCGAGCGCCGGTACCGCGCCCACTCAGGGAACTCTCACGACCGAGGAGCTTCCCGAAGAAGCGGTCGAGGAGCCGCGCGCGCCCAAACTCGACAAGCGGGTGGTGAGGGGTCGCGGGTTCCTGAACCGCGCGCTCAAGGAAGAGGGAACCCGCAGTGACGAAGAGATCTCCGCGCTTTTCCAGCAAGCCTACGATCAGGCGATCAAGGTGAAAGATGCCGGTACGATCACGGAGGAAGCTCTCCCGCTCATTCTGGATATCAACCAGGCGGTCTATGACCGTGCTCAAGGACGGCACGTTCAGGCACGTCGCGCCGTCAAGGGCACCGAAGCGGTCAATGAGGCCCTTGCCAACCAGGCGCTTGTCCTGTACGAGCAGGCGCGGCTTTTCCTGGAAGCCCAACAGCCGGTACGGGATGAACATATCCAGCAGGTCCTGACCCTTTTGGAAGGTGTCGGTCAGGAAGTCGGCCCGATCTACGCGCAACTGTCCCAGAATTCCGCAAAGAGACCGGCGGCGCAGCGCGCCGGGAACGGACACCAGGCAAAGATGGCCACGCTCGTGGAGGCGGTCAATCACGCGATCGATGAACACCACAGCAGTTTTCCGTTGCGCGTGACCGACGCCAAGCACTTGAGCACGCTCGTCGCCAGCCGGGCGTTCATCGACACAAAAAAGACCGACGAGTTCAAAGAGAGCCGTCAGAAGAAGGGTTCCGAGGGACAGCAAAAGCTTCAGGACCACGACATGCCGATCCGCCTGGCCCAGCTGGTGGCCGCCGTCGGAATGACCAACGCGGATGTCTGGGCACGCTTCAAGGACGCGCTCGGTATCGAGCTGCCGGTACACTTCGACGACGAGACGAACGGGGACTACCTGCTCGAGCAATACACGTCCGACCTGGCGGTGTACGGGCTCGATCCTTTCGACCAGCCGCAGAAGAGCGAGATCCACAAGCGCCACAAAGGGATGAAGAGCAAGCTGCCCGCCGACGCGGTGTCGGTGTTCCGTCGTCTGGTCCAAAGCAACGTCTACACCGAGCTTCGCGGCAAGATCAAGAGCGGTGAGATCCAGCCGGCCGGCGCCCGCCTGACGACGATCGTGAACCAGCCGCGCTACCGCGCGTGGGTCACGCTTCATACGCTGGCAGAAGCCCAGGGCGACTATTCCGCTTTCAACGCGAAGATGCGCGCTCTCGTCAAGCAGGTCCATACCGCCGCGTCCATGGTCCCGGACAACGAGCTTCTGGCGGCCTTGAGCGTGTCCTACATGGACACGTTCCGGCTTGGGACGTTCGATCTGGCGAAAGAAATTGTCCGGCGCGCGGAGACGTCCGCCAACCCCGATAAGCTCGCGCAATACCTTATTTCGATCGTCGGTTCGCAGAAGGGACGTCCGCAGTTCCTCGCCGCGTGGGTGCTGATCCACATCCGCGGCCGTAGTCCGCTCGCCGAGCGGTTCGTGACCGAACGCCTGGGCGGCCAGATCGTCGATTTCGCCGCTCTCGACGGCAAGAAGTTCAAGCTGACCGTGGCCGGTGCCCCGCATGTTTTCACGCTCCGCGTGAACGAAGGGCTGTATCCGGCGCAGGGCACTTACATCGCGATCGACGCTCCCAAGAGCATGAAGATCGGCGAGCAAAGGTGGACGCTCTACCAAGGCGAGGCCGATGCGCCGTTTTACTATGCGCGCGGAGTCGCCAACGACCAGACCGTCGCTTACGCGCTGCTGCCGAACGCGGCGCTCCGCAACTATCGCGACGAGGTTCGTTTGACAGACCAAGACCTGCGTGATTTCTTCTCGAGCTTCCGCGTTGAGGCGGTTGAGACCTTGGCGCCGTTCCGCGGGCAGGGCCTCTATCAGGCGATCGCGGCGGCTCTGGCCTCGGTCTCCGGGGACGGCACGGTGCTGGCCTATGATCGTATCGTGAACGAAGAGATCCTGGCGGAAGCGGCTCGGGTCGGGTTCACGAAAGGCCGTTTGGGCAAACCTCTCGTGGACGCCGGGTTCGATCTTTTGTCCGAACCGGTACGCAACGCGCGCAACGAATACCGTTTCATCCGAAGGGCCGGCGCGCGCCTGGCCAAACAGGCGGTGATTTTGACGCCGGTCACCGAGGATCCCGCGGACCCGTGGATCGTCCGGTTCGACGACACATCCGACGACGACAACGCCGGTTCCGGCGGAAAAGGTCTCAACATCGCCAAGCTTCGCAAGAACGACGTGAAAGTCCCCGACGGTTATACCGTGCGGGCCAGCGCGTTCCAGGCGACCTTGACCGCCAACAACGCCCACGACGAGATCGTCCGCATCCTCGACGGGATCGATGTCAGCGATGCCGAGGAGTTGGGCGCGGCGGCGGCCCAGATCCAGGCGCTGATCAAAGGTTTCGATCTGCCTCCGGCGCTGGCTGAAGGGATCATGCGGCACCACGAGGAACTGGCCCAGCGCCTCGGCATCCCCAGCGACAAGCTCAAGGTCGCCGTGCGCAGTTCGGCCACCGCCGAGGACAAGGACATCACGCCGGAGATGAAGAGAGCCCTCGGCAATGAGCTGACGTCGGGTTCTTCGGCCGGCCAGCAGACCACTTATCTGCACGTGAAACGGAACGAGGTGGTGGAGCGCACGCTCGACGATTACGCGTCGCTCTTCAACTCCAACGCCATCAGCTACCGCGATACGCAGGGTTTCATCGATTTCCTGCTGACGCTCGACACCGACACGCGGTCCGGGCTCGAGCAGACGCTCATCGGGCATTCCGAGACCGCGCCGGTCGGCGAGGCCCTGCTGGCCAAGCGCCACGTCTCCCGCGCGCAACTGCGCCGTGCCCTTCAGGCGTACGCCCCGGAGCTTTTGGCCCAGTTCGACGCGGCCTACGATCCTTACATCAATCCCCACCGGCTCTCACTGGCCGCTGTCGTGCAGCACATGCTGCAGAGCGACCGGGCGTTCACGATCTTCAGTCTGGACAACCGGACCGGGTGGACGGGCTTGAGCTTCCAGAAAGAGAACCGCGAGCGCCTCGCGGAAGGCCGGGTGTTCCGTCTGGACGTGAACTACGGACTGGGCGAATCGGTCGTGCAGGGCATCGTGAACCCCGATACGTTCCTGATCCATGTCTTCACGGACGCGGACGGACGCGTGCGCGTGAACATCCTCGAGAAGACGATCGGGACCAAGAAGCTCCAGGTGGTGCCGATTGAGGATACGCTGCGCGATCTGCGGTTTACCGACAGCGAAGCGGCCGAGATCATCGAGGCTGTCGACGAATTCCAAAACGGCGCGCCGGCCGGCCTGAGCCGCGCTCTTCGGGAAAAAATTGGCCTCCAGCCGGAAGACGTGCCGTTGCTGGCCCTGGCCCTGTCCGTCGCGGCTAAGCTCAACTACGACGCGCTCGACGGTTTTGTGATGCCGGCGGCCCTCGAAGGTCTGCCGCTGAACCCCGAGCAGTTCATCCGTCTGGCGCATCTGGTCAAGGCCCGCCTGGAAGACTCGAAGATGGGGACCATGGAGACTTTCGTGGCTCGAGACCGGCGCGAGCGCTTCTCGGTGACGGACGATGAGGTTCGTGAGATCGCGCTGGCGGCCAAGAAGGCCACTGATTTTTACGGCAACGTCCGGGACATGGAAGGCGGCATCGAGGGCCAGGCCCTCGGTTTCGTGCAGTCCCGTTCCATCACGACGGACATCGACATCAACAAGCCCGACCAGCTCGAGCTGAAGAAAACGGTGGTCTCCGAATCCGCGGCCCAACAGGCCGAGCTGGAAGGCAAGCTCGCGGCTGTCGGCGTGCCCGGCCGCAACGCGGTCGTCGGCGAGGTCTTTGTCCTGGATAAAGATTCGAAAGAACCGTACGACGCCCAGCTCAAACGCGCCCAGGACCGCGCGGTCGCCCTCGCCGCGCAGGGCAAAAAGATCGTCCTCGTGACGAAATCGACCACCCCACAGGACGAGCCGGCCATGAAGGTCGCCGGCGGTGTGGTGGCCTTCGAGGGCGGCGACACTTCCCATGCCGCGATCGTCAGTCGCGAGCTCAAGATCGCGACGGTCGTCGGCATCAGCGAATATCTGGACCGCTTAAGCCGCAGCGATCCTTTGCATCACGCGGAGGTTCTGCGGCATCTTGCGACCCCCGGGAACGTCCTCACGATCGATGCCAACAGCGCGAGGGTCTATCTGGGCGAGCTGCCGATCGAGACCCAGAACGCGGACATCGACGTCACGCGTCTGCCCGAGCTGCGTTTCACCGAACCGGGCCTGATCATCGCCAACCCCCGCGCGATGCAGGAGAATTCCAAGCTCGCCGGTTACGATTCTTACTACGGGGTCAGCCTGGCACGGGCGGAGTTCATCCTCGTCGGCATCGGCGTGCATCCCCGCGCGATCGAGGCCTATGACAACCTGCAGGCCCTGGACGGCGGCCGGAAGCCCCAGCTGGACCGGCGGCAACTGCGCGACGTCGAGACCCTGCGGGGGAATCCGGTGCTCATCCGGGACATCGCCGACCGGATCCACGGCTATCCTTCCGCCCAGGAATATTTCATCGACAAGATGTACCAGGGCATCGCCTCGATGGCCGCGGCCAACGGCATTGACCAAAAGGTGCTCTACCGTTTCAACGATTTCAAGCAGAACGAGCTGAACAAGATCGCCGGCGGTCCGGAGTTCGGCCTGGTCGAGGAGGCCTCGATGATCGGGGACCGGGGCAGCGGATGGCTCCTGAAGGACGAGAACCGCACGGCGCTCGGCATGGAGATGGAGGCGCTGCGCCGCACCTATAACAGCGGTTATACCAACGTCGGAGCTTTCTTCGCCTTTGTCCGCACGCCCGACGAGCTGCGCGAGGGCCTGGCGCGTTTCACGGAGTTCGGGATGCCTCTCGGGACGGTCGGCATGATGATCGAATTGCCGTCCAACGTCATTCAGGCGGATGAGTTCGCCCAAGTCCTCGCCGAATACGCCCAAAAGAATAAAAAGAACGTGTTCTTCTCGTTCGGCACCAACGATCTGACGCAGCTCACGCGCGTGGCCGGCCGCGAAGAGCCGTTCGTGAAGGAGCTTTTCAACGAAGCCCACCCGGCCGTCGTGGGGAGTATCCGGCACGTGGTGAACGTGGTGGCCCAGGCGCGCGAACAGTACGGCGTGAATTTCACCTGCGGCCTCTGCGGACAGGCCATCGTCAAGCTCATCGACAGCGATCCCAAGTCGGCGCGCGAGATCGCCTCGATGCTGGATTCGACGGGTCTGGATATTTTGGGCTTCACGAAGGCCGTGAAGCTCATCGCCGAGTCGGAGCTCGAGTTTTCGGGGATCCCGCCCGCCGCGCAAACCGCCGCCGCGGTGATCGCTCAAGGCGTCTCCTCTCAAGCCGTGGGCGCGGCGACCCGTCGTGTGACCGTGCTTCGCACCTTCGCCGACGTCGCCAACGTCTATCTGGGTGACTTCGTGGTGATCGATCCCGGTTTTCAGTTCAACGTCGAGAACGATCTGAAGCGCGTGGACTGGCGTGCCCTGCAGGTGGTGCTTGAGCGCGCGCAGCGCCTGTCGTTCGACCCTCATCTGAAGGAACTGGCCACGTATATCCGATCGAGTTTAGGGAAGGACGAGAGCCAGAGCCGGCATGTGCTGGATGATCCCACTTTCAGGGAGCGCTACGGGCGGTTCATGATCCTGGAAGCCCTGGATCGGGCGGGGGCGATCGTCACTCACGCTTCGAGCGGCCCTGCGGGGGCGGTGAACGTTCCGATCGTCCACGCGACGGCCATGGGGCCCGAGACCGTGAATATCTATGAAGGCCGGGCGGTCACCAAGCCCCAGCTGATCCTGGACCAGGGCTTCGATGCGGTCACGGCCCAGAACGGCGCGCTCGTGACGGTCGATTTCGCTTCCGGCAAGGTGTACCCGGGCAGACTGGACCTGACCAAGCGTCAGGCCGAACAGAAGGACACCGTCCGGATCGTTACCGAAGTTTCCAAAGAGCCCAAACCGGCGAAAGTCGCCGCGGTGGTCAGCGCGAACGACGCCTACCGGAGCCTGAAGGCCCACCCTTTATCGCTGACGCCGGACGTCCGTCAGGAGCGGTTCAAGCGGGCGGTCCGCTCGGCGATCCTCGCGGCCATCGGGAGAAAACGCCGCGCTCCGGGCGAGCGGATCGTCTATCAGACCAGCGACTTCACCTCTTCCGACCACCGGAACCTGGACGGCGGTAAAGAGGAATACGCGCATTCCGAAGACAACCCGCCCCTGGGTCTGGGGGGGCTGTACCGCTTCCTCAAAGACACGCATTATCGCCAGCTTTTGAAATGGGAGATGGAGGTCCTGAAGGAGTTCACCGGCGAAGGCGTGGCGGTCGAACTGACCGACGTGCGCGACCTGACGCATCTGGATCAGGCGCTCAAGCTTCTGGCCGAGGCGGGCCTGCAGCCGGGCAAGGACGGGTTCGAACTCGGCGTGCGGATGGACAATCCTGACAATTATCTTTTCGCCGGCGAATACATCCGGCGGGGGTCTTTAAGCTTCGTCGGAGTGGATCCCGTCAAACTCTCGCAGACCTATCTGGCGGCCGACCGCAGCAATCCGTTCGTACCGGTGGATGACCAGATCGCCGAGAAGAACCTCACACTTCCGGTCAACATGATCCGTCAGGCCGCCGGAGAAGCGGGCGTGGAGTTCATTGCGCACGGCGCCCGCCTGGCCATCAGCCCGGAGGACGTGGTCGTCGCCGACAAGATGGATGTCTCGCGGCTGACCGTTCAGGGCGTGCACAACATTTCCGCGCTGAAGGGCGACGAGAAAACCGCGCGCATCATCGAACTGAACCCCGTGGTCCTTATGGTCCGTTCCGAGACCAAGGTCACGAAGGAACTGATCGACAGCCTGCCCCGGCTGCAGTTCATCATCCGTCTGGGCCACGGCCTGGACAACGTGGACGTGGAGTACGCGGAGTCCAAGGGCATCCGGGTCATCGGCACGAAGGGGTCCAAGGCTTCCGTTGCCGCGCTGGCTCTCTTGATGATCGCCGTCGCCGCACAGGACCCGGCGGCGTCCGTGGCTGCCGGAGACCGGACGCTCTTGACCGTGGGCGGATTGCCGGCGCAGTCTTTCGAGAAGGCGCTGGACAACAAGGCCAAGGGTAAGCCGGATGAAACGGTCCTCCGGGCCGCCGCCGCGCGTCTTCTGATCCCGATCCGGGGCCGGACCATGGACTCCCTCGCCGGCAAGACCGTGGGCATCATCGGCGCCGGCGACATCGGTACCGAACTGACCGCCCTGACGATGGCACTGGGCATGAACGTTCTTTTGAATTCCCGTTCCCTCGAGACGGACGCCGGCCGTCAGGCCGAAGTCCGGACCGCTGGGATGCAAGTCGCGTCCAAGAGCGATATTTACGCAAAAGCCGATTTCATCGTCCTGTTGACGGGCTTGAGCCCCTCGACCCAGGGCATGATCGACGACGCCGCGGTCGACGCGATGCTCGCCAACCCGAACCTCGTGGCGCTCGTGAATCCGGACCGGGAAGGTCTGGTCGTGGAATCCGCGATCGAGAGGCTCGTGGCCGCCGGCAAGGTGAAGTACCTCGTGGACGAGGTGCCCAAGAGCGGGACGCTGAAGACCTCTCCGAACGTGTTCTACGCGCCGCACATCGGCGGTTCGACCCCCGAGGCCGAGGCCGGCGTGCTGGAGAACACCGACGAGATCCTGAACGAGGCCCTCGCCGGCGCCCGCCTGGCGCATTCCACCGGTTCGCTCGATGCGCGCTTCAACCGTTTCGCGAAGGACCTGCAGGCTTTGCTCGAGAGCCCTTCCTTGAGCGAGATCAGCGTGAACGCGACGCTCGACTTTTACGGACCGAACCTGGACAAGCGACTGCGGCAGAGTTTGCGCGAGCGGATGATCGAGCACCTGCTGGAGAAAGGTTTCACGAAGAAGACCAGCGACCGGTATCGTTTGCCTGCCTTCGGCGCCCGCTTGGCGGCCCTGCCCCCTCTCACGGCGGAGCAGCAGCAGATTTTTGACGAAGCTTTCCAGGTCGCCGTCGATGGGATCCGTGATCAGGACCGGGGCGACGGCGTGCCCCAGGAGTTCTGGATCGACGCGGACACCGAGGCGTACATCCGCGAAATGCTTCTCGAAGAGTACCGCCGCCACCTGGCGCTGGCTGCCGGCGCCCAACCGGATGTCCGGATCCTCGGTCAGAACCTGCTGCCGTCGAACATGCTTTCAGAAGAAGCGCTCAAGCGGCAGGGGGTGATCTTCCTCGAGGACATCCTGGAGGACGAAGCCAACGCGCGCTACGCCGCCGATCATGTGACCGAGGTCGAGATGTACATGTCCGGCGGCAAGGCGCTGAACGTCGGGCGGACCGAGCACCTGAAATGGGCGCATGACCAGATGAAGGCCCTGGGTTTGCCGTTGACGCGCACCAAGCCTAACGAGCCCGGCGCGAAAGACACCGACATGTATTATTGGGTGGAGAACCTGCAGGCGGGTATCCGTGTGCTGGCCTCGCAGGCCAATATCATGATGGGCCGCCGCTTCCTTTCCGCGCAACAGGGACAGTTCAAGTCGGTGCGCACGATGCCGATCGTCAGCGCCGAATCGGCGGAGCCGCACCGGCAGATGATCGAGAACGAGCCGGCGGTCACGGAACTGCTCGCCGGTGTCGCCCCCTCCCAGGCGCGCACGTATCACCAGCTCACCTCCGCGACCGCGAACTTCCAGATCGAGGACCCGGACCGCTGGCCGGTGGCCACCCACGTGCCGGTGTCGCAGAATGGGCTCCCGACCGCCGACTATTACACGACCGGCGGCGGTCACGGCCAGTGGCCGATCATCATCTTCCGCCGCTGGATGCAGGAGTTCCGGAGCTTTTCCGCCGCCGAGCAGGACGAGCTTCTGGCTTCGCGCGACGCGGAGGTCCAGGGCATCTACAACGCCGACAATTTCAACGGCAACGTGCAGCAGTCCGTCGCCGGATGGCAGGCGCGCCAACGGGTGGAGCGGGGGAAGGGTTCGCTGATGACGATCCTTTATGTGCTGCGCGAGTGGATCGACGCCAAGGGCGGTTTGTTGACGCTGCTGAACATGACCCCCGATCTCGATCCCGAGGACCCGCAGGCCGTTCTGGTCTGGATCGGCTACGAGCGCGCCAACGCCGTCGGGACCGAGGCGCTGGCCGCACCGACGGAACCCGGGGTCCAACCGGTCCCCGAAGCCGCAGGCGAGGTCGCGCGTTTCCAGGGCGCCGGTTTTCCCGGAGGCCTGGGCACGCCCGGCGAAGCGCTGTTCAACACGAACACGACCACCTACGACAAGTGGGCGATCGCCGCGGTCATGTCCGACCTTTTCGACCTCTTCATCGAAGACCATCTGGCCCAGAACGCCGGCGCCACGCAGGCCGAAGCCGAACGCCAGGCCCACATCCGGCTTGCGCAGATCCTGCGGCCCGACCTGGTACCCCGGCCGGTCAAGCACGGCGGACGGGATTTCGTGCAGGTCGAAGGGGCGATCTCCTCGGCGCTCTTCAACTTCGACGGTTGGTTCAAGGCGCTCCCGGTCTCCGACGAGTCCGCTCTCGTGAAGCAGCGCGTGCCCGAGATCCTGCGCCGCCGCGGGGTCGAGCGCGCGATCAGCGTGGTCTCGATGAAGCCGCATCGCCACCCGCGCGACTGGAGCACCGAACAGCGCGGCAAGGAGTTCATTGCGCTCAAGTTCAGCGGCGACAAGACACTGTCCGATTCCGACCGTTTCCTGATCGACCCGAAGACGCTGTACATGGTGGATCTGGAACCGCATACCCCGATGCCGGAGTTCGTGATCGACCGCGCCGAAAAGGGCGAGCCGTTGAACGACGTCGGCGTGCAGGCCAAGAAGATCGGGCCCCTCTACGCGCGCCGTCTCACCCGGTTCGTGGCGCGCGGCTTGTGGGACCTTCATGACGGGCCGGTCCAGTCGACCGAGCTCATCGGGAACGTGGAGCTGGTCAACAGCACCAACCCCAACGCCAAACCCGATCCCAAGACCGAGGCACAGTACGAGTTGAACCTCGTGCGCGATATCGTGCTGCCGTTCGCCGCCCAGATCCCGGTGCGCGACGGCCTGCCGGTCCTGCGCATCGATGGGAACCGCCTGATCGCCGACAACGTCCGCGTCACCGCGACCCGCGATCCCCAGGGCGCACTGCAAGTGGCGTTCACCGACACCAAGGCCGCCGGCGCCCGCCTGGCCGAAGGTCCTGTCGAGACCAACTGGGCCCGTCAGGTGTGGGCGAACGTGAAGGCGGAGCTCGAGATCCACGATCCGAATGTTGCCGAGAAGACAGAAGGTTATCTGCCGCGACTGTATCACACCCTGCGCAAGACACTCGATTCGATCGCGGTCAAGATCGATAACGGCGTGATAGTCCCGGACGTGCGGATCGACACGCTGAAAGCCGGCGGCACCGAGCGCGCCGACGAGTTGCGCGAGCTGCCCGGCCGCACGGCGCGTGTGGGCATCCTGCCGATGGCCGGAAATCCGATCAACTGGGGACATCTGCTGCTGTCCCTGATGACGATCGACCGTTACAACCTTGACACGGTGCTTATCCGCGTGCAGGGGCAGATCAACTATAAGGATCTGCGCGAAGCCGACCGGGTGCCCGAAAAAGAGCGTTATGACATGACCGAGCGTGCGATCGCGCATCTTTTCCCGCTTTTCCGTATGACGGACATCGGGATGGACAACGACATCGTCGGCGAGTCCAACGCCGAGGAGATCTTCCGTCTGAACCCCGGTCGCAGGGTCCACCTTGTGTATATCTCCGGCAGCGAGACCGAGGAACGCACCCGCCGTATCGCGGGCAATCATCACAAGGCGATTCAGGCGTATAAAGTCGGTTCCAATTCCCGGCATTCGATCGAGTGGGCGGTGATCCAGCGCGACGATTTCGGGAAGATCCTCGACCAACCGCTTATGGACCGCATCATGACCGAATCCTATCTCGCCGTGAACCCGGATTCGTGGATCGGGGCCACGACACTTCCCGTCGCCCAGCGTGTGCGCTCGGCCGCCCTGTGGGCCAGCCGCTACTGGCCGGGATTGCGCAGCCACTTCATCGACGCCACGCCGTTCCAGCATCGTGATATCGACCTGGGAGTGCGCTCGACCTACTACCGTAATACCCACGACCCGGCCGCCGTGCCGGCCCTGATCGACCGGGAAGCTCGAGCGAAAGGCTACTATGGCTATCCGCCGATCAATCCTCTCACGGGTCTTCCTTTCACAAAGTCCGATGAGGATGCGTTCCTGGCCAAACTCCGTCCGATCGCCTATCAGATGGCCTACGAGATCGCGGCCGCGGTCAATGAGAGTGGCGGACTGGTCTCCATCGACGGGCCTTCGGGATCGGGGAAGAGCACGATCGCGCGTCTGGTGAACGAGGAACTCGCCGCTCTGGGACGCGGCGGCGCGGTGATCCGGCTCGATTACCGGCTCGAGGAGCGCAAATGGCGGCACGCGGTGCAAAAAGTCGTCGTCGGCGAACCTCTGACCGCGGAAGACACCGGCCTGCTGGAACGGTATTCACCGGGTTTCGCGGCCTCCCACCAGGCCGGAAAGCCCTATCTCAACGAGGAAAGTTTCTTCATCAACGAACGGATCCGTACGGAGATCCTCGAGCCGCTCGATGCGTTCTTCCGTTCGGACGAGCCGTTCACCGAGCTTCTGTTGCGCGACGTGTACGAGCAGGAGACCAAGACGATCACGGCCATGGTGAACTACACGGTCAAGCGCGGCGATATCCTGATCATCGAGGGCAAATACGCCAACCGCGAGGAACTCACGCCTTATTACACGCTGCGCTTCCGCCTGCGCGACAATCCCGACCGCGTGATGTCGCGCTTCGAGATGCGTACGCGCCGGCAGAGCCCGTTCGACGCCGACCGCCAGATGAAGTTCTACCGCCTGGCGCTGGGTCCGAGCTATGACGATGTTTACGCCCCGCGCACGAAAGATTCCGTTGACACCTTCATCGATATTTCCGGCGATGACTGGTTCCTTGAGGACAGCGACGGTTCCCGCCAGCCGATCCGTGAGGTGCGGGGCGCCCGTCTGGCCGTTCGACGCGCCAGCCCCGAGCAAGCCGAGACGTTGGGCGAGGCGCGCCGAGGGGCCCGCCTGGCCGGACGCCAACCGGACGTGACGATCGAACCGGCCGCTCTGAAGAGCGCACGCTCGGTCGTCGAATCTCCCGACGCCAAGGGGATCCTGTCGTACGTCGGGATGTTGAAGGGTGAAGTTCGCAACAAAGTGAACGCGGTCGCGTTCTCACCGCGGTCAGGCACCCTGCAGGCCTTCTCGGTCCCGGCCGGGGATATCTTGCCCTCACTTGAAAAACTGCTCACCGCGCTTGACGCTCGGGCCACGGGCCGACCGAGATACACGCTCGACCTGGCCGAATATGCCGGGACCCGTCTTCCGGGCGGCGAGCCCGTTTCCGGCATCGTCGCGGTCTTGAAAACGACCCCGTCGGCCGGCGCCCGTCTGGCGGTCGAAGATGAGATCGCGCAAGCCTATGTCCCCGATATCGATGAAAATCTGGTGAAGGTGAAAGACGTCGAGGTGGTCGCGACGATCGGCACGGCGACCCGCCCGCAGGGTTCTTACGAAACGGACCGCGCTGATCTGGTGCATCCGACCGCGATCGCGGCCCAGAGAGTGCTGCGCTGGATACACAACCTCGGCTCGAAGAACAAATTCACCAAAGAGCAGGGCGACGGTGAAGCCACCTTCTGGCTGCGTGAATACTACAACCGGGCGCTGACATCGCTCAAGGGCATCATCGTGATCGGTGAGGGCGAACGGGATGAAGCGCCGATGCTCTTCATCGGCGAGAAGGTCGGCGGCGGTTACACGAGCGTGCAGGATGAGCCCCAGACCGATATCGCCATCGACGTGCTTGAACTCACCAACGGCATCGTGAACGACGCCGTGAAAGCCAGCGTCTCTATCGCGGCTTACGCCAACCGCGGCGGGCTTACGCATGCGCCGGATTTCTACATTTCCAAATGGGTGGTCGGCCCGCAGGCCAAGGACGCCGGTGTCAGTGTCGAAAAGGGCACCCGGGACAACCTCGAGGCCATCGCATCGGCGACCGGCAAGAGCGTGAAGGACCTGAAGGGTGCGCTCCTACTACGCCCGGCCCATATCCGCCGCATCGTCGAGCTCATCGAAGACGGTATCGACGTCGCCGGCGATGAGGACCTGGCGCGCTTGGTGAGGACCTTCCGGGCTTTTGACCAGCTTAAATCGCAGGCCAACGCCGACCCCGGTGCCGTTACGAACGCGCAGACCGAGGTGGATACCGCCTATAAGGCGCTCGATAAACGCGCTAAAGCCGTCAGCATCCTGCGCATCGGGAACCTGTTCCTTCTGGCGGACGGTGACCTGACCCCGACCTTCGCTTTGGCCACTGACGACTCGCATCCGACGCATCTGGATTTCATCACGGGCCGGGGAGGCGCGCCGGAGGGTGTTCTCACCGCGGCGATCGTCAAATCCATCGGCGGCGCCATCAGCGCGCGTTTTGTCTCAGCCGACGCCCTGAAGGAAGCCGCTCTGCACTCCGATCTCGACCGTAACGGGCTCGATTTCTCGGACAAGGAGAAGAAACGTCTCGCGGAATTCGGTTTCGCCGCTCCCGACACCGCCAACGCGGACTTAAAGCCCGGCCAGAAGCGCTGGACCCACGTTTACACGACCGATGAGCTGGTTCCGGCGGATGATTTTGTGGTGGTCGCCAGCGCCGTGAAGGAAAATCCCTGGGTCCCCGGTCTGGAACGGCCGAGTTTGGATCTGGCGACGGGGGACCTGGTGAGCTTCACGGTCCGGGCCTCCTCTTCAGGCAACGTCCAGGTCTTCAAGGTCACCTATCAGACGGTGATCTCCGGCCTGCGCGAGCGGATCGCGAACCTGCGCCCGGCCACCGAATATCCCGAACAAGCCACGGAGACCCTGATCCGGGCCAAGCAGGACCTCGCCGAAGCCCTGTACCGGCTGGGCCGCGCGTACCAGACCTATCAGTATTTCGACGAAGCGGTGGCCGCTTTCGAGGAAGCCAAAGCCAACGACCCGCGCCGCTCCGATTTCTTCGAGGCCGCGGCTCAACATACCTACGCGATCCGCTCTCTGATCCGCGGTGTCGACTCTCAAGGCGCCGCGCTCCCGGATCTTTTCGCGACGGCGGTCGGGCATCTGGAGGCCTCCCTGAACCTCACCCAGAACGCGCGTGACCCGCATCTGCGGACGCGCGAGACCCTGCTGGACCTTTACGAGTTCCTCGGAGATCAGGCCGCCGCGAAGAACGATGTTGCGCAGGCGCAGGCGTTTTATGACAAGCGCCTGCAGTCGGACCCCACGAACTACGCGCTCGTCCGCAAGCTCGACGCTCTTGTGGGCGGAGGCGCCCGCCTGGCGGTCGAGGAGGTCGAGGAGGAGGCCGGCGGCCCGGCGTTCATTTTCACGCCGGCGCTTTCAGCGCCGACGGGCGCTCGTCTGACGCAGGGGGAGATCGCTTCGCCGCGCGCGTTGGTACGGGCGCTGCTGGAGCGGAGCGAGTTCCGCGAGTGGTTCACGCTGAAGCAGCTTCAGGAAGCGTTCCCCGATGTCCAGGACATAGTCGGTCTTGCGCAGTTCACCGTCCACCAGGGACATCTACGGCAGACGGGTTGGAGCCGCGGATCGGCCAAAGAACCGTTGTACGAAGTCAGTGTCGACGGTGAAAAGACCTACGCCGATGGACCGATCGTCCCGGCCGCTTATAACCCGACGCCCGGCATCCCAGTGGAGCCCAACGACGCTGCCATACGCGCGATCGTAACGAACCCGGACCTGTATTTCGGTTTCACGACCGCCACGCTGAAAGCCCAACCGCTTTTTTCGAAGAACACGAATCTGGTCATCAAGCGCCTGCACAGCGCAGGGTACATCTACCGCAAGCGGATCAAAGAGGGCCGATCCTATCTTTACGCCCCGACGCGCCGAGCGATCCAACGCGTTGAGACCGACCGCGAGGCGGCCCAGGGCATCGTGGAGGCTGAGAACCATCCGCGGCGTCCGATCGTCGGCGGCAACTGGAAAATGTCGGTGAACACCGAAGAAGACGCCCTGACGCTCCTGCGTGGCATCGCGGTGGCTTTGAGAACGGCGGGTCCGGCGAACGATTCCGATATCGTGCTCTTCCCGTCAACGGCGCACCTTTCCGTCATCCGCAAAGCGACCCAGCAACTGGAAGGCGCGGGTGAACTGGAGAAGGGCCGTATCCGGCTCGGTGCGCAGGACGTCTCGCCCGAAGAGCCCGGCGCTTTCACTGGCCAGACCTCTTACCGCCAATTGCGGGATCTGGGCGTGGACACCGTCCTGATCGGTCATTCGGAACGCCGTCGCGGTCCGCTCGCCGAAAGCAACCAGCTGATCAACTCCAAGGTGAAGACGGCGCTGGCGAACAGTCTCCAAGTGATCCTGGCCGTCGGTGAAAGCCTGGATGAAAGGACGGCCGGCGGGCAGTATGAAGTGATCCAGAAGCAGCTTTTGGAAAGTCTGGCCGGTCTCACCGCCGAGGACCTGAAGAACGTGACGGTCGCCTACGAGCCGGTCTGGGCCATCGGGACCGATAAGACCGCAACGCCCGACGACGCCGATCTGATACAACGCTACATCCGTTATCTCCTGCTCCAACAGCATGGGCTCGAGACAGCCGCTTCTCTGCGCATCCAATACGGTGGCAGTGTGAAACCTTCGAATGCAGCCGATCTGGTCGCCAAGCCCAACATCGACGGCGGCCTGATCGGGGGAGCCTCCCTGAACGCCGAACAATTCATCGCGATCGTGCGGGAAGCCGAATCCGCGGTCCTCCCGGCCCAACCTGGCGAGACCGGTGCCCGCCTGGCTAGCGCGGATATCACACGCTCGGCGTTCTTCGAGCGGCGGGTCGAGGTGGGCCTGCATACGACCACCGGCGGCCGCGCGCTGGCCGGACTCGCTTCACAGGCATTGTTCGAGGACGCGCGCGATGTCTCCCGCCGTGGTTTCGTGCCGGCGATCGATGACCTCGAGGCGCTGCGTCTTTTCCGGTCGGATGCCGAGACGGCCATCGCGCCCGCGGCTTTCTTCGTCGGCAACGATATCGATCTGGCCCGCCAGGCGGTCGCCGCCGGCGCCGACGCGCTCTTCGGCGACGCGGGCCTCTCATCCGGGATCATCACCGCCGCCCGGGAAGCGGGTGTGCTGTCGTTCACCGAACTATCGGTCGAAGGCAAGGTTCCCGAGGCGCTTTCCGCCGAGGTCGGCACCGTTCTGGCTACAGGAGTCGACGGGATCCTGCTGAAGCCTTACGGCAAAGTGGTCGACGGGATCTGGACCGCCCAGGTCGCGCTCGAGACGGTCCGCGCGATCGCCCTGGCGCATCCGGATCGGATCTTCATTCTGGCGGGCGGTGTCTTCCAGACCAAGGTCGCCGAGGTGCTCGGGCTGCCCCCCAACGTTATCGCGGCGGTAGGTGTGAACAAGAAGACGCTTCCCGAATTCTCGGCCCAGCTGGACGAATACGAACGGAATATCCCCGCCGGCGGCCGGCTGGCGATCCGTCTCGAGGAACTCGAACCGTTGGGCACCCTGTCGCTGGTCCAGCTGGCGCAGGTCATCCTTCTTTCGGATTCCGCGACAGGGATCGAGATCTCCGAGGCCCAGCGCCGGGCGATCGCTCCGGATTTTCTGCGCCGGTATGAAGTCAATGGCAAGGCGCAGACGTTCGAGGTCACGATCATCGACAGTGGCTCCGATTTCATCCGGGCGATCACGCTGGTGCGTCGTGACCGGGCCACCGGACGGCAGATCGGCACCCCGCAGTCCTTCAGCCTGGACCAGGGTCGTTATCCTCTCGGCGAGCTCGACTCGATCGAGCCTATCATCGGTTCGAAATTGGAAGGCGCACGTTTAGCGGCCGCTTCGTACGCTCCCTCGAGCGACATCACGATATTGGGGCTAACCGGCAATGTGGAACGGGCGCTCCGGGCCATCGGCGTGAACCGTCTTGAGGATTTTGTCGGAAGGACCGCCGCTTCGATCCTCGAGCAAAAAGGCATCGGCGAAACGACCTTGGCCGCCATACGCTATGCACTCCTTCGCGCCGGCATCCTGTTCGCGGAAGAGGAGGAACCGGTACGCCGCCTGAGGGATTCCGTGATCGCGGCGGGCCTGAACCCGCAGGATTTCGCGATACAGGATCTCTTGAACGGCAACACCATCAAACCGTATCAGATCGGCCCCGGTCTTTCGTCCGGTCAGGCCGCCGGCTGGCTGCGCTCCAGAACCCCCGACGGCACTCTTTATAACTCGCAGCGCTTTGGTTTCACGGATATCGGCATACAGGCCTTGGCCCGTTCGGAAGGCGCCCGTCTGGTTGCCGACGTCACCTCACTCCAGAGAATGCGTGTGCAGGCGCTTTTCGAAACGGCTCAAAGAGGTGTGAGGCAAAAGGACATCGCACTAGTCGGTTCGGCCGTGACAGGGTTGTATGGTCTTTTGAACACGACCGATGAGAAAGGCAAACCCAACGATCAGGCCCGCTCGGCCTACCGGGAGCTGATCCTCCAGGACCTGTTGGGCCTGAACGAGATCCTTTTGTACGCGCTGCGGAGCGATATCCGCAAAGACCGGGAATCCGCGATCGTTCTGGCGGGCACACTCGGCCAGACGGCCAAGTCGCTGATCCCCGAACTTCTCCTGATCGCTGTATCCGAGCAGGACGATTCGCACTTGGCGGTCAGGAACTTGAGCGATATCGGGGTCGATTATTACCGCAATCAGGCTGAATCGAACGTTGTTGAAGAATTGATTGACGCTTTGAGGTCCCCGGAGCGGCTCGTGCGCACGAAAGCGGCGATCATCCTGGGGAACGTCGCCGAAAGAGGTCCAAGCGACTTGAAGGACCAGATCGCCTTGGCGTTGATTGCCCACTCCAAGCATGAGAGGTTCGATCCGGTCTCACAGGCGGTCAACCGCGCGATCGGGCAGACCGGCGCCCGCCTGGCTCAGCGTGTCCCCGTGCCGCAAGGACAGGTCCGCTATTCGTTCCTGGATCAGGACGGAGTGCGGATCGAACTGGTCCGACCCGAAGCCCCCACGGAGCCGAGGATTTTCCTCGTGAAGCCCGTTGCCGACAATAAGACGTCTTATGAGATCGTGGACGAGACGTCGGGGAAGTCCACGGGGCCCATTCTTAACACGGTGACCCGAGGCATCCCTTCGAACACCGGTCCGTTCGTGACGGTCCAGGTCCGCGCCGATGCCGATAGCGGCGTGTCGACCCTGGTGGTGCGGCACACCGGCGGTGCGATCAACGTGAACCTGGTCCCGCTCTCGGGCGCCCGCCTCACGACACTGACGCCTGAGCAGAGAACGAGCGCTTATGTGTCGGACCTCGTGGCCCAGCGCGGCCCGTTGCAGGGCGGTCTGGCGGACCTGCATCAGCTCCGGGGGCAGCAGGAAGCGTTCCTGGCGGCCACCGAGCTCATCGGTCTTGTGACGCGCGACCCGCAGCGTGCCGTCGAGACGCGCGCGTTCCTTGCGGACAAAGGCAACGCCGCGCTGGTGCGGCGCCTGGCCCGCTTTCTGGGCGATAAGTTGACCTCCGAAGTGATCCACCCCAGCCGGTCGCAGGCTCTGCGCTCACAGCTGGGCCGCCGCGGCCAGAAGACGCTCTTCGAGGTCGTGGACGCGATCAAGGGGTCGAACGCCCGCTCGCCGATCCGCCGCGAGTCGGGTTTGCCGTTAGTGGTCCACTTTGACGGTAAGGTGCTGGAGGCACATTTCGTCGAACAGCAGACTCTGCCCGCGCCGCTCCAGGGCGAAGTGGATGTGACGGACATCTGGCTCGTTTATGACCCGAACAGCGTGATCGGCCTGTATGGCGCTCATGTCGAGCCGGGTCTGCCTCCCCATTCCAAAGGCGGCATCCGTTATTTCCAGCCTTATGACGCCGACGGCGCCCTGATCTACCGTTCGCTTTATTCGGCGGCGTTCGGGGACCCGACCGGCCAGAACCCGACCCAGCGGGGGCTGGTGCGTGACCTTCTCGACCTGGTGAGGTCGCAGGACCCCAAGAACCTCCTCGGGACGAAGTTCCACGGAGCAAAAGCTGTTTACACGGTCACTAACGGGCCCGAACTGGCCGGCTTGCCCCAGCCCGAGAAGAACGCCCGCAAACGCGCGTTCGAGAACGCGCACTTCGACCGTTTCGCCGCGGCGCTCACCGATGCCGGCGTGCTGGCTTATGACGTACCCGGACCGGACGTGGGTCTGAACGCCGACAAGGTCCAGAGCGGCGTGAGCTCCGCCAAGCGCACCCTGGACGCCCATCTTCAGCGCGAACTCGAGCTGCTGCGGCTCCTCGTGAGCTCCAACCGCCTGGGCGACGAGGATCTGGTCCGCTTCGGTTTCGGGAACGCCCGTAATCTGAACGACGCCCGCCGCGAGTATGCCAATCGTTTCGGCACGGCGGGGCCTCTCCTGCACTATCCCAAAGCGCTCGAGATCCTTGAGCGGCACACGCACGTCCGGTTCCTCGACGACCGTGTGGCGCGTTTCGTGCGGCTCCTGCTGTTGGAGGACTACTTCGGCAGGCGGCTCGAGGCGACCCGGTCCTTCCACAGCTCGATCGACGAGCTGGAGGCGGATTTCTTCGCGGAATTGCGCGCCGATCAGGTTTTTGCCGCCAAGCCCCATGATTTCGCCTACAATCCGGCGGTTTCCGCGGATTTCCAGGAACGCAAGAACAAGGCGCTCGGCGCGGTGATCACGGGGGGTTTAAGCTCAGAGGGCGCGATCGATCACGTCATCTCCGCGATCACGGCCAAGGGCATCGACAAAGCGCTCGAGCAGATGGTTGCGTACCTGCGGAAGACCGGCGCCCTGGCACCCGGACAGAAGCCGCGCATTGGTTTTAACGGCGCGGGCGACGTCGGCGGATCTATCGCGCTCATGTCCGCCCGGCGCGGCTATGTCGTCGCGGCGATCCAGGACGTGCAGAATACCGTGATCGCCAATCCGGCAGAGCGTCCCGACGGCTTCACGGTCGCGGAACTACAGCGGTTCGTGAACATCCCGCCGCACCTGCGACAGACCGGCACGACGCTCGGCAGTCTGAACGGCGTGACCGTGCGCGACCGCGACTTCTTCTTCTCGGGCCAGGTCCCGTTCGACATCATCGTCACGGCCGCCACCGGCAACACCGTCAACAGCACGAACATCGAGAATCTCGCTCCCGCCGGCGTGAAGGCCATCGTCGAGGGCGGCAACAATACTTATAAAGAGGTCGCCGCCGAGCTCCACCACCGCGGCATCCAGACCGCATGGGGTTCCACCACCAACGGCGGCGGGGTGATCGCCTCAACCCGCGAGGACGAGGCCAAACACGTCTCGACCGTGACCGAACTGACCCGGCCCTATATCGTGAACGTGGCCACCGGCACACAGGTGTTCAGCAAGATCGACGGACTCCAGCAGCGCTTCACGCTCCGCGTCCCCGACGGCCGCACGTTCCAGGTGGAGGTCTCCAACGGCGTCGTGACCCGGAGCGATTTTGACGAACTGCCGCCCGACACGGTCGTGGACGTCGTGCGCAAGAACGGCCAGTTCGGCGCGTACGTGAACAATTTCCCCGTCGGCGAGATCGCCCCGCAGGACCTCGTCCAGCGCCTGACCTTCGAGGAGGCGACCAACGAGGTCAGCATCACCGTGCGCGGTGACCGGGTACTCGAGTCCAACGCCCTGTTCACCGAGTTCCCGGCCGGTGTCCAGGTCGAGGTGCATCACCCCGTGCAGGAGCGCAAGTACCAGACCTACGGTTTCGTCGAGGACTTGATCTTCGCTTATCAGACCATCGTATCGGCCCTTCAGGAGCCCGGGAACCCCGCGCGCGATCCCATTCGCGTGCAGCAGGCCCTGTCGGAAGCCATTCTGGACAAAAAGATCGAGATCCTCACCAAGTCGGGATACGCGCCGGCCCTGCGCGAAGGCGTGCTCGCGTTGCACGAGGCCGGCTACATCGCGACGCCGGAGGAATTGCTCCACAAAGTGTCCTCGGACCTGGCTCGCGAAGAGCTCCTGTCGCTGGAAAAGGGTCCGGATGGCGCGATCACGGCCATCATCACCACCAACCCGTTCACCGGCGAGCGCATCCGGGTCTCGAAAGATTTCGAGGTCACGCCCGCGCCGCCGGCGGCCGAAGGCGCCCGTCTTGCCGCTGCCGACCGGGCGCTTCTCGAACAGAGCCTGGCCGAGACCCCGATCGCCGACCGGGTCCGCCGGTCCGACAGTTCGCCCTTCGTGCGCCCCGGGGCCGCGACGCCCGGCGTGCTGTCCCCCGATCTGGCGGAGATCCAGGCCGTGGGTGAAGCGATCGCGGCCGTCGTGCAGCCGTCCTCGGCCGCCGGCCGGCCCGATCGTCTGCCCGTTCTTTTCAATACGCTCGTGAACCCGTTCGTCGTGAATTTCACCGTCGAAGGCGTGCCGGCGGGTGGTGTCCAGATCGTCGCGTTCCCGGTGGCGTTCCGCGACACGGGCAGCTTCACCGAAGGCACGCCTCTCTACCGGGCCCGCCTGAACGCCAACGATTTGCGCCGGGAACGCTCCGTCACCGCGCTCCAGGAGTCGCTGGCCGCGCCCGTCATCTCGACCGTTCAGGTGAAGTTCGGCGGCGCTTTCGACGCATCGGAAACTTTGAGGAACCTCACGTCCGCGCGTCCGGACCTGGTCTCGGCGCTGCCGTTCTGGCGGGTGGGGCCCGGTTCGAACCTCCTGAACCGCTTCGTCATCGGCACCCGTGAGGCCCTGTCGCGCTCGGGCGACGGCGTGACCTCGATGACGTTCCCGGTCGAGGCGGCGATCTCGAAGGAGGACGGCGCGATCCGTATCGCCGGCGATTTCGCCGAGACGGTCGGCCTGATCGAGGCCTTCTCGAAGAACACGCCGTTCATTATCCTCCTGACCGACCGCGGACGGTTCTCCGAAGCCGATCGCGCGTCGATCCGCGAGCGTCTGGAAAAATTGTCCTCGGATTTCGTGAAGGTGGAACTGGTGCCGCTCGGCGCGGACGCTACCCTCACCGACGGTGTGCTGGACCACCTGGCCGGTCGCAACGTCGGGCGCCTGGTGATCGGCGCGGAGCTCTCGGACCTCGAGCAGAACGCCGCCTCGATCGGCTACGACCCCGACCAGCTGGCGGTCCGGCATCCCGAGGTCTCCGAGGCCCTCAAGCGCAACATCCGTTTCCTCGGTATCGCCTCGCGCGACGGCCGCATCCACGTGATCTCCACGGCCAGCCTCTTCTACGGGGCCCTGCGGTCGCTGTTCCCGAACGTGCTCATCCCGAGCCCGTTCGCGGTGTATTACGAGCGCAAGGACACCCCGTTCGGCAGCATCTACGTGGTCCGCGCGATCATCGATCTCGAAGTCCGCACTCTCCTTCTCTCCACCCGCGCGACGCAGTCCGCCGCATAACACCTGCCGGTTTCTACACCCCCGTACGGTAATTGGTGACTGGTAATTGGTAACTAAAACGGTGTAAGAGGGTTCTGATCACCCATCACAAACCTGCTCACACCGTTTTAATTACCAGTTACGGAACCTTCTCACACCCTCAATTACCAGTTACCGATACCCTCTCACGCCTCCATCACTGATCACCAAACCGGTTCCTTTTTCACCCATATTTGTTATAATACCCCTTCTTTCAACGGACCCACTTTGCTCCTGGAGGGGCAGTTTGATCACCCGCTACACCCTGCCTGAAATGGGCCAGATCTGGACCGACACCAACCGGTTCAAGGTCATGCTCGAAGTCGAGATCGCCGCCTGCGAAGCGATGGCTGAATTGGGGCTCATCCCCAAGCAAGCCGCCCGCAAGATCCGCAAGAAGGCCCGCTTTAATGTATCGCAAATAGCTCAATATGAAAGAGTTACAAAGCACGACGTCACCGCTTTCCTCAAGAGCGTCGGGGATTCGGTCGGGCCCGAGGCGCGTTATATCCACAAGGGTTTGACCTCCAGCGACGTTCTGGACACGGCCTTGAGCCTCCAGATCCGCGAAGCGCTGACCCTGCTCATCCGGAACGTCGAAGAACTGATCGACCGTTTGCGCAAGATGGCGCTGGCCTTCCGGGACACCCCGATGATGGGGCGCTCCCACGGCGTGCATGCCGAGCCGATCACCCTGGGGCTCAAATTCCTGCTTTTTTACGACGAATTCCGCCGTTCGCTGCTGCGCCTGGAGGTAGCGCTCGAGGGGATGTCGGTCGGCAAGATCTCCGGCGCGGTCGGGACCTACGCGAACATCGACCCCGAAGTGGAGAAGCGCACGCTGAAGGCCCTGCGCCTCGCCGTGGCCCCCGTTTCCACGCAGATCCTCCAGCGCGACCGCCACGCGGAGGTGATGACGGCGCTGGCGATCTTCGGCGGCTCGCTCGAGAAGCTGGCCACCGAGATCCGGCACCTGCAGAAGACCGAAACACTGGAGCTCGAGGAGCCTTTTTCCGAGGGGCAGACCGGTTCGAGCGCCATGCCGCACAAGCGCAACCCCGTCAACTGCGAGCGCATCGCGGGCCTGGCCCGCCTGTTGCGGGGCAACACGCTGGCGGCGCTTGAGAACATCGCGCTCTGGCACGAACGCGACATCACGCACTCCTCGGTCGAACGGGTCACTCTGCCGGACTCGTTCATCCTGGCCCACTTCATGACCCGCGAGATGCTCGCGGTCCTCAAAGGCCTGCACGTGTATCCCGAGAACATGCGCGACAACATCTGGCGTACGCGCGGGCTCATCTTCTCCCAGCGGGTGCTCCTGGCCCTGATCGACAAGGGGCTTTCGCGCGAGGCCGCCTACAAGATCGTCCAAAAGTACAGCCTGCTCGTCTGGAAGGACAGGTCCTTGAGCCTGCAGGATCTCCTGGCCGAGGACCCGGAGGTCCGCGCGCGCTTCGATCTGGCGGAGCTCGACGCGCTTTTTAACCTGGATTATCACCTGAAACACGTGCGCACCGTTTTCCGCAGGGTCCTCGGGCCCGCGGCCGGCGCGGGAAAGAAGAGAACGTGAAAGCGAAGGTCTACGTGACGCTCAAACGGTCGGTGCTGGATCCGCAGGGCAAGGCCGTCCAGCAGGCGCTCGCCTCGATGGGGTTCGGCGACGTGCGCGACGTGCGCATGGGCAAATACATCGAGCTCGATCTCGGCACCGCCGGCCGCGAACAGGCCGAGCAGAAGGTCAAGGCGATGTGCGAAAAGCTCCTCGCCAACACCGTGATCGAAGAATACCGGTATGAGCTCTAGCCTGAAGTTCGGGGTGGTCGTGTTCCCGGGCTCGAACTGCGACCACGACTGCTACCACGTGCTCAAGCACGTGCTCGGGCAGGAGACCGGCTTCGTCTGGCACAAGGACAAGGACGTTTCCAAGTACGACTGCATTGTGCTGCCCGGCGGTTTCAGCTACGGCGATTACCTGCGCACCGGCGCGATCGCGCGTTTTTCCCCGGTCATGGACGCCGTGCGCGCCCACGCCGACCGTGGCAAGCTCGTGCTGGGCATCTGCAACGGTTTCCAGATCCTGCTTGAGGCGGGGCTCCTGCCCGGCGCCATGCTGCGCAACCGGTCGCTGCAGTTCGTCTGCCGGTTCGTCGACCTGCGCGTCGAGAACGCCGGCACCCCGTTCACCCGCCGCTCGAAGAAGGGCGCGGTGCTGCGCATCCCGGTCGCGCACGGCGAAGGCAACTATTTCGCCGACGCCGCCACGCTCGAGGCCCTGAACAAGAACGGCCAGGTGCTGGTCCGTTACGCCGACCCGAAGGGCGCCGTCACGGACCAGGCCAACCCGAACGGCTCGCTCGAGAACATCGCCGGGATCTGCAACGAAAAGCGCAACGTGTTCGGCCTCATGCCGCACCCGGAGCGCGCCTCCGAAGAGGCGCTCGGTTCCACCGACGGCCTGGCGATCTTCCGCTCGATCCTGGACCTGAACTAGATGACGACGCAGATGCTCGAGATCACCCCCGACCTCATCGAGAAGCACGGTGTCACTCCCTCCGAGTACGAGGAGATCAAGCGCATTCTCGGCCGCTCCCCGAACCTCACGGAGCTGGGCATCTTCAGCGTGATGTGGAGCGAGCACTGCTCCTACAAGAATTCCAAGAATCTCCTGAAGCTCCTGCCCAAGGACGGCCCGCGCATGCTCGTGAAGGCCGGCGAGGAGAACGCCGGGGTCGTGGACATCGGCGACGGACTCGTGATCGCGTTCAAGATCGAGTCGCACAATCACCCTTCGGCGATCGAACCTTTCCAGGGCGCGGCCACCGGTGTGGGCGGGATCCTGCGCGACATCTTCACGATGGGCGCGCGTCCGATCGTCTCGATGAACTCGCTGCGCTTCGGCAAGCTCGAGGACCCGGCCGTCCGGCGCCTGTTCACGGGCGTGGTCGCGGGCATCGCGCATTACGGCAACTGCATCGGCGTGCCGACGGTCGGGGGTGAGGTCTACTTCGACGAGAGTTACGAAGGCAACCCGCTCGTGAACGCTTTCGCGCTGGGTCTGGCCCGCAAGGACCAGATCGTGAAGGCCAAGGCCGAGGGGAAGGGCAACCCCGTTTTCTATCTGGGCGCCGCCACCGGACGCGACGGCATGGGGGGCGCGGCGTTCGCTTCGAAGGATCTGACCGAGGAGTCCGAGAAGGACCGCCCGGCCGTGCAGGTGGGCGACCCGTTCCTCGAGAAGCTTTTGCTGGAAGCGGTGCTCGAACTTCTGGCCACCGGCTGCGTGGTCGGCATCCAGGACATGGGGGCGGCGGGCCTGACCTGCTCCACCTGCGAGACGGCGTCCCGCGGCTCGACGGGCATCGAGATCGACGTCGCCAAGGTCCCCCAGCGCGAGACCGGGATGGTGCCCTACGAGATCATGCTCTCCGAGTCCCAGGAGCGGATGCTCGTGATCGTGAAGAAGGGCCGCGAGGCCGAGGCCAAGCGCGTCTTCGAGAAATGGGACCTGCACGCCGAGGAGATCGGTTTTGTCACCGACGACGGCCTCATGCGCGTGAAGGAGAACGGCGTGACGGTCGCCGAGATCCCCGCCAAGCGTCTGGCCGACGACGCGCCCGTGTACACGCGCGAGGACCGGGAACCCGCCTCATTCCGCAAGCATCAGGCGTTCGACCCCAAGTCCCTCGGGAGCGCGGGGGACCTGAACGCGGCGCTGCTCAAGCTCCTCGATTCCCCATCGATCGCCTCGAAAGAATGGGTCTACGAGCAGTACGACCACATGGTCCGCACCAACACGGTCGTGCTGCCCGGGTCCGATGCCGCGGTGATCCGCGTGAAGGACACGAACAAGCATCTGGCGATCTCGACCGATTGCAATTCGACCTATTGCCTGCTCGACCCCTACGAGGGCGGCAAGATCGCGGTGGCCGAAGCCGCGCGCAATGTCGCCTGCTCCGGGGCCGCGCCGTTGTCGGTCACCAACTGCCTCAATTTCGGCAACCCGCTCAACCCCGAGATCTTCTGGCAGCTCAAGAAAAGCGTCGAAGGCATGCGCGACGCCTGCCTGGCCCTGGGCACACCGGTCTCGGGCGGCAACGTCTCTCTTTATAATCAGAACCCCAAAGGCGCCGTGGACCCCACGCCCACCATCGGCATGGTCGGCCTGATCGAGGGCTACGCGCCGGTGCGGTCGGCCTTTCGCAGGGAAGGGGACTTCATTTACCTCTTGGGCGAGACCGCTGAGGAATTGGGCGGGTCGGAACTGCTCAAAGTGATCTTTAACGTCAAATCGGGCCGTGTTCCGCGCCTGGACCTCGAGCGGGCGAAGGCGCTCACGGACCTCCTGGTCGCGCTCGCGCGCAAGGGCCTGACCGCTTCCGCGCATGACTGCTCGGAAGGGGGGCTGGCGGTGGCGCTGGCCGAAGCGTGTATCGGCGAAAGGGGCCGCGAGATCGGGGCCGAGGTGCGGCTCGAGCGCGGGGACCTCTCGCCCGAGGCGCTGCTCTTCGGCGAATCGCAGTCGCGCGTGGTCCTGTCGGTCTCGCCCGAAAATGCCCGCGCGGCCGAAGACGTGATAGAATCGTTCCGCACCCCCTGTCGGCGGATCGGCCGGGTCGGCGGCCCGGCGCTCGTTGTGGACGGTTTCCTGCGCGCTCCGCTCGAGGTCATGACCCATACGTGGAGGAGTTCCATCGGACGGCGCATGCGCGCCGCCTGAAAACGTTTTTCGTCCCGGAAAGGACTCTATGTCGGAACTAAAGGATAAATGCGGTGTTTTCGGTGTCTTCGGACACAAGGAAGCCGTGTACCTGACCTACCTGGGGATCTACGCGCTTCAGCACCGCGGCGAGGAATCCGCGGGGATCGTGGCTTCCGACGGCCGCAAGATGACCCACTACCGGGCGATGGGGCACGTGCAGGATGTTTTCAACGACACCGCGCTCGCACAGCTGGCCGGTGACCGCGCGATCGGCCACGTGCGCTACTCGACCACCGGTTCCTCGAACCTGAAGAACGCCCAACCCATCCTCGTGGACTATTCCCGCGGCGAGGTCGCGATCGCCCACAACGGCAACCTCGTGAACGCCGACCTCCTGCGTTCGGAGCTGGAAGCCTACGGTTCCATCTTTCAGACCACGACCGACAGCGAGATCATCGTTCACCTGATGGCCAAGCCGTCGCTTCGCAACGTCGAGGAGGGCATCGTCGAGGCGCTCTCGCGCGTGCGCGGCGCCTATTCGCTTGTTTTCCTCACGCACAACATGCTGGTCGCCGCGCGCGATCCGCAGGGCTTCCGGCCGCTGTGGCTCGGCAAGCTCGGCGACGCCTGGGTGGTCTCGTCGGAGACCTGCGCGTTCGACATCATGGACGCCCAGCCCGTGCGGGAGATCGAGCCGGGCGAGGTCCTCTTCATCACCCCGAAGGGCCTGCGCTCGCAGAAACTGCCGGGCACCGAGAACTCGCAGACGGCGCATTGCATCTTCGAGCACGTTTATTTCGCGCGGCCCGATTCGAAGATCTTCGGGGACAGCGTGCACCTGACACGCGTGCGCTTCGGCAAGCAGCTGGCGATCGAGCAGCCGATCGACGCCGACATCGTGATCCCGGTGCCCGATTCGGGCAACTCCGCGGCGCTGGGCTATTCCCAGCAGTCGGGACTCCCGCTCGAGGCCGGCATCATCCGCAACCATTACGTCGGCCGCACGTTCATCCAGCCGACCCAGGGCATACGCGATTTCAAGGTCCGCGTGAAGTTCAACCTCGTCAAAGAGGTGCTGAAAGGCCGCCGCGTCGTGGTCGTCGACGACTCGATCGTGCGCGGCACGACCTCGCGGATGCGCGTGCGCAGCCTCCGTCAAGCGGGCGCCAAAGAGGTCCACCTGCGGATCAGCTGTCCGCCGCACAAGTACGCGTGCGCTTACGGGATCGATTTTCCCACCCGCGAGGAGCTGATCGCCAACCGCTACGACAACGAGGCGATCCGTAAGTATTTCGAGTGCGATTCGGTGGGGTACCTGTCTCTCGAGGGGATGCTCAAATGCGTGAGCTTTCCCAAGGAGAACTACTGCACGGCCTGCTGGAGCGGCCAGTATCCGGTGGCGTTCGAGGGGCTCGACAAATTCCATTCCGAACGGGTCGACCGTTCGATGACCGGAAGCGGGGAGACGATCGGACATGTCAACAAAGCGTAAAAGTTTGAGTTATAAACGCTGCGGCGTCGACATCGACAAGGCCAACCACTTCGTGGAAGGTTTGAAGCCCCTGGCCCGTTTGACCGTCCGGCCCGAAGTGCTGGCCGGGATCGGCGGTTTCGGCGCGCTCTGCCGTCTGCCCGACCGCCGGTACAAACGGCCGGTGCTCGTCAGCTCGACCGACGGCGTCGGCACCAAGCTCAAACTGGCCAAACTGGCCGGCCGTTACGAGGGGCTCGGCGTGGACCTGGTCGCGATGAACGTCAACGACATCCTCACCCTCGGCGCGGAACCGCTCTTCTTCCTCGATTATTTCGCGGTCGGGAAACTGGATCCCGAAATGATGACCTCCGTCGTGCGCGGCATCGCCAAGGGTTGCAAGGAAGCCGGCTGCGCGCTGATCGGCGGCGAGACCGCCGAGATGCCCGGGTTGTATTCAAAAGGTGATTTTGACATCGCCGGCTTTTGCGTGGGCGTGGTCGATCAGGAGCGCATCATCGACGGCCGCCGGGCCGCCGCCGGCGACGTGATCATCGGCGTGGCCTCGAGCGGCATCCACTCGAACGGGTTCTCGTTCGTGCGCAAAGCCTTCAAGAACGAATTCGTACTGGCCCATGCCGAAGAGATCCTCCGGCCGACGCAGATCTACGTCAAACCGGTCCTGTCTCTGCTGGAACGCGAACCCATCCATTCGATGGCGCACATCACCGGCGGCGGTTTCTTCGACAACATCCCGCGGGTACTGCCGGAAGGCTGCGGCGCGCGCATCCACGCGGGCAGCTGGCCGGTGCCGCGCGTGTTCCGGTGGCTGCAGGAAAGCGGCGACGTCCAGACCCGCGAGATGTACCGGACGTTCAACATGGGGATCGGGTTCGTGATCGTGGTCCCGCGCAAGCGCGCGTTCAAGGTGATCTCCCACCTGGGGCGCTACAAACTGCGTTCATGGGTCATCGGTGAGCTCACCAAAGGCGGCGGGGTGACCATCCAGTGAAGGTTCTCCTCCTGGGAAGCGGCGGCCGCGAGCACGCGATCGCCTGGAAGCTTTCCCTGTCCCCGCGCCTGAAAAAACTTTACGCCGCTCCCGGCAACGCCGGGATCTCCGAGATCGCCGAGTGCGTGGACCTCTCCCCGAAGGACCAGGAGGGCCTGCTGCGTTTCTGCAAGGCTCAAGGGATCGATTTCGTCGTCGTCGGGCCCGAAGCGCCTCTCGTAGACGGCATCGTGGACCGTTTCAAGAAAGAGGGCGTGCGGATCTTCGGGCCCACCCAGTACGGCGCCCAGCTCGAGGGTTCGAAGGTCTTCTCGAAGGACATCATGCGCCGGCTCGGGGTGCCGACCGGGGAGTTCGAAGTGTTCGATTCGGCCGAGAAGGCCAAGGATTACGTCGCCAAGAAAGGCGTGCCCGTCGTGATCAAAGTGGACGGCCTGGCCGGCGGCAAGGGTGTAGCGGTGGTCCATTCGATGCCCAAGGCCATGGAGGCGATCCATCTCGACATGGTGAAGAAGGTCTTCGGCAAGGCGGGCGAGCGCATCGTCGTCGAGGAGTGTCTCGAGGGCGAGGAAGCCTCGGTGATCGGTATCTGCGACGGCAAGACCGTGAAACTCCTGGCCTCGAGCCAGGACCACAAGCGGATCTTCGAGGGCGATCACGGCCCGAACACCGGCGGGATGGGCGCGTACTCGCCGGCGCCGATGGTGACCGCGGCGGTGGAGAAGGAGATCCTCGACAAGGTGTTCCTGCCGGTGATCAACGCACTGCGCGACGAGGGCCACCCGTTCACCGGTTTCCTGTACGCGGGCATGATGTTCACTTCCAAGGGCATGCGGGTGCTCGAGTTCAACGTGCGGCTCGGCGATCCGGAGACCCAGGCGATCCTGCCGCGGCTCGAGAACGATCTCCTGGAGCTTCTTTTGGCCGCCGAAGAGGGTCGTCTGCATCAGGTGGATCTGCGCTGGAAGGATGAGGACTGCGTGTGCGTGGTGGTCGCCTCCGAGGGTTATCCCGACGCGTTCGAGGTCGGCAAGCGCATCGCCGGCATCTCGACCGCCAAGGAGGACCCGCAGATCCACGTTTTCCACGCGGGCACCAAGCTCCAGAACGGCGAGCTCCAGACCGCCGGCGGCCGGGTGCTCAACGTCGTGGGCTCGGGCCGCAGCATCTTCGAGGCGCTCTCGCGCACATACAACGCGGTCGACAAGATCTTTTTCGACAAGATGTACTACCGCAAGGACATCGGTTACCGCGCCACGCGGGCCGTTCGATAAAGGAGGTGTGGCTATGAAACCTCTCGTCGCGATCCTCATGGGAAGCGATTCGGATGCCGACAAACTCAAAGGCTGCGGGGAGGTCCTGCGCGAGTTCGGCGTTCCTTTTGAAGCGCGCGTGCTCTCGGCCCACCGCACGCCGAAGGAGGCCGTCGCGTACGCCGAAGGCGCGGCCAAGAACGGCGTGCGCGTGCTCGTCTGCGCCGCCGGCGGCGCCGCGCACCTGGCCGGCGTCGTGGCCGCCCACACCGAACTGCCCGTGATCGGGGTCCCGATCGAGACGACCATGATGGGAGGCCTGGACTCGCTCCTGTCGACCGTGCAGATGCCCGCCGGCACACCGGTGGCCGCGGTCGCCGCCGGCGGCGGGGGCGCGAAGAACGCGGCGTTCCTGGCGATCCGGATCCTGGCGCTCGAGGACCGGGCGCTGGCCAAGGCGCTCGCCTCTCACAAACGCCGCACGGCCGCGAAGGTTTTGGCGAAAAAGGTCCGGCTTTGAACGAAAAGGACCGTACCGCCAAACGCATCCTCTTCGTCTGCACGGGCAACAGCTGCCGCTCGGTGATGGCCGAGGGTCTTTTCAAGAAAATGACCGAGGACCGGCGGGCTGAGTACAGCGTGATGTCCGCCGGGATCAGCGCGCCGGACGGTTTCCCCGCCACGCCCGACACGCTCCACGTGCTCGAGGGCGAGGGGGTCGACATGAGCGGGCACGCCAGCCAGCGGCTGCGGCCCGAGATGGTCCTGGCCGCGGACAAGGTCTTCGTGATGGAGAAGTTCCACAAGGATTGGGTCCTCAAGCTCGTGCCTCAGGCGGCCGGCAAAGTGCATCTTCTGACCGAGTTCGCGCCGAACGACGATTTCGGCGGCCAGGAGGACATCCCGGACCCGATCCGGATGTCCGCCAACTTTTACAAGAACGTTCTGGTGGTGATCCGCCGTTGCATCGAGCGGATCGTGCAGGCGGTCTGACGGGGAACGGTCCTTCCAGTAAGGAGAATCATCGATGAAGATCGCGTTGGGCGCCGACCACGGCGGTTTCGAGCTCAAATCCGACATCAACAAATTCCTGATCGCCGAAGGCTACCGCACGGTGGACTGCGGCACGCACGACGCCGCTCCGTGCGATTACCCGCGTTTCGCCTACAAGGTCGCCAAGGCCGTTTCGGACAAGAAGGCCGACCTGGGCATCCTGATCTGCAAGAGCGGCAACGGGATGGCGATCGTCGCCAACAAACTGCCGGGAGTGCGGGCGGCGATCTGCGCCGACAAGAATATCGCCACCCTGTCGCGCCAGCACAACGACGCGAACATCCTGGTGCTGGGTTCCGAGCACCTCTTCGACGAGCCGGAACTGATCCTGCGCGCGTGGCTGGGTTCCGCGTTCGAGGGCGGGCGCCACAAGCGCCGCGTGGGGCAGATCCAGGGGATCGAGCGCAAGGTGGTCTCGAGCCTCTGCGCGCCCGCGAAGCGTTCCTCCGGGCGGAAGGCGGTCGCCAAGCGATGAACGAACTCTCCCGCAGGGACCCCGAGATCTACGAGGCGATCGTCCGCGAGACCCGCCGGCAGAACGACAACATCGAGCTGATCGCCAGCGAGAACTTCACCAGCCCCGCCGTCATGCAGGCGGTCGGTTCCGCGATGACCAACAAATATGCGGAAGGTTACCCCGAGAAGCGCTGGTACGGCGGCTGCGAGCACGTGGACACCGCCGAGCGCCTGGCGCAGGAGCGGGCGCTGGCCCTTTTCGGAGCCGAGCACGTGAACGTCCAGCCTCATTCCGGGTCCCAGGCGAACGCGGCCGTGTATTTCGCGGCCTTGAGCCCCGGCGACACGGTGCTGGCGATGAACCTTTCGCACGGGGGGCACCTGACCCACGGCCATCCGATGAACTTCTCGGGCCGTTTCTTCAAGATCGTGCCCTACGGCGTCTCGAAGAAGGACGAGCGCATCGACTACGACGAGGTGGAGTCCCTCGCGCTCGAGCACCGGCCGAAGATGGTCCTGGCCGGGGCCTCGGCCTATCCGCGCACGATCGATTTCGAGCGCTTCCGGAAGATCTGCGACAAGGTGGGCGCGGTGCTTTTCGTCGACATGGCCCATATCGCGGGCCTGGTGGCCGCGGGACTGCACCCGAGCCCTGTTCCCTACGCGGAGTTCGTCTCCACGACCACGCACAAGACCCTGCGCGGCCCGCGCGGGGGGCTTATCTTCTGCAAAAAGGAATTCGCCAAGAAGATCGACTCGGAGGTGTTCCCCGGCCAGCAGGGAGGCCCCCTGATGCACGTGATCGCCGGCAAGGCCGTGGCGCTCAAAGAGGCGCTCGAGCCCTCGTTCAAGGAGTACCAGGCGCAGATCGTCCGCAACGCCAAGACCCTCGCCGCGGAGCTCGCCGCGAAAGGTTGGCGCCTGGTTTCCGGCGGCACCGACAACCACCTGATGCTCGTCGACGTGAACTCGAAGGGCCTGACCGGCAAGGATTGCGCCGAGGTCCTCGACCGCGCGTCGATCACCGTGAACAAGAACGCGATCCCGTTCGATACGCAGAGCCCGTTCAAGGCGGGCGGGGGGGGGCGGGGGGGGGCCGCCCCGGCCCCCCGCCGCCGCGGGGGGAAAGGGGAGGGGCGGGGGGGCCGGCGGGGCGCG
>Ga0080064_1000186_pt1 | contig 185292 bp, 172 predicted proteins | sample Subgrocontami54m_FD_69260 | JGI IMG/M metagenome (GOLD analysis project Ga0080064, IMG submission 69260) | Subsurface groundwater microbial communities from S. Glens Falls, New York, USA - GMW46 contaminated, 5.4 m (SPADES assembly) (version 2) ...
AGAAAGTGAGATTCGACTGCGCCGGCCTTTTCGTCCGGCGCGCCGTAAACCAAAAGCGAGACTCGCGCCTGAATCAGCGCGCCCGCGCACATGGCGCACGGCTCGATAGTCGAATAGACGGTGGCGTTCGCCAGCCGGTAATTGCCAAGCTTCCGGGCCGCTTCGCGCAGCGCCACGATCTCGGCGTGTGCCGTCGGATCACAATCGGTGCGGGTGCGATTGCCCGCCACCGCCAACAGCTCATCGCCGTCGACGACGCAAGTTCCGACGGGGACTTCTCCGGCGGCTCGGGCCTCGCGCGCGGCTCGCAGCGCCTCGCGCATCCAACGCTCGTGCGTCAACAGTGGCCGGCTTTCTGATGCAGAAAACATTACTTCAAACAACGAAAAGCAAACTATAGGTGTCGCAAATATGACTGTCAAGCAACGCATTCTCAAACCTGATGGATTGCCGAGGCCGAGCGTTGCCTCCCATTGCGACTTGCAGTGCGCGAGCGACGCGCGGGCTTAGTCTCGCCACGGCGCGTCGTCGAAAAATTCAATTAAGGGCCGATCTTCCCCGTCAGTTTCGCGCGAAATCCAAACGATTTCGTGCTAATATCTACGGATGGTTTCGCGGGCATCCCGCACCCGCCAGTTTCGAAGCCCCGTCATGGCGATTACCACCGACTCAACCCAGCGCAGCGCTGGCCAAACGCGAACCGAGAGGACCACTATCGATGCTCAACCTGGGTCGCGCCCGCCGTCGCGAGATCGTTTGAGCGGCAGCGGGTTGCATGATTCTTCGATCACCTCGCTTTCGGGAGAGCGCAGTACGGGTCGCTTGCGCCCCATCTCGTCATCTTCGCATGAAACCGTCGCGCCCGATCGTCAGTCGGCGCAGTCGCCCGATTTGGTTCGCAGGCTCTCACCGTCCGAATTCAACACCTCGATGGTGCACTTCTATCGTGGCGAGGTGCAGCGTTCAAATGTCTGGCGCACTCGACTCGACACGACGACTTACTGGGCCGTGCTCCTGGTCAGCGTGTCGCTGACATTCACATTCAGTTCACCGGTGAGTCCGCACTTTGTGATTCCCATCATCACGATTCTGGTTACGGTTTTCATGGTAATGGAAGCCCGCCGTTATCGTATCTACGAAATCTGGGCCAGCCGAGTCCGGGTGATCGAGACCGGCTATTTTGCGCAGATGCTGGCCCCTGACAGCGTGCCGCGCGATCAGGAATGGGCATCGCACCTGGCGTCCGACCTATTGACCCCTAATTTCACCATCAGCATGTGGGAAGCGATCGGCCGGCGTTTGCGGCGCAACTATCTGTGGCTCTTTGCGCTACTGGCGTTGAGCTGGACCCTGAAGGTGTATCTGCATCCGGTGCCGGCTGACTCTTTCGAAGTATTTCTTCAGCGCGCCGCCGTTGGACTGGTTCCCGGCCGGACTATTTTCATTGTCGGATTCGTTTTCAACGCCGCTTTGTTCTTCTTTGCAATCGGAACGATCCGTTTGCGAGAAGCGACCGGTGAAGTCTTGCCGCGCCACGAGTTTTCACTGCGACCGCTCCAGCGCGTGACCAGTTGGACGAAGGCCGCTGCGACCTCAGGTGGCCGCGCGACGGTACGCCGCGCCAAGCGTGCGCGCCAGCGTCTGCGGGGCAGCACCACGGGCGAGCTTAAGAAGATCGACATCACGCAGACACCGGACCGGCGGATTCATGTTTCTGAGACGCCCGATCGCGTCAAGAAGTAAAAAGGCAAAAGTAAAAAGGTAAAAATACAAGACAGTTTGTTGCGTGCTCTGACTTTTCCCTTTTTACTTTTTCCTTTTATCTTGCGGTCATGCTCGAACTCAACGGCCAGAAACTTTCGCTCGCGCAGATTTCCGCCGTAGCGAACGGCGAAGATCACGTCACCCTCTCGAATGACGCGCGCACCCGCGTCGAAAAATCACGCCGCGTCGTGGAAAAGATCGTCGCCGAAGGCCGCACTGTCTACGGCGTCAACACCGGGTTTGGCCGTCTTTCAGATGTTCATATCCCCGCCGCGGAGCTTCGCGAACTGCAACTGAATCTCGTGCGCAGCACGGCATGCGGGGTCGGCCCACCACTCTCTGAATCCGAGACGCGAGCGATGCTGTTGCTGCGCGCGAATGTTTTGTCGCATGGCCTGAGCGGCGCGCGTCCGATCGTGGTCGAAACTCTGCTCGCGCTGCTCGAGCGCGGCGTCGTTCCAGTCATTCCCGAAAAAGGTTCGGTTGGTGCGAGCGGTGATCTCGCGCCGCTGGCCCATCTGGCGCTCACGGTCATCGGCGAAGGTGAAGCGTTTTATCGCGGCGAACGAATGCCGAGCGCCGAGGCACTGCGTCTGGCCGAGATCGAGCCAGTTCAACTCGAAGCAAAAGAAGGACTGGCGCTGCTGAATGGGACCCAGGGCATGACGGCGGTGGGCGCGCTGGCGCTCTATCGCGCCGATCAACTCGCGCGCGTCGCCGACATTGCCGGCGCGATGACGCTGGAAGCGCTGCGCGATACGCCGGTTGCTTTTGAGGCGCGAATTCATGCGGCGCGTCCGCACGCCGGACAGATCGAAGTCGCCGCGCATCTCCGCGAACTCTTGCAAGACAGCGAGATTCGTCAGTCTCATCTGGAAAACGATCCGCGGGTGCAGGATGCCTACTCGCTCCGCTGCATGCCGCAAGTGCACGGCGCGGTGCGCGGCGCCCTCTGGCACGCGCGCGACGTTATCGAAACGGAGACCGGCAGCGTGACCGACAACCCACTCGTCTTTGCCGAAACCGAGGAAGTTTTATCAGGCGGCAATTTTCACGGCGCGCCCGTGGCGTTCGCGCTGGACTATGCGGCGATTGTCCTCACGGATCTCGCCGGCATCAGCGAGCGCCGCACCGAGCGTCTGATCAATCCCGATCTCAACGAAGGCCTGCCGCCGTTTCTCACCACGCATCCGGGAACGGCTTCGGGTTACATGGTCGCGCAGATTACGGCGGTCGCGCTGATCAGTGAAATGAAAGTGCTCTCGCATCCGGCGAGCGTGGATAACATGCCCACGTCCGGCGGCAAGGAAGATCATGTTTCGATGGGAATGACTGCGGCGACGAAGCTGCGCTCGATCGTCGACAACGCGGAACACGTGATCGCGATCGAACTTCTCTCAGCCGCGGAAGGGCTGGAATACCGCGCGCCTTTGCAACCCGGCCGCGGCGTGAAGCGAGCTTATGACGTCGTTCGCAAACATGTCCCGCGGCTCACTCGCGATCGGGCTTTGTCCGGAGACATCCAGGCAATCGCCAAAGCGATTCGCGATGGAGGATTCAATTCGCTCGCGTGACCCTTTTCGCCTCCCTCGAACCGGCTCCGTTAGGAGCCGAATATTTATAGAACCTGCGTAATAGTTCTTCCTAAATCAGCTCAGTCAAAGGAGAGCGAAACTCTCCTTTGACTGAGCTGAAGGATTATTTGGGCGCGTGTGGCTATAGATATTTCGCCCCTAACGGGGCTCAGGCACGCACAACTCTCAACGACTCAACGCGCCACGAATCACCGACAGCGAATGCGGTGGCAAAGAGATCTGCGTCGCTTGTGGATAAGACGATTGAACAATCTTGTGTTCTGGTTCATCCGATCTGACCGGATAAGGATCGTCCGGCGGCCCACCGAGCAAGTACTGCTGAGCGGAATACTGATAAAGATCGAGAGGCCCAGCGAAGCTTGCCACTGAACCAGACACTGTATTCCGAAAGATCACGCTCGTCTGAAAAGTTCGGATTGGATCTCGATTAATGAGCAGCAACGCCCACAGTCCGTCTGGGCGACGGGTGGCGTAGGCCGTAATCATCTGATCACGATTGCCATTCAGCACGTCGGAAACTGCCGGATAGATTTCGTGCGGCTGATCCCCAGGCTGGGCCCATTGCTGCGTCAACAGACGCGCGCCCCAGTAAGTTGCCGTGGGTTTCTTGATACGGCCGCGATCGTCGCGGAAGAAGAGCATATTGTTTCCGGATGAGCATTCCTGCTCTTTGATTATCTCGCTCGCTTCATAGCCGTACAGATACGCCGCCTCGCCTCCCATCGTCAGAAAACGACCCACGCTATCGGCGTTGAGCAACGCGCCGTCGAGATCGACTTCGGCCCGCGCGCCGAAAGCTGAATAGCCGTATTCAGTGATGAGCCAGGGAATGTCATGCGTCAGTCCGCCCTGCTGCAACTCGTTCAGTGCGTCCGTAAGCATTTGCGTGCTTTCGGCGAGCTGTTGAGGCCGGCAGTCATCCGGGAACGGATACCACTCGAACGAAAAGAACGTGAACTTGTCGAGCTGGCCGTGGCGCTTCAGATAATCGAGGAAGCGACCAATCCATCCGGCTTTACCGAACTCAATTCTGCCGGGGACCTGCGACTGCTCGATGTCCTGCAGGCTCGGCCCGCCGAGAGCCAGCGCGGGATTGATCTTGTGAATCGCTTTTTCAAACTGAAGGTACAAAGCTCCGAAGTGTTCGGGATTTACAAACTGCCCGTCGGGTTCTTCGCCCATTTCGATTCGCTCAACTGGATAACCGCGAGCCTTCAGATATCGAATTTCGGCGGCGGCATTTTCCGGCGTGTCGAACAGCACGGCCACCGGTAGGAGCATCGGTAGCCCGTTTGTCAGTCCACTCTTGAAAATGAAATCAAAGCCCGGCTGCTCAGTATCAGCATCGCGGTCGATCGCGCGATGCCAGGGGTCGGTGGAAGAGACGTAGATGTCGGTCTGCTTACTTCGCCCAGTTCCGTGATCGATCACATCGTTGAGCCGGCCCCGGGTATCGAGCGTGCCCAGATAGATTTCACGAATCGCAAAACCAAGCCGGTCGCGAATGTCTTTTGATTTCGGCCCGGTCCCGGAACTTTCGTTCAAGCGAATGCGCACATACTTGACGGCGACAGGTGCGCTTGCCAATTTGATCAGCGCATTTCCACCTGTCCCTTTTACTATGTTGCCTTGCGGAAAAGCGTGCCACTCCGTCGGCAGTCTCTGCGAGAGATCCTCTTCGCCTACGAATTCACCAAACTCGATCGAGTAGTTGGTCGCGAACGGTTGTGCCCAAAGAATTCTGATCGCATCGATTTGCGTCGGCTCGCCGAGATCGATCATCAACCATTGCGGGCTGGCTGAATTCTTCTCGCCGGTGAAGTGCTCGTCCAGATAAGGATTGCTCTTCCAAAAGGTTTTGGTGTCGCCGTCGTCAAGGCGCGAGTAGCCATCATCGTTGGCCTGATCTATCGTGTTACCGCGTCGCGGTAATCGATAGCCATAACAGACATCAATTGGCCGGCCTGGCTTGCTGCTGGAAGTCCAATAACCCCGTCCGTGCGCCGGTTCGCTCCAGCTGCCGCTCGGATTCCAATGCCACGCTTCGCCCGCGAGTTCAGTTCGCAGGCGATAAGTTAAAGGCTTGAGTCCCGCCGAAAGCATCGCTTTGATGTTCGCCGGCGAGAGCTGCCGGACGGTTTCTCCCAGCGAGTGCCCATCCGCGCCGGCGCCCAGCGCGCGCGAGGGAATGATTCGGTTTGCCGGGTGGCCGGGTGTGAAGCTAACGGTGACGTTTGCGTTCTGCGCAGTCTGAGTTGCTTGTTGAGCCAGGCCCGTTATGGGTTGAAGCAAGACAAGGGCGCAGATGGCGCATACGAGCGATCGCAGAAGTGAGTTTAGCAGCAGTAGCGAGGCGTCCATCGTCAGAGTTCGGGTCGCCGCGCGGTTAGCACAACGTGGGTTTTATCTTTCAAAGATCGGAGACTAGCTATCGCGGCTCCTCTTCTTCTCAGCCAAATGGTCATCGTTTCAAAGAGTCCGGGGACAAACCTTTTTAGTTTTGGGATTTCGCTGTTGTAGCCTGTTTCCGATTCGAGTAGACCGTGATTGCCTTTCGGAAACACCCGGTACGTGAATTTGGAATTGCCTGCTGCTTTCAACGCCCGTTGCATATTGGCGATGGTTTGCGGTACCGGAGTTGAATTATCCAGCGCGCCGAACAAAGCCAAAACAGGACAGGTAACTTTCTCCAGGGTCAGCGCGGGATCATAGCTGTAGACAGTGCGCCAATCGGTGACCAGCTCGTTCAGGTCGGAAAAGTGTGGTACAGATTCAAACCACTTTTTGGTTTTTGCCTGCCGCATCGCAGCCGCTAGTCGCTCCCAATCTTGTCCGGTTCGTCCAACGTCAAATTCCAGTTTCATGAACGCGAGTGCCTCGGCTCTCTCGGTTTCGGACAAAGCGCCCTCACGCATTTCTGCTTCCGCTCGATACAACTCCTGCTGCCATGCCGGGACGTACATTCCATACAGATTGATGACGAACGCCACATCCCGATTCCCCGACGCAACTAGCGCCGCGAGAAAACCGCCTTGACTGCTGCCGCACAAGCCAATCTGAGCGTTGATTCCTTTGCGACTTTTGAGAAAGCGGACGGCAGCACGACCATCTGCGGCTAAATCATCGAAGGTCGCTTTTTCCAGGTTACCATTCGAGTTGCCGGTGCCGCGTTTGTCATAAACGAGAACAGCATAACCCCGAGAAAGGAAGAAATCAGGGAAGGGGCCAAACGAATAACGATTCAAACCACCGGAACCGTGAAGAAGAACAACGGCTGGATGCGAGCCTCTGGCGGTGGGTGTTATCAATGTCCCAGACAGTGTCACGCCGCCACTACTAAAGCTAATTTCTTCCCGCCGAAGATTAACCTTTTCAGCAACCCGACGGGCTGCGCCGACTTGCCAAACAAGCCGGGTGACTTCATCGCTCACATTCCGAACAAAACTGATTTGCATTTCAACGGGTGGGTTCATTAGTAAACCAGTCCCGGCCGTAAAACTGTTTTCTGACGAGGGCGAGAGTATTCTGACCGTTCCCGACTTGAAATCCGTGAAGAGCATGCGGTTCTGCCCGTCTCCCAGATCGAACTTTGCGATTGAAACAAAGCCGTTGGGTTTGGACTTGTAGATGCCAACGTAAGGGTCGAAGGAGTTTGGATTGGCATTCGTCTGCGCCACGCAGGTTACTATCGACGACATGGCAAAGAGCAATGCGACAACGGTTGAGGGTGTTTTCATCTGCGTGCTTGAATCTTTGTATGTTTCAAGATTGAAGGAAGCCACACAGCCGAGTTCAAGTCGCTGCGCGGCGACACACAACGTGGATTCTGTGCTTCAAATTGAGAGACGTTCAATCGCGGCTCACCTGCAAAAGTGTTAGACGCGGCGTGATTGGCAACCTAAATTGCAGTATATGAAAGCCCGGTTACTTTCTGAAACAAAACCCGCTGTGAACGGCTGGCTTTGGACTTGTTCTGAATTGTTGTATGCGATTTGTCTGATACCCCGCCCCTTTTTATGTCTAGTCCTAAAGAGTCCAGGTACTTTTCAAGAGGTATTATCTTCGTTCCTTCAATATAATCTTTGAAAAAAGGCTGTAGATTGGTCTTCGCAATCCGGTTAGCCAAATTCAATATGTCTTCCAATGCATACTTCTTATCTTGAATTCCAAACTCGCCGTACATTCGTTTCAAGAGGCTTTCGAGTCCGTCCACGTTTTTTGTGTCCCTTCGCAATTCTACGTCCAGTGCCAGAGACGCAATCAGACCTCCGCTGTACACTAGATCATAATTATTCCCTTTATCATCTCCGGCACGACGCATCGAAAGCTTTCCCGCTACCGCCAGATACTCGTCATACTTTTGAGCAAAAGCTTTGAGCAACTCTTGTCTGCTAATCAGGCCCGCGCGGGCCTCGAGGAGATAAGCCAGATAATCGGTTACACCCTCATTGAACCAAAATTCTTGTCCAGCTTCGCGAATGCTTTGACCATTCCACAAATGTCCCATTTCGTGAACAATAATGTGGCTCCAACTGAACGTAGAGGACCCATCTTGTTTTTTTGGCAGGTCCTTGAGCATCATGCTAATGGTTCGGACGAAGACCGCGCCGCCTCCTTCATAATTCGGATCACGATTAGCAAAGATGACAAACTTGTTGATGGATGAACCTCTAAAAACCGGCTCTCCACCATAAATTTTGATGTAGGCGGGAACGATGGACTTAACCGTTTGGTCGAACAAACCAGCCGATGGTTTCAGATCTTGGCCAATAGCCAGCGTGACTTCAAGCTTGCCTACGTGCGTTTTGCGTTCGAGGTGCTTTCCCACCAGCATCCCAATCCAAACCAATTCTTCCGCATCAGACACTCGGAAAGTATTTTCTTGTCCTGAAACTTCCTGCCAGGGAACTGTGACTTTCCATCCATTCGGAACATTGAAGCGAACAGTCATATTCTTCAATTCCAACATTGTGATGAAGAGTGACGCTCCGGTGTAAAAGACACAATCATCTCGCACGTAAGCCGCTTCCTTAGCACCAAAGGGCCACTTGCCTTGGTCATGCTTGATAAGCACATCATAGGTTAGGGTAATGCTTTTAGGCAGCGGCTCTGGGATCTGCCAAGCCCCTTGACCAAGATATTGAAGGGGTATAACCGCACCGGAATCGTCTTTAGCTGCGAGGTTACGAATAAAAGTAGCCCATTTGTCCGGCAAATGATTTGCGCCCTCCGGACACACTGCCAGGATATTACCCTTCGGTATGATACGAGCTTCTATTCTTACAAGACGTTTATCCTGTTCAGAAATATTCACCGTGTACTGTGACGCAGTTTGCGCCGCATAAGACGGCATCCAGCAGCCACCAAACAACAGCGAGAACAGGCTGATTACTAAAAGCCTTTTCATCATACGAAGCCCATATTCGGCATGATCGCTAGCAACAATGCTCTCTGGACATACAGACGCCAGAGAGAAGTAAAATGTTAGCAAGCGCTGTCTTAATGCTATCGCGTTTCGGAGCATAATTGTGGCTCTGATAGAAACACGGCGCGCAAATAGTTCCGTCGCCTAAATTATGCGAGGCGTCCATCTATCGCTGTTGAGACTCCGGCGAGCCGATCAAGAGCGTGATCAGCTCTGAAATGTAAGGCACAGGCGGTGGCGCGGCATGAAAGTAGTGCTGGTGAATGACATTCGTTTGAATCATGATCCGGCTCCTTTTTTCCCGGCCTGCGTATTTCAAAGGAGAGCAGGGAAGGCATAGATTAACGCAGCCATCGGCCACTCAACAAGGTAAAGCCGTGGCATTCACCTCGCTAAATTCCGGGCCGACAACTTACTCCTAGGATTTTAGTTGACAGCGCTTGGATGGCGAGCCGGTTAGAGGACCGGGGTGCTTGTCTACAACTTCGTCGCGCAGTGAATCGACGCGGAAACTAAAGTACCGAAATAACTCTTGGGCGAGCGCTCATCGGCTAAGCGCTCGCCCATTTTGTTTTGGATGTGCCGCAGTTCGTGTTCAGAGTTCAACCTTTAGGTTGCTTATTGCAACCGCAAGCTAAAGCTTGAACTCTAAACTGACCCACCACCAGCCACAACTAAATGAAAATGTTCCGGTGCTGGGGTAAGATGTCGGAGCGATGAGCGCCAGAACTATTCGCGCGCCGCGGGGCGCAACCCTGACCTGCAAGGGTTGGCATCAGGAAGCAGCGCTGCGCTGCCTGATGAACAATCTTGATCCTGAGGTCGCCGAGAAACCCGAAGAGTTAATCGTCTATGGCGGCGCGGGCAAAGCCGCGCGCAACTGGCCGGCGTTCGAAGCGATTGTGCGTTCGCTGCAAAAACTCGAGAACGACGAGACGCTGCTGATTCAATCCGGCAAGCCGGTCGGAGTTTTTCGGACGCACGAATGCGCGCCGCGGGTGCTGATCGCGAACTCAAATCTGGTCGGCGCATGGGCGAACTGGGATCACTTCCACGAGCTCGAACGCAAAGGCCTGATGATGTACGGCCAGATGACCGCGGGCAGTTGGATTTACATCGGGACGCAGGGCATCGTGCAGGGCACGTTTGAAACTTTCGCCGCGATGGCCGACCGACATTTCGGCGGCGACTTGAGCGGCAAGCTTCTGCTTTCGGGCGGGCTCGGCGGCATGGGCGGCGCACAGCCACTCGCGGCCACACTGAACGGCGCGGTGTTTCTCGGCATCGAAGTCGATCCGGCGCGCATCGAGCGCCGCGTGCGCACCGGCTATTGCGATCGCATCGCGCAGACGCTGGATGAAGCGCTCGACATTTGCGAAGACGCGCGCGAACAGCAAAAAGCGGTCTCGGTTGGTTTAGTGGGAAACTGCGCGGAGCTGCTTCCGGAAATCGTTCGTCGCGGCGTTAAGATTGACGTAGTCACGGATCAAACCAGCGCGCACGACCCACTGAATGGCTACGTTCCCGCCGGGCTTTCAATTGAAGGCGCGATTGAGTTGCGGCGGATAGACGCGGACGGTTATGTCGAACGCTCGATGGAATCGATGGCTCGGCACGTCGAAGCCATGCTGACGTTGAAACGCAGCGGCGCGGTTGTATTCGATTATGGCAACAACATTCGCAAGATGGCGTTCGATGCCGGCTGTAAAGACGCGTTTGAAATTCCCGGCTTTGTGCCCGAGTACATTCGCCCGCTGTTCTGCGAAGGCAAGGGACCGTTTCGTTGGGTGGCGTTGTCCGGCGATCCGAATGATATTCGAAGGACCGACGACCTGGCGCTCGAACTATTTCCCGATGACAGGACGTTGAATCGTTGGCTGCGGCTTTCCCGCGATCGTATTCAATTTCAGGGATTGCCCGCGCGCATCTGCTGGCTCGGTTACGGCGAACGTGCCGAGATGGGCGAAGCAATTAATGAACTTGTGCGCCGCGGCGATCTGAAAGCGCCGATCGCGATTGGCCGCGATCATCTCGACACCGGATCAGTTGCTTCGCCGTATCGCGAAACCGAAGGGATGAAAGACGGCTCGGACGCGGTGGCCGACTGGCCGATACTCAATGCGCTCTTGAACACGGCGAGCGGCGCCAGTTGGGTTTCGTTCCATCACGGCGGCGGAGTCGGCATCGGCTACAGCTTGCACGCCGGCCAGGTCTCGGTCGCCGACGGCACCGACGAAGCGTCGAAGCGCTTGAATCGAGTACTGACAAACGACCCCGGCACCGGAATCGCACGACACGTTGACGCGGGATATGAAGAAGCGATTGAGACCGCGAAGGAGAAGGGCCTGAAGATTCCGATGATGGAAGGCCGATGAAGCCTCAGCTGCTGGACAGTTTCAATGGTGAAAATGTAAATCTTCCGTCCCCGTCTGATCTGGTGGCGCATTCCGGAGATGTAGGTTAGACACAAGATGATGCGGCCCGATAGCTTCACGAAGTTTGGCAAGTTCCTGGTTGCTACAGGAAAAGAGGTAACGGGTGAACTTCGTGTCGCGGGGAAGAACTCTGAGCTTTATGTGCGCGATGATGAGCGCTTCAGTCCCTTCGCTCCAGCCGATGGCTGCATAACTGGCATTCTTCACGATCTTACAAAAGTAACTTTGCTTGACTGCATAACCTTAGAGGGTCTCGGATCGGCGTCAAGAGGTAGCGAGCAATACTATTACGCTAAACTGTTCCCCCATTTTGTGCTTGCAGGTCAACGCCACGTTGGACCGAAGGAGAGGATAATTTCCGAGATTAGGTTTTTTATCGAGGACGCAGCGGCACTTTTCTACGACTTTGACGCGTTCGGAAGTGTCATCGACGCGCGTCCGCACATTGACCAAATTGCAACGGCAAATGGCATAGATCGGCCAATTCCGATTGGACCGGAACCGAAGATCGTATACTTCGCTGGGAGACGCGACATTGTTACGGTCGACACCAACCTCGGTCTCGTTCGCGCGCAACATAACCCAAGTTGGTGCCTGCCCGATCCTCGTGGCGTCCGTATCGATAACTCTATTTCAATTAGTATTGATATGCCGGAGGCCGTGCGCTTCGATGAAGCAATCACTCGGACCCTTCGCCTGCTTCGATTCCTGGAATTAATCATTGGGCGTCCACAAAATCTTCAGACGATATTTGTACAGGTCGAAGGCCCTGATGGTAGGGAAACGCTGAAGGTCCATTGGAGTCACCGACCCGCGCGGGAAGAAGAATCTGGAGAAGGACGGCGATCGCCTCAACCTGCCGATCTGCTTCTCGACCCGATAGAGCATTCGGAAGAGTTCGGGCGCGTTGTGCAGACCTGGTTGACGAATGATGAAGAACGACAAGATGCCCGAGGGCGCTTTCATACATCCTTCGCAATGCAACGAACTTACACTGTAGAACGGCTTGTCGCCTCAGCGAATATGTTCGACATCTTACCTAAATCAGCTATCCCCCAGGATGTAGATTTGACCGCAGATCTGCGTCAGGCCAAAACTGACTGTGAAAAGGTATTTAAGAATTTACCCGACAGCTTTGAGCGAAACAGTGTCTTGAATGCCCTTGGTCGCGTTGGAAAGGCATCACTGAAACACAAGGCAAGGCATCGGGGCCAACTCGTCGTGACGGCGTTTGGAGGGCGGCCTTCAGAACTTCTCTTAGTCCTCGACGCAGCGGTAGACTGCCGGAACCATTATGTTCATGGCACGTCGTCAAGAATCGACTACAGTAAGAACAGTGACGTAGTAGTCTTCTTGACTAACACGTTGGAGTTTGTATTTGGCGCTTCGGAATTGGTCGAAGCCGGATGGGATATCCAAAGGTTCGCTGGACGAGGTAGTACGATGACTCATCCGTACGGTTCCTATCTGGTGACTTATAAATCAAATCTCGAAGCGCTCAAGGCTCTCATCAATCATTGAAGCATGCTTCCCATGCTAGAATGACGCCATGACAGTCACTTTAGAACTCAAGCCGGAAGTTGAGGAGAGAATCGTCGCCGAAGCGAAAGCGCGCGGCTTGTCGGTTGAGACGTATATTCTCAATGTCCTGGAAAAAGAGGCGACAAACGGCAAAGCTAGTTTCGCGCTGACGGCGACTCCGGAAGAGTGGGAAAAGGCATTCCTTGAATGGGTACATGCCGAGAGGCCTGCACACCCGCCGCTGTCAGATGAAGCAATAAGCCGCGAAAGCATTTATCGCGAGAGAGAAGACGCTCAGTTGTGAGTTTCGCGGTCGATACCAATATTTTGCTGCGCAGCATTGACGACGGGCATCCCGCACAGCCAGCTGCGCAAAATGGATTGTTGGAGCTTCGGAATAACGGCGAGACACCTTCTATTTTTCCGCAAAATCTTGTCGAATTTTGGGCGGTGGCCACACGTCCCATTGTGAACAATGGGTTAGGGTGGAGCGTTGATCGAGCGGAACAGGAGTTGTCAGATTTAGAGAATCTCTTCGTAGTCCTCGCCGATACTGACGCAGTCTTACCCGAGTGGAAAAGACTCGTAGTTCAGTATCGGGTTATCGGCAAACAAGCTCACGATGCGCATATCGTTGCCGCGATGCTCGTGCACAAAGTTACGCATCTTCTCACCTTCAATGACAGCGATTTCAAGCGCTTTACGGAAATCACGGTGGTGAATCCGCAGAACACGATTTCGTCCTCAAGCTCTGAACATTCTGATTAGAATCTAACCCCATCATCGGAGGAGCATTGTATGAAACCCAAGTTTCTCGTAACTGCATTGACGATCGTCCTGGCGCTTGCGATGGCAGGCGCAGCCCAGGACAAATCTGCTTTAGCAACAGACAACAAGCCGACAAAGAACGAAGCGCCGGAACCGCGAACTAAGTCCGGCAAGAGGCTTTTGACCGCGCTCGACCTGTTGAAGGTCGCGGGCATCGGCGCGCCGCGGATTTCACCCGATGGATCGCGCGTCGCCTACACAGTCAGCGAAACGAAAATGGAGAAAGACAAAGAGTGGAAGTCGGCGACGCAGGTATGGGTCATACCAATCTCTGGTGGCAAAGCGCGGCAATATACTCGCGGCGAAAAGAGTTCCAGCGCGCCGGAATGGTCGCCGGATGGAAACATGCTCGCGTTTCTCAGTGATCGAGAGAAAGACGGCGAGCGGCAAGTGTGGATGATGCAGGCCGATGGCGGCGAGGCTTGGGTCGTCACTGCGCACAAGGGCGGGGTCAGTGGCTTTCGCTTTTCGCCGGACGGAAAACAGCTACTGCTTTCGGCCACCGATCAGCCGTCGAAAGATGAAGAGGATCGCAAGAAAGTCAAAGACGACACCATGGTGATCGATCACGACATCAAGATGACGCACCTGTGGCTGTGGAACATCGAGAAGAAAGATGAGAAGCGTCTCACCGAAGGCGAGTTCACCGTCAGCGATCCGCAGTGGTCGCCGGATGGCATGCGCATCACTTACACGACGCGACCCACGCCGAGGGCAGACGACGGCGCGTTGAGCGATATCTGGATGGTGACAATCGCCGGCGGTGACAAGAAGAAGCTGGCCGGCGGCGAAGGCGCGAGCGATAACGCTCGTTGGTCAGCCGACGGTCAATGGATTGCTTACACCGGAAGCGTGGATCGTGACCCTGGCCCTTCAACGGCCTATCTGTATCTGCTTCCAGCGACCGGAGGAACGCCAAAGCAACTGACTGCAAAATTTGATTTGAGCGTGGGCACGCCGGTGTGGTCGCGCGACGGTCGCACAATTTACTTCAGCACGAACGTGCTCGAAGCGATCGAAGTCTATTCGTGCGACGTAGTGACGGGAGCTGTGAAGCAAATCTTGCGGCGCGGCGGATCGACCGGGATTACCGAAATCAGCCGTGACGGAAAGACAATCGTGGGCACGCTGTCAGGGCCAAAACAGCCGACGGAAATCTACCGCTCAAATCCCGACTTCACTGTTTTCAGCACGATTACCGATCACAACGCGTGGCTGAAAGACTACGCCCTGGCTGATACTGAAATCGTAAAGTGGAAGAGCAAGGACGGCGCTGAGATCGAAGGCTTGCTGACAAAGCCCGTCGGTTACGCCGCGGGCGCGAAGGTGCCGTTCCTGTTGAATCCGCACGGCGGCCCGACCGGCGCTTCGATTAATAACTTCAACGGCACGGTGCAGGTGCTCGCGGCGAATGGCTTTGCGGTGCTGCAACCAAACTTTCGCGGATCGACGGGCAAGGGGCTCGCTTTTGCTCAGGCAAACAAGAACACCTGGGGCAAAGGCGATTACGAAGACTGCATGACCGGTGTGGATACGATGATCGCGAACGGCCTTGCTGATTCGGATCGCCTGGGCGCGTTTGGCTGGTCGTATGGCGGCTACATGACGTTTTGGATTCTAACGCAGACGGATCGTTTCAAGGCGGTTTCGCCGGGAGCGGGCCTGACGAACATCTATTCGATGTATTCACAGACCGACATCCATCGCTATCTCAATTGGTTCTACACGGACAAAGCGCCATGGGAGAATCAGGACCTATATTGGGATCGTTCGCCGATGAAGTATGTCAACAACGTGAAGACACCGACGATGATCATGCACGGACAGGTGGACACGCGCGTGCCCATCGCCCAGGCGCAGGAGTTTTATCAGGCGCTGGTTGAGCGCAAGGTGCCCGTTGAGTTCGTCGTCTATCCGCGCGAAAACCATGGCTTCACCGAGCCCCGCCATAACCTGGATCGCGTGCGGCGCTATGTCCGCTTTTTCGCGAAGTATTTGAATGCTCCGGTGGTGACAGAGCCGGCGGGGCAGTGAGACATCCTCCTCCCTGCAGTGATAGAATTGTGGTGCTATGACGGTAACTTTAGAGCTAAAGCCAGAAATTGAGGAACGGATCAGCGCGGAAGCCAAAGCACGAGGCTTGTCGGTTGAGAACTATATTCTTGACGTCCTGAAAGAACGCGCGGCGAACGGCGAAGCAACTTTCGCTGAGACGGCAACACCCGAAGAATGGGAAGCTGCTCTCGACGATTTCATTTACAGTGCGGCGTTTCAGAATATTTCATGGACAGTGGACGACAGCAGGGAGAGCATTTACCGCGAACGTGAAGACGCCCAGCTATGAGCTATCTTGTCGATACGAACGTATTGCTTCGGCTGGCACAACCAAGGAATCCACATCAGCGGGAAGCCGCTAGAGCCTTAAGAATATTTCGAGACCAGGCGGAACCTCTCGTAATCATTCCGCAGAACTTAATAGAATTTTGGGCAGTAGCAACTCGTCCGTCTGCGTACAACGGCTTGGGCTTGACTGTCGATGAAAGCGCGAAACAGATCGGAAAGCTCAAGAGGCTGTTTACCCTCCTGCCGGACAACTCAGATATCTTCGCTGAGTGATGGAATCACCGTTGTCAGTCCTTCATCTGTAACGTGACCGCGACATGACTAGAGAATTTCAGAGCATCAAGTTCGCCATCGAGGATCGCGTCGCGCGGATCACGTTTGCGCGACCGCCACTGAACGTCTTCAACATCGCGATGATGCGCGAGATTGGCGACGCCTTGAGCGAGTGTGTGACGCGGCGCGATCTGGCGGCGATAGTTTTCGCGGCAGCGCCGGACACGCGAGCCTTCAGCGCCGGCGTGGCGGTCGAAGAGCATGTTGCCGAGACGGTTTTTCAGATGCTCGAGTGTTTTCACTCAATCTTTCGCGTGCTGCGGCAGATCTCGAAGCCCGTGATTGCGGTCGTAGATGGCCCGGCGCTCGGTGGGGGGTGCGAACTGGTGGCCGCATGTGACATTGTGATTGCCAGTGAACGCGCGCGTTTTGGCCAGCCGGAGATCAAGCTCGGCGTGTTTCCGCCCGTCGCCGCGATTCTTTTGCCGCGCATTATCGGCGAGAAGCGCGCCCGCGAATTGATTCTAACCGGCGATCTGATCGACGCCGCGGAAGCCTTGCAGTTAGGCCTGGTGAATTACGTCTTGCCCAGCGCCGAACTGGAAGGGAAGACGGAAAACATTTTAACCAAGCTGCGTGAACTTTCAGCGTCGTCGCTCGCCATGACGCGCGCGGCTCTTGATCTGGGCGGTCAAAGTGGTTTTGACGCCGCCCTGGCGGAAGTAGAGAATCTGTATCTGCATGAGTTGATGAAGACCGAAGACGCGCAGGAAGGTTCACGCGCTTTCATGGAAAAGCGGAAGCCCGAGTGGCGGAACAAGTAATGAAATACAAGACTGGGAGAATGGGAGAAAGGGAGAGACGGGGAAGGCATGCCTCTCTCCCCGTCTCCCCGTCTCCCCATCTCCGCGTCGTTTCTTTGAGTTTATCCTTCATCCTTTCAATCGCCGTTCTCGCTTCCGTCATTCACTTCACAATTTCGTCACGCGCACAGACCCGGTCACCACGCAGTGGGGCGCACTCGGCGACCGCGCGTGAAGTATTTACGCCGGCGGATCGAGCACTGGTTGAACGGGCGATCGGCGTGACCTGTGCTGAGCGCGTGCGCGATCCGCTCGGCAGCATGCCGATCGACGAGATGCAGACACGGCCGTCGTTGCCCGTCAGCAATCCTGAAGCCCTGGCGGGCGCGCGCCGCGCGGAGCGCTTGCTGCCGGCGACCAAGAGGTTGGTTGCGAACGCGATCGTCCAACTGGCAAAGGATTACGATTTTTATGCGACCGGTCTGGCCAGAAACAGAGTCAGCACTGCGGTGGCGCGCGTCGAAGCCGTCCGGCGGATCAAGCCCGACGTCGACTCGCGCGACAACGCGTCGGTGCTATTGCGTGATCCGCGGGTGATCGACTTTGGCACAATCTTTCTTGCCGGCTTGCGTTCCGACGAAGCCATGATCAGCGTACTGGCTCATGAACTGACGCACATCGCCAGCGGCCAGGCGGATTCGCTGCGACCGCTGTTTCGGGCCATCGCCCGCCGCGCGGCCACACGCACCGGCTTGCGCATTCAGGGACAACGCGCCGAAGAGCTGGGCTGCGATTTGGTTGGCGTAATGGCGGCGCGCGCGTTCATCAAACAGACGCCAAGCTGGGAGCCTCTGTCACGTCGTTTGGCCCGGGCTTTTGAACACAATTGCGTCGACGACGACGCGTCGGACGAAGATCACCTGTCGCCGCGCAACACCATTCGCGCCTTGTTCACCCTTGACGTGAGTTTGGCCAGCGAAGAGCTGAACGACGCGAGCCTGGGCGCTTCACGGATCGGGCCACGGCTGCCCTTCACGAAACCGATCATGTTGACAGCCCCGACGCGCTCTCCCTAAGATCACGCCGAATGCTCGCACGCTTGAGCACGGCTAAACTTTCTGCGCGACAAATTCTCTCTCGGTCCAAACACCCGAGCGCGCGGCCCGCTCTTTCTCTCCTGACAATGTTTCTTTCTGCGGCCAGTTTCGTCCTGATCATTTGCGCCCTGGCCTGTCGTCCGGACAGCGAAGCGCAACGCGTTCGGCCCCGACAGTTGCGCGATGTTCCGGCGCAGCGTCTGGCATTCAGCTTTCAGGCGGATGTCGAGCCGCCCTCGGGCACAATTTCTGAAGACATTCCCAAGCTGGCGGCGATTCAGCAGGATTTCGACGAGCACCGCAAGGACGACGCGCTGTTGCGCACGGTGGTCTCCCCTAACGGCCAGCGCGCGCTGGCGCTTTACGGCACCGCGGACGAACCGACGCAAACTTTTCGCATCGATTTGTATTCCGCGGATGGAAAGTTCTTGCGTAATTTGACGCCGCCGGATTTGGCGGTCGTGTTTCAGGATTCGGTCGCATGGTCGGCCGACGGATCATTCATCGCGTTCGTTGGCCGCAGAAACTCGAAGCCGACGCCGAGTCCTGCTCCGGTCGAAGAAACAGAGCCCGCGTTGCCTTCGGCATCTCCGCTGCCTTCGCCGTCCATCGCGCCGCTGTTCGCGCCACTGGCAACTTTTGAAACCGAGCAGGTCTATCTCTGCAACAGCGACGGTTACGATCTGAAGCCGCTTACGACTCGCCAGGGGTTGATCTATTTTGCGCTCTCCTGGGCGCCGGATGGTCACGCACTGGCGGCGCTGGCCTGCAAGGAAGCTGAATGGGAAACGCGCGAGAAAGAATACAAAACCCCGGCGGGCCGGCCGCGTCTGATTTCAATCGACGGAGAGGAGCGTCTGTTGGATGATGCACTGGCCGAAGCGCCGCCGGTTTGGTCGCCTGATTCATCAAAGGTCGCCACGGCATTCGGCGTTGACGTCGGCGTTTACGATGCTGCCGGCAAGGCGCCGACGCAGGCGCGGATCGTTTTGCGCGAGCGTCTGCTGAGCGCTTCCGCGGCTTTCGATGAAAAATCAAAGCCGGTAAAGAAGCCAACCCCGGAAACCTCAAACAAGAACACCAGCAATCCAACCCCTCAACCGGCGACGACCGTGCCTGCTTCCTTCAATCCTATCGTGCGATTGGCATGGCCTGCGCCCGAGAAGCTCTATTTGGAGACTGCCTACCTTCGTCTTTACAACGAGCCGGTTAATACTTGGCAACGCTGGCATCTGGTGACGTTGAGTCCGCAGGCAGCAGTGCTTCGCTGAGGTTTAGTTTAGAGTCGCGCGTGGGGCCGACCAGATTATTTTCCATTTGTCATTTGACATTTTTCATTAGTCATTTGGAATATCCTTCCATCTACCCATCATTGGTTTTCTTAAGGCTACTAACGTTTTCCGAGCATGGCAGACGTCGCGCCCACTAAATGACCGAATGACAAATTTCAAATGGAAAATGGAAAATGCTTCCGCTCGGGGTCTTGTAACCTCGGCGTTGACGGCCACACCCATGAAAGAACCTTCCCGATCCCCCACAGGCCGGCCGCCACCGCGGCGCTCAGCACGATCCAGAATTTCCAGTAGCTGCCGAAAGTTTGCTCCCAGCCGGGTTGAATGCGGAACGCTACGTTCACGTTCAGTTCCGGAGCAGTAAAGAGACGTGCCGCGAATTGCACGATCAAATACCAGGCGAAGGCATAGGCCCAGGCGATGCGATCCATTCGCACCCGGCGCAAAACGATCAGTCCGACCGCGATTCCGCCGACGTGAACGAGGATGGATGAAAGCACCATTTCATAATCGAAGGTGGCGTAAAGCACATAGCGGATCCAAAGGCCCAATCCGGGAATCGTCCAGATCGCGGCCGCGCGGATCAGTTCGCGCCGCGCGAAAAACAGACCAATCGCCAGCACCAGACTTCCGACGTTGCACATCCACAGCAGGTTTCCCAAACCGCCGACGCGCCAGTAGTGGACGGTTTGCGCCAGAAAGAAAATCACGGGCAGCAAACCCAACAGGCGAAAGCGCAGCGTCAGTTGCCGAGGCATCTTCTTAAGAATATCACGCCCGCTCCGGTAACCGGCCACGCGTTTCATCGCGGTGAGTTTAGAGTTCAAGCTTTAGCTTGTGCCGGTAATCGGCAACCTAAAGGTTGAACTCTGAACGGTCAAGTATTGATTTGTTCGTACCGTTCCGGCATTCTGTTTGTGGCCATGGAAGAGACTGAAAGCACGCCGGCTCACGCCGAGATCAAGTCGACCAAAAGCGAGCGAAGCTGGGCCGGATCAGAATCCGCGGTGCGCGTCGCCGATCTCTTCGTCGGTGCGGTCGCGATCACTCTAGTCTTCTGGTTGCTGCAGCGCCAGACCCAGGCGATCTGCTGCGGCGACTTTGACGGCTACTATCACATCAAGTGGGCGCGCCTGCTTTGGGAAAACATGCGCGCGAAGCATTTCCCGCCGGCGTTCACCTGGCTGCCGCTGACTATGCTGAACCCCCGCGATTACGTCGATCATCACCTGCTGTTTCACATCATCCTGATTCCGTTCACGTGGTTTCGTGATTTGCAGACCGGAGCCAAGGTCGCCGCGGTTTTGTTCGCCAGTCTGGCCGTCTTCTCTTGTTACTGGCTGGTGGTGCGTTACGAAATCCGCTACCGGCTGATCTGGTTGCTGGCGCTGCTCGCGTCTTCAGCGCCGTTTTTGTATCGGCTGAATATGACGAAGGCGCCGCCCTTCGCGATCATCTTTACGGTCGCCGGCATTTATCTGCTGTTCGAAAAAAAGTATTGGCCACTGCTGCCGCTGGCATTCGTGTTTACGCTGACTTACGACATGTTCGTGCTGCTGATTTTGACAACAGCGATCTGGACGGTGGTCGTCGGCTGGGCCGAAGAGCGTTTTGAATGGCGGCCGATCGTCTGGGTCTTGCTGGGCACGGCCGCGGGACTGGTGATCAATCCGTACTTTCCGCACAACCTCTATCTTTTTTGGGAACATGCGCGGGTGAAGATCACGGCTACGAGTTTTACGACCAAGGTCGGCCAGGAATGGTACCCGTACGACACCACTGAGTTTTTCCTCAACTGCTACGTGGCGTTGGCGGCAATGCTGGCCGGCTATCTGGCTTTTGACTGGAGCGATAAAAAACGCGCCGCACGGCCGCTGTTTTTTCTGATCTTGTCTACGGCCTTGCTGCTAATGACCGCGCGCTGGAAACGTTTTGCGGAATATTTTCCGCCGTTCGCCGTTCTGTTCGCCGCCTTCACGCTGGAGCAATTCTGGCGCGGCCGCGCCGTGTTCACTCATCTGCCGCAGGATGTGATGGAAGACTTGCAGCCCTTTCTCGATCGGCAGACACCGACGGCGACCGCGAAGGAAACGCAGCACGCAGAGACCTGGAAAATAATTAAGGCCGCTTTTGTGGCCCTCGCGCTGGGCCTGGCGCTGTTCGCCAACGTTTACCGCACGGCGAAGGACATCGCCGAAAGCGATCCGCGCGACTATTACGCGAAAGGCGCGGCGTGGATGCGCGGGAACATTCCCGCCGGCCAGATTGTCTTCAATACGGACTGGGATGATTTCCCGCGCTTGTTCTATTACGACCCGACGCACGTTTACGTGTCCGGACTTGATCCGACTTACTTGCTGGATAAGAATGCGGAACTGTCAAAGCTCTACGATCGAATCACGACCGGCGAAGAAGAAAACCCGGGCCCTTTGATTCGCGAGCGCTTCGGCGCGACCTGGGTTTTCAGCGACAACACAAAGGACCACGACTCTTTCTATGACAACGCGCTGCGAAGCGGCTGGTTCGATCGCGTTTATGAAGACAGTGATTGCAGCGTCTTGCACCTGCGCGATCAGAAAAGCGAGCCGCCGCCGGAAGACAAGAACGGCGACAGTGACAAGGGCGGCGGCGACAACGACAACTCGCCATGAAACATCGGTACAGAACCGCTTGCGGTAGCAAGCGGGTTGTGGGCGGTCTTACTTATTACCTGGTGGGAACCATGCGAAGACATTTTCAACTTACCTGCGCGATCATCCTGGCCGTGGGGGTGGCCGGCTCTCTCGCCGGCTGTCGACGGGGCACTTCATCCGCAACCGCAGACGAGACGCCCGACACTACAACCACGACACGGCCCGTGCCGACGCCGGCTTCAGAGTTTGAACAGAAGCTGAAGTTCGCGCGCGATGCGCACTTCACTCACATTTGGGTTTTTACGCGCAAGGATGGCGCGGTGTTTACTAAGGAAGACACTCAGATCCTGCACACCAACGCACCAAACGTAGTCGACTGGCTGAAAGTGGGCGATATGAAGCAGTTCATCGCCGGTTCAAACTTTCCGATCGACCCACCGCAGCTGGTCCTGCTCCAGAAGCGATACAAGATCGAAGACTATTCGGGGAAGTGAGCAGCGATAGTCGTGTCAGAAGCCCGACCGTGAGGGAGGGCGCCTATGGACCCTCTCATTTCCATGGGAAACTCAGGTCATGATATATGCGAACTGTTGACGATGCTGGCCCTCCCTTACGGTCGGGCTTCTGACACGTCCAAACTAAGGCGCCAACACAAGTTTCCCCAAACTTAATTCATTCACGTGGATAGCTACTTCGGCGGATTCTTCGCAAAGTCGCCCGCTTTGTAAATCACCAGCTTCGACGGATCCACGAACTTCCGCATGGCCGCGTTGATTTGTTCAGGCGTCAGCGCCTTGATCTTCGCTTCAAAGTCAGCGTCCCACTGCCACGTGCGGCCGACGAATAGATACGTGTTCGAGCGATTCAGCAGTTCATTGTCCTGCGCGCGGCTTACCTGGCGCGATTGCAGATAGCCGGACTTGGCAGCCTCGACCTCTTCGGCCGTGAAGCCGTCCTTAAGCATTCGGGCAATCTCTTCTTTGAATGCCGCCTCGAGTTTGTCGACGTTCTGCGGGGCGTAGATCGCCGTCGCCGTAAAGCGGCCATAGTGATCGATGGCGCTCACGAAAATTCCCGAACCGACGCCGTAGCTGAGACCGTCCTTCTGGCGAATGCGCACGGCCAGCCGCGAGTTGAGAACGCCGCCGCCCAGCATGTAATGGCCCAGCGTGATTGCCGCGTAATCAGGATTATCGTCGCGCATGTCGAAAAGAAATCCCGCGACAAAGAAGGCGTTGGCCTTATCCGGCGCTTGAAAGTTCTGATTGGCCGGCGCGATTTCTTTGAAGATGCTCGGTATGCGTTTGAACGGGCGCGGACTCTTCCAGTCGGAAAACAACTGGGTTGCTAGCTTGGTTATTTCCTGCTCATCGAAATCGCCAACCACCGTTAGTTGCGCATTCGAGGCGCCGTAAAAGTCATGATAGAACTGCTTTGCAGAATCGAGCGTGGCCGCATTCAGGTCAGCGATGTCTTCGTCAGGCGTGGTGACGTACCGCGGGTCGCCCTTCGGAAAGGGATTGATCTGGCGGTTGAATGCGGTAAAGGCAATCTGGGTCGGCTCGCTCTTTTGCTGCTCGATCCCGGCGAGGTTCTCCTGCTTGAGCAAATCAAACTCTTTTTCGGGAAACGCGGGCTCGCGCAGCACTTCTGCGACGAGACGCAGCACTGCCGGCAAGTTCTCGCGAGTTGTCTCGATCGAAACGGATGCCACCACCGCCCCGCCAAAAACAAAGACCCGCGCCTTCAGCCGATCGAATTCGTCCTGAATCTGTTGGCGCGTGTGTTTCGTCGTGCCGCGCATCAGCATCTCGCCGGCGAGCTGCGCCGCGGTAACGCGATTCATCAAGCTCTGCTCGTCGCCAAATCGAAAAAGCATCTGCGCGACGACGGTGCCGCCGCGGGTCTTCTTTGGCAGCAGGGCGATTTTCACTCCACCGGCTTCGGCTCGTTTGGTGCGCGATTCGATGTTAGTTGGCGAAGGATCGAATGCTTCGCCGGCGGCGATGGCGGCGGCGCCCTTGTAATCTTTCAGCATTGCGGCCACGTCGGGCGTCGCGGGAATCTCCGATCGATCCGGCTTCGGCGTGGGAATGAACATCCCGAGCGTGCGATTCGCGGGCTTGAAATAGCGCGCCGCAACCTGCTGGACTTCTTCCGCGGTTACTTTGCGCGTGCGGTCGCGCTCCAGAAAGAACAGACGCCAGTCGCCTGACGCAATGTACTCGCTCATGATAAGGCCGATCAGATCGGACTTATTCATGTTCAGATCGAAGTCTTTCAGCAGTTGCCCGCGCGCGCGTTCGACCTCTTCTTTTGTTGGCGGCGTGGCGCCCAAGCCTTCGATTGTTTGCACCAGGATGTCGCGCGCAGCTTCCAGCGAGTCGCCCTGTCGCACTTCAGCGCCGAAGACAGCGATTCCGGGCTCGCGCAACTCAAAGTTGAAACCGAAAATGGAACTGGCCTTCTTGGTTTCGACCAGCGCTTTGTGCAAACGTCCGGACGGAGTGTCGCCGAGCACTTGCGCCAGAATGTTTACGGCGGCGAAATCTGCATGCGAGGCCGCGGGCACGTGATAGATGGCCTGCACCAGTTGGGTATCACCAACTCTGCGCAGCGTAACCGTGCGTTCGCCATCCTGAGTCGGCTCGATCGTGTAGATCTTTTGCAGGGTGCGCGTGGGCCGCGGAATCGGTGAAAAGTATTTATCAACCAGCGCCAACGTCTTGCCTTCGTCAAACTTACCGGCGACGGTTAGGACTGCGTCATCCGGCTGATAGTAACGGTGGTAGAAGGCCTGCAAGCGTTCGATTGGAACATTCTCGATGTCGGAACGCGCGCCGATCGTCGACTTGCCATAGTTGTGCCAGACGTACGAGGTTGCGATCAACCGTTCCAGGAGCACGTTGAACGGACTGTTCTCGCCCGCCTCGTATTCGTTGCGCACGACCGTCATCTCGCTGTCCAGATCTTTTTTCGCGATGAAGCTGTTGACCATGCGATCCGATTCCAGATCGAGCGCCCAGTTCAGGTTCTCGTCGGTCGCGGCAAAGGTTTCGAAGTAATTCGTGCGGTCATAAGAAGTGCTGCCGTTGGGCCGCGAGCCATGCGCCGTTAACTCGTCCCATGGTTTCAAATGCTTCGGCGTGCCCTTGAAAACCATGTGCTCAAGGAGGTGCGCCATGCCGGTCTCGCCATAATCCTCGATGGCTGAGCCAACAAGGTAAGTCATGTTGACGGTCATCGTTTGCTTGCTTGGGTCGGGGAAGAGCAGCACCCGCAAACCATTCGCGAGACGATACTCGGTGATGCCTTCGACCGACGTGACGCGCTCGACCCCTTTGGGCAGCGCCGGGTTTTGGGCCGGCGCACTCATTGATGCGATGGCAATCAGCGCGAACGCCAACATCAGGCAGGTAATCTTCATTTTGGTCTTCATGACGTTCTCCCGAGGCTAAAGAGTTGAAGGTGTCTGGGTCGGGCGCATTCTATGGCATCAGGACAAGCTTCCCAAACTGCGCACGATCTTCCATCAATTCATGAGCTTTTCTGGCTTCCGCGAGCGGCAAAGTGCGATCGACGACGGCACGAAGCTGACCTGATTCAATGAACTTCATCGCCGCGAGCAATTCTGCCTTCGATCCCATCATCGATCCGAGAATCGTCAGGTGGCGATAGAAAACCTGGCGCAGATCCGTGCGCGCATCAAAGCCGCTGGTGGCGCCGCAGGTTACCAGGCGTCCGCCCTTTTTCAATGAAACGATCGAGCCCGGCCAGGTAGCTGCGCCAGTGTGTTCGAACACCACATCGACGCCACGGCCGTTAGTTAGCTTCTTAACTTCCTTCGGCCAATCGTCGCGCGTGTAATTGACTGTTTCGTCAGCGCCGAGTTCTCGTGCCTTCGTAAGCTTTTCTTCTGAACTAGCCGTGGCAAGCACGCGCGCGCCGAACAGTTTTGCGATCTGGATTCCGAGCGAGCCCACGCCACTGCCGGCCGCGTGAACCAAGACATCTTCGCCCGGTTGCAACCGAGCCTGCGTTACCAGCATGTGCCAGGCAGTTAACGTAACGAGCGGCAACGCCGCGGCTTCCGGCCAACTTAAATTCTTTGGCTTTGGAATCACGTTCACGCCCGGGACTGACAGAAGTTCCGCGTAACCACCATCGCGTCGATAGCCAATCATGTCGTATTCGTCGCACATATTGTCGCGACCGGCGAGGCATTCGCCGCAGTGCCCGCACGAAACGCCCGGCTGGACCATCACTTCGTCGCCGGGTTTCGTCCAGGTGACGAGCTCGCCGGCTTCGCGCACGACGCCCGCGACATCGTCGCCCAGAATGTGCGGCAAAGGAATCTTGATTCCCGGCAGGCCACCGCGAACCCAGACGTCGAGATGATTCAACGCGCAGGCGCGTACTTCGATCAAAACTTCGTTGGCTTTGATTTGCGGATCGGCGACTTCAGTGTACTTCAGAACTTCCGGGCCGCCGTGTTCAGAGAAGATGACTGCTTTCATTCTTTGTTACTTCAACTCAATATCAACCGCTTCGAAAGTTGTCTTGCCGACGTTCTTGATCGAATGGATGACTGGTCCGCTGCGCCAGCGGACATCGCCCGCAGGCACCTTGACGCGCTCAGGTTTGTCTTTCCCTTCGGTTGTTACTTGGATTGTGCCTGGCGTAATCGAGATTCCAAGCCCTGGCAGAAAGTGCGTGTGCGTGGTGGTCGATTCGCCGGGCGCCAGAGAGAGTCTGTAAACACGCACGCGTTCGTTCTCGATGATGGGCGCCCTGGAGATTTCTTCTTTCGTGTTCGCAAGAGTCCCCGAGAGTGGCGGTGACTTGAGAATTTCGATCGTGAGATTATGAAACGGCGTCATCCTTACATTCATTGCGCGGTGAATGTAAGTCGCTTTGCCAAATCTGACGTCGCCGAACTTCCACTGGACCTCGGTAGGCGCAGCGCCTATCGTCTCGAGCCTGAGGCTGGCGCCGCCCAGTGTGACAACGACGTTATCGTTGCGATGTGCATGCCAGAGCGTCGCGTCGCCGGCGGGCACGGTAACATCCCAGATACGCACGAATTCATTTTCAAATTTGGGCTGATGCCGCGGCTCGCCGCTGATTTCAACCGGTGACTGCGGTGAGTTGGATTGCGACAGCGTGCCGATTGGAATCAGCACGAGAGCAAATAAGATCAACTGGGATAGATGCTTCATCATCATCTCCTTTGGATTCTTAAGTCGATAGGCCCGTAGGGCCGACATCTTTATAGTTCGGCGGCCAAAGTCTTTCCAACTCCGGAGGGGCGTATCCAGTTGGAATTCAATCCCGATTAATGCCGGCCCTACGGGCCTCGGAAAAATAAGGAATACCTGAGCTACAAAGATGCCGGCCCTACGGGCCTTTGACGGCCGCTCTCTTCCGCAGCGCGCGGCCGGCGAGCGCGCCGGTGTACGCGCCATTCTCAACCGCGACCCGGCCGTTAACGATCACGAACTTCATTCCTACGGAAAGCAGCTCGGGCTGTTCGTAAGTGGCGCGATCGGCGACGGTCTTTTCGTCAAAGACGATCACGTCAGCAAAGTAGCCCGGCTTAATCAAGCCACGCTCGGGAATGCGAAATGTTTCGGCCGTCAGGGCGCTCGAGTTGCGCACGGCAAACGGCAAGCTGATTAGTTTCTGTTTGTAAACGTATTCGCGCAATTTGCGCGTGAACGTGCCGTACTTGCGCGGATGTCCGGTCGATCCGTCAGAGCAAGTCGTTACAAACTTTTCTTTCATGAAGCGCTGGATGTCTTTCTCGTTCATGTTGAATGAGATGACACCTGAGCTGCCCAGCTTGATCAATTCCAGCGCCGCTTCGACGGGCGTCTTGTTCATGTCCTTCGCAATCGCGTCCAGGCGCTTGCCGACGAATTCCATGTTAGGCGAGTCAGCAATCTGCAAGCTATTGGCGCCGCCGCGTCCCTTTAGATTTTCTTCCATCTCCTTTATCAGGCGCGGACGGATTTGCGGATCGTCGATGCGCTTCAAAAGCTCGCGCCGGCCGCCTACTTCGGCCCACCGGGGAACCAGCGCAGCCTGCAAGCTGGTGCCCGATGCCGTGTAAGGATATTGACAGGCACTGGCGTCGATCCCTGCGGCGCGCGCTTGTTTGATCAGGTTGATGGCCTGCGCGCTGCGATGCCAGACCTCGGGGCCCAGCGCTTTGATGTGTGAGATGTGCACCGGAATCTTCGCTTCGCGACCGATGCGAATCGTCTCGGCGATCGCTTCGAGCAAGCCCGCGCCTTCCGAACGCATGTGCGTGTCATAGATGCCGCCCTTGGCGGCGGCGACTTTTGACAGTTCGATCACTTCTTCCGTTTTCGAATAACTCTGCGGCGCGTAGTAAAGACCGGTAGACAATCCAAATGCGCCTTCGTCCATCGCCCGCGCGACGAGTTGCTTCATCTCTTCCAGTTGCGCCGCGTTTGGCTGCGCGTCGGTCGGCCCCAGAACCTTCCCGCGAATTGTGCCGAACCCCGCAAGCAGAATCGCGTTGGTGCCGATGCCTTGCTGGTCCCATTTACTCAATGTCTCGCCGATATTCTGCGCGCTGCCGCCGTCGTTGCCGGTGACGACCGTGGTCACGCCTTGCATCAGGTACGCTTCGTTGCTTTTGCGATTCTGATCGGAAAGATCGCCGAGCGTATGCGTGTGCGGATCGATGAAGCCGGGCGCGACGACGAGGCCCGTTGCGTCAATCGTCCGCGCCGCCATCACGTTTGCCTTGCGCGCGTTGCCGATGAAAACGATGCGGTCACCGCGAATGCCGACGTCGGCCGTGCGCGGTTTGCCGCCGGAGCCATCGACAAGTTTGCCGTGCAGAATGAGGAGGTCGAGTTGCTGCTCGCGAAGAGATTGAGCGTAAGGAGTTTTGTAAATAAAAGAGACGAGCGCCACAAGGACGATCGCGATTACCGGTGCAATGGCGTGGCGAACAGGTGACCGCATGAGTCCACGGTAAGCCAGGGCGGCGGGTTTACTCAAGCACTTCCTTCAGCCGATCGAGTGCCTGGGCCCAAAACGCTTTCATCTTCGCCGCAGCTTTCGCCTCCGGTATCTTGCTGTGCTGGGCCACAACCTGACACTTTCCGGCCCCTTTCGGATAGAAGGCGACGGCGAGACTGGTGTCGCCGGCCTCCCAACTGATGCGCAGTGATTTGTTGGGCGTCGCTTTGCGGATTGTGAGATTTGCCGGCAGCCATTGCTTTCGAGTCTTGTCATCGGTCCAGCATTTGAATGCTCTACTGATGGGCGCGCCAATCGTGCGGCTGACGCTGATCTCATAACCTTCCGGCTTCTGATGTTTCTCGCGCAGACCGCGTGCCTGTTCGTAGGTGACCGTGACCATCTGTTGCCACCAGGGGCCGACGCCATGCTTCTTACTGAGCTGGGCGACGATTTCCTGGTGCGTCATTCGCTTCGCGCCGGCGGCGTCCAGGATCTTGAACCACTCGCTCCAGGTCTTACCGGTTTTCGCTTTGACGGCGGCGTCACTCATGCGGGGTGATTGCTTTGTCTTCGTTACCGCCATTGACGTCTTCCTCACCACAAAGACACAAAGGCCAACAGATCAAAAGGCGCAGAGCTCTTCGCCTAGATCGCTGATTCTTGGTGTCTTTGTGTCTTCGTGGTTCACATTCTTACTCATCGCGATCGTACGCAACTTTCAACCAGCGCTTCACTTCGTCATCGATGTCCTTCAGCGAAGTGATCTCGATGCGATGTGTGATCCGATCTTTCCTGGCGTAACCGCCGGTGTCGATGAGCCGCTTCGGCGGCTTCATGTTGCCCAGTGCCAGACCAAGATCGATGCGCGTCTGTGTCGTCGGCTTGATTTGCGCAAAGACGTGACTGCGATAGAGCGGCACGATCGTCTGGCAGGGACAAGCCTTCGCTTCCTTGCCAACGCCCAAGCCCAGCTTCAAAAGCGCGTTGTAAATTGGCCGCAGATGCTCCTTCTTGCCCGAGAACATTTCTTCGACGTATTTCTCAGCGGCTCGCAAATAATGATCGGGATCGCCAACTTCGTCGCCTTTGCCGACTGAGCGCTCCGCCATCCACCATGCACTGTTCGTTCCCAATCCGTATTTCGTCTTCAGCCAGTCGCGCCGTTCTTTCTCAGTCGGCGGTCCCTCTTTCTTGATTAGGCGCAGCCATTCGTCGAGCTTGCGTCCGGGTTTTTCCTTTCAGCTCGGCGATCCACTTTTGCGTCATCAACACGCCGGGATGCACGCCGTAGATCGATTTCTTCTTCGCGAGCTTGGTTGCAGTCGTAGCCATCACTTCCTCAGTCTTAGAACAAGTGGTTGCCACGAGAGTCTCCTTCGACAACAGGTTAAGACGTCGGCGCTTCCTTTTCCTGCGACAGGCTGAACCAGTTCCCCGAGTTATCTTTCATCACGGTCGCGGTTCCCCAGGATTGCGTGGTTGGCGGCCCTTTGAATTCGACGCCGCGCGCCTTTAACTCATCGTAAGTCTTGTAGATGTCGTCCGCGTCAAAGACGCCGCCGCCGAGCACGCCTTTGTCGATCAGAGATCTCAATTGCGCCGCGGATTCTTCATCCAACATCATTCCCGGATTCGGCTCCATCAGAATAATTTCAAAGCCGGGTTGATTCTTTATCTTCATCGTCAGCCAGCGAAAGTCTTCGCCGACCATGGCGTCCGTATCAACTTCAAAGCCCAGCTTATCGCGATAGAACTCGAGCGCCTCCTGCTGGTTCTTGACCCAGATCAACGCGTGCGACATTTTGGTGATCATAGTTCTTGGTTCTCCTCGTCAGTTTTGCTGAGGAGCATAAGGAGTTTCGCGAGAAACTGGCTTCTCGAAAATTGCTTTTGTGTCTTACCCCTCTGCGGAATGCCAGGTGGTCAAAGCCATTCTTACCGCAGAGGTCGCGGAGGTTTTCGCAGAGGCCGCGGAGGAATACAGACCTCTGCGTACCTTTGCGAGTACCTCGGCGTCCTCTGCGTTAAGCAATACCTTGGTTTAGGCCCACGGCCGAGTTTCAGTATCGGTCTTTCCGGCTGGCCCCAGCCCATACATTTGAATGAAACAGCCCGGCACTTTACTAAGCGACTGCATCTCGCGCTGGCGGTAATTGATCGGGGCGTCGCCGACGCATCTGCGAAACAGGGAGCTGAATGAACCCAGACTTTGAAAGCCGACTTCAAAGCACACGTCGGTCACGCTCAGCCGCCGCCGCGAACGGAGTAGTTCCTTCCCTTTTTCAATCCGACGGTGAATTAGGTATTGATGTGGAGTGGTCGCAAACGCCTGGCGAAACAGGCGGAGAAAATGATAACGGGACAGACAAGCCTGCTTGGAAATTTCATTTAGGTCGAGCGGCAAATCGTAGCACTCATCAATATAGGTCCGCGCGCGGCACAGCCGCTCAAAAACGTCCGAGCCGTTAGGTTGGATCGCGATTTTTCTTTTCACAGTCATCAGCGGTTCGGGTGCTGCTTCGTCTGCAAACTTCGTGGCCGGCTTTTCGGTGAGCGAGATTCTACTGCGAGTTTGCCGAAACCGGAAGCTCGTGTCAGAAGCCCGCGCGTCAGCAAGGACTTGCTTCGCTGCGGGCCCTCCCTTATGGCTCGGCTGCGGACACTACCTTCCCGATTTGTACCAGTAACGATCTGCCAGACGCTCGTCATGCCAGTTCCCGGTGACCAGGCTCTTGATTGCATGTCCAAGCATCCCGAAATAATGCCAGTCGCCAAACTGATCGAACTTGCGCGTACAGCCGAGCGCTTTGATACTGCTCAATCGCGTCAGTCTTTGGCCGCGGCTCTGGCCCAGCCGGCGCAAGGCCATCAGGAACATCAAATCCTCGGCATACAGACGGCTTTCGTCATAGCCGCCAACCGCTTCAAAGTCTGCGCGGCGACAGAAGTGAACGCCCGCATCCATCCGGGTGATTAGCACCAGCGGCGCTCCCACGCAATAAGTAACGAGGAGGCCAAACGATTTTCGTTCCAGAGTCAGGCCGGTGGAACCGGCAACATAGCGTCCGCTTTCAATTGCCCGATCGATGGTGTTGAAGGTCTGCGGATGCAGCGCTGAGTCAGCGTCGATGAAACACACAATCTCTCCGCGAGCCGCGTGGCCTCCACCATTGCGCGCCGCGGCGATTCGGCGCTTCTCGACGGTGACTACTCGCGCGCCGTGCGCAGCGGCAACTTTGGCCGTGCGATCGGTCGAGCAGTTATCGGCCACGATGACTTCGACAACCTCAGGTCCGCCAGAGTAGTTGGACTTTGCGACTTCAATTGAATCCAACAGACGCGGCAGATACTTCTCTTCGTTGTAAGCGGGGATGATGACTGAGAACTTCATGTCCAATCTCTAACGCGAGTTTACAGAATTCTGCTAGACTGTGGCTAATGGACAAGGTCGAATACACTGAACAAGAACGGTGGTTGATTGAGCCCAAGCCTGGGACGGCGGCGGCTGCGGCTCGTGACTTCGGCATTGACCTCTCGCTGACGGTTAGTAATTTGCGGCTGACTCCAGAAGAGCGAATCAAACAGCTTGATGATTACGTTAGCGCGATGCAGAGACTGCGTCGGAGCCTGCGCTGGGTTTCGAGAGCTTCGGGACGTACGGCATGATTGACGTTGAGAAGCAAATTAAGCTCGTCTCTGACTTTCAGATCGAATGCGTATTCATAGGAGGCTTTGCTGCTTTCATCCAGGGAACGTCGACTCTGACGAGGGACCTCGATATCTGCTATGCACGCGACGATGCGAATCTTGCCAGGATAGTTGAAGCTTTGCGCTCGGTCAGCGCATCACTCCGAGGGGCACCGAAAGACTTACCGTTTGTGCTGGATGTGCGAACGCTGAAAAATGGATTGAACCTTACGTTTGAAACCAACATAGGTGACTTCGATCTCTTCGGCGAAGTTCAAGGCGTTGGTGACTACACCCAATGTTTATCGGGATCAGATGAGGCGGAAATCCTGGGGGCTCAGTATCGGATATTGTCCTTGGAAAAGATCATCACCGCGAAGCAAGCGGCGGGCCGACCGAAGGATTTGCTGGCCCTGCCGGAACTCAAAGCTATTCTCGAACTTCGTAGAACGGGCAAGAAATCAGACTAGACCAAGGCAGGGGATATGGTACTGAAGATAACCGTTTCACGGCTCAGAATCTTGTTGAGTGGTGCCTTGGCGTTGTTTCTCGCGGGGATACCGCTCGTTCTGGCACAATCGCAGACGAATCAAGATCGACTTTCGATTACTCAACTTCAGGCCTCTCATTTTGCCGCGCTGGCGATGAAGTGCATCCGGAAGGAATATCCCAACAAACTCGATCACGTGAATAACGATGCCGCCGACGTGCGCAGTCCGCGCGTGATGCACGGCACGTTTTACGGTTGCTTTGATTGGCATTCGTCGGTGCACGGTCACTGGATGCTGGTGCATCTGTTGCGGCTGTTTCCGTCGCTTCCGGAAGCGCGGGAGATTCGCGGCGCGCTTGATGCGAATCTCTCCGCCGAGAACATCCGGAACGAAGTCGCTTATCTCAAGCAAGCAAACCGGGCTTCATTCGAGCGCACTTACGGTTGGGCGTGGCTACTGAAGCTCGCCGAGGAACTGCACGACTGGAATGATGAAGAAGGAAAGCGCTGGTCACGCAATCTGCAACCGCTGGCCGATGGGTTTGCTGAAAAGTATCTGAGCTTTCTGCCGAAGCAAAATTATCCGATTCGCACCGGAGTCCACCCGAACACGGCGTTCGGTCTGGCCTTCGCTTTGGATTACGCGCGCGCGGTTGGCAATAAAAAGTTGGAGTTTCTGATCGTCGAACGCAGCCGCACGTATTACGCGCACGACACGAACTACCCGGCTTCATGGGAGCCGGGCGGGGAAGATTTCTTTTCACCGGCGCTGATAGAAGCCGATTTGATGCGGCGCGTGATGAGCAAGACGGAATTTGCCGCGTGGTTTCATCGCTTTCTTCCCGGCGTCTCTCGCGGCCAACCGAGACAATTGCTGCAACCGGCGATCGTCACCGACCGCACCGATCCGAAGTTGGTCCATCTCGACGGGCTGAATCTCAGCCGCGCGTGGTGCATGCGCAGTATCGCCAACGCTCTGCGGCGGAACGATCCGGCCCGCAGAGTCCTCGCTCGATCGGCGGCCTCTCATGCAAACGCTGGGCTCACGCATGTCGCCAGCGGCAACTATGAAGGCGAACATTGGCTGGCTTCGTTCGCGGTGTACTTGCTCACCACGCCTTCACCATAGGTACGGCGCCGGGCCGCCGGCACTCCGACCTTTGAGCGGCCAGAGGTTATAATGATCCGCACTAAGTAAGCGATAAATTCATCGGGGTAATAATGCCTACAGATCAGATTACCAGACGAGATGATCAAGTGCAGTTCGCCGGCCGCATACTGTTTCTCACCGAAGACACTTCCTTAATTCGACGACAGCTCGAGGCGACCGGCGACGAAGCGAAGACTTTGGAAGACGAGTTGGCGCGGCGCCTGATGAACGATGGTCTGCCGCTGATGAATAACATATCGACGGACGAGATCACTCCGGGATGGGTTTGCTTCTATTACGACGAAACGCTCTCGCAGTACGTTTACGTCGCCCTGCGCGAAGGCGCGGTCAAGAAGGACGAAGTGAAGAACGGCGGCTTTGCGGTGGTCGTTTCCGGCCTGTCAAAAGGTTGCGGTTCTTCGCGCGAGACGGCGCCTTACGCAGAAAAATGGGCCGGCATTCAACTGGTGATCGCCAAAAGTATCGAAAAGATTTACGGCCAGAACTCGCAAAACATCGGCCTGCTGACTTCTACCGATTTCGGATTGATCGAACGCATTCGTCGCGGTGAAGAGATCGCGCTCGCAGAATTCACCAACGGTCTGGATCCAATCTCGCAGTCAATCGTCGAGTACGGCGGCCTGTTCAATTACAACAAAGCGCGCCTGGTGGGTGAAGTCTCGACACCGTCAATACCATCCCATTCTGACGCTGAGACAAGCTCAAGTGTCGGAAGCCCGCGCGTAAGCAAGGGCTCGGTGGCGGAGGTTGCCCTCCCTGACCGTCCCACCCCAACGGCGCTGCGCCGTCGGGGACCCCGGGGTCGGGCTTCTGACACGGGCCGACAGCGCCCGATGAACATCGTCGAGAAGATAATTGCGCGTCATGCCTTCGTGAGGGCCGGAGAGATCGGCGTCGCAGCAGTGAAGCCTGGCGACGCGATGTTTGCCGTAGCCGACGTGCGCTTCTCGCATGAATACGTCACCCCGATGGCGGCGTCGCTTTTTACGCAGGCGCTGGGTGCGAACGCGATAGTCACCGAGCCTGAATCCGTTTTCGCCTTCCGCGATCACCTAACCTTCCTTAACAAAGTGATGTCGCCGAAGCATCGCGAGATGGGTCTGCTGGAAAGGGCTGACGGACTGGCTACAACTCAGGAAACTTTCACGAACAAGCAGGGCATCAGGCTCTACGGCGAGAATCCTGACGGTGGCTCGGAAGCGATCTGTCACAACGCGGTGGTTGAGGATCTCGCGTTGCCGGGACAAATCGTGATCGGCACCGACTCGCACACTTGCATGGCGGGTGTGCTCGGGTGCTTTGCGTTCGGCGTCGGTTCGACCGACATGGCCAACGCCTGGTTCACGAAAGACATTCGCATTCGCGTGCCAGAAACCGTGCGCTATGTTTTGAACGGAACGAAGCGCGCCGACGTCGCCGCGAAAGATGTGATGCTCTACATCCTGGCCAGCGATTACATGAAGACGAGCCGTGGCATCGGCAAGGTTCTGGAATTTGCGGGTGACGATCTTAAGAACTGGGCGATGGACGAAAGAGCCACGCTTACGAACATGGCGGTCGAAGCGGGCGGCTTTACCGGCATCATCGAGCCAGATGAACACACACTCGATTACATCGTAAAGATGCGCGGACTTGACGGGTCCGAAGTGCGCAAGGGTTTTGTTTACAGCGACCCCGACGCAGAATACGCGGCGACGTTTGAAATCGATCTCGATGAGATTCGTCCGATGGTGGCGCTGCCCGGCGATCCGCGCAACGGAATTCCCATCGACGAACTAACAGAAGAAGTTCGCATCGACGCCGCTTACGGCGGGAGCTGCACCGGCGGCAAGATGGCCGACATGGACATGTACGCAGAGGTTTTGCAGAACGCGCTCGCTCAGGGCAAGCACGTGGCGCCGGGTGTTCATCTTTATCTGCAATTCGGCTCGCAGAAAATCAAACAGTACGCTCGTAGTCGAGGTTATTTGGAAATCTTTGAAAGGGCCGGCGCTGAACTAATCGATCCAAGCTGCGGCGCGTGCATCAACGCCGGCCCCGGCGCTTCGCCAAGCGCTGAGACCGTAACCGTCAGCGCGCAGAATCGAAACTTTCCCGGGCGCAGCGGCCCCGGCAAACTTTATCTCGCGTCGCCTTACGTCGTCGCCGCGTCTGCTATTGCGGGAAAGATTGTCGAACCGCGGGAGTTTCTATCAAATTCGAAGGAAGACTTGGCGGTTGCATAGGGTGGTTCTGTGAATAAGCATTACCAGATAGAATACGGAGATGCCGCGCTGGAAGACTTGGATGAGCTGCCTGCCAGACAGCGAGCGCAGATACTCAGGAAGATCCAAAGGCTGCGGCACGGTCTCCATGGAGACATTAAAAGGCTGCGCGAGTCGGAAATCGCTTACCGCCTGCGCATGGGTGACTATCGCGTCTTGTTCGACGTCCAAGAAGGCGTTATTGTGATTCGCAGAGTCGGCCAGCGGAAGAATATTTATGAGTAAGACAATCGAGAGAGAGCTGAGCAAAACGATTCGCCAGAAGCGTGAACAGCTCGTCGCGATTCGTGAAGAGGTCGAGGATTTGATCGATTACCTGGAGGTCCTTGAAGCGCGAGCCCGCGATCAGAACAAGCCACAACTCACACACGGCGAGGTGATGAAGCGCTACAATCTAAAGTGAACCCCGCCTCCGACGACGCAATTTCAAACCAATTAGGAGAATCAAGATGAGCAATTCACTCAAAGCTTTCGTCGCCTGCGCGCTGGTCATGGCCTTTGGCGTCGCCGCCACCTCTGGCCAGGTCTCGCACTTCGATGTCGCCGGCATGGACCCAAGCACCGCGGCGTGCACCGACTTTTATCAGTACGCCAACGGCGGTTGGCTCAGGGCCAACCCAATTCCCGCGGCGTATCCGGCCTGGGGTGTCGGGAACGTCTTGGACGAAAAGAACCGTGACGTGCTGCGCGAGATCCTGGACGCCGCGGCAAAGAATGTCGGCTCGCAAAAGAGCCCGAACGAGCAGAAGGTCGGCGACTATTACGCTACCTGCATGGACGAAGCGAAGATCGAAGCTGAGGGCCTCAAGCCTTTGCAGGCCGAACTCGATCGCGTCGCGCGGATAAACAACCAGGGGACCTTGCAGGACGAGATTGGTCACCTGCATTCAATAGGTATCAATGCGCTTTTCAATTCCAGGTCGACTCAGGATTTTAAGAACAGCGCCGAGGTGACGGCCGGAATTTTTCAGGGCGGACTCAGTTTGCCCGACCGCGATTACTACACCAAGACTGACGAGAAGTCGAAGGGCACTCGCGACGAGTACGTCAAGCACGTCGCCAAGATGTTTGAGTTGATGGGCGACGATGCGGCGAAGGCGGCCAGCGCGGCGCAGACGGTGCTGGCGCTCGAGACCAAACTGGCCGAGGCTTCGAAGACCAGAGTTGAATTGCGCGACCCTGAAAAACAGTATCACCGCATGGCGATGATTCAGATCAAGGACGTCGCGCCTACGTTTGACTGGCCGGCTTATTTTCAACGGATCGGTCTCGCGGCAAAGGCTGACGTAAACGTCGCCCAGCCTGACTTTTTCAAGGCCATGGACGCGCAACTGACGGCGACGCCGATCCCGGACTGGCAGACCTACCTGCGTTGGAAGTTAATTGACACTGCCGCGGGCGGACTCTCGAGCAAGTTCGTTGACGAAGACTTCCATTTTAAGGGCACCGTGCTTTCGGGTGCGAAAGAGAATCTGCCGCGTTGGAAGCGCTGCGTGGCCGGCACCGATCGGGCGCTGGGAGAAGCGCTGGGCGCAGTCTATGTGCAGAAAGCCTTTCCACCCGCAGCCAAGGCGCGCGCGCTGGCAATGGTGCGCAATCTGGAAGCGGCGCTCAAGAGCGATATCAGCACTTTGAGCTGGATGGGGGATGCCACGCGCAAGCAGGCGATCGTCAAGCTCGACGCCTTTCTCAACAAGATCGGTTACCCCGACAAGTGGCGTGATTATTCGACGCTCACAATTGATCGCAGTTCCTATGTCACCAATCGCCTGCGCGTGGGTCAGTTCAACGAGCGGCGCGACCTGGCAAAAATCGGCAGGCCTGTTGACCGGATGGAATGGTTCATGTCGCCGCCAACCGTGAACGCTTACTACAACCCGCAGATCAACGAAATCGTTTTTCCCGCAGGCATCCTGCAACCACCTTTCTTTGACGCGGAGGCAGACGACGCGCTCAACTATGGCGCCATGGGGGCAGTCATCGGCCACGAAATGACCCACGGGTTTGACGATCAGGGAGCGAAGTTTGGTTCCACCGGAAACCTGGCCAACTGGTGGAGCGATGCTGACCTCAAGGCGTTCAAAGATCGCGCGCAATGCATCATCAATCAATTCGACGGCTTCGAAGTACAGCCCGGTCTGCATGAGAATGGCAAACTGGTAGTTGGCGAATCGATCGCCGATCTGGGCGGGGTGGTAGTTGCTTATGCGGCGTTTCAGAAATCAATGGAAGGCAAGCCGCGTCCGGCCAACATCGACGGGTTTACTCCTGAGCAGCGGTTCTTTCTCGCCTTTGCGCGGGTTTGGGCCGGCAGCGTGCGGCCTGAGACTGAGCGCCTGTTGGTTAACATCGATCCGCATCCGCTGGGAAGGTTCCGTGCCACCGGTCCACTTTCGAACATACCGCAGTTTGCGGCCGCGTTTCAGTGCAAGGAAGGCGACAAGATGGTTCGTCCAGCAAAAGATCGTTGCGTGATTTGGTAGGTTTTTGGCGCTCGACTCTGAGAGCGGCCAGGTTTGAGGTTCGCGGGCCGACTCGGGCCAACGGGTCGGCTCGTTCTTTTGGGACGAGCAAGCCCGCCGATCAATCTCATTCGAACAAAATGGCTGTGCCAACTCGCCTACAATAGTTTACTCTTAAGGCAACAGATCATGATTGCTCTCGTCGAACAAAAGAAAAGCGAATTGTTTGAACTCTGCCGCAAATTCCAGGTGGAGCGACTCGACCTGTTCGGCTCGGCAGCGACGACTTCATTTCAGTCTGACTCCAGCGACCTCGACTTCCTGGTCGAGTTTGGCAACCGCATTCCGGGAACTTACCTCGATCGCTATCTCGATTTTGCCGAAGCGCTCGAAAAGCTGTTTCAACGCCCGATTGATCTGATCACTGAAAGAGCAATTCACAACCCTTACTTCCGCCAGAGCGTGACATCCACTCGGCAGCCTATCTATGAACGTCGAAACGAAGAGGCGGCTGCTTGACGCGCTCGAAGCGTGCCGCGCAATCCGACAATTCACCACCGGAGTTGAGTACAAGAGCTTTCTCCTGGATGAAATGCTTCAGGCTGCGATTGAGCGTAAGTTTGAGATATTGGGAGAAGCGCTAAACCGAGCTGAAGAATCTGATCCAGAACTTGCTGAGCGAATGCCTGAACTACGGCGTATCGTCGGTATGCGCAACCGAATTATCCACGGCTACGATGCAGTCGACGAAGAAATCGTGTGGGACGCAGTCCAATTCAAGGTGCCGATTCTGAGCGAGCAAATCTCAGCACTGCTGCGAGGTGCCGGGGAAAATGTTTAGTCCAATGGTGATGAGGATCAGAACTAACAGGCGAAGCGCGAGTGTCATGCTCGCGCTTTCGCTTTTCATGTTCGCCACACTGTTCGGTTCGTGCGCGCGCCCGCAGCTAAAACCGAAGATCGACCCAAACGCCTACGCCAAAGAAATTGACGAGTGGCGAGCGGAGCGATGGGCAACCTTGAAAAGCGATAACGGGTGGCTGACGCTACTCGGACTTTTCTGGCTCAAAGAAGGTGAGAACAAGTTGGGTAGCGACCCGGCGAACGATATCGTTTTGCCTTCAGGTAAAATCGGTGTCCGAGGCGGCGTATTTGTTTTGCGGGCGGGCACGGTAAGAATTGAGACGCCGCTAAAAACAGGTTTCACGGTGGACGGTAAACCTGTTTCAAGTCTCGAACTCAAGTCGGATGACGACGGAACTCCCACGGTCCTGCATCTCGGTTCGCTCAGCTTCCAGATCATCAAACGCGGTGACAAGCTTGGACTGCGCGTGAAGGACAAAGAGAATCCCGACCGCCTGAACTTTCGCAACACCGAGTTTTATCCGGCCGATTTGAAGTGGCGCGTCGCAGCGCGCTTCGAAGCCTACAATCCGCCGAAGAAGATGCCTATTGTGAACATTCTCAACATGGAGAGCAGCGAAGACTCGCCGGGCGCCGTCGCGTTTGAAGTTGATGGCAAGGCTTATCGGCTCGATGCGATCAAGGAAAAGGGCGAGCCAAAGCTGTTCATGATCTTCGCGGACAGCACTAGCGGCAAAGAGACCTATCCGGCCGGGCGATACTTGTACGTTGATCCGCCCGACGCCTCGGGCCGAATGATCATAGACTTCAACAAGGCCTACAGCCCACCCTGTGCCTTCACGAAATTCGCGACCTGCCCGTTGCCGCCGCGGCAGAATCGACTGCCTTTGGCGATCGCCGCGGGCGAGAAGTACAGCAGACATCCGCAGTAAGTCAGACAGCAAAAGAACCAGCTGCTGATCTTTCTGAGATCGTTGTGAGTTCTGCGCTTTCTCTGTGTCCTCTGTGGTTAGAAATTTTCACCACGGAGGGCACAGAGGACACGGAGCAAGCCACGCACAACCCAGCCGGATTTGTAAAAAGTTGTAAATTCTGCGGCAAACGACGCTCGCACCCCTTGCCGATGTGCGGCGGCGCGATACATAATGCGCCAAATTCAACGACGAGGAGTGCCACGATGATTTCCCTGAAACGACTTTCCCTTTTCACTTTCGCAATTCTGATTGCTCTGACGTGCGCTGTGCCTTATGCGCTGGCGCAGCAGCCGCCACTCGCAGTCAAGCCGATCAGGCCCAGCCAGAAGGCCAGCGTGATGCAGACCATCGGCGTCACCGACATCACCATCACTTACAGCCGACCGCCGGTGAAGGGCCGCACAATTTTCGCCGACGCTCCGGCCACGATGGCGGCACGCGCCAAAGGCGAGGCGACTCTGGACAATCAAAACGAGCGTAAGGCTGGCGAACCGATCGTTCCCTACGATCACGTGTGGCGCGCCGGCGCAAATGAGGCGACGATGTTTGTAGTCACCGATGATGTTCTGATCAATGGGCAACCGCTAAAGGCCGGCACGTACAGCATGCACGCCGTACCCGGTAAAGAAGAATGGACCATCATCTTCAACAACGATGCCGGGCAGTGGGGCAGCTTTACGTATGACGAGAAGAAAGACGCCCTGCGCGTCAAAGCGAAGCCGCAGATGGTAAGTGAGAATCAGGAATGGCTGCTGTACAACTTTGATCCGGTTACCGAGAATTCTGCCACGGTCAATCTTCGTTGGGAGAAAGTTCGCGTTCCATTTACGGTCGAAGTAAAGGACGTCAAGGCCGCCTGGCGCGCGCACGCCGATGCGCTGATCGCCGCCAATCCGACTAATGAAACGCTACCGCTTCAGGTGGCCAACACGTACGCCCGCGACAAGAATTGGGATCAGGCGCTGAAGTTTATCGACCAGTCCATCAAAGTCAAAGAAACATTTCCCAATCTCTCCGCCAAAGCCAATATCCTTTGGGGCGCGGGCAAGAAGGAAGAAGCCCTGACGGTCGCCGACGTGGCGATCGCAAAAGGCAAGGCCGACAAAGCTAACACTGCGGCCTTTGAGAAGCGCGTTGCCGACATGAAGGCAGGCAAGATGTAGGTTAGTCGTGGCGAACGAAGGAATCCTGCCGGCGACTTTTTCGTTCAACCCACCCCAACGTGGCGAGAGTTACTGCTTAACCGCAGAGGACGCCGAGGCACTCGCAAAGGTGCGCAGAGGAATTTCGGTCTCTGCGTCCTCTGCGAAAACCTTTGCGTCCTCTGCGGTAAAATGCTTTGCATAGTCACGCATTCTCGAAAATCCTAACACCATGAAAACCACACATGCCCGACACGCAGGTTTCATCCTCTGCGTTTTGTCTCTGCTCGCCCCGCAACTCATCATTGCTCAAAAGGCGCCGCCGCCTCCGAAACCGTTCGAGCTAACAGTCGACAGCATCATGCGCGGGCCGCGCCTGGTTGGCTATCCGCCCACCGGGGTCTATTGGTCACAGGACAGCCAGCGCATTTATTTTCGTTGGAAGCAGGCGGACGAAGCGCGCTTGAAAGAAACGAGTTTGTACGTCGTCAATCGCGACGGCTCGGGGTTGCGCCGCTTGACGGACGACGAAGCGAAACAAGCACCGCCCGCCAACGGCGAATTGTCCAAAGACAAGACGATGACGGTTTTCACCGACGAAGGTGACGTCTTCATTTACGATCACGTGAAGAATCAACGCCGCCAAATCACGCGGACCGTTGACGCCGAAATAAACGCGCACTTCACTTTCGATCAGAAGCACATCTATTTCACGCGTCAGGGGAATCTCTACGTAATGGCGCTTGACGGCGGCTCGCTCGAACAACTAACCGACATTCGCGTCGGCGGCGCCAGCGTTACGCCAACGGCAACCAGCGGCGCAGGTGGGGCGCAGCGACAAGGCGCCAGTAGTGAGACGCAACAGCACGGGACCGACAGTCAGGAGTATTTGAAGAAAGAAGAACGCGTCTTGCTTGACGCCGTGCGTGAGCGCGCCGAGCAACGCGAAGAGCAGGAAAAGAAACGCAAGGAGCGTGAAAAGCGAAAGCCTTTCAACGTGCCCGCCGGGCAGAATGTGGTCAATCTCAATCTTTCGCCCGACGGCAAATATGTCATTGCGATAATCAGTGAACCCGGCACGGGATCCAAGAACACAATCGTACCGAACTTCGTCACTGAATCGGGTTACACCGAAGACATTTCTGGTCGGACGAAAGTCGGCGACACGCAGAACCGCACTCGCTTGACGATCATCAACGTCGAAACCGGCGAGACAAAGAACGTCGACCACGGCCAGCGATTGCCGGCGGCGCCCGCGACTCAGCGCACTGAAATGAACACAACTGAGCAACCACGAGTCAGTACCGGGAGCGGTAGCGACCGGGTCGAGTCCCAAGCCAAAGCGCCAGTTGCGCCCAAAGATCGCTACGTGCAGCTCTCGCAACTTCAGTGGTCGGAAGATGGCAAGAACGCCGTGCTGATGGCGCGCGCCGCGGACAACAAAGGTCGCTGGGTGATGTTGCTCGACGCGGCCACCGGCAAAACCAAAGTGCTGGCTACCGTGCATGACGACGCATGGATCGACGGGCCCGGTGCAGGCACGCTCGGCTGGCTGCCGGATAACGAGCACGTCTATTTCGAATCAGAGCGCGACGGCTTTGCTCACTTGTATTCAGTTTCAATCAGTGGGAGCGAGCCAACGCAATTGACTTCCGGTCAGTTCGAAGTTTCAGACGTGCGCCTCTCGGCTGACAAAACCAAGTTCTATTTCACTTCGAGCGAAGGCAGTCCGTTTGAACGGCATTTCTATTCCATGCCGACCAGCGGCGGCGAGCGCACGCGGCGCACCGGCTTTGCGGGCAACAATCAGGTTGATGTCTCGCCTGATGAGACGATGCTTGCGGATGTTCGCTCGTACAGCAACAAGCCGCCCGAGTTGTATCTTTTCCGCAATCAACAATTTTTCCCCGGCAAGACTATGCTCGTCGATAAGCCGGTAACCACTTCTCCCATTCTGGAATTCTCCACTTACAACTGGATCGATCCGCCGATTGCCAGTTTCAAAGCGCGTGACGGCGCGACTGTTTACGGGCGTATCTACCTGCCGTCGAATTACAAAGGCGGCGGGCCGGCGGTGCTGTTCGTTCACGGCGCAGGTTACTTGCAGAACGTGCACCGTTGGTGGAGCCAGTACTATCGCGAATACATGTTTCATCACTTGCTGATGGAGCGCGGTTTCGTGGTGCTCGATATTGATTATCGCGGCAGCGCCGGTTACGGCCGCGATTGGCGCACCGGAATCTATCGTCACATGGGCGGCAAAGACTTATCCGACCACGTCGACGCCGTGAATTATCTGGTGAAGGAGCACGGCGTCGATCCGAAGCGCATAGGTCTTTACGGTGGCAGCTATGGCGGCTTCATTACTTTGATGGCCATGTTCACGACACCCGATGTCTTTGCCGCGGGCGCGGCCCTGCGGCCGGTGACCGACTGGGCGCATTACAACAATGGCTACACGGCGAGCATTCTCAACTTGCCACAGAATGACGCCGAGGCTTACAAGCAAAGCTCGCCGATCTATTTCGCTAACGGATTGAAGGGCGCGCTGCTGATTTGTCACGGCATGGTTGATACTAACGTGAACTTTCAGGACACGGTGCGTTTGGTCGAAAAGCTGATCGAATTGCGCAAGGAGAATTGGTCGGTTGCACCCTATCCCGTCGAAGACCACGGCTTTGAACGCGAGGCGAGCTGGGCGGATGAATACAAACGAATCCTCAAGTTGTTCGTCGATAACCTGAAGCCTGAGCTGCGTGTGGGAGTGAGGAAGAAATCTCATTAGCACCTTGCTTTAGAGGCTGTGTCAAAACCAACTTCAGTGGTAAACGAACTAGAACTTGACCGCAAAGGTCGCAAAGTTTTCCGCAAAGGGCGCAGAGGAGAGTATTCCTTTGCGTTCCTTTGCGAATTCCTTGGCGTCCTTTGCGTTAAAGATTACGCTTGAGTACCTCACAATCGCATTCGCTCGCTACCGCTCGCGGTTTTGTGCCGAGCCGCGTCCGATCTGATCGAAGGTCACATCTCCGATCCGATATTGTCGCCAGTCCTTATAATCAAAATGCCACCACTCGGCCTCGTACACGGTGAAGCCTTCCGCCTCCATGGCGTCGCGCAATAGTTTCCGGTGCCATCGCTGCAAAGATGTGCCTCCTGGATAATCAGAGTAGGCTCGGTCAGTGGTCTCGTCATACGTGCTGACCATCTCCACCGGCCGCTTCGTCTTCAAATCGTAAAGCGTCAGGTCAACGGCGCAACCGCGGTTGTGACGCGAACCTTTCGATGGGTCGGCGACGAAAACCTTCTTGTCGGCAGGCGTCGCGTCCCAGAAAACTTTGGTGACGTACCAGGGCCGGTAAGCGTCATGGATGAGCAAGCCGTACCCGAGTTGCCTTAACTTGCGGTTAGCGCGGACGACCGCTTCGGCGGCGGGGCGTTGCATGAACGCGCGGGCTTCGGAATAGAAAACGGTACCGAGAAAGTTGTTGGTCGTCGCATAGCGGATTTCAAGTCTGATCGTCGGATCTAGTTTGGTTAGCTCCACCAGATCTGCTTCGCGAAACTCTCCGTTCTCTGGCGGCGGCTGCGCGGCGTGGGCTTCTTTCATCAACTCCGGAACCGGACGCAGAGGCTTAACGCGCAGTTGGCTCGCGCCTGATTCGGGTTCGATCTGCCGGCGTTTGAGTACGACGTGCTCGAGTTCAACCTGCGTCGCGCGCCCGTGCGCATCGCGAGTGAAGTTAAGTCGCTGGCCAGCACGTACTCCCGTTGATGGAAACTTGAAAACATCTCTTGAGACTTCATCCAGAGGCGAGAACCCAACTCGCTTAAACAAGGCACAGGGCCTTCCGTCCTTTTCAAGAATCAAGAGGATGTCATTGTCCGGACCGTACTCTCCGATCAATCCCCGCCAGCGCGCTGGGGCCGGCAAGGGCTTGGCTTGTGCGGGGGCACTTGATTGAGCGGTGTACTCTGGAAGATGAGCGCCGGTAGTCGACGTTGTTGAAGTGACAACGGCGAACCAGCAGGCAAACAAAGTTAGCAGCAGCAGCGAGACTAGGCGGTCTGGTTGTTTGCTTTTAGATAATCGCATGTTTCGATTATGCGAATTACTGGGCGAAAGGTACAGAACCGCGACCGGTAGGGAGCGGGATAAGGATTCAATTTTCAAATTCGCAAGTCGATTCTGCAACCGGTTTGTATCAAACCCAGGTTGCGCCTTCGTCCCGCTCGCTACCGCGGTTCTGTACCAGGCGCCTCTTCATTTCATCCAGCGGCACAGAGGAACTCGGATCGGCGTGATGTTCAGCCAGCCGCGCTTCAACCAACTCTTCATCAGCTGCTGACAAAGGAGGATCATCCAACTCCAGCGCTCGGCGGATCAGAATTTGACGTTCCTCACAGGAAAGACGTGGAAGTCGTGCGATGACTTCGTTGAAACGCATGCGTGAAGATTAACCGCGCGGCGTCAGCTTTTCAATGGATAGTTGAACTTTGGGCTTGATATCCTAGAATGGATCAAACTTTGACTTCCCGCTAATCAGCGTATAGCTTTCCGCTATGCAGCCGAGGGTCTACGTCGAAACATCTATTCCCAGCTTCTACCATGAAGGGCGGACCGCGCCTGACATGGTCGCCCGCCGAGATTGGACTCGTGATTGGTGGGACAATCGCCGCCAAGGCTATTTGTTGGTAACAAGCGAAGCTGTTCTTGATGAACTGACGCGCGGCGATTATCCCAACAAAGAAAAAGCCCTCCTTCTGATAAACGATATAAGCCTTTTGGAGATTGATGACCCCATCACTGAGATCGTCGAAGCATATGTGCGGCATAAGCTGATGCCCCAAAACCCGCTCGGTGACGCCCTTCATCTGGCGCTCGCTTCATATTACAAATGCGATTTCCTCCTGACATGGAATTGCAAGCACCTGGCTAACGCCAATAAGTTCGATCATATCGGGAGGGTAAACATGTTGCTGGGCCTGTACGTACCTAAGCTGGTTACGCCACTTGAGCTGCTCGGAGGTTGAAGATCATGCAAGAAGACCAAGCTATCGCTGAGATACGAGAAGTGCGTCGTCGGATTTCTGAAGAATGCGATCACGATCCGCGCAAACTAATCAGTTACTACAAAGAGCTACAGCTCCGGCATAAAGAGCGACTGCTGCGGCCAGACGAAAATGAAAAGGAGGTCGCCGAAAGGCGTTAGCTTGTATTGAAATCCACGCAGATTTACCACCGCCCTGCACCTTGACGCGTCCACTATTCGCAGTTAATTTGAAACCATGAAAGAGATAGTTGCGAGAATTGATGATGACGCTTATCGGCGCGCCGAAAGCATTGCAAACGCCCGAGAGATCTCGCTGAGCGCCCTGGTTGAAGAGTTGGTCGAGTCGGTGACCAACGACGCTCAGCCTAACTCTGACGACATCAATAACCTCTTCTCTGCTCTCGACAAAGGACGCAACACCGAGCCTATCGGCTGTCTCGGGCGTCAAGAACTCCATGACCGCCCAGTACTTCATCGATACTAGAGTCAAGGTCGTGAATCCATTCCGCGCGATCCCGGCTTAACTACGGCGAGCATGATAGAATGCCGCTGGAGGTAATCATGTCAACCGACGCAACGGAGCTACCCGGCAGAGTGGTAAATGGGATTGTTATTTTGGACCAGCCCGGTAAGCTTGAAGAGGGAACGGAAGTGCGCGTTAGACCGGTACAAAGAGCGTCGAAACGCGTAGGCAGTGAAGATTCGCTTTCCGAGATGCTGCTGAGCTTTGCCGGAACAGTTGAAGGTCTGCCGGAGGACATGGCGCTAAACCACGACCATTACCTTTATGGCGTTCCGAAGAAGACACACAGATGAAAGCGGTCTTCGCCGACACCTTCTATTACGTCGCACTGCTTGATGCGAATGACTCAGCGCATGAGGCAGCAGTCGCAGCCACCCGTAACCTGAAATCGACGACTGTTACTACCGCTTGGGTTCTATTAGAACTCGCCAACACCTTATCCGCGGCACGCCATCGAGGAATATTCGCGAGATTTCTCGATCGGTTGCGTGCAAACCCCGATGTGATCATTTGCGAGGCTGACAGAGAAGTATTTGATCATGGTGTGGATCTCTATCGGAACCGAGAAGACAAAGAGTGGTCCTTAACCGACTGCATCTCCTTCGTGGTAATGACGCGAGAGGGAATCACGGAAGCGCTTACCGGCGACCATCATTTTGAGCAGGCAGGATTTTCAATCTTGCCTTAGTAACGAAATTATTTGCTTTTTCAGAGTTCCGATTTGGGTCTGTTCCCGATTTTGTTTGTAGATCACGCCATTCTTCATCACGAACACGACTCTCTCCATGTTGTGAATGTCTTTGAGTGGATCGCCACTGACGGCGACGATGTCGGCCCACTTGCCCGGCGTCAAAGAGCCGAGATTCTTGTCCCAGCCCAGCAGTTTCGCGCCGTTCATGGTGCCGGCCATGATCGATTCCATCGGAGTCAAGCCGCCCCATTCGACCATCAAGACAAACTCGCGCGCGTTCGTGCCGTGCGGGACCACGCCGGCGTCTGTGCCCAAAGCAATCTGAACCTTATTGGCAACCGCGATCTTAATGCCGCGACGCATTGCCGCGGCTGCCGCTAAGGCTTTCTCGGCTCGTAGTCCCTTCAGCACGCCGTTCTTTGCGGCTTTTTCCACGGCCTCGGCCGCCGACAACGTCGGCACCATAAAAGTTCCGCGCTCGACCATCATGCGCGCGCCTTCTTCATCCAGAAATGATCCATGCTCAATCGAAGAGACGCCGGCGCGCACGGCGAGCTTGATTCCCTCCGTCCCGTGCGCATGCGCGGCAACTTTTCTATCAAGTTTATTAGCCTCGTCGACGAGCGCCTTCAATTCTTCAAAGCTGTACTGAGTAGCGCCGACCGCATCGCCTTCCGACAACACACCGCCGGTGGCGCAAGTCTTGATCACATCAGCGCCGTACTTGATTTGCAGGCGCACTGCCTGGCGAATTTGTTCGGGTCCGTCGGCGACGCCGTCTATGGGGCCAAGTTGCACGATGCCGGGTCGAAAGCCATTTTCGTCACAGTGTCCGCCGGTAATTCCAATCGCGTGACCGGCGGTTTCCATGCGCGGCCCGAGCGTCCAGCCTTCGTTGATGGCTTTGCGCAGGGCCATGTCGTCAAAGCGTCCCGAGGCGCCGACGTTGCGCACGCTGGTGAAGCCGGCCATCAAAGTGTCGCGCGCATTGCGCACACTCAGGATCGCAGCGAACGATTCATAGTCTTTGACCGAAGCCATGTCGCCTTCGGGATCGCCGAGCACGCGCCCAACCAGGTGCGTGTGCGCGTCAATGAATCCGGGAAGCAGCGTGACATCGCCAAGATCGATGACCTTTGCGCCCGAAGGAATGCGCACTGAGTTCGCATCACCAACGGCGGTAATCTTGTTGTCGGTGACGATGACGACGGCGTTAGTGATCGGCGGCGCACCCGTGCCGTCGATCAAACGCGCTGCGCGCAGCGCAACTACACCTTTGCCTTCGGGCGGCTGGGGCCGGATTCCTATTGGCGCAGAATTTTGTGGCCTTACAGAAACGCAAAGGCAACCTACTAGAAGCGAAGCGAGCAGGAATAATTTGTAACTTCTCAACGGACGGACTCCTCTTGATTCGTTTGATTGATAGAGCGAATGCGATAGCGGACGCATTCTAGTCGAGATTACGTTCGCGCGGCAATGTATCGGCATCGACGCCACGCGGCGCTGCCTTGATCCCGGAACTCGGGTTTAACTCGCCAGGATTGCACATTAGTCAATCAAGCAGTATCTTTTGTCGCAACCAACTCGTTCGACGCCGTTTCTAAAAGCAAGCGATGAGAATTAGATCCGCACTTCTCAGCTTTTCACTTCTGCTGCTAACTTATTTTTCTGGCCCGCTGTTTATATCTGCACCAGTTTTTGCCCAGGCGGATGAGAAAGAGAAGGTACAGAAGGAAGCGGAGAAACGTCAGGAACTCGAGCGCAAGACGCTTGCGCTGCTGGACGAAACTGTCGCGGGAGCATGGGGTCTCAAGCTGCCTGAGAACCGTTCTTTTGTTTTGGAGACTGCGGCAGATTTGTTATGGGCGCACGACGAAAAACGAGCGCGCAATCTGTTTTGGGATGCACTCAACAGTCTCGCTCCGACGACTAATCCTGAAGGTGACGACTCAGCGACTAAGAGCCCAACGACAAAGGATTCGACAGCGAAGGACTCAATAACGAAAAACTCAACGACGAAAGTTTCAGCCAACAATAAACTTCAAACTCTGAACCAATACTATGCGATCTTCACCGCGCGTCAGGAATTCCTGCGCAAAGTAGCGAAGCGCGATCCGCAGCTTGCTCTGGAAATGTTGCGGGCGACGCGACTGTCACCGCCGGAACCGGTCAACAGTAATTATCGCTTGCCTGACGAACGCGATCTGGAGCAGGGGATCGCGAGTGAAGCCGCGACGCGCGATCCTAAACGGGCTTTACAGATCGCGCGCGAGAGTCTCGCTAAAGGATTGTCGTTCCAGTTGCTGGGTCTCTTGTATCAGCTCAATCAGCAGGACCAGGAAGCGGCGTCTGAACTTGCCGGCGACATCATCGCGAAACTGGATTCTGAAAACCTCGAGACGAGCATTTATGGACTGCTGATCGCCATGCAGCTCCTGGAGACAAGCAGGACCCCAAAGGATGTTGTCGTCGACAATGCGCCCACGACCTCGAGAATAAAATCGCTGAAGCTTAACGATGGACAGAAACAGACACTGGTCGACATGATCACGAACGCGGCGCTAAGCATCTCGGCCAAGGGAAATATTCTCCAGAATATTTCTCGGGTAATGCCGGAAATCGAGCAGTTTGCTCCGGACCGCGCCGCAAGGCTTAAGACGAAGCTCGCCGAATTCAATCGCGCCCTCAGCAAAAACCAGCAGGATTGGAACACCTACAACTCGCTCTTCCGCAACGGCACGCCGGAGGAAATGCTTAAAGCGGCCGGCACGGTCGGTGATGAAACACGTAATTCGCTTTATAGAGAAGCTGTCATAAAAGCCGTGATGAGCGGCAAGGCTGACACGCTACGCGAATTCATCAACAATCATGTCGAAGACGAATCGCGAAGGAAAAGCTTGACAGATTCCCTGGACGCGGAACAAATCAGCTTCGCCGCGGAACGCGGTAAGACTGAAGAACTGGAAAAGCTGCTGCCTCAGATCCGTCTGAAAGAACAACGGGCCCGTGCGATGGCCGAGTTGGCGATACTGCTGGAAAAAAAGGGCGAGCACGACGAGGCGTTGAAGCTGTTGGACCAGGCGCAGGCACTGGTAAAGGTGGATCTTAGAAGCGAAACTCAATCAGATGCATTGATGGCGGTCATGCTTGCCTATTCGCTAGTGGATCCGGCCAAGGCGTTTGCGCTTATTGAACCAATAATCGACCGCACCAATGACAACATCTCAAAACTGCTGCTGTTGGACAAAGTAATAAAAAGCGGAGTCGTTAAGAACGGCGAGATCATTTTGCAGCAATCCGGAGTGGTCTCGATTGACTTTGCCGTGTTCAAATATGGAAAGGGCGTCACGGCGTTGGCGAATGCCGATTTCAATCGGACGAAGGCCGAGGCCGATCGGTTTCAACGACATGAACTGCGAATCATGGCGCGACTGCTGATAGCTAACGCGCTCTTGCGGAGCACCGAAGAAGTTCCGAAGAACAATGAGCAGTGAGGCGCTCAGTCTTGCACCAGCTATTGAGTTCAGTGAGTTTCCCGAAGCACAGTTGAAGGGATAAAGAACGTGGGAGTTGCCAAACTAACCGATCAGAACACGGTCGTGCCGGAAAGCAAGTATGCGCGCGTCGAGCGCGAGCGACGCTATCTCCTCAACGATTTGCCCAAAATAATGGCGCGCATGGATTATCACCTGCAAATCACTGACAACTACATTACCGGGACGCGTTTGCGAATTCGGAAAGTGCGCGATCCGAACACGAACAAGTGGATCGTGAAGTTCACGCAGAAGTTTGCGCCGGACCCGGCGGACTTATCACGAACGATAATTACCAACATTTACCTCAACGCAATCGAAGCCGAGACCCTGGCTGTCTTTGAAGCGAACGAGATTCGCAAGAACCGTTACCCGTTTCCCTTCGAAGGCCGCGAGTTTTCAATCGACATGTTTCTCGGCGATCTGTTCGGGCTGGTGCTGGCTGAAGTGAGTTTTGAAACCGACGAAGAGCTGGACAATTTCCCGCAGCCGCCGTGGGCGCTTGCGGATGTGACCAACGTTGAGGTATTTACCGGCGGCAGGCTGTGCGAGTTGACGTTCGAGGATATTCGGAAAGAAGTAGCGCGCATTATGAATACGGAGTTCACCACAGAGGCACAGAGTTAGCACAGAGGGCCTCAGAGTTTTTCTCTGTGAATCTCTGTGAAGCCTCCGTGTCTCTGTGGTGAAGAAAGTCGAACAGCCTTCAACATCAATATGAAGAACCATAATCGCCTATTGCTTGTTCTCGTCATTGCAGTCATGGCCCTCGGTGCATGTCGCAAGCAGCCTGCCCAGAGTCAGCAAAACGCAAACAGCAATGCGGCGATAACCCAGGACGCGCCTCTCAGCGGCGCGGCCACGAACGGCGAGAAGTTTTATTTTCGCGGGACGATCGCCGGCAATCTCAAGATCGAGATGACCCTGGTTCGCGACGGCGAGCGTCTGACCGGAAGTTATTTCTATCCAAGAGTCGGCAAGAACATCGAACTCAAGGGCACGATCGACAAGGACGGAAACGTCTCGATTAGCGAGTCCGACGACAGCGGTAAACAGACCGGCGTGTTCAAAGGCAAATGGAAACCGGCGACTGACTCGCCGGATCCAACCCTGAACGAGATCGATGGCAAGTGGTCGCGGCCCGATGGCTCGAAAGAAACTGCGTTTCTGGTGTCGCAACAGCCGATTGAATTCACCGGCGCCGTGCGGTTCGCTCCGAAAGTGATCAAAGAAGCGAACAAAGAAAAACGTTACACGGTCGACGCTGAGTACCCGCAGATTGAAGGCGACGCGCGCTTTGACAAGTTCAATCGGGAAGCGCGCAGTCTGATCACCAAAGATGTCGCCGCATTCAAAACCGCCGAGACCGTTTCTGAGACTGATCCCGGCAGCGAGACGCCGGCGGAAAACGCGGATTCGAGTATGGACGTTGGATACGAGATTCGGTACGCGACGGATGATCTGATCAGCATAGAGTTTACCGACGACGACTACGAGCGCGGCGCGGCGCATGCCAACATCTCCACCACAGTTCTGAATTACGACGTCAAGAATGGAAAGAAGCTGGCGCTCGCCGATCTGTTCACTGCCAAGTCAAACTATCTCAGCGCCATCTCGTCTTACTGCATCAAGGAATTGCAAGACCGTATGAAGAAGGATAAAGACTCGATGCTGGACGCCGACATGATGAAGTCCGGCACATCGGCGCGCGCCGATAACTACAAGGCCTGGGCGGTCACGAAGAAGGGTTTATGGATCACTTTCGATCCCTACCAGGTGGCGGCCTTTGCCGCCGGGCCGCAGTACGTGCTGGTGCCTTACTCGGCTTTGAAAGATCTAATCAAGCCGGACGGACCGATTGGTTCGTTCGCGAAGTGATCTAGTTATTGGGGCGTCGTTTCTTTTGCGCCACGATCAACCGATAAGCCTCGGCGCGCTTCAATCCTAACTCGCGCGCAGCTTTTTTCAGCGCCACCTTCGAATCCACTCCTTCGCCTTCAAGTTCAGCTACCCGCGCCGCCAGACGCGCCGGCGCATCTTCTGAATTATCGCCCGCGCGGATTTCCGTTTGATTCGCGCCGCTGATAATCAAGACCATCTCGCCGCGCGCCGGGGCGCTTTCAGAAAAGCGCTGGGCCAATTCGCTCAGACTGCCGCGCGTGATCTCTTCATGAAGTTTTGTCAGCTCGCGCGCGACCGCGGCCGTTCGATCGCCGAGCACATTCAGCGCGTCCTTTAGCGTCGCGGCGATCCGGTGCGGCGCTTCGTAAAAGACCAGCGTCGCGGGAATCGCGCGCAACTCTTCGAGCATCGCTCGCCGCGCGGTGGTGCGCGCCGGAAGAAAGCCGGCGAAGAAAAATCGATCAGCCGGCAGACCGGATGCAATTAGCGCCGCGACGAAGGCTGCGGGCCCGGGGATGGGAATGACTTGAATGCGCCGCTCAATCGCGGCCCGGACGATGCGAAAACCCGGATCGCTAACCAAAGGCGTGCCGGCGTCGGATACGATGGCGATGTTGCTTCCGGCTTCCAGGAGTTTGCCAAGCTCTTCGGCGCGCTCGCGCTCGTTGTGTTCGTGATAACTGATCGTCTTTGCCTTGATGCCGAAGCGATTCAACAGCCCGCGGGTGTGGCGCGTGTCTTCACAGGCGATCAGATCAACTTCGCCCAGCACGCGCAGCGCGCGCGGCGTAAGATCTTCGAGATTACCGATCGGAGTGGCGACAATGAAAAGCGTGCCGGGCATGTTTCAGTTTTCCGCGAGCAGAACAGAAATATGATCGCGCAGGTGATCCTCCGACAAAGGCGTGCGGCTTTCAGTTCTTTCAATGATCAGCCACTGCGGAATGCCGCCGGAAGAAAGCGTCAGCAGCAACTGCGCGTTTCCGCGCGGCCGGCCAAGATGTTTGAGGTTGGCGCAAGCCAGCCCATTTCCCCTCACGATTCCATCGCGCGGCGTTCGCGGCCAGCCGCTTTCGATCGACAACGCGCGCACGCCGTGGCGCAGAGTAAGCTTTGTTCCCACCATCGTCGCTGGCCCAACGCGAAAGTGATGTGCGTCAGAAAGCTCGATTTGGATGGCGGCCCCGCGGCGATTGGCAGCAGCGGCAAAGGCAGTCAGGGTGTCGACCAGCCAGTCGATCGCCGTGCGTCGCAATAGATCGTTCTGCGCTCGCAGCGCCAGATACTGCGCGATATCGGCGCGACCGGACGCGTGCGCGCGGCGCTTTGCTTCAGCCAGTGCCAACTCCCATGTTTCGTCTAATTCGCTCATGGCAACGGTTAGTTTAGAGTCCAACCTTTAGGTTGCCGGTCTTCAATGATGCAAGCTAAAGCTTGAACTCTGAACAGATTCACTTTTACCTTTTTCCTTTTGCCCGCGCAATGATGTTATCATGCCCGGCCAATTGGTCTCTCCTTACGACGATGTTAACTGATCATTTCCCAGGCTGAGTATTCTGAAGTGAACCGCTTTCGTTCCAAAGGCGTATTATCGCCGGTTCTTGCCCTGCTTTTGGCGCTGGCCGGCGCGCTGCCGGTTTCGTTTGCGCAAGCGCGCCAGCGAACACAGACGCGTCGCCAGGCCGCCAACAAAGCTAGCCAAAGCCCGCGCCCGCGTTTGGTCCTGCTAATCGTCGTCGATCAATTTCGCTATGACTACTTGAGCCGCTTTGGCGATCTGTTTGGATCGCGTGGGATTGGTCGACTGATGCGTGAAGGTGCCTCGTGGACTGAGGCGAATTTCGATCATGTGCCTACCTTTACTGCGCCCGGGTTCGCAGTCTTTATGACTGGCGCATGGCCTTCGCAGACCGGGATCGTCGCCAACGAATGGTACGAGCGCGAAACGGGAAGGCGAGTTAAGGCGATCAGCGACGACACCACCAGAATGCTTGCCGGTAAACCCGGCGAGAAGGGATACAGTCCGCGGCGCTTACTGTGTTCGACCGTCGGCGACGAACTGCGCCTGGCCGATAACGATCGATCGAAAGTAATCGGAATCTCGCAAAAGAACCGTTCGGCGATTCTCCCCGCCGGTCGCCGCGCCAACGCGGCTTACTGGTTCAGCACCGACAACGGCAATATCATTTCCAGTACTTACTACTTTAACCAACTGCCCGACTGGGTAGTGCGTTTCAACAATCGGCACCTGGCTGATGCCTTCTTCGGCGCGCGCTGGGATCGCTTGTTGCCCAACGAAGCCGAGTACCTGCGCCGCGCAGGCAAAGACGATGTGCCGTGGGAAAATCTGGACAAGTCTTCAGCCGATACAAACTTTTTTCCGCACGTGGTTACCGGCGGATCGACGGCGCCGGACAAAGCGTTCTACCGGGCGCTGGATTACACCCCGTTTTCGAACGACATGCTGGTCGCATTGGCTGAAGAGGCGATCACTAATGAGAAGCTGGGCGCGGGCGACGACACCGACGTGTTGTCGGTGGGCTTTTCGGCGAACGACTATGTGGGCCATCGCTTTGGACCGTACAGCCAGGAAGCAATGGACATGACGCTGCGCGTTGACCAGCAGATTGGAAAGCTTCTGGATTTTGTGGATGCGCGCGTGGGTTTAGGGAATACGATCGTGATCTTTACCGCCGATCACGGCGCGTCGCCGATTCCTGAGCAAGCTGCGCTACAGAATCTTGCGGGCCGGCGTTATCAAAAAGCCGACTTGCTCAAAGTCGCGGAAGAAGGTTTGCAAGCACGATATGCGCGCAAAGATCGACCAGCGACTGATTACATTCAAACTTTCAGCAACAAGAACGAAACTGAGCAGGGCTTGCTGAATTCCAACTTCTATCTTAACCGCGCGGCTTTGCAGCGCGACGGAGTCGACCTGGACGAAGCGGAGCGCGTTTTGGGCGAGGCGGTGATGAAAGTGCCCGGAGTAGCGCGCTATTTCACGCGAAAGCAGCTCGAGAACAATTCCGTCCCTTCCGCAGACGCCGTAGCCCGGCGCGTGCTGCACGGTTTCTATTCCGGGCGCAGCGGCGACGTCATTATCGTTTACGAGCCCTACACCATTCAGTTCGATCCTCCGGATGACCCGACCGATCCGCGCTCGTCGGCGACGCACGGATCGCCCTATAGTTATGACACGCACGTGCCATTGATTATCATGGGACGCGGCTTTGCGGTCGGAAAGTACGCGCAGGCAGCAGCGCCCACGGACATCGCGCCGACGTTGGCGCACTTGCTGGGTTTGGAAGCCCCGAGCTGTTCAGTTGGTCGAGTGCTCGCGGAAGCGTTGACCAACGCGCAAAAGAGCAAAGTCAGGTAAACTTCTTACGAACGAGTTAGCGGATGAAATATTTAAGTAACCAGCGGGCGATCGTCTTCACGGCCATCCTGGCTGCTCTTTTTCTGGTCTGGTCGGGCGCGAACTGGCGCGGCCAGGCACAGAACACCCAACTGTCGCAGCCGCGCGGATACGTTAGTGATTTTGCCGAGGTGATCGATGCCGCGACCAAACAGCGGCTTGAGACGATCCTCGCGAACCTGAAAGAGCGAACCGGCATAGAGTTTTTCGTCGCCACGGTCAAGAGCGTCGGCGCCGAAGACATCTACGATTATTCGTTGCGCGTCGCCAACGACTGGAACGTTGGGTCGAAGAGTTCGCGCAAAGCGCTCGTGCTCGTGATGGCGATCGACAACGGAAAGTCTTTCACGCAACTCAGCGGCGGCGTTCAGACTGATCTCCCTGACGGCTTGATTGGCCAGATGGATCGGCGCATGCGACCAAAGATTGAGAGCGCCGGCTACAGTCAGGGACTGCTGACAGGAATCGAAACCTTCGTAAACATTCTCGGCGAGCGAAACAATTTCACGTTCGAGTCACTCGACCAGAAGCCTGCGGAAAATTTGATCGCGCAAACGCGGCCACGCGTCGTCGAGAGTCCCGCGCCAACGCCAACCGAGACGACATCGCCGCCACCCAGCGACACGCCATCGCCGCAACCTGCGGCGACGGCGACGCAAACGCCCGCGCCGAGTGAGACGCCCGTTGCGCAACCAACACCCAGCGCCTCGCCGGCGACTCCGGCTGTAGAGACGCCGCAGCCTGCGCCGTCGGCAACGCCAACTGCGCCACCGTCGGAAACTCCATCGGCGGCGACACCGACGCCGAACGCATCGCCGCAGCCAACCGAGAGTCCGGCGGTTCCGGTTGCGACACCAGAGTCGCAGCCGTCAGAAACCCCAGTCGCAATGGCGAGTCCTTCGCCCCCCACCCAGACGTTGGCAAATAACACGCCGCTTGAGACGAAGACGTCGACGCCAGTGACTGGGCCAACTCGATCGCCTAACACAAACCGAAGGACAGCGAATTCCGCCACCGTTCCCGCGAATCCGGAAGATGACTTGGAGCAAGTTGAACTCACTTTGACGCTGCCGGTTGACAAGCGGATTGACGCGCTGAAAGCGTTCATCGCCGCGCATCCGAAGTCAGTGGCCGTGCCGCGCGCCAACGAACTGATCGTAGCGGCGCATGCCACGCTCGGCGATCAGAAACTGCAAGCAGGTGACGTGAGCGCTGGACTGGAGCAGTTTCATCTGGCGTTTTCCGAAGCGCCCACCGACCTGCCGGATCGATTGTTCACCGAAGTGCTCGCGCGAATTCCGCTAAACCTTTTCGTCCGCGGCCAGCGCGACGCTGCGGTGGACGCAGCGCACCAGGCCGAAGCGCTCGCCAAGTTAAATCCAAAACGACTGGTCGCGGTGGTCCAGTTTTACCTGGCGGTCGAAGATGCGGTTGAAGCCAATCGCCTCGCTGAGCTGGCAACCCAGGCCGCGCCTAATTCCGCGGCCGCGCACTATGCGCTGGGCGCGGCGCGACACATCGCGCTTCGGCTTGACGATGCTGAAAGTGAATACGCGCGCGCGCTGGCGCTCGATCCAAAATTGGTGGCGGCCAAAGGAGCGCTGGCCGATTTGAAACGCTCCGCCGGCAAGTTCGAAGAAGCGCTGGCGCTCTACCGCGAACTTCTGCAAACCGATCCAAAGAATAACTCCGCGCGCGCGGGCCTGGTTCTGTCTCTGCTTGAAGCCGGCAAGTCTGACGAAGCCGAAGCTGCACTAGACAGCGCGCTTCAGGATAAGGATCAGGCGCGCAATCTTCCCTTGCTGGTGGGCGCGGCGTATTGGTTTCTGGCGCATAACAACGCCGAGCGCGGACTCGATCTGGCGCAGCGGGCCGTGGCCATCGAGCCGCGTTACACCTGGGCGCAGATTGCGCGGGCCCGCGCGATGACGGCGAACCGCAAGCCGCTGGAGGCCGAACGCAGCCTGCGTTTTGTGCGGCAATTCGCGCGGTTTCCTACGCTTGATTACGAGCTGGCGACGGTGCTCGCTGCGATGGGTTTGTACGACGAAGCGGTGGCGGAACTCGCGCGTTCTTTTTCTTTGAAGGACGGACAGATTGAAACGAAACTCGCCGGTCGCAACACCGCGCGGGCCGCGAGCTTTACGGAATTGCTCGCGCCTGAACGCCGGGCCGCAATCTTTCAATCTGCACCGGCGGACAGTGATTGGAACGCGAAGATGATGAAAGGCCTGCTGGCGTTTACGGCGGCAATCGAACCGCCCGAAGGCCGTTCGCCGAAAGAAGACGACGTGCTGGCCGCCGCGCAGGACTTCATCGCGGGCGACGACGGCATGCGCACCTATCGTCAGCTTTATGTTGCCGGCAAACTTTTGAAGAAGGGCATCGCGCTACAGAGCGTGGTGGAGTTGATGGACAAAGCGACGACCGGCGTCGAAGCCGCGCTGAGTGTTCCGGCTGCAACCGTAGCGGTGCAGCCCGAAGAACTCGGCGATCTTCGCGCCCGTGCGCTGGCGCAGGGCGGCACGCCCGACATTCCCGAAGCTCCGCGCTCTGCGCTTTCAGGATTGTTGCGCGGACGCATCGAAGACACGGCGGGAGTCGCGCTCTTTAATCTGGATCAATCCGGCGAAGCGGTAGCGCGTTTGCGGCTCGCAGTCAGCGTCTTGCCGCCAGGCACGCCGCTGTGGCGCATGTCTTTGTGGCATCTCGGTGCGGCGCTGGAAGCCAGTGGCAAGACCGATCAGGCCCTGCTCTATTACATCAAGAGTTACGTTGCCGGCGCTCCTGACGCCGCGCGTCGCTCAGTGATCGAGAATGTTTACAAGAAAGTGAACGGCACCCTCGACGGGCTTGATGACAAGATTGGACCCGTCGCTGTGACCACGACCGCTACGCCCGCGCCGACACCGGCGGCGACTCCTGCGGCGACACCATCGCCGCGTTAGCCCAAAGAAAAAGCAACCGGGTGCCGGTGGGCGCCCGATTGCCTTTTGCGGAGACAGTGTCCGCCGCAAGCTACTCGTTTTTCACCGCGGCCGCACTGGCTTGCCGTCTCCGTCGAATTCTTCGACAGTCCCAAACTTGGCCAGCACGGCGCGCGTCTTCGAGGCGTCGCCGACCGCGACGATTTGCAGATGGTTCAGGTCGATGTATTTCTGGGCCACGCGCAGCACGTCTTCGGCGGTGATTGCTTCGACCTTCTGCGGATACGTGTCCCAGTAGTTAGCGGGCAGGTTGTAGAGCTTCTGCGTGAGGATGTTTTGCAGCAGAGCCTGCGGCTGCTCAAGCGAAAGCGCAAACCCTCCGACGATTGCGCGCTTGGCATTTTGGAGTTCCACGGGCGTGACCTTATCATCGCGCAACCGCTTCAGCTCGTACATAAACTCGTTCATCGCGCCTTCGGTGACGCCAGTTCTTACTTCGGAATTGGAAAAGACCGTCCCACGAAATTTCGAGCCGAAGAAGTTACTGTAGGCTCCGTAGGTGTAGCCTTTGTCTTCGCGCAGGTTCAGGAACAGACGCGCCGCTGGGCCGCCGCCCAAAATCTGATTCATCACCAGGATTGAAAGATAATCTTCGCTGGTCCGTTCGATTCCCAAATTGCCGAGCAGCAACACAGTCTGAACTGAACCGGGGCGGTCAATCAAGTGAATGCGCGCCGCCCCTTGCTCAGGGGCGGCCGGAATCTTCGTCTGCGGGACGTCGGCCTTTTGCCAGCCGCCAAAGGCCTTTTCCAGCTTTGGCATGATCTCCTTGAGGCTCGTGTCGCCAACAATCAATAGCATCGCGTTGTTAGGCCGGTAGTAGGTGGCGTGAAAGCGCGCCAAGTCAGCCGGTGTGGCCCGCTTGAGCGACTCGACTGGCGGTACCAGCAGGCCGGCGGGATGCTCGCCATAGATGGCGCGCTGAAAACGTTCGGAAGCGAGAAACTGCGGGAGTGATCGCTGAAACTGAAGTTGAGCGATTTGGCGCTGCTTATATTTTTCAACCTCTTCCGAGGGGAACTTCGGGTTGCGTATGACGTCCGCAAAGACATCCAATGCCGGATCAAGATTCTCGATCAATCCGGAAGTTGAAACGCTGCCGAAGAAACTCGAGAGACCCGCGGCGCTGGTCAATGTCGCGCCGAGCGTGTCTATCTGTTCGGCGATATCTTTGCTCTTACGCGTCGCCGTACCCTCACGCAGCAAAGCGGCGGTAAAGGTCGCCAGGCCGTGATAGTCCGCTGGGTCTGACAGGCCGCCGCTCAAAATCACCATCTGCATCGAGAAGGTCGGCACTCGATGACTCTCTAACAGGATGACGCGCAGGCCGTTTGAGAGGGTGGCTTCTCTCGCCTTTGGAAGATTGACTCTGAGAATCTCTTTGTTGACCGGCGCCCGGCCCTTGATGTCCGCGCCTTTGATTGATTGTCCGGTTTGCGCTGGAGCGGCGGGGCGCTGCGCCACGGTTAGCATTGATGCGAGCACGACGACCGCGATCGCTGCTAGTGTCTTCTTGATTAGCCTGCTGAAGGTCTTCATGATGATCTCTCCTCTTACTACTTCGTAGTAGCCGCTGCCGCCGGTTTAGGTTTAGGTAGAGTGACGACTACTGTGCGGTTGGCCGTAGTCAGGAATTTGTTAGCCACGCGCTGCACGTCGGCTTTGGTGACCGCCGAGACTTTATCGAGACGCGTGTTAATCAGATTTGGATCGTTGTAGTAAACCGTCCAGACACTCATGTTGATGGCGCGCGAGAGTGAACTCTGCATGTTGTTGATAAAGTTGCGCCGGGTCGTGTTCTTCGCTTTCTGAAGTTCCCAGTCAGCAATTCCGTCTTTCTTCAGGCGCTCGATCTCGTCGTAGATCGCACTTTCGACATCCGCCGGTTTTACCCCCTGCCTGAGCGTGGCCGAGATGTAGAGCGCGCCCGGGCCGCGCTTCTCGTCGATGAAGCCGCCGACGTTGGTCACGAGTTGTTTGTCCTTGACCAGCGCTTGATAAAGCCGCGAACTCTGTCCGCTCTGCAGCGATGCAGAAAGAACTTGCAGCGCGTAAAAATCTGGCGTGTTGCCGGGGATTGCCTTGAAGGCGATATCCACCTGCGGCAGGCGCGCAAGCGCATCGTCGACGCTGGCGCGCCGCTCGGCCTTCTGTTCCGGCTCGGTCATGTCAACGGCCGGTGGATCTGGCTGGCGCGGAATCTTCTCGAAATTCTGCTTGATCTTCTTCAACGCGTCCGCGGTCTTGAAATCTCCGACCAGCGTGAGCACCGCGTTGTTTGGCGCGTAATACATCTTGAAGAACGAAGTGACATCCTCGACCGACGCGGCGTTGAGATCTTCCATCGAGCCTATGGTTGTGTGTTTGTAAGCGAAGTTGTCATAGATCAACCCCTGCTGGATCTCACCGCTCTGCCCGTAAGGCTGATTGTCAACGCTCAGCCGGCGTTCTTCCTGCACGGCGTTGCGCTGGTTATCCAGGTTCGCCTTGTTAATTACCAAACTGCGCATGCGATCAGCTTCGAGGAAGAGCGCCAGATCGAGCTGGTTGGCAGGCAGCGCTTCGAAATAGGTGGTTCGATCCTCGTTCGTCGTTCCGTTCATCGTGCCGCCGTTGTTGAAGACTAGATAGAAATGCTCGCCCGTGCCGACGTTCTCTGAGCCTTTGAACATCATGTGTTCGAACAGATGCGCAAAACCCGTGCGCCCGGGAAGCTCGTTGCGCGAGCCGACATTGTAGGTGATGTCGATCGCGATCACCGGCGCGTTGTGATCTTCGACCGTGATCACCCGCAGGCCATTTGCCAAACGCGTCTCTTTCAAATCAACGTGGATGCTGCGACCGGTCTGGGCCAAAGCCGTGCCCGCCAAAGCGAGCAGCAGCGTTGCGCTGAAAAATGTCTTGTGCAGTTTCATGAGATCAAACTCCTGTTTTCTCGGAATCAAGATAGCAGCGTTGGATTCCTGTGCTAAGTAGCGAAGACTGACCGTGGGCTGGCGGATCCTTCGCAGGTTCAATTGGAAACGAGGCGTGACTGAATCTATGCGTCCGCGCGCCGCCTGTCAAGCAGCGCAAAGGCCGAATCGCGCAGCCGAGTTTTCCTCCCGTCCTCAGCCAACCGTGCCTGCCCCGAAGCCATCCAAGCCGACGCGTTCAGAGTTCAACCTTTGGGTTGCTGGGCTACAAGGCGCAAGCTAAAGCTTGAACTCTAAACTGAAATGCCGCCCGCGCTGGCGGGCGAGTGATACGCCGAACTATAATGCTCGCTCTCAAAATTGATCGCCGTTATGCCCGTTATGTTTAGACCAACTCTTCTCTCCTTTGGCAGCGCCGCACTTGCGCTTTGCTTCTTTGGATCGGCCGCGCCGGCCCAGCAACCACCCGTAGCCGGTTCGCGCTACGACGTTACCAACTATCGTATCGAAGTTCAGTTGAATCCCGACGAGCATGTCTTGCGGGCCGGCGCGGATATTACTTTCGTGCCGCAGGATGCCACGCGCTCGATCGTTTTCGAGTTGAACGGGTCGCTGCACGTTGACGCCGTCGAGAAAGATGGACATGCGCTCACCGGCTTTGTTCAGGACGCCGTCGGCGCTGGAGCGCTGGGACCAAACGTGCGCATCGACCTGGGCCAGGTCGTGCCCGCGGGCCAGCCGGCCACGCTGCGCATACGCTGGAGCGGCGCGCTGACTTCTCCGGAGGGCGGACCGCTGGCGAACAAGCGCCTGGCGTACGTCGGGCCGGAAGGATCTTATCTGATGTACGCGTCGCGCTGGTTTCCGTTTCACGACTATGCCGCCGACCGCGCGACTTCGGATATCACTGTGATCGTTCCGACCGGAGTGCAGGTTGGTGGAATCAGTGACGAGCCTGTTTCTCCGCAGGTTGATAAGACCGGGACCACGCGGTTTCGTTTCGTGAACAAGCAGCCGGTGCTGATCGGCAATTTCATCGCCGGCCAGTACGTCGTCAAGTCGCTCAGATTCGGAAAGTACGAGCTACAGTTTTTCGTCAAGCCGGGCAGCGAGAATCGCATCAGCAACTACGGCGAGTCGATGGGGCGCGCGTTGGAGTTTTATACGAACCAGTATGGCGCGCCGGCATTCGGATCTCGTTTCGTCGTGGCGCAAACCGACGATGAAGCCATCGAGGCTTACTCGGGGCCGGGAATTTTGTTTCTCGCTTCCAAATTTTTCGATGCGGCGCGGCCGGCGTCTGAAGAACGCTTGCAGCGCGAAGTTGCTTATCAATGGTGGGGCCAGTCGATTGGCCTGAAGTCGTTCGACGATGCGTGGATTTCGCAGGGGCTGGCGGAGTGGAGCGCGTTCGCTTTGCGCGAGTCGACGCTGAACGGCGCGCAACTTGACGCGGCCCAGCGCGAAGAGCAGGAGCGCGCGCTGACCTTCGAACAGACTTCGTCGATTGTGCGCGCGCCGGCGGCGCTGGACGATCAGTCGGCCGCTTACCAATCGATCATCCTCTACAAAGGCGCGATGGTTTTTCGCATGCTGCGCGAAACGCTGGGCAAGGATCAGTTTAAGGATCTGCTGCGACAGTTCCTCGATCAGTATCGGAACAAGAGCGCTTCGATCGACGATTTCGAGCGGCTGGCGTCCAAGGTGGCCGGCAAGAACATGCGCTACTTTTTCGCGCAATGGGTCGAAGGCACGGGCGTGCCCGAATTCAGCATTGACTATCAAATCATTCGCACCCGCGCCGGCAAGTTTCGCACCCGCGGCACCGTGCGGCAGAATTTCGAGAACCTGCACATGCCGGTCGAGTTGACGCTGCGCTCCGAAGGCGACTCGCAAACCAAAACGCTTTACGTCGATGGCCGGAGCGAAGATTTTGATTTCGAGTCGAACGGCCAGCCCATCGCCGCCGAAGTCGATCCGAACGACAAAATCCTGCGCATGTCCGACGAACTGAAAGTTTCGATCGTCGCGCGCCGCGGCATTGAGCTGTTTCACGAAGGGCAGTACGCCGAAGCGCAGCAGCAACTGGAATCCGCGCTGAAGCTCGATCGCAACAACTCTTGGGTTTACTACAATCTGGGTTTGGTCTACTTCGAACAAAAGAATTGGCAGCTGGCGCTCGACAATTTTCAGGCGGCGCTGGACGCCGTCAGCAGCAAGCCCGCGTGGATTGATGCCTGGGCGCACATCAAACGCGGCAACGCCTACGACGCGCAGGGGAGTCGCCCGCGCGCAGTTGCCGAATACCAGAAGGCCCTGCAAACCGGCAGCGACTATGACCACGCGCAGGCAATCGCGAAAAAGTTCATCAACACACCATACGATCCAAAAGCTCCCGCAGAGCAAGCGCAAAACACGCCGGGAACGCAGTGAGTCATAAGCTGCGGCGGTAACGTCACCTGAGAATTGCCAAGCCCGCTTTAGCGGGACAGAAAGTACGCTCGTTCTGTCGCTCGCTAAAGCGGGCTTTAGATTTTATCCCCGATCTAACCCAGGGTTACGCTCGCTTCGCTCGCTCCACCCTGGGCTAAATTCTGCCGCCTGCTTCGCAGGCTCATTGAGCGCTTGACTCCCGACAGACCTTGGGCAAAGGTAGATTCGCTCTGAAACTATCCCTGCTATGAGATCGGATTCCGCAAGATCCCAGTCGCGCGTCCTGAAGCCAGAACAAGCTCTCGCCGCGCACACGCTCGACCGCCACCTCTCGGTCACCGCCGGGCCGGGCGCGGGCAAAACGTTCGTGCTGGTCGAACGCTACCTCGAAATTCTCCGTACGCAAAAAGTCTCCGTCGATAACATCGTCGCCATCACGTTCACGAATCGCGCCGCGAACGAAATGCGCGAGCGCGTCCGCACAACGATTGACAACCTGCTCCGCAAAACCATCGGCGACGAGCGTAAGCGCTGGTTGCGGCATAAGCGCGCGCTTGAAGGCGCTGTGATCACCACGATTCACGGGCTTTGTTCGCGGCTGCTGCATGAGTTTCCGGTTGAAGCGAACATCGATCCGCAATTCGTTCTGCTCGACGAGCATCAGGCGGTGATGTTGCTGGAAGCCGCAGTCGAGGAATCGCTCACGAACGCGATCCATCATGGCTCTGAAAAGATCGTGCAGCTGACGCAGGGAGCCGGCCGGTCCGCGCTGGCCCGCGCCTTGCTCGAACTTTATTGGAAGTATCGAGGCGAAGGATTGTCGCTCGGCACGATCGAGAAGCTTTCGGCGGCGAATCACGCGACCGATGCGGATTACACTGCTGCGCTCAAAGAGTTGGATGCCGCCATGGCGGAGCTGATTTCTGTGCGCGGCCTGTCGCGCGGCGCCGAGGAAAAGCGATTCAAGATCGCGCAAGGCTGGCCCGCGCTGCGCGCGAGCCTCGCCAAACCGGCAAACGAAAAGACGATCGGATCGTTCTGCCAGGCGATCGAGGATCTTCGGGAATGGCGGCCAAGCAAAGGCAAAGGCACCACGTCCGCAGTCGAGCGCGTGGACGAATTGCTTTGGGGGTCGAAATCCGGCGATCGAGTTCGTGGCAAAGTGCCGGCCCTGGGCTTCGACTTGCTAGCCCGGGATTACGCGCTGGCGCTCTTAAAACTGCTCCGCGAAATCGACGATCGTCTGGATGCAGAGAAGCAACGTCTCTCCGTTGTCGATTTCGACGATTTGCAACTGCGGACTCTGAAACTTCTAAACGATCACCCCGAAGTAATGGGCCGCGTCGCCGAGCGTTACCGGTTTTTCCTGGTCGATGAGTTTCAGGACACGAATGGCTTGCAGCGTGACCTGATGACCAAACTGGGAATGATGCCGGGAGCGAATCTGTTCATCGTCGGCGATCGCAAGCAATCGATTTACGGTTTTCGCGGCGCAGACGTTGATGTCTTTCGCGAGATGAGCACGGAGATTGAAGCCGCCGGCGGCCAGCAAGTTCCGCTGCATCTCAACTTTCGCAGCCAGAAACCTCTGATCGATTCGCTGAACTTTCTGTTCGAACGAATCTTTCACGCGCGCGCGGAAATTCCTGTGGAACAGTTGGGGCAACTGGGTTACGTCGGTCACGAACCAGGCATCCCCGAGCGCGCCGCTGAAGACCAGTCGCCGCTGGTCGAGTTGCTGGTCACCGTCTTGCCGGACACGGTCAGGAATTCGCATGACGAGTCAGATGATGACCCGGCCGACGATCAGAATCAGCCGAACGTGCGTGAACGCGATGCCGAGCAGTTGGTCGAGCGCATTGGATCGCTCGTTGACTCGGGCCACAACTATGGCGACATCGCGATCCTTTTTCGCGCGCTGACGGGCGTTTGGGTTTACGAGAGCGCGCTGCGCCGCGCGGGCATTCCTTATCTCACTGTTCAGGGAAAAGGGTTTTACCAGCGCGAAGAGATCACAGATCTGATTCAACTGCTGCGTTTTCTCGACAACACGACTGACGAATTGGCGCTGGCCGCGGTGCTGCGCTCGCCGCTTTGCGGCATTTCGGATAACGCGCTGCTGGCGCTGCGTTGCGGGCCGAAGACCGGCGGCGATCAAGAGCCGGAGAGACTGCACCGTCGCCATCTATGGCAAGCGCTGCGCAGTCAAAGCGAGGTTCAGTTCATCGACGATGAAGAGCGCGCTGAGCTCGATCGGGCGTCAGCGTTTCTCGAGGTGATGGTGCGGCGGCGAAATCGATCCGGCATCGCTGAGCTTTTGCGTCAGGCCGTGGCCGAGACCGAATTCATGACCGTGATCGCGGCTAACTTTGACGGCGCGCATCGCATCGCGAACGTGGAAAAACTTTTCCGCCTGGCTGAGCAGTTCGAAAGGACCGGCGCTAACTTGATCCGCGACTTTGTTAACTATGTTGAAGAGTTCGAAGCCGTCGGCGGCCGCGAAAGCGAAGGCCAGATGGACAAATCGGCGGACGTCGTCCGGCTGATGACGATTCATCAGGCGAAGGGACTCGAGTTCAAGGTCGTGATCATTCCCGATTTGCATCGCGAACCGATCAGGCGCGACGCGCCATTCATTCTCGATCGACGCAAAGGCTTGAGCTTACGGGTTCCCGACGGGCGCGGACAGATGGTGCGCGGTGCTTTTCTTGACGAGTTGCAAAAGCGCGCCGGTTGGCGCGAAGAGTTCGAAAGCATGCGAGTGCTTTACGTGGCCGCCACGCGCGCCGAGGATCGTCTGATCTTGTCGGGCGCAATTGCGCGCAAGAGTCTTAAGAACCTTTGTGTGACCGAGCGTGAGCAATGGCTGGCGTGGATCTGGCAAGCGCTCGAGTTGGACGAATATCCGCAAAGCGAAATAAAGCAGTTCGGCGATGACGTGCGGATTGACGTGCGCATTGATCTTGATGCGCGGCCAGAGCCACGAGCTGTGCCGACCCTCGTTACCGACGCAGTTGAGCAAGACATCGATGCTTCCCGGCCGTTCGCTGAATTGTTTCCCCTGCTGCAACCGATCGCGCCGGAACGTGGGCAGGTTCTGCGCCGCTTCAGCGTGACTCAGTTGATCAACTTTCAGCGCTGCGCCCGGCAGTATTACTTCGATCGAATGCTGCGCGCGCCCGGCGCGGAAGAGCTTGCGGCCTGGAATGACGCCGAAGCGCCGGAACCGCCGGCGAATCTCACGGCGACTTTGAAGGGCGCCGTCATTCATCGTTTCTGCGAAACATTCGCCGACGGCGACGATCCCGAAGGGCGTCTGCGGGCCAGCTTTGAAGACGTAACCCGACAAAGACAGGCTGAGCTTGCCGGCAGAGTTTTCGAGATCGACACCGAACAAGCCGTGCATGATCTGATGCCGCTGGCGCGGAACTATCTGGCGAGTGATGTCTTCAAGCGCGTGACTGCGGCCCATCGAGTTAGTGATGAAACCGTCAATTCCAAATTCCAAATTCCAAATTCAAGAGTGGTTTCCTCTGGTTTGTGGAGCGAGCTGCGCTTTCGTTTGCGGCGCCATCTCGGAATTCTGACGGGCACGATCGACAAACTGCTGATCACGCCGGCGGCAAACGGCGACGGTTGTGATGTTGAAATCATCGACTTCAAAACTAATCGGTTTCGCGCGCAGACAGGCAAACCGGAAAAGGGATCGCGCATGGCGGTAGTTGCCTCAAGATCACTCGGCGCACCCGGCGTGATCGAATCCGGATCGCAATCCGCGCAGGGCTTGTTTGATTTCGAATCGCAGAGAGCCGAAGGCCCGGCGTCCGCGCCCGAAGTGTCGTTGGAAGAACAGATTGACGGCACGGCGCACGATTATCAGTTACAGATGCAGGCTTACGCGCTGGCGCTGCGCGAGTTGTTCAGTGTCAGAACCCGGAGCGGTAGCGACGGGATCACAGCGGCAAGTTCGCAGGAATCGATCAACCTCAACTCCCTGCGCGCCACGCTTCATTTCATCGATCCCAATGTCGAGAAGAGCGTGTCATCAACTTTGCTTGAGCCGGAAACCTGCGCGCGCACGATTGACGACGCGATGATGGCGATTGCTTCGCTCGACGGCACGCTCGACGCGGAAGCCTTTCCGCCATTGCCCGCGGCGCATTGCCGCATGTGCAACTTCCGGGATCTCTGCGTAGCCGGCCAGGATTGGCTGAGACAAAACCGTTAGCGGACACGTGTTTCGGAGTACCGACTTCAGTCGGGCTTCCGACGCATGGAAAAACCCGACTAAAGTCGGTACTCTAAACGCCGCCCGGTCATCGCTCGAACATTGAGAGGAACTAGTCCGTCATGATTACCCTGAAATCATTCGATGGTGATGAGTTTGATGCTTATCTCGCCTTGCCTGCGGGCGGCTATGGCCCGGGCATAGTCGTCTGCCAGGAAATTTTTGGCGTCAATGAATACATGCGCCAGGTTGCCGACTGGTACGCGGCGCGCGGTTTCGTTGCGCTGGTTCCTGATCTGTTTTGGCGACAAGAGCCGGGCATTCAGCTAACTGATCAGACGGAAGCCGAATGGCAGAAAGCATTCGCGCTTTATCAGGCGCTCGACGAAGCGAAGGCTGTCGCGGACTCAGCGGCCGCAGTCGAGTTTCTGCGCAAACATCCGGCGTGTAGCGGTCGCGTCGGCGCCGTCGGTTTTTGTCTTGGTGGGAATCTTGCCTACTTGCTGTCCGTGCGATTCAAACCAGACTGCGCAGTCGGTTATTACGGCGTCAGCATTGAAAAGGCGCTGAGTGAGGCAAAGAACCTTGGCTCGCCGTTGATGTTGCACATCGCCGGAAAGGATCAATACTGTACGCCCGAAGCTCAGAAGCAGATTCACGCAACTTTGGATTCAAATCCCCTGGTCACGATTCACGACTATCCGGAACAGGATCACGCGTTCGGTCGTCCCGGCGGTGAACATTTCGATGCGAGCGCAGCGGAACTTGCGAACCTACGCACGGTCGAATTCTTTGTGCGCAATCTGACGGGCGAAGGCTTGGCGAACGCGCAGAAGTCGCTTTCGGATCGTTGGGATGAGCACGTCAAATACGAATTCGCCACGCGCGATACGGAAGACACTTTGAAAACGATGGTGCCGGACGCTTACGTCAATCATGTTCCAGTGTTGACGGGCGGCGTGGGCCACGATCAGCTTCGCGAGTTCTACTCGAAACGTTTCATTCCGCAGATGCCGCCCGACACTTCGATGACGCCCGTCTCGCGCACCATCGGCGTCGATCGCGTGGTCGACGAAATGGTCTTCGAATTCACGCACACGATCAAGATGGACTGGATGCTGCCCGGCGTCGCCCCGACCGGCAAACACGTGAAGATTCCGCTGGTCGCCATCGTTCACTTTCGCGACGGCAAACTCGCGCACGAACACATCTACTGGGATCAGGCTTCCGTGTTGGTTCAGCTTGGCCTGATTGAGACGGCTAACCTTCCGGTTGCGGGCGTTGAGACGGCGGAGAAGGTGCTCGACCCGAGTTTGCCCGCGAATACCCTTATGGAACGGTAAGCATCGACGGATTGATAGCGGGTCGCCTGATGCGAATAGCATGCGCAGGGCCGTTAGGCCTGGCATATTTGTAGAAATCGGAGAATGAAAAGGCGAGCAAGGCCCGTAGGGCCGACATATTCGATCAAACGCTCGCCCTCGGCAATGAAGAGGAGAACTCATCATGGCTAACACCTACTCTCAAATCTACATTCAGATCGTGTTCGCCGTTGAAGGCAGGCAGAACCTTATTGATCCCAAGCATAATGATGAATTGCAGAAGTATATTACCGGCATCGTGGTGGCGCAGCGTCAAAAACTAATTGCAATTAACAACATGCCGGATCATGTTCACATCCTAATCGGGCAGAGACCGGACAGCATGCTCTCGGATTTGGTAGGCGACATCAAGTCTGGATCAACTAACTTCATCAATAGAAATCATTGGGTTAAAGGGAGATTAAATTGGCAGGAAGGCTTTGGCGCCTTCTCGTATTCTCGTTCCCAGTTGGACACCGTAATTAGCTACGTTCAGAATCAGCAGAGACATCATAAGAAGCGTTCTTGAAGTTGCTTGATAGGTTTGATGTGCCCTATGACGAACGGTACATTTTTAAACCAGTCTAATCAGCAGACATGTGTCGGCCCTATGGGCCTTCGAACGCTTTGGCGGCTCTTTCTACAAATATGTCGGGCCTAACGGCCCTCAACGCTGTTCCTCGATGGAGCTCTGAACATAGGCCGAATGAATCCACAAACCAATTCAACACCAATCGTCTCCCGTCTCCGCCGCGATCTCGGCACGGTCGAATCGTATGCGGCGCTGATTGGAATTCTGATTGGCGCCGGCATCTTCAAAGTCACCAGCGACGCCTGGTCGCTCACCGGCCCGAGCGTGGTTCTCGGTTACGCAGTCCTGATGCCGGCGATTCTCGCGACTTCAATTCCTTATGCGGCGTTCATCTCAACGCCGTTGGGCCGCGAGCCGGGCGGTGAATATCTGCACATCTCGCGCACGCTCGGCGGGTTTTCGATTGCCTACATCGGCTCGTGGCTGAAGATCATCGCCTACATCGGCGCTGGCGCGTACTTGGCCAGCGCCTTGGCTGATTACATAATCGAGCTTAGCGGCAAACGTATCAGTGGAGAGTTTGCTCACCAGGCGCTGGCCGTGGGCAGCCTGCTTTTTTTCTACGTTGTGCACGTGGTTGGCGTGCGCTGGTTTGGCCGGATCCAGGTGGCCATGTGCGTGCTGCTGGGGCTTTCGATTTGCGTGCTGGTGATTCCCGGACTGTTTGCAATTCATCCCGCGAATTACTCGCCGTTTATCACTCACGGCGCGAATGGATTCGCTTTGAGCCTGGCGCCGATTTTCTTTTCTTATGCCGGCTTTGAGTCTTTGGCCCAAACGGCGGGAGAAACAAAAGACAGCACGCGGCGTTTGCCGATGGTGTTCTTGAAAGGAATCAGCGCGACGGCGCTGATCTTCATCTTAATGTCAGCGGTCGCGTTCGGCGTTCTGCCGGGCGCGCGTCTGGGGGCGAGCAGCGCGCCGATGACCGAAGTGGCCGCAGTCTATTTGCCCTGGGGCGCGGCTGCTTTTGTGACGCTCGGGGCCATCATGGCGATCACGACTTCTCTGAATCCGACGCTCATCGTTCCGTCGCGGCTCGCGCTTATTTTTGTCGAAGATCGTTTGGCGCCGCGCTGGCTTGGATTCGTGAATCGCCGGACAGCAACTCCGATTCGCGCGCTGACGCTGACGCTGGCTGCGTGTTTACTGCTTGTGATAAGCCGTCAGCTTTCGCTGGCTTTGAATATCGCCGTGTTTGCATTGGTGCTGCTCTACTTTCTGCACAGCTTGACGTTTCTGCTGTTGCCGCGACGAAACCCAAAACTCTACCGCGAGATCACGATCGCCCTGCCGCAGTGGCTGCAACTCGGCGCGGCTTGGCTTTCAGTTCTCTCGATGGGCGTATTGATTGCGGTGATAGTCGCGCAGGACGTGCACACGCTCACGGTGCAGAGTTTGAGCGAAAGAATCGCGAAGCATTCGCTGACGAGCCTGGAACTCGCGCTGATTTGGTCTCTGGTCGGGGCGGTACTTTATGGTTTCGCGCGCTTGATGCGGGATAAGTCCGACAAACTTTAGTTTGTCGCTCGTTTTCGATGGAATCTTCGCTGACGGAACTAATCGACAAACTGAAGTTTGTCGGACATTTTTTATGGACATCGCAAACAGACGAGTCTTAATCACCGGCGCGAGTCGCGGCCTCGGCCGCACGCTGGCCTTTGCGTTCGCCGCCGCCGGTGCGCGCGAAGTCTTTGCCGGCGCGCGCAGCGCGGAAGATATTGAGAAGTTAAAGACCGACGCGGCGACGATTGGCGCGCCTATTACGCCGATCAACCTCGACGTAACGAGCGAAGACGATATTAACGCAACCGCAAATCTCGGCTTCATCGATATTCTGGTGAACAACGCGGGCATTGCCGGCTATGGCGATCCCTTGCAGATGAACTTCGAAGATGCAGTGCGCGAAATGAATGTCAACTACTTCGGCGCGCTGCGCATGGCCCGCGCGCTGGCGCCGGCGATGGTCGAGCGCGGCGAAGGAATGATCGTGAACGTCGCGACTGCCTTTGCGAAGGTCAATCTGCCGCTAGTGGGAACGTATTGCGCCAGCAAGGCCGCGTTGCTTTCATTAGGTCAGGCGTTGCGCGCTTATCTCACCGACCAGGGCGTGCAGGTGATGACGGTGATGCCGACCACGATCGATACGGACATGAGTAAGGGCGCCAACGCGCCCAAGATGACTACGGAGTTCGTCGCGGGCGAGATCCTTCGTCACGTTCGCGAAGAGACTATCGATCCGCCGATTGGGGATGAAGCTGAAGGAATTTTCAGCGGGCTGTTGAAGGACCCTGTGGCGATGGAAAAGATGTTCGCGCAAGTTCGGGCGTGAGAGCTCCGTTAGGAGCGAAATATTTATAGAACCGGATTTAGTATTATCAACACAGCTCCGTAGGAGCGGCATGTCATCGGTTTCATATGGCGCTCCTGACGGAGCTTCGGATCAACTTACAACGGTTGATCTATAAAGATGACGCTCCTGACGGAGCTTAAACCTCAAACGTGAAACCTGAAACTAACTTCAATCGCCGTCGCGAAGAATTTCCAACCCTCGCTTCCGGCATACATTTGCTGAGTCACAGCCTCGGTCCCGTGCCGCGAGGCGCGCGCGAGTCGATGCGCGCCTACGTCGAAGCGTGGGAGCATCACACCAGCGAAGACGCGTGGGCCACGAGCTGGTGGGAGATGTCCACGCGCGTCGGCGATCGCATCGGCGCGATTCTCGGCGGCGAGCCTGGCTCAGTCCAGATCCAACCGAATGCTTCGATTGCACTTTCAAGCGTGGCTTCTTGCTTTGATTTTCACGCGAGCAAACGAAACAAGATCGTCACCAGCGCGCTTGATTTTCCTTCGATGGAATACATTTGGGATGCGCAAAGACGCGTTGGCGCGCGCGTAGTCGTTGTTCCGTCCGATGATGGCATCACCGTTCCGCTCGAACGCATTCTGGACGCGATCGATGGAGAGACTTGCCTGGTCGCGCTCTCGCACGTTTCGTTTCGCAGTTCGTATCGCGTCGACGCCAAAGCGATTGTCGAGCGCGCACACCAACACGGCGCGCTGGTATTGCTTGATGTCTATCAGTCGGCCGGCGCGGTGGAGTTGCAAGCCAGCGATTGGGAAGTTGATTTCCTGATTGGCGGCACCATCAAGTGGCTGTGCGGTGGCCCGGCTTGCGGCTATCTCTACGTGCGGCCTGATCTGCAAAACGATCTCACGCCGCGTTTGACTGGTTGGGTGGCGCACGCCGAGCCGTTTGCGTTCGCACCCGCGCCGATGCGCTACGTCGATTCCGTGCGTCGCTTTGCGCAGGGCACGCCCAGCATTCCCGCGCTCTATTCCGTTCTGCCGGGTCTGCAAATCATCGAAGAGGTCTGTGTGAAAACAATTCAAGCCGAATCACAGCGCCGCACCGAATGGATGATCGACTTTGCACTGGAGCACGGCTGGAAAGTTAACAGTCCGCGCGACGTAAACCAACGCGGCGCCTCAGTCATGATTTATGTTGACGATGGCCCGGCGATGGTCAATCGCCTGGGCGAAAGAAAAGTTTTCGTCGACTGCCGTCCCGGTGTAGGCCTGCGCATCTCGCCGCATTTCTTTAATACGGATGAAGAGGTGAAGGAAGCGATGGGGATTCTCGCGGAGGTAATTGGTTAGACCGACAGGTTACGCATCGTATCTCACACTCGGACTGCCCGCCGGATAGAACACTCCCAACAATCGCAGTTCATCTTTGCCTGTATTCTCAACGCAATGCACCTGACCTTTGGGCAGATAGATGCAAGAGCCTGGCGCGACGGGAGTGTTGGTCTCGCCGGCCCACATGCGGCCTTCGCCTTTCAGAATGAACAGCACTTCTTCGTAATTGTGAAAGTGATCGGGTGCCCGGCCCGGCGGGATCGAGCCCACGAACTGCGTGACTTGAGTGCTGCCAACCTCATCATCAACCAGCACGCGATACCAGCGATCGGCAGTCGGTTGCGCCGGACGATCGGCGAGACGAACGAGCGGTGGCGGGACGCGTGGATCAGAGATTGGTGAAGTCAGGGCCTCGGCGAATTGAGGCTTGCGATCTGGGTCGGGACATTGCGAGCTGATGATCATGATCGAGTCCGGCCCGGTATTGTCGATAGCGAATGTTTGATTCGGGCGAATGTAGATTCCGGTGTCGGGGCCAACATCATAGGACTTAGCGTCAATGAATAGCTTCGCTTTCTCTTTTTCTCTTCGCACCCCTTCAGGGTGCGAATCTCTTAATGAACTCTGATCCAGGGGCGGCGCGCTATGCGCTTGCCCCTGGCTACTATCTCCGACCGCTACGCGGTCGTGACCAGTCTCCGCGGTTAGATTGCCGGCGCGGAGTCCGTGCTTCGAGGAGCCGACGACATACAAAACTTCGTCGCAGTCTTTATCACAGATCGTGGGCGACAGTCCCTGCGCGAATTCCATCACGCGCAGAGAGATTGCTTGCGCGCCGGTGGCGCGGCCGATGCGATTCCAGATGCGCAGCGAGCCTTCGATCAAAGGTTCGTCTTCGCGCATCTCGGAAACGCGGCAGCCTCCCTCTAAAACTACCGCCATAGAATCGTTAGCGCTCCGTCTTTAAGTGATGCGTCGTGTGTTCGGTGATTGAGGAGCCCGCGCGCGAAAGATCTGAAGTTGTTTGCGCGCGAACCGCAGGTTGCGCTGAGGCGTTTGATCTTAATTGTGGCGGCGCATAGCCCGCGTCCAAAAGGTTCTGCGCGCGCGCGTCGGCAGAATGATCCGCCACTCCCTGGCGAGGTCTGGTGAACAGCAAACCGTTTAGAATGAGACCGAGTCCAATAGCGAAAGCAACTGCGCCTAGTCCGAAAACGAACACGGCGGCCTCTGTATCCGCAGCGCGAAGAACTGCCGACATCACTAACCCAAGTATGCCGGCTCCCAAGCCGCTCGCCGCGACGATCACTCCGGAGCGAACACGTCGCAGCCGTTTTTCTTCATAAGATTCGAGGAACTTTTCGATCTGCGGCAAGACGTCTTCGGCTACTTGCTTCAATTCGCCAGCGTCCTCGACTTCGCGAATCTTGGCGGCGACGGCGCGGCCGATGTCTTCGCGAGCAGACACGGCGGACGCGGTGATCGAGTCAGGCCGTTCCAAGCTCACGCGAACGGGTCGCAAGTCAGTGCCGCAAGCGCGACAATACTGACTCGTCTGTTCGTTGGAACCGCAGCTTGGACAGAACATGGTTATCGATTAATACGGTCGCGCTTCCTGGTCAGTTCAGAAAAAGATTCCTGATCGTTTAGACGCTGGACTTGTCCCGCGGACCTCTCGGCGGACAAGTCCGCCGTCTAAACGGAACGCGCACTCTAACACCCGCCGCTCACTGCCGGCATGATGCAAATCTCGGTGTCGCCGCTAATCGCACTCTGTAGAACCTGATCGCGGCGCACGACTTCACTGTTGACAAAGACGTTGACGTGCGGCCGCACATGACCTTGCTCAGTCAGCACGCGATCGCGGAGCCCGGCGTGAGCGCTCCAGAGTTTTTGCAGCGCCTCGCCGACCGTCGCTGATGGGCCGTCCACCATTATCTCGGCGCGGCCGCCAGTGAATTCAGTCAAGTATCCTGCGATTTGAAAAGTGATCATAGTTGGCGCACAGGCAAACCTGCCTGCGGTTCGCGAGCATCTGCTCGCGATTTGAAACTAATACCAGGTCGCTCCTGCCCCTCGTCAGAGCTTTCAGTTTATACTGCTTGCCTGACGGTTTGTACACCTGATGTCGTATCCGAAATCCAGGATAATAGATGCCAACGAAGAACTGAAAGAGCGCGTGCGCGCCTTCTGGCAGGCGCATCCCTGCGGCACGAAGTTCAGCGACGCCGAGATGGGCACGCGGGAATTTTTTGAGCGGGTTGAAGCGCATCGCTATGCGAAAGAATGGCACATTCCGGGGGCCGCTGATTTTGCTGGCGCGCGCGGGTTGCGCGTGCTGGAAATCGGTTGCGGCCTGGGAACCGATGGGGCCCAATTCGCCAAAGCCGGCGCCGACTATACGGGAGTTGATTTGACCGACGCGGCGGTTGAGCTGGCCAGAAAACATTTCGAACTGCTCGGCTTGCGCGGTGACTTTCGCACGGCGGATGCCGAGAACCTGGATTTCGCGGATGAGACGTTCGATCTGGTTTACTCGCATGGCGTCTTGCATCACACCCCGGACACGTTGGGCGCGGTGCGCGAAATTCATCGCGTATTGAAACCCGGCGGGCGCGCGATGGTGATGTTGTATCATCGCGGCAGCTACAACTATCGCGTGGGCATTCGGGTGCTGCGAAGGGCCGGCGCCGGATTGCTGAAGACAGAAAGCGGAATCAGGATAGTCAATCGCTTGACCGGAGAGCCGATAGAATCATTACGCGACCACGCGCAACTTTTGCAGGCGAGCACGAACGGCTATCTTTCATCGGATGAGTTTCTCAGTCAGAGCACTGACGGCGCGGGAAATCCTTTGGCGCGCGTTTATTCGCGGCGCGCGGCGCGCGAGCTGTTCAAAGATTTTCGCGCGGTCGAATTGCGCGCTTACTTTCTTAACAAGCGTTTCATTCCATTCGTCGGCAAACTCCTGCCGCGCTCGATCGAATCGGCGCTGGCATCACGCTGGGGATGGCATTTGTGGATTTATGCGACGAAATGAATTTTCACCACAAAGACACGAAGACACAAAGCACAATACAGAAAGAGAATCGGGCTTTGCGTTCTAAGTACTTTGTGTCCCTTGTGCCTTCGTGGTTAATGGTCATTTGAGATGAAGGAAGTGAAAGACTTCACCACAAAGACACGAAGCCACAAAGCACAAACCAGGAAGAAAAGGTCTTATTCTAAATACTTCGTGTTCTTTGTGCCTTTGTGGTTAATGCTCTATTGAAATGAAGAACATCCTAATCACTGGCGGCGCGGGATTCATTGGCTCGCATCTCGTCGATCAACTGCTCGGCGAAGGCGCGTGGAATATCACCGTCGTCGACGACTTCAACGACTTTTACGATCCGTCGATCAAGCACGAGAACATCAGTGCGCACCTGGCGAATCCCAATTTCAAAGTTATCGAAGCCGACATTCGCGATCTCGGCGCACTCGGACGCGCATTCAGTGAAGCGCAGTTTGACTGCATTGTGCACCTGGCGGCGCGCGCAGGGGTGCGGCCTTCGCTCCAACAGCCGCGGCTTTATCTCGAGACAAACGTCAACGGTACCTTGAATCTGCTGGAACTGGCGCGCGCGAGCGGCGTCAAGCAATTCGTTTTCGGATCGTCATCTTCCGTTTACGGAATTAACCCGAAGGTTCCGTTCAGCGAAGACGATCCGATCTTCAATCCGATCTCCCCTTATGCCGCGACGAAGGCGGCGGGAGAGTTGCTTTGTCATTCTTACGCTCATCTATACGACCTGCGGATCGTGTGTCTGCGTTTCTTCACGGTGTACGGCGCGCGGCAGCGTCCCGATTTGGCAATTCACAGATTCGCGAAACTGATTAGCGCCGGTAAACCGATTCCAGTTTTCGGCGACGGCACGACGCGCCGCGATTACACTTACATTGACGACATCATCAGCGGCGTGCGCGCGGCGATCGATTACGACGCGAGCAAGTACGAAGTCATAAACCTCGGCGAGTCGCGCACGGTTGAGTTGCGTGAATTGATTTCGCTTTTGGAGAATGCGCTGGACATGCGCGCCGAAATCGATCGGCAACCGGCGCAACCCGGCGACGTCCCGCAAACCTTTGCCGATATCACGAAAGCGCGTCGGCTGCTCGGCTATGATCCGCAGACGCAAATTGAAGAAGGGATTCAGAAGTTTGTCGAATGGTTTCGAACCAGCCAGTCCGACAAACTTTAGTTTGTCGTTGTCGTCGGGATGGGCGATCATAGGCAGGACACGACAAACTGAAGTTTGTCGAACATCATGGCCACCACCGCAAATAGCGTCACGAATGCTCTCCCCCGCGAGATGCAGCCGCACACCTATGCGATCATGCGCGAGGTCGAGGACCAGCATTGGTGGTACGTCGGCCGGCGCCGGATCATCGCCAGTTGGGTTGAAAACGTCTGCCGCGAAATCGGCCAGCAACGCCCGCGCATACTCGACGTGGGCTGCGGCACGGGCGCAAATCTTCAGATGCTCGCAGAGTTTGGTGTGGCCGAAGGAGTTGACGTTTCAGCCGAAGCCCTCGACTTCTGTCGCGCGCGCGGATTGGGAGCAGTCAGGCAAGGGGCCGCCGAGAGTTTGCCATACGAAGACGCTCAGTTTGATCTGGTAACCGGCCTTGATGTCGTCGAGCATCTCGACGATGATGTTGCGGGCCTCAGCGAAATGTTTCGCGTGTTGCGGCCCGGCGGGCGCGCCTTGCTGTTTGTGCCGGCGTTCATGTTCTTGTGGGGCGCGCAGGATGACGTCAGCAATCACCGTCGTCGTTATACCATTCGAGAACTGAAAGAGAGATTAGGCACTGCGGGTTTGACGGTTGAGCGCGCGTCGTATGCGAACATTACTTTCTTCGCGCCGATTCTGTTTGGGCGAGTGTTGATGCGTCTGACTGGTTTTCGTCCCGCTTCTGAAAACAACATCAACATCAGCGCCCTGAATGGTTTGCTGGGTCGTGTGCTTGGCGCCGAGAGTTGGTGGCTGCGAAAGCTGAGTTTTCCTTTTGGCGTTTCGATAGTTTGTGTGGCGCGACGAGACTGAGCTTGAATGATAATCAAACAAGTCATTTGGCTGAGGCAATTCGCGGATAAGATTGAGCGCAAGCATCGTGTGAGCCAGGATGAAGTTGAGCAATTGTTTCTCAACCGTCCGACCTTTCAATTCGCCGAGAAGGGCGATGTTCCAAGAGAAGACTTGTACAGAGCCATCGGCCAAACTGACGCCGGGCGCTATTTGATCGTATTCTTTATTCACAAAAAGGGTGGCCGCGCCTTGGTCATCTCTGCCCGAGACGCCACTAGGGGTGAGCGAAGACGTTATGAATAGAAAAACCAAAAAACGAACGCCGGCAACGAAGCGCGATCCTTTACCCGAGCACTTCGCTTCCCTTGAGGAAGCGGCGGAGTTTTGGGACACGCACGACAGCTCTGATTATGAGGAATACTTTGTTGACGTTGTCGTCGAAGTCGATCTGAAGAAGAGAAGCCTCGTCGTTGATGGCAGGCTCTATGACGAAGTCAGAGCCGTTGCTAAGAAGAAGCGCATTCCGACTGAGAAACTCGTCACTAGGTGGATAAAGGAGAAGCTTCGCAGCGCCGCGTGATGCAAACGATCGCCGCAGAAGAATCTTTCGCGAAAGTGAAAGATACAGGCGCGAGTATGACTGGTCTGCCTGATATTTCCGTCTTTCTTCCGGTCTTCAACGAAGAGCCAAACCTTCGTCCATTGCACGCGAGACTGGACGAGGCCCTGCAAAAACTCGGCCGCACGGCCGAGGTCATTTACATTGATGATGGTTCGAGCGATGGAAGCCTCAACGTCCTGCGCGAACTTGCCGCGAAAGATCCGCGCGTGCGCGTGATTGCGCTGCGACGCAACTACGGCCAGACGCCGGCGATGGCCGCAGGCATCCATGCGGCGCGCGGCCGAGTGCTGATTCCGATGGACGCCGATATGCAAAACGATCCGGCCGACATCGCGCGTCTGCTCGACAAACTGGATGAAGGCTACGATGTCGTTTCCGGCTGGCGGAAAAACCGGCAGGACAAACTAATCACCCGTAAGATTCCTTCGATGATTGCGAACCGGGTGATCTCGTGGATTGGCGGGGTGCCCTTGCATGATTATGGCTGTTCGTTAAAAGCCTATCGTCGTGAATCGCTTGCCGACGTTCAACTCTATGGAGAGATGCATCGCTTCATTCCGATCTATGCGTCATGGTCGGGCGCGCGCGTCACGGAAATTCCCGTCGAGCATCACGCGCGCACGATGGGTAAATCCAAATACGGTCTGTCACGCACAATTAAGGTCATCTTCGATCTAATGACGATCAAGTTCATGGCGTCATACCAAACGAAGCCGCTGTACGTCTTCGGCTGGGCGGGTTTGTTGACGATGTTGCTCTCGCTCTTGTGTGCCGTGTTCGCGTTCGTAATGAAGTACGCCAATTGGCCGCACCATGCAGACTTTGTGCAGACACCGTTGCCGGTGCTGACCATGGTCATGCTGGTGCTGGGAATTCAATTCTTCCTGATGGGCCTTTTGGCAGAGATGCAGGTGCGCACTTATCACGAATCGCAGGCGAAGGCGATCTATGCGGTCCGGGAAAGAATCAATTTCACCACAGAGGACACAGAGAAGAATTAACCAGTGAACAGGAATAATAACGAGATTAGCGGCGCGGTGGTGGATGCAGCAATGAAGATCCATTCTGCGCTGGGACCGGGACTCTTAGAGAGCGCTTACGCGGTCTGTTTGAAACATGAGTTGGTAAAACGAGGTTTGAGGGTCGCTTCTGAAGTCCCGCTGCCTGTCGTGTATGACGGCGTACAGTTAGAGGCTGGATATCGCCTCGATCTTGTCGTGGAAGATACCGTGGTCGTTGAACTCAAAGCCATTGAAGCATTAGCGCCTATTCATCAAGCACAAATCATTTCCTATTTGAAATTGAGCGGCAAGCCGATAGGGTTGCTCATTAACTTCCACTCTCTGCACTTGAAGGACGGGATCAAGAGATTTGTTGTCTGAACTGATTATTATGTCTTCCTCTGTGTCCTCTGTGGTGAAAAAGTCTTTATGTGCGGCATAACCGGTTGGGCCAATCTCGATCCGTGCACGCCGCCGCCGGACGGCGCGGATGAGTTGTTGCGCTCGATGTGCGACCGCATGATTCATCGCGGGCCGGACTCGGAAGGTTATGTGGTAGGAGATGGCGTCGCTTTGGGCATGCGCCGTCTGGCGATCATCGATCTCGTCACCGGCGAACAGCCGGTCTACAACGAAGACGAAAGTATCGCCGTTATTCTCAACGGCGAGATCTACAATTATCGCGAGCTGCGCGCGGACTTGGAAACGCGTGGACACACCTTTCGCAGCGCCTCTGACACTGAAATCCTGCCGCATCTCTACGAAGAATACGGCCGGGAAATGGTCCAGCACCTCAACGGCATGTTCGCCTTCGCGCTGTGGGATGATCGGCAGCGGCGACTTTTCATCGCGCGCGATCGCTTTGGCGAGAAGCCTTTGTACTGGGGCGTCTTCGATCAGACTTTGCTGTTTGCGTCAGAGCCGAAGGTGCTGCTGGCGCATCCATCGGTCCGGCCGAATCTGAATCTGAATGCGCTGCGGCAATATCTTTCGTTCGATTACGTCCCAGCGCCGCTTTCGATCTACGAAGGCATCAGCAAACTTCCGGCCGCGCACATGCTGACGCTCGAAGACGGCAAGGTCACCGTCGAGCGTTACTGGAAACTCAGCTACAAAACTCGCGAACCAGTGCCGAGCGTCAATGAAGCCGCCGAGCAATTGCGCGAGTTGCTGGCTGATTCGGTGCGCATGCGCCTGGTGTCGGATGTGCCTCTCGGGGTTTTGCTTTCAGGCGGCATCGATTCTTCTTTGGTCACCGCATTAGCCGTGCGCGCCGCGTCGGAGACTGTGAAGACGTTTTCGATCTCGTTCGCGGAAAGTTCGTTTGACGAATCGCAGTACGCCCGGCGGGTCGCAAAGTTTCTCAACACCGATCATCACGAAGAGCGGTTCAGCGCGAGCCTGGCCGCCAACCTGGTCGCCGACATCGGCGCGTGGATGGACGAGCCGATGAGCGACCCATCCCTGGTGCCGACGTATCTGTTGTCACGCTTCACGCGCAAGCACGTGACTGTGGTCTTGGGTGGCGACGGCGGCGATGAAATCTTTGCCGGCTATCCGATGTACTTTGGTCATCGCATGGCGCGCGCTTACGACCGCGTGCCGCGATTTATGAAGCGAGGCGTGATCGAACCGCTGGTGAACAGCCTGCCCGTAAAGACAAAGAATCTTTCGTTCGATTACCGGGCGCGCCGTTTTCTTGCGGGTTCGCATTACGATGAAGTGGCGCGGCACCACATCTGGTTCGGCTCGTTCGCGCCGCCCGAGCAGGATTCGCTCCTGACCGAAGACACGAAGCAATCGAGCGACGGCGATGTCTATCGCGATGCGCGCCGGATGCTGACCGAATGCGACTCGAACGACGTGATCGAGCGCATGCAGAGCCTGGATGTGCAGCTTTATCTCGCTGAAGACATCCTGACGAAAGTCGATCGCGCGAGCATGGCGGTAAGTTTGGAAGTGCGCGCGCCTTATCTCGATCCGCGCGTCGCTGAATTCGCGGCATCGCTGCCGTCACATTACAAACTTCACGGCTACACTTCGAAATATATTCTGAAGCGCGCCGCCAAAGGTCTGGTGCCGGCGTTTGTCGGGCGGCGCGGCAAGAAGGGTTTCGGCGTGCCTTTTGCACAATGGTTGAAAGCCGAGTTGCGTCCGCTGGCCCGCGACCTTTTGTCGCCAGAGCGCCTGCGTCGCGGCGGCCTGTTCAATCCTGAGTACGTCGCGCGTTTGCAGAACGAGCACGAGCGCGGCGTCGCCAATCATCGCAAGCTGCTGTGGACTTTGCTGACGTTCGAGTTGTGGCGCGAAAGCTTTGTTGAGACACCGCGACGGATCGAGACATCGGTGAGCGCACGGCAGTGATTCGGAGTATACAGCTCAAGTTAAAACAGCTCTCAGGTTGGGAAGGGGGCTCGCCCCCGCCAATCTTGAGCCAGAATGCGGGGGCAAGCCCCCTTCCTGACCTGCAAATTTTTCTAAGACCTGCATTACCATTCTGCGCCACTCAGCTGCGGATCCAATGATCCAGGATGAAATTCAAAGCGCGCACGAGAGTCTGTGGCATTGGTGCCGCGCGCACGATTTCGCCGGCTACGACCCCTATGACGCGCTGAACAGCAGACTATTTCAAGCCACACCTCTCAAACATTCACGCATCGCCCGCTTCGGCTGGACTCAGCTCTTCAAGCGATCGCCACTCAACTTCCGCCCCTTGGCGCGTGTTCCCGCGGAACGAAATCCAAAGGGCATTGCGCTGTTTGCGCTGGCGGCGCTGGCAGACTATCGGCGCCTGCGAACCGTTGAAGCAGAGACGGACGCGCGCGCGCTGCTTGACGATTTGCTCGCCGCGCGTTTGACGTCAGAGAGCGGCGCCGCGTGCTGGGGATACAACTTCGACTGGCAATCGCGTTCGTTCTTTGCGCCGCGCGGCACGCCCACAGTCGTGCCGACCGCTTTCGCGGCGCGGGCTCTCATCGAAGCTGCGCGGGAATTTGGAGATGAACCCTATCTGCAAGCCGCGCGCAGGGCCTGCGATTTCATCGTGAGCGATCTCAATCGCAGTGAAGAGAGCGCAGACGAAGTCTGCTTCAGCTACTCGCCGCTGGACCGAACGCGCGTTTTCAATGCGAGTTTGCTGGCCGGCGAAGTTCTCGCGAGCGTCGGCATTCTAACTGGCGAAAACGAGTTGGTCGATTGGGGAATGCGGGCGGCGCGTTATGTCGTGCGGCGACAGAGCGAGGATGGTTCGTGGGCTTATGGTTTGGGCGGCAATCAATCCTGGTCTGATAATTTTCACACGGCGTTCGTGCTGACGAGTCTTTCGCGGATCATTGATGCTGTGTCAGAACCGCTTGCGGTAGCGACCGGATCGAAGGATCAACTTGATAATGCATTGCGTCGCGGCTATGCATTCTGGCGCGAGCGCTTCTTTCTCGTGAATGGCTGGCCAAAATATTTTCCCGATCGATTGTATCCGGCGGACGCGCATTCGGCCGGCGCCGCGATGGTCGCCTTAATGGAATTGCAATCGCTTGACGCGGGCGCAATCGAACGTGCGGAAACGATTGCGCGTTGGGCGATTGATAATCTGCGCGACCCGCGCGGCTTCTTCTATTATCAGCGCAAACGCTTCTACACTGTGCGCACACCTTACCTGCGCTGGTCGGAAGCGTGGATGATGTATGGCCTGGCGGGGCTCTTAGAAGGCAAAAGTAAAAAGTAAAAAGGCAAAAGTTAGGAGAGAAACCGATGGCGAAAGAAGTCAAAGACATCAAAGAGAGAACTTTCGAGTTCGCCCTCCGAATAATTAAGCTTTGCCAGCACCTCGATAAGAAGGCCGGTGTTCCCAGAACGCTTAGTTATCAACTGCTGAAGGCGGGAACGTCAGTCGGGGCCAACGTTGAAGAGGCTCAGGCTGGCCAGAGCAGACCCGATTTCATCAGCAAGAACTCCATTGCGTTGAAAGAAGCACGAGAATGCCACTATTGGTTGAGACTGCTTATCGCTGCGAAGATTATGCCCGAAAAGAGTCTCGCCGAGTTAAGAGATGAGGCCGACGAGATCAAGCGCATTCTCGGCTCGATAGTTGTACGGACCAAGAAGCGGACGGTGTGAGTCTCAAGCGGACGATCTGATTGTCTTTACTTTTGCCTTTTTACTTTTACCTTTTGCCTTGATCATATGCGAATCTGGATCGATCTAGCTAACTCGCCGCACGTGCCGTTCTTTCGCGCGTTGATTCCGGAATTCACTGCGCGCGGAAATCAGGTTGAAATCACCGCGCGTGATTTTGCGCAAACTGTAGAGCTGGCCACGAAAGCTGGAATGACTCCACACGTCATTGGCGGACACGGTGGCGGATCAATCACGGGCAAAGCCGGCAACCTGATCGGCCGGGCCGCGGCGTTGCGCAAGTGGGCGCGCGATCGCGGATTCGATCTCGCCGTCAGTCACAACTCTTACGCACAGATTGCGGCGGCGGCGGCGCTGGGAATCAAGACCGTCACGCTGATGGATTACGAGCACCAGCCGGCGAACCATCTCGCTTTTCGCCTGGCGTCGCGCGTGATCGTGCCGCGCGCTTTCCCAGCGGCAGAGTTGCGGAAATACGGCGCTTCGCTGCGCAAGGTCAAGCGTTACGAAGGCACGAAAGAAGATGTTTATCTCGCCGACTTCACACCCGATCCGGCTTTCGCGGACGTGTTGCGCAAACTCGGCGTTGCGAGCGAAGATGTGCTGATCGTGGTGCGTCCGCCGGCGCGTGAAGCTCTGTATCATCGTTTCGAGAACGAACTGTTCGATGAGCTGCTGGTCCGTTTGAGTTCTCGCGACAAGGCGAAAATCATTCTGTTACCAAGGTCCGATGCGCAGCGCCTGGAATACGAAAAGCGTGGCTGGCCAAACATGATCATGTCGCGCGAAGCTCTCGATGGCGCAAACCTGATCGCGTTTGCCGATCTGGTTGTCAGCGCCGGCGGCACAATGAATCGCGAAGCCGCCGCGCTGGGCGTGCCGGCGGTTAGCATCTATGCCGGTAAGTGGGCGGCGATTGATGAAGAGCTAGTGCGCGAAGGTCGATTGCGCAAAATCGGTTCGCAATCAGAGATTGAATCATTGGAAGTTATCAAGAAGTCAGCGCTCACGCCCCGCAATGCCAGAGGAGTTAAGGCTCAGGTCTCGGGTCTGATATTGGACGAACAGACTTAGATGAAAAGCGCGCGTATGTTTTCCCGAGTTACTAAAGCCAGCGCTACGCGTTCGGCGCTTTCTGTCGTGTTCTGTTTTGCCCTTTCAGCAAGTGCGAGCGCAAGCAATAGTGGAGCGCGTCCGAACCAGAAACTCTGGAAAGAATTTACGTCGCTTGTCGATAAGGATCTTTCCGCGGTTAATGAAGAAATCGCAAAGCGAGTCGAAAGCCTGGCAAGAAAGATCATACCTGGCCGCACTAATCCAACGTCTCACCATACCAACCAGTTTTTCGTTTGGCACGTGTGGCAGGTAAAGCCGGCCGGCGGCAACTTTGAATACATTGTGCTCGAGACCCCAACGATCATAACTATTCCAGGCGAAGCGTGGGAACGAGTTTATATGTTTGACAGCGAAGGCCGCTTAGTCGGACGGTCGGTTTTCGCCGCGGGGTGGCGCCTAAGTCCCAAGGCCGCAAGGATACTAAGCGCCCCGGATGTCGACGCGCCAGTGTTAGAGATCTCCACTGAAGGGTCACACGACATCGCGCGCCAGTACTATGCACTCAACGGAAGCGAAGCAGTTCTGGTTCGGCTGGAGAAACACGACGGAAGTGTGACTCGGAATGGCTACGACAGTTCTAACCAAACGATCGGCCCGCGACCGCCACGACGATCGCCAAACCAGTGGACTAAAGCACTTGAATCTAGCAATTCAATCGAAGTGCTGAGCGCGCTTACGTGGCTAGGCGGCGCACACTCTGCTCCCGATGATTACGAATGGGGCGGGTATGTTTGGATCGGAAGTGTTAAGTTGTCGCGCAAGGAGACTCGGAGAGAAGGAACTGAGGACTTCAAGACCGTAGAGGCTCTTCGGAAAAATGAGCAGGTCAGAAGCGTTCTGCTAGGTTTGAGTAAATCCACAAATACATGGATACGCGAAGCGGCGCAGCTGACACTAACTAAGGACAACGATGACGATGGTTGAGCTGTCACCGGATGCCACTATGCCTGACGCCCGCGCCGTGCGCGTGCCCGCGCGCGCGCCGCGTTGGACTGTGCCGCTGGTGAAGACGTTGCTGGCCGTCACCGACATCGCACTTGCCCTGCTGTCATTCGTCTTTGCCTTCTATCTGCGCCATGGCGACGCGATTGTTCATCGCACGGCGCGCGGGAATCTCGCCTGGAGCCGAGAGTTCGCGCCGTACGCGTTGCTTTTGCCGTTGGTGATTCCGATCCGATTGCTTCTGCTTCGCTATTACGATCTGTATCGCGTGCGCGGCGAATTGTCTTTCGTTGAGGACGGCGCGCGCGTCTTCAAGGCCATGGCGATTGGCTCGCTGCTGATTGTGGCAGGAGCATTCATGTATCGCGGCGGCGTCGCTTATCGCACGTTCTCTTACTCGCGCGCGATTTTCTTTCTTGATTTTCTGCTCGCGCTGGTGAGCATCGGTGCGGTGCGCATGCTTCTGCGCACGGGTCAGATTCTGGTCCGGCGGCGCGGCATCAATCTGATTCCAACCTTGATTGTCGGTCGCGGACCTGAGGCGGCGATTTGTATTCAGGAAATGCGGGCGCGGCCTGAACTTGGTTATCGCGTGATCGGCATTGTTGAGAATGGACACATCGACGACGCTGCACCTTCGAGCTTTGAAGGTGTGCCGGTGATCGCCGATCTCAAGAGCCTGCCGGAAGCGATTCGCGAATCAGGAGCAAATGAAGTAATCATCTCTGATCCGAACGTGCCCGGCGAGGCGCTCTTTGACGTGATGATTCAGACCGGCCGCCGTCGCGGCGTCGAATTTCGCATCGCGCCGACGCTTTTGAATTGTCTGCCGAGCAAGACGGAAATCGATCAAGTCGGATCGCTGCCGATGGTCACCCTATTTCGCTCGCCGCTATCGAGCGCCGCGCGGGTAACGAAACGGGGTTCGGATCTGATAATTGCCTCGTTGGCGATCGCGGTCTTCTCGCCGCTGTGGTTGCTCGTTGCCTTGCTCGTCAAGCTGGATTCACGCGGGCCCGTCTTCTACCGGCAGGAGCGCGTTGGCATGGATGGCCGCGTGTTTCTCTTTTACAAATTCCGCACAATGCGCGCCGGCACCGACGACGCCGAGCACCGAGAGTTCCAACGCAAGTACATCATGGGTCAGGCTGGTTCCAATCTCGGCGACGAAGAACGTCCCGCGTACAAGTTGCGCGCGGATGCCCGCGTGACGCGTTGGGGCCGTGTGTTGCGAAAGACGAGTCTGGATGAGCTGCCACAGCTTTTCAACGTGTTGCGCGGCGACATGAGCATCGTCGGCCCGCGCCCGCCGATTCCTTACGAAGTCGAAAGCTACGAGTTGTGGCATCGCAAGCGGCTCGACATGAAGCCCGGCGTGACTGGCTTGTGGCAGGTGTCGGGACGCAACCGGCTTTCGTTTGACGAGATGGTGCGGATGGATCTGTACTACATCGAAAACTGGTCGCTGCTGCTGGATTTGAAAATCATTCTGCGCACTTTGCCGGTGATGTGGCGCGGCGAGGATGCGTATTGAGGGAGAGCAAAGAGCAAAGGGCTAAGGGCGAGGAGCGAAGGAAAAACGCTTGGAGTAATTCATGAACAACCAAGATACGAAACGAGAAATGCTCCGGCACACAGTGGCGACGCTTGCTTATCGGGGCGCGAAAGCAGTGCGTGGCGCTCCCGATTCGTTTGCATCGTACCAGGCGTCGGAAACCACACGCACGCCGGCACAGATTCTGGCGCACATCGGCGACTTGCTCGATTGGGCACTGTCGATCGCGAAGGGGGCTGAGACCTGGAACAACTCAGAACCACTTTCGTGGCCTCAAGAGGTCGAACGTTTTCACACCGCGCTCGCAAGCTTTGATAATTATCTCGCGTCAGATGCCGAGTTGAGCACTAACTGTGAACGGCTCTTCCAGGGTCCCATCGCGGACGCGCTCACGCACGTCGGTCAGTTAACGATGTTGCGGCGCATAGCCGGGGAGCCGATCAAAGGTGAGAACTACTCGAGAGTGAAGATTGAAGCGGGTCGCGTCGGAGCAGATCAGGAAATTGCGAAGCGCGAGTTTGATTAGGCTTGTGTTGAGAGTACCAACTTTAGTTGGGCTTTCCCGATCGACAAAGACCCAACTGAAGTTGGTACTCTAAACGCCAACCATTGCTCGTTTGCCTCATCTGGCGTTAGCATCTGAGCCAATATTCAATACGGAGTTTGACGGCAAAAAGGAGGCCACATGCGATCAATGAATCGAATCGCGCTGGTCGGCATCGTAATCTGTTTTCTTGCAGGTGTGACTATGGGACAAGAAGGCGAGTCAGAAACTAACGGCGCAAACAGGACGATGCGGCCGATCGTTCGCGGTCAGCATTTCGCAGTCGCGTCGATGAAAGCTGAAGCGACGCGGGCGGCGGAGCGCATTCTGGAAAAAGGCGGCAACGCGTTCGATGCAATCGTCGCGGGACAAGCGGTGCTGGGTATCGTCGACGCTGCGATGAACGGCGTCGGCAGCGATGCCGTGTTACTGGTTTACGACGCGAAAACGAAGAAGGTCTATTCAATCGACGCGGAAGGGACGGCGCCGCGCCTGGCGACGATTGAATGGTACAAAGAGCACAATAGCGGCAAGCTGCCGGTCAATGATTCGCTGCTGTCGGGAACCGTGCCGGGCTGTATCGATGCGTGGTACATCGTGCTTGATCGCTGGGGCACAATGAGCTTCGCACAGGTGCTCGCCGAAGCAATCGACCTGGCTGAGAACGGATTTCCGGTTGGCGATTCGTTCGCGCGCGCGCTCGCGACCTCGCAAAAGCTGCGTAAGTATCCGACCAGCGCAAAGGTTTACCTGCCCAACAATCGCGCGCCCCAAGCGGGTGAGATCTTTCGCAATCCCGATCTGGCGCGAACGTTAAGAAGACTGGTTGAAGCCGAGACCCAAAACAAAAGCAAGGGACGTCATGAAGCGCTCAAGGCCGCGCGCGATCGGTTTTATAGAGGCGACATCGCCCGCGAGATGGCGAAGTTCTCAGAAGACAACGGCGGCCTGTTTCGCTACGAAGACTTTGCCAACTACACGGCGAAAGTCGAAGAGCCTGTCTCCGTCGACTATCGGGGCTATCAAATCTACAAGAATCCATCGGCCAGCCAGGGTCCGGCGGAACTATTCGCGCTGAATATTCTGGCAGGCTATGACCTGAAGGCGATGGGCCACAACAGCGCCGACTACATTCACACCAGCGTCGAAGCGACCAAGCTCGCCTTCGCCGACCGCGAGAAATATCTCGGCGACATGGACTTTATCAAGATTCCGTACGCGGGTTTGCTCTCGAAAGAATACGCAGCCGAGCGGCGCGCTCTGATCGATCAAGCGACGGCATCGCTCGCGTTTCGGCCGGGCACGGCGGAGAAATTCACCAGCGATGCGACACCGCTCCCTCGCCCGGTGAAGATCACGACCAGCGACAACGCCGATCACGATGGCGACACGAGCTACATCGCGGTCGTCGATGGCGCGCGCAACATGATCACGTTCACGCCGAGCCTGCACAGCGCGTTTGGCACCGGCGTGGTGATGGGGAACTTGGGATTCATCTTTAATTGTCGTGGTGATTACTACTCGCTTGAGGCGGGCGAAGCCAACGCGCTCGCTCCCGGCAAGCGGCCGCGCAGCACTTTGCAAAGCACGCTCGTGATGAAAGACGGTCAGCCGCACATGGTTTTGGGCACACCCGGCGCCGACCAGCAGGTACAGCTTACGATGCAGACGCTCCTGAACATGGTCGATTTCGGGATGAACGTGCAGCAGGCGATCGAAGCGCCAAAGTGGCTAACGCGCGCTTTTCCCGCTTCGCCTTTTCCGCACACCATGTATCCGGGGGATCTGTCCGTTGAGTCGCGAATTCCCGAAGCCGTGCGCAAACAGTTGCTGGCCCGTGGCCACAAGCTGCGCGTCACCGGCGCATGGTCAGATGGATCACTCGCCGCAATCGTCGTCGATCTGAAAACCGGAGTGCTCAACGCCGGCACCGATCCAAGAACGGAAGCGTATGCGTGGGCGTGGTAAACGAATATGCTCCCACCAGCCGATTTGACAAAGAGCCAGGTTGATCGTCTAGGTGAGCGCCTGCGAAAGGGCGACATTAGCGATGATGATCTTCGCTTACTCGATCGCTATAAACGCTCATTCTCGGATTCATACGAAATAGTCGTTGGGCAGATTCGAAATCAACTTGGTCTGGAGCCTACGGGCAGACAAGAGAAAACGACAACTTCAATCAAAGAGAAGCTTCGCCGACAGAGTATCCGATTAAGCCAAATGCAAGACATTGCCGGATGCAGGATCGTTGTGACTGATCTGCTAACCCAAGACGAAGCCGTCGAACGACTTAAGACCTCATTTGATAGAATCGAGATTGATGATCGTCGAGAGAAGCCAAGCCATGGGTATCGAGCTGTTCATGTTGTCGTAGAAATCTCTGGTAAACTTATTGAGATACAAGTTCGCACAGCGCTTCAACACCTGTGGGCGGAGGTTTCTGAAAAACTCGCAGACGTGGATCCTTCTATTAAATATGGTGGCGGCGATCGTGATATGCTCATAGCTCTGAACGTAATGTCAAAGAAGATAAATGACCAGGAACTCGCTGAAGCTGCGCACTTTAGAATTATGGACTCCGATAATGAAGATGAAATCTTTCGAGAGGGCCCTAAGTTTCCAGAAATAATGGACGGCAGACTTTCAATCGTGGGGATGCTGGAAGCAATCGGCGAGGTACTACCTCGGATGAAAGGACAAAACCGATGATCTTTCTGATTCAATACGACCGCCACAAAGGTCGGATAGTTTCAATGCAGACTTTCAGCGACTCAGACAGAAAGCAAGCCCAAGACTCGCTTCTTACAATAGAACTGCAACTGAACCAAAACGGAACCGACAACGAAGTCGTACTGCTCGAGGCTGAAAGCGAAGGAGCTGTTCGAAGAACGCACCGACGATACTTCGAGGATCTCTCGGAACTATTAAATCCTCCCTCTTCGATTAGCGAGCCTTTACTGAACTCCCGCTAGCGCCACCTCCAGCAACAGAATCTTCTTAATCCCTTTATAAAGAGGTTCGATTTCGCAGTTTTCTGCAAGGCTGTGCGAGCCATCGCAGGGGCCCGCGCCGGTGGAGATCGAAGAGATGCCGGCGAGCAGAGCGGCGCTGGAATTATTTGAACCTGCATTTGTGATCGGCGGATCGAATCCCATTACGCGATGCACGGCTTCCGAGATGCGCACCAGATACGATTCGCGGTGGCCGGGAATCGTCGCGGCGGGTGATTTTGAGATTACGTCAGTCTTAACTTTCATGCCGACGCGCGCGGCTTCTTCGTCCAGAATGTTCTTGATCTGCTTTTCCAGATCTGCGATCACTTCGTTACTGGTCGAGCGCAGATCGACTGTGAACCACGCGTCTGAAGCTTTCGCGTTGACGACTTCCGAACCACCGAGCATGCCAATGTTCAGATTCGACGATGGAGTCGCCGGCACTTTCAACTGATAAATGCGATCGATTGCGCGGGCCAAAGGCAGCGTTGCCGAGTACGGCGGCGTGCGTGAGCGCGTGTGGCCGCCCGGGCCGATGAAGTGGTGCCGGTACCAGTTGATGCCGATCCCTGCGTAAGTGAAACCTTCGTAACCGCCGTCGAGCGCGATGTACTGACTGATCTTGCTTTTGTTTTCTTTCACATAATTGTTCACGCCTTTGAAGGTCGTCTCTTCCTCGACGGTGAACACGAAAAACAGGTCGCCCCTCGTTTTGATCTTCGCATCATCCAGCGCGCGTATTGTGGCGAGTAGCGCTTCGACGTTGCGGGTGTCGTCGCCGATGCCGGGCGCGTAAATCTTCCCGTCGCGAATCGTCGCTTTGATTTGCAGGCCCGGTTGAAAGACTGTGTCCATGTGCGCGTCAAAGACGATCACCGGTCCGCCGCCGGTGCCTTTGCGCACGGCGACCAGGTTGCCGGCTGAATCGTAATGAATGTCGTCCAGGTGATACTTGCGCAAAAGACTCTCGATGTATTTCGCGCGTTGCTGTTCCTGGCCAGAGGGCGCGTTGATTTCAGTAATCGCGATCCATTCGCGCATGATGCTTTCGTGATTGCGATCGACATATTCGTTCGCCGCTTTCACTTCCGCGCGGTTCGCCAGCGCTTGCACCTGTTCGATGTATTGGGCGACGGTTTTGACTTGCGCGTGTGCAAGAGTTGTCGCAATTATGAGAAGGCCGACAAGGGGAATCGATTTTCGCATATAGGTTTCCACCAAAGGTCGAATATAATCCGAGCTTCGGGGATTCTAAGCATTTCTGCTCCGTTGTGAAAGACCTTGCGTGATTAATAAGCAATTCACCACAGAGGCACAGAGGCTGCACAGAGGACCACAGAGTCGCGAGATCACCCCCGGCCCGCTGGGCGTGTGGCTGGAACGCGCGATCGTCGCGGCGTTAGTTCTCCTGGTGATTGCCGCGCCGAATTCGATTGCCGCGACGCAGACGGCGTGGTTGCTGGGAATGCTGTTCTGGGCTTTGCGCTTCGCGGTTTGGCCGCGCCCGACCCTTCATCGCACGCCGATCGATTACGCCATGCTGGGCTTCTTCATTCTCACCGGCATTGCGGCGATCCTTTCTTACGAGCCGATGGTTTCGGTCGGCAAGCTGCGTGCGGCGAGCCTGTTCACGATTGTCTATCTGTTCGCGCAAAACATTCGGTCGGCGCGCGTGCTGCGGGCGCTGACAATTTTGCTGGTCGCGTCGTGCATGGTTAGCGTGCTGTACACGTTCGGCCAATACGCAGTCGGGCGCGGCGTGAAAGTTTATGAAGTGCGCTCCGATAGTCCGCTGAGCGCGGCCCGGCTGGTTTCGCGCGAACACATTCAGACGATTCCGATTCTCTCCGGCGATACGCTTTTGGAAGTCGATGGGCGCAAACTTCGTGGCACCGAAGATTTGATCGCGGCTCTGGATCAATCTGCGAAAAAAGAGCCGGCGAAGATCAAAATCTATCGGGTTGAGTGGATCACGGTGCTTGAGGTGCCGCGCGGGCGTTTGCTTTCCGGGGCGACGCCTGAAGAGCGTCTGGGGATTTCGCGCTGGACCCATGGACGAGATTGGCGCGCGACCGGCTTCTACGATCACTGGACGACCTACGCCGAAGCGCTGCAACTGATCGCGTCGCTGACGCTCGGTCTCTTTGTTGCTTTGCCGCGCAAGCGCACGCGAAATGGCGCGTTGCTGGTTTTGGCCATCATCGGCATGTGCGGCGCGCTGGTGCTGACGGTGACGCGCGCATCGTTGCTCGGCCTGGTAGTTTCCGGTGCGTTGATTGCCGCACTCGGTTTGAGCCGGCGCGCGTTGCTCGTCATCGGTGCATGCGCGCTGCCGTTAGTTTTCGTCGGCCTGTTTGTGCTGCATCAGAAGCGCAACGTCGGGTTCTTTGATTCAAAGGACGATTCAATCATCTGGCGCCAGCGAACCTGGCACGACGGCTTTCATTTGCTGACTAGTAATCCGCGGCACCTGCTGTTTGGCGTCGGCATGGACTCAATCAAGGCACACTGGCGCCAGTGGGGGCTGTTCGACAATGGCCGGATGCCGATGGGCCACATGCATTCGGACTATTTGCAGATTGCGCTGGAGCGCGGCGTGCCCACGTTGATCGTGTGGCTGGTGCTGTTGGGAATGTATGCGCGCATGCTGTGGCGACTGCGGCGGCGCGTCCCGGCTGAGAATTGGATTGAACGCGGAATTATTTTCGGCGCGCTCGGCGGACTGATCGGATTCATGTTGAGCGGATTCGTTCACTACAATTGGGGCGATTCGGAAGTGGTGATGATCTTCTATCTGATCATGGGGTTGAGTTTGGTGGTGGAGCGTTGTGTCAGAACCGCGAGCGGTAGCGACCGGGACCAAACATTCCCGTTGGATTAACTACGACCTTATGCATTCAGTGCTTCTAACGTCGTGCTTATGATCCGGTCGCTACCGCGGTTCTGACACAAACAATACGCGCAACTCTTCCTCACTGGACACTTTTCACACAGCGGCACGTTCGTCTTACACAATTCCTTCCCGTGTTGTCGCAACAGAATGTGCGTGCTAATCAACCAATCGTAATCGTCCTTCAATTGATCTTTGATCGCTTCCTGAACTGCGCGATATGTCGCGGTGTAATTCTTTTTCTCTTCGCCGAAGCCTAAACGCAACAGCACGCGCAGACCGTTCGAATCCAAACCCAGGACCTGATAGGCGCGCGTGAACAGCAGAATCTTTTCCGCGCTGGGCTCACCGATGCTTGAGAACTTGCGCAGCGCTTGTTTAGCTTTTAGCAGCGGCAGCTTCAGCACCTGCTTGAGGTCGCCGCCAAACTCATTCATAGCAATCAGCGCGATCTCTTTCAAGCGACTGACGCGCTGCTCGGGATGTATGCCGCCCAGCTTGGTCGCTGGCAGGATGTCGTCATGAGAAGCTGCCAGAATTTCATGCGGCTTGGTGCCTGCGTGTTTGCGCAGTGTCTTGAAGGCTTCTGCGCGTAGCTCATCGCTGACCAGATACGCAACATTCTCCAGCAGGATCAGCTCGAACGGATCGGTGGTGATGGGCGGCTTAGGCTTGCCGTAGTGCGCCGCGAGTTGCGAGATGATTTTCGGTAAGTTGGGACGTGGCGCGGGCATGATTCAGTGCGACCTTCATGCCACCTGTCGTGGCACCTCGCTCATCAACGCCAAAAGGTTTCCTTCCGAATCGCGAAAGTCAGCCAGCCACAGATCGTAGGTGGGCATGGGCGCGACCAGATGAGGTTTCACCACGAAATCTACGCCGCGTGCTTTGAAGATTTCGTAAACTCTTTCGATGTCCCCAACCTTGTAATAAATGATCGACGCGGGATGATCGAGTTCCGGCCGGTCCGCCACGCCCAGCATCAGACGAATTCCATCGCAATCAAAAAAGGCCATGTTTGGCGGCGCCTGAAACAGAAACTTCATGCCCAGTACGTCGCGATAAAAAGCGATCGCCCGATCGAGGTCATGCACGTTGACGAAGATTTGGCCGATGCGCGACAAGCTGGGCCCGATTGGTATTGGGGTGCTCACGACACTGCTCCTTTCGATCGCCGAATCGCTTCCGTATAACACGCTCTTGACGTATTATCAACATCCTCTCGGAAAGGTTTGATGAAAAGAGTTTTCCGCACGTCCGCGCTCGCCTTAACGCTGCTGTTCGTCAGCGGCTTCAGCGAATGCTACAAGCCGGTGACCAAGAGCCAGATGCCCGCGCACATCAAGACCGTGGCGGTGCCCGCATTTCAGTTAGGATCGCAAGCGCTGCGATTCAAGATCGATCACCGCTTCACCGAAGCCGTGATGAAGGAATTGATTCATCGTGGTCACGGCCTGCGCGTGCAGAGCGAGCGCGAAGGCGCCGACGCGGTGATCGACGGCGTGGTCAAGAGCTTCGGATTTTCCGGCGTGCTGCTTGACGACAAAGGCCGCGCGCGCATTTTCGAAGTCACGATCACGGCGGCAGTGACGGTGCGCGACAGCCATGAAAACCGCGTGCTTTACGACAATCAGAACTTTGTCTTTCGCGGCGAGTTCGAATTCGCGAACGACCCGCGCAACTTCTTTAACGAAGAGGACCCGGCGGTGATGCGCATTGCGCGGAGCTTTGCCGAGTCGATCGTCTCTACGCTGATTAACGGATTCGGAGTGAAAGCGGACAAGTAGACTTTTCCATGCCGGTTCGACGACCCAAAGATCTCACCCAAGCCCTGAAGCAGGGCACGATCGAGCCCGTTTATTTCCTTTTCGGCCCGGAAACTTATCTTCGCGACCAGGCCGCGCGCGCGATTGCGGATGAAGCAATGCGCGACACGCTCTTGCGCGAGTTCAACGACATTTCGATCAGCCTTGCCGACGGCGATGCGCACGCGGCCATCGCGGAGGCCGAGCAACTGCCGATGATGTCGTCTCGCCGTGTGATTCGCGTAACGGATTTCACCAAACTCGACGAAGACAACGAAAAGGCCTTGCTCGCGTACATCAAGCGTCCGGTCGAGACTTCCGTGGTTATCCTGGTCACCAGCGACATAGACAAACGCAAGAGCTTCGCGCGGACGCTGATGCAGGGCGCGGCCTTTGAATTTGCGCCGCTGAATGATGGCGAACTGACCGCGTGGGCCCGGGCGCATTTGAAAGAGCTGAAAACCGAAGTCGAGGCGGACGTCTTGCGGCGCATCGTCGAATTGGTAGGGTCAGACGTGCGCACGCTCTCGAACGAATTGAACAAACTCTCCGCGGCCGCGCTGCCGTCCGGCAAAATTACCATGGACCTGGTCGAAGCGCTGGTCGGCCGTTCGCGGGAGTTGATGAATTGGGATCTTACCGATCAGATGCTCGCCCGGAATCGGCCGCGCGCGTTGCAGGTTCTGGAGCAATTGCTCGATGACGGCGCGCCGCCGGTAATGTTGATTGGCCTGATCGGGAGCACGTACCGCCGCCTGGCCCTGGCCCAGACGCTCCTTTCACAGGGCGTTTCGTCTCGAGATATCTTTCGCCAGGTACCGATGCCGCCTTTCAAGCAACAGAGTTATCTGGCCACTCTAAGTCGCGCTGACAGCAGGACGTTGGCGCGCCAGATTGCGCGCATCGCGGCCGCAGACCTGGGAATCAAGACTTCGAAAGCCACGCCGCGGATGCAGGTCGAGATGCTGGTGATCGAGTTGACCGGCAACTGATCAGAGTGGAAACGGGAGCGGCTTCACATCAGGTTCGACCCAGACGCTTTTTGCTTCAGGTGAAGCGAGCAGCTCGGGCGAGTAGTAATCGAGAATCAAATTCTTGTCCGCGTACTTTTCGATCAGTTGATTTGCCAGCACCGCGATTGATTCTGTGTGATCACCTTCCGGCAGAAACCCGCACACCATTCTCAGCCAGAACTCAGTGATCGTTTCGTGGTATCCAGTCTTGCCGTAGCGCGCCGCCAGGCGCTGAATGCCGCGCTTCATCCTCTCGCTCGCATCGGCGTAAGGCAGATTGGCAACGTACCAAAGCACAACTGCCAGATGCTGTCGATGCCGAAACTCTGATGGATGAGAGCTGCAAGCTTCGAATTCGTTCACCAGCGAATGAATTTCGTCGTCGCTTTGGTAATGGTCAATCATAATCAATTCCGATTCGCGCGGTACGCGCCTCCAAAAAAGAAGTGAGGCGGACCGATTAACGATCCGCCTCACTCCTGAGAATTCTGTTGCTCACCCGCTCGCTACCGCGAGCGGTCCTGCACCTTTTTATTTCGCCGCGGCCTGATTCACGCGCACGGTCAGCCGCGACTTGTGCCGCGCCGCGGTGTTGCGGTGGAGCACGCCCTTCTGCACGGCTTTATCGATCTCTGAAACCGTAGTCGGCAGCAGCGTCCCTGATTCTTTCGCGTTGCCTCCAGCCAGCGCGCTCCGCAGCTTCTTGATAGAGCCGCGTAGACGCGTTCGGTGGCCCTGGTTGATATCACGACGGCGCGCACTCTGACGCACTCGCTTTTCGGCTGACTTATGATTCGGCATTCAAATCTCCGTTAATACCGGGATTGCAGGCGCCGATGAAGCATCAGCGCGAAGTTAGAGACTATAGGGAGCGAAAGTGCCAGTGTCAAGGCCAAAGGCCCGCGTGTGGGGGCCTTTGGCAAATCAAGCCAGGAAGTGTACTCGCCTTCTCAGTCGTTCAGCTGCAACGAGCGCAGAATATTCTGAAACGTATTCTGATAGTTGTTGTAATCGCTCTCTGGACTGACTGCGATTACGTAGAACAACTCGCCGTTGCGCAACTGAGTAGTGACTACGTTAACTACTTCAGCACGCCCGGTTGCTTCGTTGGTGTTGCCCAAACTAATCGACAACCCGTTGCGGCCGGCAACAGAAGTGCGCTGATAGTTACTACGCGCTTGCAAATTGCCGTTCCCTTGCTGCAGGCTGTTCAGGAATTCGTTTGTAGCTTCCTGTAAATTGCGGCTGTTTGTTTGTGCCACGCCGATATTGACGCCGTGGGTGAAAACGTCTTGGCCATTGGCCGAGCCGTAACCGCCGTTTGGTGCGAACCACACAGCGTTTCCCTGTTGCAGTTCTCTCCAATTGTCCGGAACGCTCACGCGGAACAATTGGGATCCCGAGTAAACGCGATAGCGCGAAGACGGATACTCTACGCGGCCCGTCGGTGTAGACGGATAGTTAGCACGATCACCGTTCGGATAATCATTTCCATTGCCCTGGTTTGGGTCACGCCTTCCACCCTGTGCGATCTCGGCCATTGTTTGGGCCCGGGGATAGCCGCGCAAACGCTCCTTGATGGCAGAAAACTGGCGATCGTCGCGCGTCCGATTCTGCACTCGCAGATACTGCGCTTCCTGATTGATGCGCGCGTAGCGATTTGCCGAACTCGGGTGACTGCTTAGGAAGCCGCCGCCACCGCTGCCGCCCTGCGCCTCGATCGTGCGGAACATGTTTGCCAGATCGCGGGGATCGTAACCGGCGTTTGCCATGATGCGAGCGCCAAGCAAGTCGGCTTCCGTTTCATACTCGCGGCTGAACTTTAGAAAATAGACGCCGACTCCTTGCGAGCCGATCTGTGCTGCCGCCCCAGCCGGTCCACCAAGAATTGCGCCCCCAACCCCGAGGATTCCTGCGAGCAATCCGTACTTCTGCGCTTTCGTTGCCTGGGCAGTGCCGTGACGCAGAGCGACGTGGCTCAACTCGTGGGCCATGACGCCGGCCATCTCGCCTTCGGTGCGAGCGGCTTCGATCATGCCGCGATTGACGTACATCGGGCCGCCGGGCAAAGCGAAGGCGTTGATGTCGCTCGCGTTGATGACTTTGAAGTAGTAACGGAATTCAGAATGCTGGAACTCCGCCGGAATTGAAGCTACCAAACGCTGGCCGACTCTTTCGACGTACGCGTTGACTTCCGAATCGCGCAACAAAGGAAACTGCTGTTCGGCTTCAGCCGCCGCCTGCCGTCCCAGCTTTACATCATCTGTAGGTTGGAACTTGTTGCCGTGATAACTGATTTTGGTTTGCGCAAAGGCCGCCAGCGGCATCGTTACTACGGCCAATGACATCACCGACGCCAACCACTTCGTTGTGTTTCTAATCCCCTGTCTTTTCATTTCCTTACCCCTCTCCAAAAGAACTGATATAAACTTGGGCGCTTGCTTCGCATGACTAACCTTCGATGAGTGTTAGCGGAAGCGCACTTGCCTCCGAACCTACCAATCAATCCCAATGCCATTGCGCTTCATAACCAACGTGGCGAATGTTGTCTTTTGAAGACATTGCCGCGAAGCCCGGCTCCGCCTGAGTTGAAAGGCTGTAGGACATAACCACAATTTCGTTGGACTTTGCCCAAACCTGGCCAACGGCACGAGCCCCAATGATCCAATTTCGTTCATTCAAAACCCGATTTCGTTCACTTGAAGGACTTCGCAGGTTGGACTCAGTCTAGCGTGGAGATGGGCATACGTCCGTGCGCTGACGCACATAGCCCGAAAACTCTTTATTCACCATCGGAAATGCCCCCATTAGTCACTTGCGGGGTTTGATCTTCTCATCGAAGAATTTCGTGGCTTCATCCAGCGGCGCGATGTGATGCGGCTTTCCCTTCCAGGCGCGCACCATTGAGACGATCAGAAAGATCGTGGACGCGAGGCGAAAGAGCGCCGACCCGAGTCCACTGCCGGAAATCAGATGTACAAACCCGAAGGCGCCGGTGAGAATCAGAATCGCGATTTGCAAAGCCAATCCCTGCGCCGCATGAAAGCGCGCACGCGTTTCCGTGCGTGGCACGAGCAAGAGTTCGACAACAGCCGCAACGGCTCCGATGTGTCCGAAAAAATAGGGCAGCATGTTCGCCCACCTTTCCGGAATGCCAAGACCCGCGACATGGCGCGACCCGGGTTTCCGGGTGAGCATCGGCAACGGCGGCGGCTGATACACATTCGGCGGTGGCACTGGCGGCGGCTGATAAATATTTACGGCCGGGGCGCGCGGCGGCGCGTAGGTCGTGGATTGTCTGGGAGGTGGCGGCACGAATACGGACGGGTAAGACGTAGCGTCGTCGATGCGTTGCGTCGGCGCTTCGCGTTCAGGATTGAGACGCGCCTCCTCGTTTGCCGTGCGGCCGATGTCGCGAGTCGGTCCGCCCGTTACTTTTTCCGTGGGCGGGCCCGGGCGAGCCGATTCAAACGACTCTTCCGCGCGGCCGGCGACTTTTCCGTCCAGCGGATTCGTGTCGTACTTGCTGCGCTTGGGCTCCATCTGAAGATGCTTACGAGAGCCTCGGTCATTCAGTTTCAGTGATCAGCGTCGGTGACAACGTCGTACTCGGCCGATTCCCAACGTCCTTCGCGCTCTGAGATGCGAAAGGCGCGAAGGCAAGGCGCTTCACCGGCTAGTCCAACAATAAAGTAAACCGCCGATGGATAGTAGGCAAGCCGTACGTCCGTCGCCGACGGCGTTGGATCGCCGGCGCGCGGATGCGAATGGTAAATTGCCAGCAATTGCTCGCCGCGATCGCGCATGGCGCGTTGCGCGGCGAACAGATCTTCGGGCGCGGCTTCGTATGTGACGAGCGGATCGGCGGCGACATTTCGCAGCGGATAAATCGTTTGAGTGCGAGTATCACGGCCGCCAATCAGGCCGCAGCATTCATGAGGCGCTTCCCGCCGCGCGTGCTCTACCATTTCACGGAAATGCGGCTTCGAGAGTGTGAGCATACGTCAGGAGATTTTCTCGCAAAGGCGCAAAGAGGAACGGAAGCCGCGAAGAGGTACTTCCAGGGCGAGTTCTTCTTGGCGCCTTTGCGAATCTTTGCGCCTTTGCGTGAAATCAAGAGCAGCGAATCAATCCTTCACGATCTTCAGATGCAGCTCCGCTAACTGTTTCGCGTCGACTTCACCGGGTGCGTCAATCATCAAGTCCTGTGCGGAAGCAGTTTTCGGAAACGCCATCACGTCGCGAATGTTCTCGGTCGGCACCAGCACCATCATGGTGCGCTCGATTCCGGACGCAATGCCGCCGTGCGGTGGCGTGCCGAAGGAGAGCGCGTCGAGGAAGAAACCAAAGCGCGCGCGCGCCGTCTCGTCATTCATCCCGAGCGCCTTGAACACCACGGACTGCACGTCGCTGCGGTGGATTCTGATCGAGCCGCCCGCAACTTCAACGCCGTTGATAACCGCGTCATAAGCTTTGGCGCGGAGCCCGGCGAACAATTGCGTTTCGCCACTCGCGGCGCGCTCGAGCAAGGGCACGTCTTCATCCAGCGGCGACGTGAAAGGATGATGCATCGAGTAATAGCGGCCGTCGTCTTCGTGAAACTCAAACATCGGAAATTCAGTGACCCAGAGAGGAGCAAACACGTTCTCAGGAATCAGCTTCTCGCGTTTAGCCATTTCGTTGCGCAGCGCGCCGAGACTTGCGGCGACGACGTCTGGTTTACCGGCGACGATGAGCACGGCGTCGCCTTTAGCAACACCTGCGAGTTCCGCCATCCGGGTCACGACTTCATTGCCCAGAGCTTTCAAGAGCGACGATGAAAGCTCATCACCAAGCTTGATCCAGGCCAGCGCGCCCGCGCCGTAACGTTTCGCAAACTCCTGCAACTCGTCGAGAATCTTGCGCGACATCGTGGCGCCGCCACGCACCGCAATGCCTCTTACCAGTCCGCCGGCGCCGAGCGCGGACGCAAAAGGCGCGAAGGTCGTTTCCGTGAGCGCGGGCGAAAGATCCTTCAGCTCCATCCCTTCGATGCGCAGGTCGGGTTTGTCTGAACCAAACCGCTGCATCACTTCCGCGAATGTGAATCGTGGAAACGGAGTCGGCAACTCAACGTCAATTAGTCGAAAGATGCGCGCATAGAGTCCTTCGACCAGCGCGTAAATCTGATCGGGCGTGGCGAAACTCATCTCGACGTCGAGTTGGGAAAACTCTGGCTGGCGGTCGGCGCGCAGGTCTTCGTCACGAAAACAACGCGCGATTTGGTAGTACTTATCCAGGCCGGCGATCATGCAAATCTGTTTGAAAATTTGCGGCGATTGCGGCAACGCAAAAAACTTTCCGGGCTGCACGCGCGACGGCACGATGTAGTCACGCGCGCCTTCGGGAGTCGACTTAATCAGATTCGGAGTTTCGATTTGCGTAAAGCCCTGCTGGTCCATGTATTGATTGATTTCCAGCAGCAGGCGATGGCGCAGACGCAGGTTCGCCTGCAACTGCGGCCGGCGCAGATCGAGATAGCGATATTTCAAACGCAGTTCTTCGGCTGCCAGGGCTTCTGTCGCCGGGGCATCGAGCTGAAAGGGAAGCGTGCGCGCGTCGTTGAGAATGACAAGGTCGCTGGCCTGGACTTCGACCTCGCCGGTGGCGAGTTTTGGATTTCGCGCGCCTTCATCGCGCAGCGCCACTGCACCGGTGACGGCCAGCACGTATTCACCGCGCACTTCTTTGGCTTTGGCGTGGGCTTCCTGCGCGTTCTCCTGATTCACTACGACTTGAGTAATCCCGTCGCGATCGCGCAGATCGATGAACGTGAGCGGACCAAAGTCTCGCCGTCGCGCACACCAACCCATCAGCGTGACGCGTGCGCCGACGTTTTCCTTGCGCAGCGCGCCGCACGAATGCGTTCGTTCAAGATTGCCGAGATTGTCGATCATTGGTTTGGTTTGGAGTTCCGCCTTCAGGCGGGTTTTGTCTCCTGATCATGAAGCCGCCTGAAGGCGGAACTCCAAACATTCAGAACAGCACCGTTCCGCCATCCACATTTATCGCCTGGCCATTGATGCCGCGACCTTCTTCCGAAGCCAGTAGCAGAGCCAGCGCGGCAACTTCTTCCGCGGTTATCAAACGATTCTGCGGACTCATTTTTGTTGGCTAGTTTCATATGGATGTCCGACAAACTTCAGTTTGTCGACGCTCTGGATTGCTCAACCTGAAACGACAAACTGAAGTTTGTCGGACAAAAAACAGCTTATCGTCCCGTAAATTTCGGCGGCCGCTTTTCCAGAAAGGCGCGCACGCCTTCGCGGCCATCTTCGGATTCAAAGCAACGCACCTGCGCTTCGACTTCATATTGCAGCATCTTTTCCAGCGTGTCGTGCTCGCTCGCGTACACCGCGTGTTTCGCCGCTGCTATTGAAACCGCCGGGCCGTCGCGCAAGCGCTCCGCCAGCTTTCGCGTCTCTGCTTCCAACTCTTCGGGCGCGACGACGCGATTGATCAAGCCGAGCTGCAAGGCCCTGGCCGCGTCGATCGGCTCGCCCAGAAAGAACATCTCGCAGGCGATGTTCGAGGTAACCATGCGCGGCAGAAAATACGTCCCGCCCCAATCGGGATGAAAGCCAATTTTGACGAAGGCCTGGCTGAATGTCGCCGTTTCGGAGGCGATGCGCAGATCGCAAGCGAGTGCCAGATTGAAACCCGCGCCGAATGCTGGTCCTTCGATCGAAGCGATCACGGGCTTGGTCATCTGTCGAATTCCCAGCACTACGCGGCGCGCGGCGCCGAGCAGACGCGCGAATTCCTCGCTTTCGTTTCGTTCAACCAGCTCGGCCATAAATTGCACGTCGCCACCGGCACAGAACGCCCGCCCTTCGCCGGTGATCACTACAACCCGCACATGCGGATCGCTGCCCGCCTCCTCTAAAGCCTCGGCCAGATCGCGCCGCATGTGATCGATGAAAGCGTTGAGACGATCGGGGCGATTCAAAGTGATCGTAACGATACGATCGTCTTCGGCGACTTTAATGAGTTCGTCGTTCATAACTTTGGATGTCCGACAAACTTCAGTTTGTCGATACTCGTTGCTTCTCTACTTGAAACGACAAACTGAAGTTTGTCGGACAACGCGCTCACTTTCCCTTAAATACCGCCTTGCGCTTGTTAACGTACGCGTCCAAACCTTCTTTCGCATCTTCGGACTGGAACAATTGCTGTTGCAGTTCGCGTTCGAGCGCCAGCGCGGACTCGAATGGAATCTCAGCGCCGGCTTGCACGGCGCGTTTGATTCGCCCGACGGCGCGCGCGGCCTTGTTGGGCGTCGTGAACTGCCGCGCATAATCCATCACTTGCTTCATGAACTCCGCGCCGGTTTCTGAGTCGAGGACCTGATTGACGAGGCCGAGTTCCTGGCCGCGCTCGAAATCAAACAGCTCGCCCGTGGCCATCAATTCGATTGCGCGTGACTTGCCGACGATGCGCGTCAGACGCTGTGTGCCGCCGGTTCCAGGCAAGACGCCGAGAGAAACTTCCGGCAATCCCATTTTGCCGGCGCAGCGGCGAGCAACACGGATGTCTGCCGCCATGGCTACTTCCAGGCCACCGCCGACGCAGTGACCGTTGATCGCGGCGATCACCAGCTTTGGCGTTTGCTCGAATCGTGAAAGTGTTTCGTTCGCATGCAGACAAAAATAGTATTTGAACTCCGGAGTCACCCCGCTGAGCATTTGAATATTGGCGCCGGCGCAAAAAAACTTTTCTCCGCTGCCGGTAATCACGATCACTTGCACGCTCTCGTCCATGCGAGCTTTCAGAATGCCGGCATCGAGCTGCTGCATCATTTCGTACGAATAAGTATTCGCCGGTGGATCGTCGAGCGTCAGGACCGCGATGCCATTCTCAGTCGTGTATTCAATTAGCTTTCGTTCTGTCATAACGTGTCAGAACCGGGAGCGGTAGCGACCGGATCATTAAATCAACTCGAGTCCTTGACCGGTCGCTACCGCTCCCGGTTCTGAAACTAAGCCGTGCGCCAGACGCTAACCTTCTCAGCCTTTCCGGAATCTGCGAGCGCGAATGTCTCGTTTCCCCTTGAAAGAAAGCCAGACAGGAACAGACGGGTAATATTATCGACGAGTTGACTGACAGACAACTTGCCCGAGGGGTCGTACCAGTTGTAAATCCAGTTCATCATGCCGAATAACGCGTAAGTGGCGACCGTAAGATCGACCGGCTTTGCGGCTTTCTTGAGTTGGCCATTTCGACGTGGCGCTCGCGACTCAGAACCAGGGCCCACGGTTTGCTGTACTTCGGACAGTATTTTTCGCGCGGTGCGCGTGTATTGCCGTTTGCGGGTCGAAACATGTTCGTGCAAGTCACCGGCCAGCGACGCAGCCTCGTGCGACAGCACTTTCATCTCCGCCATGTTCGCGGCAAAGAACGAAAGATGATTGTCGATAAAGATGCGCAGCTTTTCAAACGGGTCATCGATTCCGCTGTTGCGCTGCTCAAGCCGCTCAAGCACGCGGCCGAAACAATGATCCTGGATTAGAAACAGCAGCTCTTCTTTTGACTTGCAGTAATGATAAAGCCCGGCGAGACTCACGCCCGTCGCGCGCGAGATGTCACGCATCGAGGTTGAGTGATAACTCTTTTCCGCAAAAATGCGCGCGGAGGTGCGCAGGATCAATTCCAGCTTTTGATCGTAACGAGTTAACTCATGGGTCATAAAAATGAAGCCACAGATGAACACAGATTCTCACAGATAAGCAGAAGGAAAATTTCTAATCAGTGTTTATCCGTGTGAATCTGTGGGCCCTCTTTCTCTTCTCTTAAAGTCGCACGTATTCAAACTCAAACGGCTTGCCCTTGATGCCCGATGTCGGCGGCGCAATCCAGTTGGCGATCTTGCCCGGCTCAGTGATGGGGTGCATCAGGCTGCGCACGTATTCCCGATCCTCAATTGAAGGAAGCCACTCGCCTTTGCGATTCTCAAATTCTTCCGGCGATCTCAGGTTGCCTTCGAGATCGAAGTGATGCCCGGCGTATTCACCCACGTGACGATGAAATCTTACGTTCGGAAGGTACAGACGCTCGCCGGCGCCTTCATCAGCCAAAGCCTTGTTCCAGCGCGCCAGGCCTTTCTCGCAATCCCGCACATATTCGCCGCGCAGAATTTCATTCAAAGCATTTCGCAAGGGCACCTCGCGCGGCACCAGCTTTCCACCTTCGACTACCGGGATCGTGAACGAGCCTTCCGAGGCGATGTGATCGGTGTATTGCTCCTGTTCTTTGAAACGCCCCTTTAATCCCGCGGCAAAGAAATCAGCGGAGTTCGAGCTGATCTCGCCGCCAAACAGATCGAGCGAATAGCTGAACCAGAAGTTGATGTACTTCTGAATGATGTCGAGCGGAATGCCGCCCACTTGCCGCACATCTTCATTCTGCTTCATCAGCTGCGCCGTACGGCGGACGACGCGGCTCAGGCCCGTGTCGCCGACGAACATGTGATGCGCTTCTTCCGTCAACATGAATTTGCACGTGCGGGCCAACGGCTCGAATCCTGATTCAGCCAAAGCTGAAAGCTGAAACTTGCCATCGCGATCGGTGAACATCGTGAAACAAAAAAAGTTGAGCCAGTCATCGCACGGCTGATTGAAAGCTTCGAGGATGCGCGGCTTGTCAGGATTTCCGCTGCGACGTTCCAGCAGAGCATCGGCTTCATCGCGTCCGTCGCGGCCAAAGTAACCGTGCAGCAGATAAACCATCGCCCAAAGATGCCGGCCTTCTTCGACATTTACCTGAAATAGATTGCGCAGGTCATAGAGCGACGGGCACGTGTGACCGAGCAGTCTCTGTTGTTCGACTGAAGCTGGTTCAGTATCGCCCTGCGTGACGATGATGCGGCGAAGGGAGTTGCGAAATTCGCCGGGCACTTCCTGATAAGCGGGCGCGCCCTGGTTATCACCGAAGCCGACCTTTGCATCAGGCTGTGCCGGTTCAAGAAAGATGCCCCAGCGGTAATCCGGCATCTTCACATAATCGAAATGCGCCCAGCCTTCCGAGCCGACATCGACGGCGGTGCGCAGCCAAACATCCTTATCCTGAAAACCATGCGGCCCCATGTCGTGCCACCAGTCGAGATAGTTCGGCAGCCACTTTTCCAGAGCGCGTTGCAGACGCTTGTCTTCAGAAAGGTTTACGTTGTTAGGAATGCGATCGTAGAGATTCATGGCTTAATAAATCCGCCACAGATTTCCGCAGATAAACACGGATAGGTTTTAGTCTTATCAGTGTGAATCTGTGTTCATCCGTGGCTAAGTCCTCTTGTAATCAAACTGCGCTTGGGTCGGCTTACCGTAATTCGTCAACGCTCCTTGCGGGCCGACTGCGTTCGGGCGTTGGAAGATCCAGTTTTGCCATGCGGTCAGGCGTCCAAAGATCTTGGTGTCCATTGTTTCGGGGCCGGCAAAGCGCAATGAAGCTTCCATGCCCGTCAAAGCGTCGGGCGAAAGAGAGGTTCGCTCTTCAATCGCGAGCCGAATCTCATCTTCCCAATCGAGATCGTCAGGCGCGAACGTGACCAGTCCTGCTTCATCCGCCGCTTCAGTGTCGAATGCCCCCTTGTGGGCGAGCACTTCATCAACTTTGTCCGGTTCGGCCAGGAAGCGCGATTGCAGACGCGTCAGGCCATTGCTCATTGGCAACGCCCCGGCGTTGAGTTCGCTGGTCGCGATCTCTGTCTTCTGGTCCGGATTGTTCAGCATATAAGTCCGATCTGCTGACAATGCCAGTTCCAATAGACTTCCGGCGAAACAACTGCCGGGTTCGATGATCGCAAAGAAACTCTTCGCGGTTAGATCGAGCCGGCGCAGCACGCGGGCCATGTTCAAAATGATTTCGCGGATCAGCCAGTGGTCGCGATTCGCCGCGAGAGTCTTATTAACTGCCAGCACGTTATCGATGCTGCCTTCGGTGCGCAGGCAAACCAATCCAATCTCAGGCTCGTTGACGCGCAGATGCAGCAGCACATCGTCCAGTTCGCGGAAAGCACGCAGTGGCCAATAACTGTCGCCGAGCTTCTGAATTTCTTCTGGAGTAGTTGGTAAATCTGATTCAGGTCCGCGCACAGTTAGATCGGCGTACCGCTTTTCGCGATTTAGCTTCACGCTGACGTACTTGTATTCACGAGTATCGGCGGTCGATTCGGGCGTGAGCGCGTTCAGCTTCACCCCACCGCTACGGGGCGAGCCGTCAACCTGCGTTATTTCTTTGACCCGCGCATCGATTGCGTCTTGAAACTTGCTGGTCGGAAACGAATCATCGATCAATCCCCATTCGGTCGCGCGCTTGCCTTTCAATCCTTCGGCTAAAGTTGAAAAGACATCCGCGCGATCGCGTCGCACTTTGCGTTTGTCGACCAGGCGAGTCAGACCGCCCGTGCCGGGCAGAACGCCGAGCAAGGGAACCTCGGGAAGGGAAACGGCCGAGTTGCCATCGTCAACCAAATAAATTTCATCGCACGCAATCGCCAACTCGTATCCGCCGCCAGATGCCGTCCCGTTCAGCGCCGCGATGTAGCGCCGCCCTGAATGGCGCGAGTCATCTTCAATCGCGCAGCGCGTTTCGTTCGTGAATTTGCAGAAGTTGACTTTGAAAGCATGTGACGACGTGCCGAGCATGTAGATATTCGCGCCAGCACAGAAGATGCGCGGTTTGAGACTCGTGACCACTACGGCGCGGACTTCGGGATGTTCGAAACGAATTCGTTGGATTGCGTCGGCGAGTTCGATGTCTACGCCCAAGTCGTATGAATTGAGTTTTAGTTTGTACCCTTCGGCGATCGTCCGATCTTCCTGCACATCCATCGAGAGTTTCGCGACGGCGCCGTCTATCGACAGTTTCCAGTGTTTGTATTGTCCGGGCGAAGTTTGAAAGTTAATCATCTTGAGTCAGTACCGCCTGCGGCAGCGGGCGAGTAATGTTTGATTTGAGCCGTTCGAACGTTCGTTCGGGAGGGAATACTAGCTACCGACACCTGTTGAGGTCAAGCAAGGGGCAAAGTCTGGGGGCCAGGATTCTCATTTCGCTCCATGCTTTCGCAGGAGGTTAATTGCCGCGCCGTCTTTCCGGTCGATAGCGATCATGAGCGGCGTTAGGCCGTGATTGTTCCTGGCGTTAACGTCAGCCTTATTCGCCAGAAGTAATTCGGCGATCTCCCTGACCCACTTCCGGTCTTTGGCCTGGCTTTCCATCGGCAGATGCAAAGGCGTGTCACCTTCTTTGTCTGTGGCATTCACGTCTGCTTTGCGACTCAACAGAAATTCCACGAGTTCGGCCTGCCCGTTCTTGGCGGCGACGTGGAGCGGCGTCCGCCCATCGTGATTCCGGACTTCAATCTTTGCCCCCTTAGCCATGAGGAGTTCGGCCATCTCTTTCGACTGAATATGGTGCAAGGGAGTGTCGCCGGCATTGTTCGCGGCATTCACATCCCCTTTACCAGCCAGCAGCAGTTCGGCGCAATTGACATAGTTCAAATCCACGGCGGTGAGCAGTGGCGTCTCTTCGCGGTCGTTCTTTGCATTCGCGTCGGCGCCTTTTGCCAACAAGAGTTCCACAATCTTTTCCTGGTTGCTGATTACTGCAACGTGTAGCGGGCTCCAGCCATCGTCGTCCTTCACATTAGCTAGGAGTGGATCTTGTTGCAGAAGCTCGAGCACTCGGTCTTCGTCATCATTCTTGACTGCTTCGAAGAATTTGCTTGCCAGCGAGGGTGAGGCCGCCGGCTTTGGCTCCTGGTCACGCGGTGCTGGCTGAACACGTTGAGCACTCGCGACCTCCAGAGCAACTAACATGAGCACGAGCAGACAAAGAATGCGCATTGTCGTTTTCGACATCTCTGTTTTTCCGACAATAAAGCGCGGTTCAGAGAAACTGTGGTCTGATCCGAATAAACCTCAGGGTAACGTACTTCTTCAGAATTGCCCTTCCCCCCTCGTAAGGAATTAGTGGCTTTCTTGTAAGGGTTGATGGAATGGATATACCACTTGTAGAACTCTTTAACGACGATTTCAGGAGATCGGTCCACTGCGGACGGCGCCATTCTTTCCTTGACTTCCTGCCATTTCGGCGCCTATCGTGCCCCGCGGGATTGGATCCCAAAAATCAAATTGTCTATCCGTAGCGTAGCCGTGCCATTGACAAGGAGGCAGTTCCTCGCCGGCAGCGCCGGGGTATTCGCATTCCGCAACGAAACTCTCGACCGCTTGGCGCAGCTTCCCTTCAGCTCGGCAGACCCAGACTACGAGGCTTTTTGGGAGGCATTGCGGAGCAAGTTCGACATCGACCGATCGCTGACGGTGTTTAACCACGCCGGATTGTCCCCGTCTCCGCGCGCCGTAAATGACGCGATCGCCGCACAAACCAAGCGCGCGAACGCCGACCCCAGCTACATCATCTGGCGCAAGCAAGATGCCGAATTGGATCCGGTCCGCAAGCAGTTAGCCGACTTGGTCGGGTGCGAGACGGAAGAGCTTGCCCTCACGATGAATGCGACCTATGGGCTGCAAACAGGCGTCCTCGGAATCCGCATGGCCGCCGGCGATGAGATTCTGGTGACCACTCACGAGTACAGCCGCACGCACACTGCCATACAACAGCGGGAACGCCGTGAAGGCATCGTGTCGGTGATCGTGCCGCTCAAGACTCCGCCTGAGCCGGCCCATAAGGTAGCGGAACAGATCCTTGAGAAAGTCACCCCAAAGACGCGCCTCGTCGTGCTCAGCCAAATGACTTACTTGATTGGGGGTCTGATGCCGATCAAAGAGGTTGCATCCATCCTTGCTCAAAAAGGGATCCCACTTCTGGTTGACGGCGCCCACGGCATCGGCCTTTTGCCTGACAAATTCTCCGAGCTTGGTGCGCCCATGTACACGGCGTGCCTGCATAAATGGCTCATGGGCCCGATTGGGACAGGCGTGTTTCTAGTTCGGCGCCCTTGGATAAGAAAGGTATGGCCTTTGCATCCCGCAGACTCCCACCTCGACGGCTCGATCAAAAGGTTCGAACAGGTGGGTACCCGCTCCGCCGCGCCGTTATTAGCCATTCAAGAGGCGCTGGACTTTCACAAAATGCTCGGGCGAGAGCGAAAGGCCGCGCGATTGGAATCGCTCCGCAATCGCCTGGCGCAGCGGGTTCTCAATGCACCGGGCGTGACCCACTACGGCAGCCTCGATCCAAGCCTCTGCAGAGTGATACTGACCGTTGGATTCGAAAAGGCCCAAGCGACCGACCTAGCGAGCTGGCTGCTGATCAAACACCGCATCCACGTGACAACCGTGCTCCGCGCAGGGATCAACGCCATCCGCATCTCGCCGAACGTGTTTACGACCCATGAGGAGGTCGACCGGCTCGGAGCCACTCTCGATCAGGTCGCACGGGAAGGTATGAAAGGATAGTCGGCGCAACAGGTCAGTAGTACAATGTCTGTACCATGCGAAATTCCAAGTTTGCTTTTGCCCTCGCTTTATGCGCCTTGGGGTCGCTGCCCGTGTTGGGGCAGCTATCGGTAGGGGGTTGGCCGGAAGCGCTCTCTCATTCCGGTTCAAACCAATCTTTGGTGGCGGCGCTTGTTTTGGCGCCGGTCCAAGACCAGATCAAAATCGGGTCGCTCAAATTTACTCCACCGAAAGGTTGGAAGCCAACCTCGGCGACGAGCCGTGTTTTGCTCGCTTTTGCTCCGCCGGACCTTCCGACGGGAAAGGTCTGCCAAGTCAGAGTTTTTGCGGACGAAGTCTCCAAAGAAGCGTTTGACGCCTGGTTTAAGCGTCGGTGGAACGCGCTCATGTCCGGCAAACCCAAGCTCCGCACGAGCGAGACGCTCAGCCAAAAAGTGGAGTCTGCGGATGTTCTGGTGCGGTCCGGAGCTTACGAAGAGGGCAGCGGCGAAGCTTACGCCTTGATTATCGCCGGGTCGGTCGGAGGCCATTATGTGCTTGTCGCTTACGAGGCGAACGACTATCCCCTCATGGAAAAGCACCAGGATGAAGTATATGGGATGTTTGGAACGATGGACCTCGATACCGGTGGGGCGCCGCCAACCGGCGACCCGGCCACTACAAATCCGCCAGCCGAGAATCCGAAAGGATCCACGCCCAATCCAAGGCCCGCATCCGCGCCTGCATATAAGAGTGGGGACCCAAAGCAAGAGTCCGAACGGATTAACCGTCTTTCCGAGATCGCTCGGCTTCTTCAAGACCCCAAAGAAGACACCGTCGCCCTCCTGACAGAGGCAGCCCGGCTCTGCGGGTTTGCGATATGGACCGAAGACCGCGCCAAAATCGCTGATCCATCCGGTGCTCCTAGGCTGAAGCTCGCCGTCACCGATGCCGAGATCCGAGAGTACGCCGAGATGTTTCGAACCGGCGATTCGGTGGTCCTGAAGGATCTCATCGCCATGGTGGACGTGGTCTATGCGGGCATTGGTTCCAAGCCGTCTTGCGGACCGATGATCATGGAGTGGCTCCAGAACGGGGGCCGCTCTGAAAACCCTTCGGTTCGGGCGCTAACCTCGTTCCTTCAGTCTCTGGGCGCGTATCGCGGGGGCGGAAGCGCGTCGCTTTTTAAGACCGGGAATGAGTCTCTGGATCCAATCCAATCGTTGCTCATCCTACGGGTCGTGACTGAAGAAATCGGAGAGGCTTTAAGAAAAGCTCTCGCCAAGGAGAAGCCTCCGCCACGGTCGGCATCGTTCAATCACACACAGCAGGCTGGCGAAGCACCTGGCTGGGCCGAAGATGCATTTGCAGGTGGCATAACCGGTCTTTGGGATCACCTTACCCCCGGAACAGGCCTAGAAGCTTACGGCGAGAAGGTCGGAAAGGCCAATGCCATCCTGAGCATCATCAAATTCATCGCAACGTATGTTTTTCTCAAGGGTGACGTCCGTGTGGAAGCGCCCGGCCAGCCGCTGATCCGCACTATGGACTTCCACGCCGGCGAGGTGCGCAAAGTGGTTGCTAGGTTCTGGATTGACGGCATGAAGGTGACCGATTGGATGAAGGACCACCGGGTGCTCGTTGCTCTCGCCGGCCTCGACTTGGACATGCCCAAGACAGGCGCGCTCAAGGGAGTCCCCACCGACTGGGCGGTCGACCAGAGCAACCTTGTCGCCCACCAGCTTATTAAGACAACCGGGGGAACGGGAGCGCTCCACAACAGAATGACCGACGAAAAGGGCGAAGCCTCAGTTGAGTGGGAGGGCTTCCCGCAACCCGTTGTCCTCGACCCCAAGAAGGTGATGCCGATGCCTAAACAAGCCCGGATTACGGTCATACCGTCGGTCAAAGAGATCGGAATGCAGCAGGACCTCGTCGACGCAGTGACCGGCGCGATCGGAATCAAGGGCGGCCCCGTCGGATTCATCACGCCGCTGATGGAGATGCTCTACCGCTTGAAATGGACCGGCAGCGCTTCGTTGGTTCTGCAGGTTCGCGACTGGAGCCAAGCCGACACGATCGGTCAACTGAGTATTTCAATGCGGGAAAACTGGAGTCGTATCAGGAACACTACGGCGGAGCGGCACACGATCGACCGGTCGTTGGTCTATACAGACGTCGGAATGCAAGTGATTGGCGGCGAACCACCGCCGGCGCCCGACCCAGGGGTCTTTGCGCACGCCACGCCCTTGGAACGACAGCAAATGGAAGCGTGGATAAAGCAGCAGGCCGAAATGGCCAAGAAGCGTGTGTTTAATGGCGAACGGCCGGGAGCTATGCGCTATTCGATCAACGACCTGAGGTGGAAGCGCAGTCCCGCTGATGAGTGCGGCGACACTGATGAAACGACGACCACGACCACATGGATCGGGTCTGACACCCGCGCCTATGCACCAACCGATAAATTCCAGGTTTCCGTCGATCTCGAGAAGATGATCGTCACGGTCTCGGCAGATTCACTCCTCAAGGTCAAATTCGTCGAAATCACAAAGACCGGCAAAATCACAGGCCGCCAAGACAAAGACGATGTGAAAAGCATTTTCTTCGGCCTCAAATTGCTGCCTCCGTTCGATAGGGACGAACCGATCGAGATCCCGCTGAAGGAAACGAAAGTGATCGATTCCGATGCGACGAACTACTACGGCGCGGTCACCATCCCGTTCACCTATGGCAAGGTGACTGAGTACAAAGGCAACATCATCTTTTCTTATTCGGTAACGCGCAAGGTCGTCAAACCGAAATAGGCGCGGCGGCTTTGTCGATGACCGATGATCAATTGGGAGTATGGGCGGGAGATGCTGAAGGTCCTCCATCCGCTTCGATCGTTGCCCTCATCAGTCAGGTTGGCCGCAGCGAATAGGGAAACGCCAACAACAACTGCGCGGCCCCGACGAACCAGGTGGTCCGTTGGGGCACCCGGACGAGCGATGATCCATACAATGGCCCCATATTCTCCGAATTCTTGGCAATCGAACCCGATTGAGAATGAGGTCGATGACGAATTGCTCAGAATGCACCGCTCAGCCCACCCCTTTTGGGCAGCGGCTATTATTTCGCCTCATGCTTTCGTAGGAGTTCGATTGCCCCCTTGTTCTTCAGCTTGATAGCTATCATGAGCGGTGTTTGCCCCTCATTATTTTTGGCGTTTAGATCGGCTTTATTAGCCAGGAGTAATTCAGCCATCTCCTTCATCCAATCGCTCCAGGCGGACTGCGCCTCTTCTTCTGTCGTTGAATCCATCAGTGCATGAAGTGGTGTATTACCTTCCTTATTTTTGGCATTCACGTCGGCGTTATGGCTCAAAAGACATTTTGCGATCTCTGCGCCCCCCATAAAGACGGCTATATAGTGCAGATCGCTATCGTGGAGCGCCTTTGCCCGACTCATGGCTGCTTGCACTCCGTGTCGAGCGGAACAAGATCGATATGAATTGGTCTGCCGCCGGTACCGGTTAGTCCTCCGATGTACGCCTTGCCGCTGAAGTCCAATTCGATCCCGGTCTTTAAGGTATCGGTTCCTGTTATCGTGTATGGGCCGCCGCCGCCTCCCCCCCATTTTGTTTCGGAGACCGCGCACGTGCCCTTAGTCGGCGAGGACGGAACACACTTGAAATCTGTGTTAAATGGGTTATTAGTTTTAATGGTAAAGGGCTTCTCTAAATCGCAAATATCTCCGGAGAGAACGGTGTCAAGAATTTTCCCACTCGCCCTGTATCCCCGATCAATGATCGTGATTTTCGCAGAAAGGGTCTTCTCGCCCGTTGAGGTCTCCCCCGTGATCCGGTTCCAGAAAAAGAATTTGACTGTCAAATCCACCCAAGCAACATTCGGCGTCGGTTTTTTGGAGGGCGCCTCGTAAGCTACCCCTGGTAACCACCCTGATAATCTGCCTGGCCCGCGCAACTTCCAGGCCTCCTGCCCTTTTCTAGCCTTGGAGCAATTCAAGGGGCGGGAAAAGAGCTTGTCCCAAAAACCAGGGTCCTTGCATTCGACCAAATGAATAGTTACATCTTCTCCCACGTAAAGTGTTTTTTCAGAGGGGTATATTCGAAGGCGAGCCAAGAACGCTTCATCGGTAAAATGTGTGGTCGCAACCGTAAGGGTCTTAGCGGCCTGATCCAGCTTTGCCGACTTTTGCGCATGCCATGCTCCTTTCTGGTCCTGATAGGCCAAAGCCAACGCCTCGGGGATAGTGCCTTCAAGATCTTTTTCGTCGTAACGGACAGAGATCTCGAGCGGGGTAGTGAAAGTCTTTCCGTTCGGCTGTAGTCTATAGGCAAGCCCGAGGCCGTTGCCCGCCTTATTGGTTATCGGTTGGATAGAAAACGCGACCGTTTCGGTCAAAGCGTTTTGCGGAACGGTAAGAGTCAACCTCCCGTCCGGACTCGCGAGTGAGCCGCCGGTCGGACCGATACTCTTAGTTACGGCGGGGCCATTGGGTGTTCCCACTTCCGTGGCAGCATAGACAACCTCGGTCCCGCTGGAAGGGCGCAGGAACAAGATGTACGCGACGGTCGCGACGGTCGCGAAAATTGTGACGGTCGCCACAACCAAAACTACGGCTATGATTAATCGTCTTTTTCCCAACATATGAACACTCTCCTCGGAGTCAATCCTCCGCTTTCATGTTGGAGACTTCTCCCATCTACCTGACTACGCGCAAGTGAGCCGGGAATCGACTCAGAGCCAATTCTTTGTAGTGACATTTCGCCGGAATGTCTTAGCCTGCACCAAGCGCTGCGACAGACGTGCTACAGAGAGCAACTATCAGGAGCACAGAACAGAGTCATGTCTTGTAGCTTCACAGGTCTGATCCTGACTTTCAGTCTGAGCAATATTTCTAAGGTGTAAGCTGTCACTTCGTAATAAGACTATTTCTTCACGGGCGACGGACCACCAGCCCGAAGTATCTGACTGATTGGTGCACTTCGCTATCGTGGAGCGCTTTTCGCCTACTCATGGCTTGTTGCACTCATCTGTGTCGAGCGGAACGAGGTCAATGTGCGCGACACCGGTTCCGCCAGCCAGTCCGTTCACTGTGGTTGATACCCGCCACACGATCTGCGGTTTGTCAGTATCGATTCCTTCCACCTTGTAGGGGCCACTGCCCGCCCAGGTTGCGCCTCCATATTGCCCGCTTAAGGTAGCAAGCCCGCTCGAAGGAGTGAACTGATCGGTGTACGTTAACCCCCCGTTGTGGCCGAAAACTGTAAATGATTTGTCGAGGCTGCATACCGTGCCGCTGTAGGATGTCGGCCCATCGCTGCCGGTAGCCCTGTATCCCCGATCGACGATCGTAATAACTGCGGCCAAGGTTCCAGTCATCTTTTCAATTCGTGTCTCGTCCCACTGCTCAAACTCGTAAGAGTAAAGAACGTGAACAATATTTGGCGATGGTCTTTTCGCAGGTGCCGTGTATAGTCCTGACTGGTCGATCGTGCCAGCACCTTGCAGTTCCCATGGATGATGATTCTTCTGCGGGGGCAACGCTTCGCATTTGCGGAATATTTTCTCGATGTACCCGATCTGGCACTGGTACAACACACGAATTGGCAGGCCAACGCCAACGGGCAGTGTGGCTTCCGATGGAGAAAGAACCAGACGGGAAAGAAACGACCAATCACTAAAATGCGTCGTAGAAACGGTGAGTGTCTTCTTGTCACGGTCGAGCTTTGCCAATTTCTGCGCATGCCAGGCCGCTTTTTCATCCTGATAGGCCAACGACAACGCCTCGGGGATAGTGCCTTCAAGATCGTGCTCATCGTAACGGACAGAGATCTCGAGCGGGGTAGTGAAAGTCTTTCCGTCAGGCCCAAGCCGGTACGCGCTGCCAAGTCCGCCGCCCGCCTTATTGGTTATCGGTTGGATAGTAAACGCGACCGTGTCCGTCAAAGCGTTTTGCGGAACGGTGAGCGTCAATCGCCCGTCCGGGCTCGCGATCGAACCGCCCGCGGGCCCGATATCCTTTGTTACTTTGTCGCCTTCGGGTGTGCCAACTTCCGTCGGAGCAAATACCATCTCACCACTGCTGACTTTGCTCAAAAAAAGGTAATAGCTCAGAGCCCCGACCGTTATGATGACGATCATGACGACGAGGGGTATCAATATATATTTCTTTCTGATCATGACAGTTTTTTCCTTATTATTTGCACTCGTTCGTATCGATTTCAGTTAGGTGAATGTGACGGAATTATCCGCCGCCGCACTCGTTCCCATTCAGCGGTATGAGGTCAATGTGATGCGTAAAGGGTTTCGTACCTGTTCCCGGCGGGCCCGATACTGTTACTGCGACCTCCAAAATTATCCTGGGTTTGTCACCATCAAATCCTTCTATCTTGTAAGATCCACCGTTTGACCATGTGATGCTCGCGTATTGGCCAGAAAGGGTGCCGTTTCCGGACCGTCCGTCGCCTGACGGTGTGAATGTGAAGGTGACTGTTAACGGCCCGTCGTTGCCGATAACGGTAAATGATTTGGTCAAGTCGCATATCGTGCCGCTGTAAGACATCGACCCGCCGCCGGTCGCATCCCTTCCGCTAGCCCTGTATCCCCGATCGACGATCGTAATAACTGCGGCCAAGGTTCCAGTCATCTTTTCAATTCGTGTCTCGTCCCACTGCTCAAACTCGTAAGAGTAAAGAACGTGAACAATATTTGGCGATGGTCTTTTCGCAGGTGCCGTGTATAGTCCTGACTGGTCGATCGTGCCAGCACCTTGCAGTTCCCATGGATGATGATTCTTCTGCGGGGGCAACGCTTCGCATTTGCGGAATATTTTCTCGATGTACCCGATCTGGCACTGGTACAACACACGAATTGGCAGGCCAACGCCAACGGGCAGTGTGGCTTCCGATGGAGAAAGAACCAGACGGGAAAGAAACGACCAATCACTAAAATGCGTCGTAGAAACGGTGAGTGTCTTCTTGTCACGGTCGAGCTTTGCCAATTTCTGCGCATGCCAGGCCGCTTTTTCATCCTGATAGGCCAACGACAACGCCTCGGGGATAGTGCCTTCAAGATCGTGCTCATCGTAACGGACAGAGATCTCGAGCGGGGTAGTAAAAGTCTTTCCGTCAGGCCCAAGCCGGTACGCGCTGCCAAGGCCGTTGCCCGCCTTATTGGTTATCGGTTGGATAGAAAACGCGACCGTTTCGGTCAAAGCGTTTTGCGGAACGGTAAGAGTCAACCTCCCGTCCGGACTCGCGAGTGAGCCGCCAGTCGGACCGATACTCTTAGTTACGGCGGGGCCATTGGGTGTTCCCACTTCCGTGGCAGCATAGACAACCTCGGTCTCGCTGGAAGGGCGAAGGAACAAGATGTACGCGATGGTCGCGAAAATTGCGACGGTCGCCACAACCAAAACTACCGCTAGAATTAATCGTCTTTTTCCGAACATATGAACACTCTCCTCGGGATCAGTTTTGCCACCACGCTGCCGTCATGTGCGTGGCTTGAACGGTTTGCGCTTTGAGAGGCAGCGCCAGGTTTAGTAAAGAACCGTTCGTGCCATTTCGTTGCCAGCGAGGACGCTTACGCTCCCTTAACCTACTTCGCCGGTTTGGCGCTAAGCCGCGCCCACTCTACGCCGCCGACACAGTGAATGTAACCACTGCTATGACCACACTCCAAACTAAGCCCCTCAGCGTCGTATCCCTTTTCGTTCTCGCCGACTGGAACCAGCGAGAGAATCGCCGCCCCGTTCGGCTGGGTCATAAACGCGATGAACTGAAACTTCTCGGCCGTGCGTCCCTTGAACTTGAACGTGATGAAACCGCCCGACAGAATGACGTTGCCGCTATCCAACTCGCGGACTGTCCTGTTGTTGGCACGCCCGACAAACTTGTACGCGAACGTGCCGTCGGACTTGATCGAGTATTGCTCACCGTAAAATGTCGTGTTCGTGTGCGAATAGTCGCCCGTGTACGAGTCGATATACGTTTGTACGCTACCCGCGCCATGGTCCCAGGTGCCCACCAAATCTGCCACCGTGATCGTGGCGTTCAGCGTGCCGGACAACGGTTTCTGCGGTGCATAACCCGGGCGGTCCGGAAATGGATCGCTTTGAATTGTCGGACTTGGATTGGCTGAGGCTGTGGCTTTGGTTTTGTCCATCTTGATGCTGGCCAAAAAAGCATCGAGTTGAGGCAGATATGCCTGGTCATTGAGAATCGCATAGACGCTGGCTGTTTTTCCGTAACCGCTCAAGACCGTCATAATCACATAAGATTTAATTCCTTCCGATTCGATCTGCGCCGCGCCCGCCACCGACGTCCAGCCATCATCGCTTTGCGTTTCGGTCTTCGGATTTGCTTCCGCCTTGAAAGGTTTGACAACCAATTCATTCCATTCATTGGCAAAATCTTTTTGCGGACTCCCCGCGCTCGGCGTGCTTGCGTAAACGGTCAGAATACAAAAGCCCTTCGTGGTTTTGTTAGTATCGCTAAAGATCATCACGCCTTCTTTCTGGGATCTAGTCCAGCCTTTCGGCGGCGTGTATTGAATGATGTCGAGCGTTTCCGTCTGACAAAAAACAATCTGCGGAAGGAACAGACATATAACCTGTGCGATGAACAACCCGAAAATGATTTTGGTTACTTTCATAATTATTTCCTTAATTTCAGAACTGATTGCTTTGTTTGAGACCCGTTGAAGAACAGCTTTCCATAAAACCCCTTCGCTAAAACATAAGCGTCGTTTAATCAAGTGGAATGACAATTATCGAAGAATAATTTGCAAGCTGTCCTGCTTGCCTCGGACGACTGGCTTCCGGTCGTTAATCCGGCGTTCAAGCGCTTTTCCGCCAGCCTCTTCTTCAGCCGTCGCCGCGCCATTCGATCCATGACGATGTTTGGAATCATCGCGCTCGCCGGATTGTTCCAGTTGCCGCCGAGATTGTCTCGGTACTGTGCCGACACTGGCGCACACGAGAGAAGCACCAGCAGAATCAAGATCCAGCAACGACGATAACTCAGAATATTTCGGTTCATTTTTAGTCTTCTATCTGACAAGTACGAACGCCTCGAATAGAGTCTTTCGGATGTTAAGAATCACGCACCCGCTACCGAAGGCAGTTCCGACCAAGACCAGCGCGCTACGGCGTCGAGCCGGTCCAATCACGGTAACGAACTAAACGTTGGCCATACTAAGTACGAATTGAAATCTCACTCTGGTTCTGTGTCAGTACGCAAGCTAAAGCTGGCGCTGCTGTTCGTAGCGGTTCAATCTCAGCGTTTGCTAACCGCCTTCAACGCCTTCTTCCACGCATTGAGGTAGTGCTCGATCCCGCTTTCGTATTTACCGCTTGCGACGTCACTATCGCCCTTAATAAATTCCTCCCTGGCTTTGTCTATATTCTCCTGATCTCCGTGCGCTGCGATTGCATCGTTGATTGCCACAAGGGCCAGCAGGCGATCCGATTTAACGATTCGGTTGATGAAGTCTTGCAACACGGCATCCGAGATCGCGCTCTCCTTCTCTTTGATCAGATCGCGCAGCTTGTTTACCGTGTCCTTCTCTTCATCGAATGCTTTCTCTCCCTTCTTCGGCTGCAAGTGAGTCTGGTCTACCCAGAGTTTGGGATCAAGCGACTTCTTCAGATGCTCGATGGCCTCATCAAGCTCTTCTCCATCCTCCTTGTTGGTCACACTCGCGCGCAGCGCGGTCAGCTCAGCCAGCACGTCTTGCTTCACTCCTCGCGCGCCCAGCACTGTCACAGTGAAGGCGCAGGCGGCTTTATTGCCCGATGTGTCAGTCGCAGAGCAGGTGACCGTAGTAGTTCCGATGGGGAACACGCTGCCCGAAGGCGGCAGGCAGACCACAGATGCTACAGAGCAGTTATCTGTCGCCGCTGGTGTCGGGAGTGTTACAACTGCGCCCATCTCGCTGGTGAATTCAACTGTCATATTTGTCGGGCAAGTGATCTCCGGCGGCGTGTTGTCAACAACCGTCACAGTCTGAGTCGCAGTCTTTGTGTTGCCGCTCGTATCCGCAGCCGTGTAGGTGATGATGGTTATTCCGAGTGGGAAGAAATTCCCGGCAGGAACGCCGCCGCGGCTAACGGTTACTCCGGAGCAGTTATCGCCGGCGATAGCCGTTCCCAGAGTCGCATCGCCGATGACCACACCACAGCCGTTTGCGCCAGGCCCTGTGGTTACATTCACGTCTGGCGGCGCGGTGATCGTGGGCGGCGTGAAATCTTTGACGGTCACTGTCGCGCTGCATGAACTGGAGGCGCCGTGACTGTCGGTGACAGTCAGCGTGACTGTGTGCGACCCCAATCCGAATAGCCCTGCCGAATCGAGCGAGAGCGTGATGCTGTCGCCCGAATCAGGATCAGACGAACCTGCGTCAACATCACTCGGATTGATCGTGGCTGTGCAGGAGCTGCCCGCTGCCACTTCTATGTTCTTGCAGCTTGCCACCGGTGGACGATTGACCGGTGTTGGTGTTGGTGTCGGCGTCGGTGTGGGCGTTGGTGCTGCTCCCACGCGCTGCCAGTCAGGCGTCACGTCGATTCCCGCCCCGGGGATATCGGTACTGAGATTAGTTTCCCCAGTGCCGTTCGCGTTCATGGCAAAGATTTCATGCTGTCCGTACAAAATGCGGTCGAAAACGATCCTTGTCCCATCGGGTGACCAGGCGGGGTTGTCGTCATAGACCGTATTGTTAGTAAGCCGCGTTTGACCGGTGCCGTCAGGATTCATCACATAAATTTGCGATCTGCCATCACGGTCGCTTCTGAAGGCGATCTTCGTGCCGTCCGGCGACCATGCCGGATTTTTCCCAGACGCAGTGTTCGGTGAGAGGTCGGTCCTACCCGAACCGTCCGCGTTCACAATGCCAATACGATCACCAACGAAGCCTGGCTGCGTCTCAAACACCAGCTTTGTGCCATCGGGGGACCAGGCGGGAGCAACATCCTCTCCGTTAGTAACTCTGGTCACGTTAGTGCCATCGGAGTTCATTACAAAAATTGAGCTGGTTGTGTTGTTCAAGTTACGCTGGCTTACAAATGCGATCCTTGTCCCATCCGGCGACCATTCTGGCTGGGAATCGCGCCAACCGAAGTTGAACGTGAGACGCGTCAGACCCGTCCCGTCGGCATTGATTGTGTAGATTTCGTGCTGCCCCGGATCGTTGAGGTCACTCTCAAAAGCGATCTTCGTTCCATTTGGTGACCAAACGGGATTGAACTCGCTTTGGTCGCTTGTATTCGTCAAATTCGTTTTGTTGCCACCATTGTTATCCATCAACCAGATGTCGTTGTTGCCAAAGTAGTGGTTCCTGACATAAACGATCTTCCCATTTATTCCGGGTGAGGGAGTCGGCGTTGGTGTCGGCGTTGGTGTAGGCGCAGTGACGGGTTTCTCCGTGAAGAACTGCCTCACGTCGACGTCGGCAAGGCCCTCGACGCTCGTGGAGCCGAACTCGGCCGTGGCCCCGGCGCGGGTACGCTCAGCGACCATATCCGATGCGAGAAAGACCCGCGGGTTGGGCGCAACTCCGTTTACCTGTAGAAGCTCGGCGCTTCCGTCGGCCCACCTCCGCAGCTTGAGCGTCACCGGCCCCCCTATCCAGTCGGCGGTGACGAACACTGGGTAGCTCGCGGGGTCGGCCGGGCTGCCACGTCCAGCCAAAGCGATGACCCTCTGGAAGTTGATGATGGCACACGCGGCAACGGCGGATCTGGTCTGCCCATCGTTGATGATGACTCGGAAGTCAGCATCCGGCCCATTCGGCGTAACGCTCCGCACCTGGAACGTCACGGTAAGGTCCAGATCACCACCCGGAGCCGCGTTGGGATCATTGGCGTACAGCGCGCTGACATCGCCTACGTCGGCGTCACTGAACGAGAGGGTTGTCGGACCAGTGGCGGGGAGCTGCGAGCCCAGTTGGGTGAAGTTGGAGATGTCTGCGGGATCGAGCCTTACTGGCGTCGACGATGGCGTCGGGGTCGACGATGCAGTCGGTGCCACGACCTTCGTGAATGCTCCGTTGCGGGTGCGATTTGAGGGAGGCCTTCGGGCTAGTCCGTTGTATGAGTAGCCCACAGTGAGAGCATTGATGAGGCCCGTCAGTGCCAATGTCATACCTATTCGGCGCCAGCCGCCATTTTTTAGATTTTTCATTCTCTTTGTCCTTCGTGCGCGTGAACCTGGCCGCAGTTGCACGCAGCCAGTGAATCGAGGCAAGCGTCACACTGCGGGCTGCTTTTGAAACCTTTCCCTCTATCTAAATACGCGCAAGGCGTGTAACAATTGGCTCACGTCGTTTAGGTAAGACCGTTTTCGGGCGGGAATATGAAGACTTCGACAGGTGAAGTTACACACCTGCTTCAGGACTGGAGCGATGGCAGCCGCGAAGCTCTGGATAAGCTGCTGCCGCTTGTTTATGACGAGTTGCGCCGTTTGGCGCACAGCTATCTCACCCACGAGCGCCCTAGCCATACCTTGCAGACCACGGCGCTGGTCCATGAAGCCTATCTGAAACTAATAGACCAACATTCGGTCAATTGGCAGAACCGCGCCCAGTTCTTCGCCCTCTCAGCCCAGGCGATGCGACGCATACTCATTGACAGCGCGCGCCGGCACACTTCGGTCAAGCGTGGTAGTGGTGGAACAAAAATCTCGCTCGACGAAGCTGCAACCGTTTCGAGCAAAGCGGCGAACGAATCATTACTGGCGCTTGATATGGCTTTGCAGGAATTGGAAAAGGTTGACGCCGAGCAGAGTAGAATCGTCGAGCTGCGATACTTCGGCGGTTTGACGATTGAAGAGACGGCGGAGGTTTTGAAATCCTCGCCCGCAACGGTCAAGCGCGAGTGGACGATGGCGCGGGCGTGGCTTTATCAGGCGATGGCCGGCTCGCGCGAATCTCTCGTTGAGCCAAACAAATGAGTCTTCGCGCGTATTGAGTTAGGGACGCACTACGTGTGTGCCACGATCTCTCGTCCGGAAGTTATTCATGAAGTGGCTGGCGGCAAAGTCCGCGAAGCGGACGAATCGGAAATAGCCCAGCAGTTTACTGCTGGGGACACGACGCGCATCAGTGGGGAGAGTCCGTGAAACGGACGGCTGAAAATGAACGAAGAATGCTTGAGGTATCAGTCGTCCGCGTTGCGGACTTTCTTTCCAATTATATGAACCGATCCCACCGATGAATCGGTGGGCTATTATCAATCGTCCGCTACGCGGACTGATTTTGCGCGTCTGATAAGGTTTCACCTACAGTTCGAGTTGGGTTATGAACGCAAACCGACAACAACTCAAAGAGCTGTTCCACGCCGCGGTCGAACTCGCGCCGCATGACCGTGAAGCTTTTCTAAAAGCAAACTGTGCAATGGACGATGAGCTTCACTGCGAAGTCTCTGCGCTGTTGACCGCTCACGAATCTGCCGGCGACTTCATTCAACAGCCCGCGCTGGTTGATGTCGGTTTGGTTGCAAACGATGGTCAAGCGAACAGTAATGCAGCGATCACAGGTCAACAGATTGGCAGTTATCAAATTCTGCGCGAGTTGGGGCGTGGTGGAATGGGTTCGGTTTATCTGGCAACTCGCGCCGATGAATCGTTTGATAAGCAAGTCGCCCTAAAACTCATCAAGCGCGGCATGGATTCCGACGCCATCATCAAGCGCTTTGTGATGGAGCGGCAGATTCTCGCCAATCTGGATCATCCGAACATTGCGCGGCTGATTGATGGCGGCACTACCGAAGATGGCCTGCCTTATTTCGTGTTGGAGTACATCGAGGGCACGACCATCACGCGCTATTGCGACCAACACAAGCTCAACACGATCGAACGGCTGAAGCTCTTTCGCCAGGTCTGCGCGGTTGTGCAGTTCGCGCATCAGAACTTGATCGTGCATCGTGACCTCAAGCCGAGCAACATCATAGTCACGGAAGATGGGACGCCCAAACTGCTGGACTTTGGCATCGCCAAACTTCTCAGCGCCGCTTGGTCTTCGTCCATTGAGGCAACCGCGACGATCGGGCGCGTGCTCACGCCGGAATACGCGAGCCCGGAGGAATTGCGTGGTCTGCCCGTCACCACGAGTAGCGACGTCTATTCACTTGGAGTTGTTTTGTACGAGTTGTTAAGCGGTCATCGTCCGTTCAATTTTGAGAGCCGCTCGCCCGAAGAAGTTGCGCGGATAATTACGGCGTCACAGCCAATCAAACCCAGCGTCGTCATCACCCGCATCGACGCCGCACGTCACGCGGACGATGCCGGACATGACTCGTTGACGCCCGAAGCAATCAGCCGCAGGCGCGATGGCAACGTGGAAAAGCTGCGCCGCCGTCTCGCCGGCGATTTGGATAACATTCTGCTCAAAGCTCTGCGAAAGGAACCTGAACGGCGTTATGCCTCGGTGCAGGAATTCTCAGAAGACCTGCGCCGCCATCTCGAGGGTCTGCCGGTACTCGCGCGGCCCGACACCCTCTCCTATCGCACGAGCAAATTCATCACGCGACACAAGGCCGGCGTGGCTGCGGCCGTCATTGTCCTGCTTACGCTCCTGTCAGCCACGGTCATCACAAGTTGGCAAGCCCGCGTGGCGCGACGCGAGCGCGATAAATCTGAACGTCGGTTTGGTGAGGTCCGCAAGCTGGCACACGCCGTCTTGTTCAAGTATCACGATGGCATTGAAAAGCTGCCCGGCTCAACACCCGTGCGTAAGATGCTGGTCCAGGATGCTTTGGAATATCTCGACAATCTGTCTAAAGAGAGCGGAAACGATGCTGGCCTTCAGCGCGAAATCGCGGCGGCTTATCAAAAAGTCGGCGACGTGCAGGGCAATCCGACGACAGGTAACCTGGGCGATTTGGCGGGCGCTCTCGACAGCTACCAAAAGGCGCTGGCGCTTCGGGAGAAGCTGGCAGCCGCTGATCCGGGAAACGCCGGAGAACGCCGTGGCCTTGCCAGCACTTACGCCGCCATTGCCGATGTGTTTGCCGACATGGTGCAATTTGAACGGGCAGCCGATAACTATCGTAAAGCTGTAGCTCTTAACGAGGCCGTCCTCGCGTCCGATTCAAATGATTGGGAGGCACAACGGAAGCTTTCGATGGCTTATCGCAAGCTGGGCTTCGTAACGGCGGAATCCGGGGACTTGAAGGGTGCTTTGGAGATCATTCGCAAAGCACGAGAGATCAATGAGCTGGTAGTTGCCGCTAGCCCAACTAGCCCGCAGGCCCGTAAGGATCTGGCGATGACCTATACATCGATGGCTGAGGTTACCGGTGAAGGCGGAGACATAGCCGCAGCCCAGGAAATCTGCCGGAAGGCCTTGGCAATTGATCAGGAATTACTAGCCGCGGAGCCGGCAAACACAGACAACCAGCTCGATGTGGCGAAGGACTACCTAAACATGGGAGAGACAACTTATTACTCTTCCGGTGACGCCAAGGAAGCGTTGGAGTATTACCGGAAGGCGTTTCAGATTTTTAAGTCCGTCGAGTCAGAAGATCCCAGAAACGCGCGAGCCAAATTCCAGGTCGCCCTCGGCTATCGGAGGATTGGGGGGATGCTCGCCAAGACGGGCAACGATTTAGAAGCAGTTGAAACCTATCGCAAAGCTGTACAAGCTTTCGACGACCTGGTTCAAAGAGACCCCGCGAATAGGAAGTCCAGAGGCAACCTCGCTATCATACTGAGCGGCCTCGGAATGCTTCTGGCTAAAAGCGGCGACTCCGCCGGGGCGCTCGAAGCCGGTCAGAGATCTCTTGCGATTGCCGAACAGCTATCGGTTGCAAATCCATCGAACCCTGAGTTGAGCGTAATCGTCGCAACGGCCTGCTCAGGTCTCGGCAGCACGCACGCAACATTCGCCGCAGACACCAGGCATAACGCTGCCATGCGTCTCGCGGAGTGGCGTGAGGCTCGCACATGGTTTCAGAAGAGTATGGACATCTGGACCAAGCTGAAAGCTGGAGGCAAGTTCACGAGCGTCGTCTACGGCAGCCCGGAAAAAGTTCAGCGAGAGATCGAGCGATGCGATGCGGCGCTGGCTAAGATAGGCGGTTGAAATCAAGGCAAACAGGTATGCGCGCTATGGAAAGCTCTGAACCGGCGCCGATTTGGATCCTCCCCTTGACAGCGCTGTCTTACGGCGCGTAGCGTCTTGCCCTTGGCCGGAGCCCTTGCGCACGCGCGGGCTACTGTCATTCGGGGAGGCGCATCTGTTCTGGTGAACGGCGCGGTCTTCAAAACCGTTAGTGAGACTGCGAGAGCAGGCTCAGGTAGGTTCGATTCCTACACGCCTCCGCCAGAAAAACAGTAGGCAGAAGGCAGGAAGCAGTAGGCAGCAAAACGCTTGGAACTGTTTGCCAAAATGTTGCTTGTCGACTTGCTTGACGCTTCACTTTCTGAAGTGGTATTCCCTCTCCTCGCAAGCACCGGGTGGTTTCGATTCTCCTGCTGACTTTTCGTTCTGCTCGCCGCTGACTGCTCACTATGAAAGATTGGATTGCGCTGAACATGACTCCCGGCGTTGGGTCGCGCGTCACTGCTCGCTTGCTGGAACACTTCGGATCGGCGGAGGCGATCTTCGACGCGCCGCGACGCGACCTTGCCTTGCTAAGACTGCCGCTGGAAACGGTGGAGAGCATCGTCTCTCGCGAATTGCACGCGCGCGCTGAAACGGAAATCGAGCGCGTGCGCACACTTGGCGGTGACATCCTGGTGCTCGACGACGGAGTTTACCCAACTCTGCTACGCGAGACGTACGATCCTCCCGTGGTCTTGTATATGAAAGGCGCGTGGGCTGAATGTCTGGAACGTCCATGCGTAGCGATCGTCGGTTCGCGGCGTTGTTCGACTTACGGCCAGAACGCTGCCCTGATGTTGTCGCGCGAGTTGGCGCAGCGCGGCGTGACGATCATTTCCGGACTGGCGCGGGGCATTGATGCGGCGGCGCATCGCGGCGCGCTGGAAGCCGGCGGACGAACGGTGGCGGTTATGGGCACTGGGCTCGATCAAGTCTACCCGCGGGACCACCGGAAACTCACGGACGAGATTCTGAATCACGCGGGCGCGTTGGTGACGCAGTTTCCGCTCGGTACGCCGCCGGTGTCGGAAAACTTTCCGTATCGCAATCGCGTGATTAGCGGATTGAGTTTGGGCGTCGTCGTGATTGAAGCGGCCGAGAATTCCGGCTCGCTGATCACCGCGCGGCTGGCGATGGAGCAGAACCGCGAAGTGTTTGCCGTTCCCGGCAACATCACTTCGCGAAATTCATTCGGCACAAACTATCTAATAAAAGGAGCGGGCGCAAAGCTGGTGCAGCAATGGCAGGACATCGCCGGCGAGTTGCCGCCTGAGATCGCGGCTCAACTGCTGCCGCCGCCCAGCAAGAAATCGCGAAAGAAAGGCGAGCTGGTCGATCAGCTCGCACTCTCTCCGCCGGATTTATCAGACCACGAGCGGGCTGTGTTCAAGCTGCTCGCGACTGATACGCCGGTGCAGATCGATGCGCTCGCCGAAAGTACGAAGCTTTCGATCACGCAACTGACCAGCGCGCTGCTCGCATTGGAAATGCGCGAGTTGATTCGCGCGCTGCCGGGAATGTGTTTTGTCCGGAAGATGTAATTGATCCCAGGGATCGAGTTCGAGGGGAGTTTCAACGAGTGGTCGGGATCCGCTGAGCAAATTGGGCCGGCTGCACGATCACGTCGCGAAACAGGCTCTGCAAAAAGTAACTTAAACTCCGTTCGTCGCGCTTGCCCATCTGCTTAGTGATGAAAAAGAATCCGGCGAAAAAAACAATCACAAACGACGGCATGATAATGGCTGGAAGCAGCAATCGGATTGTGCTCCCGGAGTCTCCCGCTGTTATAACAAAACTCATAATGCCGAAAAAGAGAGCGAAGCAGAGTGACAACAATAAAAAGACCCCAGCGAATATCCAGAGGAGGGTGTACTTCACGCCGATGCTAGAGTCTATCGTGCTGCCCGATCCGTTTGGGATGACATTACCTCTGCAAACTGGAGCTAAACTGTTTCGCGACCAACGCCGGCGGCGCCGCAGCCAGAACTGATATCCGCTTAGCTGGCCATAGAAATCTTTCCCGCCGAACGGATTCATGAGGCGGCTCAGGCTTGCCTGATCGATTGATGCCGCCAGCCGCCTCATGACTTCATCAGGCGGAAGATTCACGACTAATTGGTATTGCTTCATAACCCTTTCTCCTTCCACTCCGAACAGGGGTTAGGAAGGGCAGAATACGGAGAATATTGACTGGACGCAAACGGACATATAATGCCCATTAGACCGTATCAGGCCGACTCGCAAATTTCGGCGCGTTTGGCGTTTGAGGCACCGTTAGTGCTATTTTCATGCCCGCCTCCTAAAAACCCCAGGCAATTGGTTTGGAAGCAACCCCCGGTCATCGAACATTCATCAGTGGGTGACTGGAGCGGACAGTAAATGGTGGAAGTATTTCCGTTGAAGTCGTCATAGTGAGGTACAGGTGAGTGGTAGAGAATCGATGGCAATAATCCTGGTTGATTCGCCGGTCGCGAGAGAGTTTCTCATAGAAATGTCGCAGGAATACTTCGGTGACATGGTCAAGGCTGTAGTGGATATCGAAAAAGAAATCATGGCTATCGGCGGCGGGTTACATTCCGACGAAGATTTCTACTTGAAAGAAGTTCGAACCAGGAGAATCTGTGGGGCATTAATCTGCATCCAGACCGGGAGCTGCCTGAGATGGTCGAGTTCGATTCCATGATTAATATTCGACCGCGACAAAACAATCGGTCACGCGGCGTCGAAGATGCTTCGGTGCGTGACAAAATCATTGCGGTTGTTCAAGGGCTGGTACGATGAAAACTTATCACCCGGATCTTGCAGATGGACGTTGGTTCACCTTCTCAATCGCTGAGCAGTTGGGGAACGTGGGGAGCGAATACGAGCGCGCGCTGAGAGCGAAAGAGCGAAGGGATGCCGTCAGATTTGAACACGCACTCGCCCGCCTGCTTGAGTTGCTCGACTTAACGATTGCAGATCCACGGTGGCGAAACCACAGATTGAGAGAGCTATGCCGCGTCCGCGAGGTCGTGTGCGACCAGCTTTGCAGCGAACATCCGGAGCCGTGGTCATATCCTGATCTGCGAGATTACTTCTTATCTTTTGGGCTTCTCGCTCGGAACGAGCGTGATAGAAGAATGAAGGCTGAGGCGTTGTCGGCCAAATAGGAATGGCAAAAAACTTAGTCATCGTCGAATCGCCCGCCAAGGCGAAAACGATCAATAAATATCTCGGCAAGGACTACATCGTGATGGCCTCGATCGGGCATATCAAGGATCTGCCTGCGAAAGACCTGGGCGTGGACATCCAGAATAATTTCGAGCCGCATTACGAAATCATTCCCGACGCAAAGAAGCGAAACAACAAGAGAATCGTCGCGGATCTGAAGAAGACTGCAAAAACAGCCACAGCTATCTATCTCGCCGCTGACCCGGATCGTGAAGGCGAAGCGATCTGCCAGCATCTGGCCGAAGAGATCGTTCCCAAGAAGCCGGTCGTGCCCGCCTTTCGCGTGATGTTCAATGAAATTACCAAGCGCGCCGTGCTGGCGGCGTTCGAGCATCCGAAACAGATCGACGGAAATCTGGTTGACGCGCAGCAAGCGCGGCGCGTGCTCGATCGTCTGGTGGGTTACAAAGTTTCGCCTTTGCTCTGCAAGACCATCGGCGGGCGACTGAGCGCCGGCCGCGTGCAATCGGTAGCGCTGCGAATGGTGGTCGAACGCGAACGCGAGATTGAAGCGTTCAAGAAGACCGAGTATTGGACGATCGCCGCGAATGTCGCCGGCAAACAACCGCCGGCGTTCGACGCGCGGCTGCTGAAAGTGGGCGAGCAGACGGTCAAGACCGGCAACTTTGACAATGAACCGAAAGGCACTGAAATCCTGATCGGCAAAGAGGCGCACGCGAAAGAGCTGGTTGCGGAAGCCGAAAAGCAGACGTTCGTTGTCAGTGAAGTTACGACGAAAGAGCGCAAGCGCAATCCAGTGCCATCGTTTATTACTTCGAAGCTGCAACAGGAAGCCGCGCGCAAGCTCGGTTTTTCGGTCAAGAAGACGATGATGCTGGCGCAGCGTTTGTACGAAGGCAGCATCGAGATTGGCGCGGAAGGCGGGGTCGGCCTGATCACTTACATGCGCACGGACTCGACGCGCGTGGGCGAGGCCGCGCTCGGTGAAGTGCGCGGGTTCATCGGTAACCAATACGGCGCGAACTACCTTCCCGAGAAGGCGGTGCATTACCGTTCGAAGAAAGACGCGCAGGATGCGCACGAAGCAATTCGGCCCAGCGAGGTAACGCGGACCCCGGATTCGCTGGCGCAATATCTCAAGCCTGAGGAGTTGAAACTGTACCGGCTCATCTGGCAGCGCTTCGTCGCGTCGCAGATGATGCCTGCGCTCTTTGACCAGACCACGATCGATATTCAGGCCGGACGTTTTGTCTTTCGCGCGACCGGATCGGTTTTGAAGTTTGACGGCTTCCTGAAAGTTTATCAGGAAGGTCGCGATGAAAAGCCGGCCGATGAAGAAGACGAACGGACTCTGCCGCTGGTCGCCAAGGGCGAGACGCTGGCGCTCAACAAGATCGATCCTGAACAGCATTTCACTGAGCCGCCGCCGCGTTACACGGAAGCGACGCTGGTGAAGGCTCTGGAAGAGAAGGGCATTGGCCGGCCGTCGACTTACGCGGCGATCATGACAACGATCCAGGATCGCGAGTACGTTGAAAAGAAGGAAGGACGCTTTCATCCAAGCGCGCTCGGCAAGACAGTTAACGATGTGCTGATTGACGGCGGGTTCGACGACCTCTTCAATGAAACTTACACCGCCAGAATGGAAGCGGAGCTGGACGAGATCGAAGAAGGAAAGCTGAAGTGGACTGACGCGCTGAAAGATTTCTATGGCAAGTTCAAGCAAGACCTCGATCAATTTCAGAAGTACGCCAAGGAAATCAAGAACAAGGAAACCCCAACCGAAGAAGCCTGTTTGAAGTGTGGGACCGTCGGGATGGTGCAAAAGCTCGGGCGCTTCGGCAAGTATCTTAAGTGCCCCAGTTGCGGCGCGACGCGCGATGCTGAGCCGGTTGCAGCTGCGGATGGCGGCCCAGGTTCGACGCCGGCTTCGGCTGATGGATCGGAAGCGGAAGAGGTTGAGGCGTGCGACCTTTGCGGCAAACAGATGCAGTTAAAGCGCGGCCGGTTTGGGCCATTCTATGGATGCAGCGGCTATCCCGAATGCCGTAACATTCGGAAGATTTCCAAGAGCGGCGCGGTCTCGAAACCACCAGAGCCGATTGACGAGAAGTGTCCGGTGGATGGCGCGCAACTGGTGAAACGCTGGGGACGCTACGGCGAGTTCATCTCGTGCTCGAACTATCCGAAGTGCAAATACATCAAGCGCGAAACGACCGGCATCGCTTGTCCGCGGCCGGGATGCAAAGGCGAACTGTTGGTTAAGAAAACGAAGCGCGCCAAATCGTTCTACGGCTGTTCCGAATATCCGAAGTGCGAAATCGTTTATTGGGACAAGCCCGTGACTGAGCCCTGCCCGCAATGCGGCGCGCCTTACTTGCTTGAGAAGACGACAAAGAAAGGTAGGACGCGTTCTTGCGCGAAAGAAGACTGCGATTATAAGAGCGATGCGCAGCCGCTGCCCGCTCCTCAGGAACCCACGCAAGAGAAGCGAGTCTGATCATTTTCCATTTATCATTGGACATTTCTCATTGGTCATTTCAGACACACGTTTGGACTGCCGATCTCGGTCGGGTGTTTCGATCGAAAAACACCAGGTTAGAGTTGAAACTCTCAACGCGTCTTCAATGATCAATGAAAAATGAAAAATGAGAAATGGAAAATGCTTACTCTGGCTCGCTGATATAATGGGCCGAATACTCGACATAGTTCTGCCAGTGACGCGCGAGGTCGGCAATCTCTTCTTCAGTCAGCGGTCGTTTCACTCGCCCGGGCATGCCCATCACCAGTGAGCGCGGCGGAATGATTGTCCCGGGAGAAATCAACGAACCCGCGGCGACCAGCGATTGCGCTCCCACCCGCACGTCATCCAGCACAATCGAACCGATGCCGATTAGCGAGCCGTGCTCGATATAGCAGCCATGCAGGGTCACGCTGTGTCCGACGGTGACTTCGTCTTCCAGGATGGTCGGCTTCTCGCCGGTGCGCGTGTGCAGGACGCAGTTGTCCTGCACGTTCGTGCGATCGCCGATCCGAATGTGGAACATGTCGCCGCGCACAACGGTGGCAAACCAGATGGACGCCTGCTCGCCCACGTGCACGTCGCCGATTACCTGCGCGCTGTCAGCAATGAATGCCGTTGGGTGAATTTGAGGCTGGATGCCGCGAAAGGGTCGAATCATGATTGGCGGAAATTGTGACCTCCGGTCAGCTAACTTGTGGGAGCCATCCTAGCAATCGTCTCGAGTATCTTGCTGCTGTCTTTCAAGCACTCCGCTTCAACCGCTTGCTTGGCGCTTTGCTTCGATGGCGTGTCTTTACGGTAGCTGACGCGGCCGTATCCGCGAGAAGCCGAAGAGCGCGGTTCACTGATTCAGTGTCGGGACATAAACTCGCAAGCTCCGGTTCGATCAGCACCAGATTCGTGCCGGCGGTAGCTTGCCGGTAGTATTTGCCGCGAACTCCGCCTTTCAATTGCGAGAGGTCGTATTCCGGCCGCAGGTCATTATTATTTTTCTTTGCCGATGCTTTCTTCATATTGTTTGAGCACTAGTATTTCCAGCTAAGTAACGCCTGCTATCAATTCCGCCGCCGTGAGAATCCGAATGTCTCGATATGAACTTAATCCCAGCAAGTGATTGTCTCCTGAAACTATGATCTCTACTTGCGCAGCAACGCCACAGGCTAGCACAGCATCATCGTCCGGGTCGGCGAGAATCACGGGTTCAATGCCGGCCGGTTGAGTGATTGAAGCCAGGGCTGCATAACCCAATACTAATTCGTGCGGTGATACTTCAACTGATGCAAGTCGTTCGGCGAACTTCTCACGATTCAACACATCTTCTAATTCGGTCAAAAGAACGGCGCTCGTGAACAAATCTATCGTGCCATCTCGAGCAGCATCCAACACTCGGCGCGGATTGCCCTTCCAGAGCAGACCTGAAACAACGATGTTCGTATCAGCTACGACTCGCATCACGGGAGTGGCGTGCTTGGCGGACAGCGGCAATCTCTGCTTCTACTTCCGTCTCGGTGAGCGGTGCGTCTAAAGCCGCCAAACGATCAGCCGCATCAAATAGGTTGTTGACGCGGCGACGACGGATCTCCTCGCGAAGCAAGGATTCAATCGCTTCAGGTCTCAACAGTCCATTAGTCTCAGCCTCACGAGCCAAGTTGTCTGGTAAGTCCAGCTTGATTTCAAGTGAAGACATTCTTTGTACCTCGTTGGAAATGTTATCACAGACTGGGGCGTTATCATTGGCAGCCTACTGACCGCGCCGAAGGGTGGATGCCACGAAATGGTCTGATCATGATTGGCGGCGATTATGCCAACCGCTTCGGCGAAAAGGCAAGATATTGAATATATGACGGCTGGCCATGATCCCCAATCCCAGGCCAGCAACCTTGCAACCAGCCCCCCAATCAGGCATTATGTTGACTGTTAATCCTTCTCTCGCGCATCGACGGTGATGCGCCCCGCGCACAAACGAGTTAGCGCCGGCGTTTGGATGGTTCGAGAGCAGGCTGATTTCAACTTCAGAAGCCGCTCTTTTTTTGAGAGCATCCGAACTCGGTTCTTCGACTGCTACCGTTCGCCGAAGCCATCTGATTCGCAGCTTCTTTCAATCCCAAAAGGGAAAGGTAAAACTAGATGTCAATGAAACTTTATGTTGGAAACCTCGCTTTCCAAACCACCAGTCAGGAGCTGCAGGAATTGTTCGCTCAGGCCGGCACGGTTGAATCAGCGGCAGTCGTGGAAGACCGCGACACAGGACGTTCGCGAGGCTTTGGCTTCGTCGAAATGTCCAGCAAAGAAGAAGGCGCAGCCGCCATTGCTCAGTTCAATGGCAAGGAAGTTAATGGTCGCGCCTTAAACGTCAACGAAGCCAAACCGCGCGAAAATCGCGGCGGCGGCGGTGGTGGCGGTCGTGGTGGTTACGGCGGCGGCGGCGGCGGTCGCGGCGGCGGCTACGGTGGTAATCGTGGCGGTGGCGGACGCGACTTCGGAGGTCGCAACGACCGGCCGGCTCGCTGGTAAGCAATTACCGGTAACACTTTATCCGAGGGCGCTCCCGGCAACCTGAAAACAGTTCGCCGGGGGCGTTTCGGTCTGTACTAGCGCCTCAGGAATGAAGGCGTCCGGATGCCCGGAACAACAAGGAGAAGTATGGCGGAGAAACCGATTTTTACAGTTGGTGAGCGAATTGAACAGATGTGTATTACCTGCGGCGAAGAGCGCGGGCACATCGTGGCATCCGTAACCAAGAAAGGGCGCATCACGCGCGTCAGTTGTCCGGGCTGCGGATCGCGCGTTCCGTACAAGAGCAAGAGTGCCGACGGGGTGACCCGCACACGCACTGCCAAAGTGGGCGCGCCCTACGATCAAAAGCATACCTATCGCCGTGGACAAACGATGATGCACCCAACGTTTGGCGCCGGAGAAGTGACGGCGATTATCGAGCCACGCAAGATTGACGTGCTGTTCGCCGATCGCATGCGGCGCCTCGTTCACGCCAACGTTTAGCTGCCTGGGTTGTGCTCGGGATTAATGCTTGCGCGAAAGCGCGGCATTCGATTGGAAGTGTGATGGTGCACCCGGCACGACTCGAACGTGCGACCCCCTGATTCGTAGTGCGTTCAAAAGCACTCCAGCAGGTTATGCCACTTACGATCAACTAACATCTGTTACAGGTTGCAGCCGCCAGCGAGTCTATCTGTTACCACCTATTACTTCCACTTTGTCTGTGTTCTTGTCACAAGTTTGTCGCAAGGATGCTGGCCTCTGAACGGACAACGAATTTTAAGCCCGATTCGGGGGGTACTTACCTCATGCTACTACGCGTTACCAAGTAGTATTTACCGACGTTTCAGATGTCAAAGCAAGCTGACGTCTCGCTTGGTATCGGCACGTAACCCCCTCGTCTTCCCCCTCCTCATCTTCCGGGTCATCCTGCATGAAGCACTGACACGATATGGGTCGGCCGTTCGAATCCACCAGCGCCTACCAAAGCGGTCAATAACAAAGCCGCAGAATTGATGTGGAGCACTACCTCGACACGGTAGGGGTTTACCGAAACAGTGCCACATGCTGCTGAGTCGCATCACAGGCGCGCTGAAATGCAGATCCAGTCATCACCTAGGCTGCAACCAGCAGTCTGAAACGCCCTTGCCTCGTCTCTCCAGTATGGGGTGTAATCTCGCTTACATACGGTTGGCTTGAGGTCACGGTACAACTTAACCCCTTCGAGGATCAAAGAATGAGTACTGTCATCGATGTAGAACGCGCGGTCAACGAAAGATACGGCCATGCGGCGCAGGGTCGCGAACCGGAGCTTTGCTGTCCGGTTGAATATGACCCGAAGTACCTCAGCATCGTTCCTGAAGAGATCAAAGAGCGGGACTACGGCTGCGGCGACCCTTCGGCGTTCGTAGGGGAAGGCGAGGTTGTACTTGACCTGGGTTCGGGCGGAGGAAAGATTTGCTACATCGCCGCGCAAATCGTTGGCCCGAAGGGCCAGGTTATCGGCGTCGATGCAAACGACGAGATGCTGGCGCTGGCCAGGAAATATCGGCAAAGCGTCGGCGATCATCTGGGCTATCACAACGTCGAGTTTCGCAAGGGCCGCATACAGGATTTGCGGCTCGAATTTTCTGTGCGTCTCCTCTTTTTGGTTAAACTCGCCACTCTTATTCAAGGTTCACGACAGTAATTCATTGCGCTTTGCAGGTGCGATCCTCCTCAGCTTGACTACAATCGTTTATTTCAGATCGTTGAGCCACTTGGGGCGAAATTATTCGCCGTGTTTCGATTCTCATGTACCTTTCGAATTGATATCAACGGGCCCGTATAAATTCATTCGGCATCCGATGTATTTGGCAAAGTTATTAATCTTGGTTGCTAATGTCGTTATGAGTGGCTCTCTGTGGTTTGTGCCTATGTTTATATACCTCATCATAGAAACTGTCATAACGGTGGCCAGTGAGGAAAAACATTTGACAACCTCAATTCCGCAATATGTGGGTTATAAGAAAAGAACCCCAAGCGTAATCCCGTTCGTATTTTGATCTGAAGAGACGAAATCGCGTGAGCCGCGACTGACTTCTAAGGAGGAAACAATCATGAAGGTGTTGACAGTGTTAATTCAATCAATCGTTCTACTGTCAGCCGCAATGGCTGCGAACTTGAAATCATCGAGCGACGAGCGAAGCACCCCGGTCACGGTCGGAGAAGTAGCTCCCGATTTCACTCTTGAAGATCAAAATCGAAACAACGTTGCGATTTCCGACGCACGCGGCAAGAGTCCGGTCGTATTGGTCTTCTATCGAGGCTACTGGTGACCGTACTGTGCTCGGCAGTTAGCCGAACTGCGATCGCTGTTGAAGAAGGATGAGAATGTAAAGCTCTACGCGATCAGCGTGGATCCTCCGGACGTGAGCAAGGACTTTGCCGCGAAGCTTGGGTCGGATGGCAAGGGAGCGTTTACCTTTCCAATCCTTTCCGATCCTGATCATAAGATCATCGATGCCTACGGCCTGCGTGATCCCGCTTACGAAGGGCAGAAGGTCTACGGCATTCCGCATCCGGCAGTTTACGTGATCGACAAGACCGGAAAAGTCTCTTGGGTGAAGGTTGAGTCGAATTACCGCGAGCGTCCGACAAATGATGAGGTACGCAAAGCGCTCGACGCCTTGAAATAGGAGACGGCCTGAGGACAACTTAGATGGCAACTTATCGAGAAATGGTTCTCAGCCATCGGCTGTTCATGAGGCTCTATCCGTTTGCGCGTTACGCAATCAATCCCGTCCCGTGCGCGAAGCTCGAAAAGCCATTGAACACGGCTCGGGTGGCGCTGGTAACGACTGCCGGATTGCATACGCCGGAGCAGGCAGGTTTCGATAGTTTCCTGAAAAGTGGTGATGCTTCTTTCCGCGAGATTCCCAACACCGTCACCACGAGCGCCTTGATCGAAGCGCATAAGAGCGACTCCTTCGATCATTCAGGCGTCCAGGCTGATCGCAATCTGGCCTTTCCTCTGGATCGTTTTCGTGAACTCGTTGCGCGCGGCGCGATCGGTTGCCTCAACCACCGCCACTTCAGCTTCATGGGTTCGATCCTCAGGCCGAAGCGTCTGATCGAAGAGACTGCGTCGCAAGTCGCCGAGCGATTGCGTGCAGACGGGGTTGACGTGGTGTTCCTCACGCCCGTTTGACCGATGTGCGTGCAGACCGTTGGTCTGATTCAAGCCGCCATCGAACGCAACGGCATTACGACTGTCTCTATCTCGCTGCTGCACGAAGTCACCGACGTCTTGCGTCCACCGCGCGCCTTGTTCGTCCCCTACAAGCTCGGCTTTCCGCTCGGCGAGCCGAACAATTCTGCCTTACAGCATCGCATCATCGCCGCTGCCCTTGCGTTGCTGGCGAGAAACGATGTGCCACTCATCGAAGACTTTCAAGGATAAGTGCGTTCGCTTTGGCTGGCTTCTTTGGGGTCTATTCCTTCCACGGTGTAGCTGATTTACCTTTTGCAGTTCTTCTTCCACAATATGAGCTTCTGTTGACGCTATGCGGCGACAAGATTTCCTCGGCCGGCATTTGCATTCATCAACCGCGAAGATCAATTACAGGTCAGTAGGCAGTAAGCGGCCTTGGATTTCGGATTGTGAGTTGCGGATTGGCAGAGCCGATGCCAAAGAGCGGTGAGCAGTAAATCAGAGACCGAGCACGTCTAGCAATGCGGCGGCCACCTCGTTCCAACGCGCCTTGGGAAATGTCGCGATCCACGGGCCGAGCGAAGTGCGTTCCACTGTCTTGATCCATTCGGGCTTCAACACACAATCGCCGGGAAGCCCTTCGGTAGTCGATAGACGAACTTCCCAAGGCAAGTCTCTGATCTGCGTGGATAGAGGTATCACTGGGATCTGCGCCAAAGAAGGAAGGACATCCTCGCGCCCGAGGACAAGCACTGGCCGCCGCTTGTCGGGAGCTTCGAAGCGAAACCAACGGATGTCGCCGCGCGAGATCACGGAATGTCGGTATCAATCCCGTCTTCAATCGGACCTTCTGGCCCCCGCTGGACCCATACCCGCCAAAACTCGCGCTGTTGCTGGGCTGAGAGTCCTTGTTCTTCGACGGGTTCGAGCACGACCCGAACGCGCTGGCCATCCATTTCCGGCACCGCACTCTCCAGCTCGATCGTAGCGCCTCGTAGAACTCCTGTCTTCGTTGTCATCATCAGCGAGCAGCTTACCACAGCTCTCAGCATAACCGAGCAATAAGCAGTGAGCGGCCTTGGATTTCGGATTGCGAATTTTGAATTGCGGATTGGCAGAGCGGATGGCGAAGAGCAGTTAGCAGTGAAAGAGAGGACCGCCATATCTCCGAGATCATCGCGGAAGAGCGATCCCGGCTGCGCAAATAACACTGAACCAAAGATTGAATTCTTTCTAGGCCTAACCCTCGTGGTCAAAGTGTCTCGCGGCTACGCCCCGCAGAGTCTGAGCTAGGCACGTCGACGTAAGCAGGTGGAATCATGGCTCAAGATCAACTCCCAACCCCGAGGCCATGCGATTCACGAAGTTAAAATAGGCCATGATGGTCGCCGCGTCGTGAATAGCAAGATCGGAAAAACCCGCCTCTCTTAAAGAAGCCATGTCATGCTCGTTGACCTCTGATGGTGTGGCTGTGAGCTTGAGCGCGTAGTCGAGCAGCGCGCGCTGCCGCCGATCCAGTGGCGCTGTTGCCGGATCGCGTTCGAGAGCGGCGAGTTGTTCGTCATCTTTGGTCAGCATACGGAGAGCCTCCCCGTGATGCTTGATTCAATAATGACAGTGATTGACCACCGAGACGGCGACAGTGATTGTTTCCTGCTCGGCTCGTGTCAACTCTGACTTACCAAACATCAACTCGCGATAGAGCCTGATGTGAGCGGTCATCACTTCGGGATGCACGCTGTGAACCTTGAGAATGTTGGCTACGTCCCCGTGCGCCGGAGCTACTTCGTCATAAGCCTCACGCAGCACGCCCTCGGCTTCCGGTACATCGATTACTTTGATCCACGTCATAAAGTTATCTCTTTCGTCAAGTTAGTGCGGGCTGCATTATCGCTCGCTCCGTAGGAGCCGAATATTTATAGTCACTCCAGCTCCAGAGGAGTGACATGTGCGGACCCCCATCACGCGAGGACAGAACATGTCGCTCCTACGGAGCTGGGAAATTCTGTTAGGTTTGGCCGCTATAAATATGCCGTCCCTACGGGACTATTCTCAGCGCCAAAGTCTGAAATAGTACGACAGCCACTTCTTGTAGGCCGAAAGATTCTTGAGTATCGCCTCGACTCCGGCTTGCTGATTAACCTGCCCGAGCGTCGGATAGACATGAATCATGCTGCCTAGCGCTGTGATCGAAAGTCGCTGCTTCATGGCCAGCACGACTTCGTGAATTAGTTCGCCTGCATGCGCGCCGACGATGTGCGCGCCGACGATCTCGTTCTTACGGCCAGTGCAAATGATCTTGGCGAATCCTTTCGTTTCCTCTTCGGCCTGCGCGCGGTCGTTATCGGCAAAATCGGTTCGAAAGATGTGAACATTCGTCAGACCGAACTTCTGCTTCGCTTCGTTTTCCGTCAGACCGACTCGCGCAACTTCCGGGTCGGTGAATGTGGTCCAGGGAACGACACGAAAGTCTGTCTTCTGCAGCAGCGGCCAGAAGAACAGTGCGTTACGAATCACGACTGACGCTTCATAAGCGGCCATATGGGTGAAAGGAAAGTGTCCGGTGATATCACCGGCCGCGAAGATGTGGCGCGCGGACGTGCGCAGGTAGTCATCCGTGAAGATGCGCTGCTTGTCATATTTCACTCCGGCGGCTTCGAGATTCAATCCTTCAATGTTTGGGCGCCTTCCGGTGGAGACAAGAATCTCTTCGGCATGCAAATCAGTTTGCTTACCGTCGTGCTCAACCGTCAATACCTTCTGCCCATTCGCGGTGGCTGCCCGCACAGCCTTGTGATTGAGCAGAATCTTCAGACCTTCGGCGCGCATTATCTGTTCGACGGGGGCTGAGACTTCTTTGTCCTCTTTAGCAAGCAAGCGCCTGTCCATCTCGACAACGGTCACGTCGCTTCCGAAACGCGCGAATGATTGCCCCAGTTCCAGACCGACTGGACCGCCACCGAGAACGATCAGCGTTTCCGGCAGTTTCTTGAGATGGAAAACCTCTTCATTGGTAACGAAGCCAGCTTCTTTCAATCCTTCAATCGGAGGAACAGCGGGCCGTGAGCCTGTTGAGATGCAGAAGCGTTTCGCCGTTATTGTTCGCTTTGTGCCATCGTGATCTGTGAGTTCCAATTCTTTTGGCGACAGAAAGTGCGGGCTGGCAAAGATCACCTCCACGCCCCAGGCCTCAAATCGCTCTGGCCGATCATGCACACCGACGGTTCCGATAACGCGCGCGACTCGATCGGTGATCGAGCCGAAGGCGCCATCTTTGAACTCAAGGGAAGTGGGCGCGAAGCCAAAATCCTTCGCCCGGCGAACGTCGGCAGCGAAGCGTGCTGAACGAATAAATGTTTTCGAGGGAACGCAACCCGTGTACAGACAATCGCCACCCAGCGCTTTCTTTTCAACCAGCGCCACCCGCGCGCCAAGCTGCGCCGCGCCTGCTGCTACCACCAATCCCGCAGAGCCACCACCTATCACGACGAGATCGTATCGGCTCATGAGTCTTCTCTAGGCTGTTTGGTCGATTGCTGGTCATCGCGTCGAGACTCGACGCGGCACGCACCAGACATTCAAGTCGGCACGCCGAGACGCGGCAAAACGTATTTCATCAACAGGAAATAAGCGGCAACGAACAGTGGGACTATCAACCATTCAGGCATATTAAGTTTCCTTTGCAAACTCGTGTCTCAAAAATCACTCTTCGGCGGCGCGTTCTAATCGCTTGCGATCAGCAATCGTGATCCGCTTCCTTCCGATTTCGATCAGGCCGGCAGTCTTCAGTTCATTGAGCGCACTGGTCACTGTCTCGCGATATACTCCGAGCCGCTCAGCTATGTCCTGGTGAGACAGCCCAGTTATCTCGTTATCTTCGGCTTCGCGCAAGAGCAGTGATGCCAGCCGCGGAATCAATCCCTTGAAAGCGATCTCTTCCAATTGTCGCTCGGCGTCAACGACGCGTTTTCCCACGGCCTCGAGAATGCGCAAAGCAACTTTCGGTTTTGAGAGCAGCAGACGTTCCACGTCGCTACGACTCATGGTGCAAATGAGCGACTCTTCAGTGGCTTCGGCGAATGTGTCGTACATGCCCTGGCCAATGCAGCTCATTTCGCCAAAGAACGAGTACTGCGGAAGACTAGCGATCACCAGCTTCCGGCCTTCGGGCGACATGCGATAGATTTGAACCGCACCTTTCTTCAGAATGAAGAGCACCTCTCCCGTTTCACCAGGCGCGTAAAAGACTCGTCCCGGGATACATGTCTGCATTCGTGTTGCCCGATCAATCTCCTGCATTTCCGCGGGTGAAAAATCGCGGAACAACTCCATCATCGAGAGGTAGCCAATCTTGTCGCGCAAGGCACTCGCCTCAACATATTCAGTCTCACCGGCAGTTGCAGCGGCCGTTCGGTTGCCCATCAGACGTTGTGTCAGCTTTGAAAATGCGCTAGGCATGTTGGTGGCCTCCGTTGTCATGACATTGTCCCGCCAGATCTGTTGGATGTCCACGATGTAAGACAAGCTTTAGCTTGTCACCTTTGGCCGACAAACTGAAGTTTGTCGAACACTAGCCGACACTTTCGCGAAGAGTTCCTCAGGCGTGGGATTTCCCAACGAGATTGTGCGGCCATTGAAAACATAGGTTGGAGTTGAGAAAACATCGTCCACGTTCACGCTGCCTTCAGCGTCCAGGTCGATCAGTTCGACATTCACACCGGCGAATCGCGTTCTCACCTCGGCGGCCAGCCGCACGGCCTCTTCACACGACCAGCAGTGTTGTCCGATATAGATTCGTAAAGTGGGCTTGTTCCCGTTCTCATTCACTGTCCAAACTCCCACTCCTTTTTTTCGCCGCTTCACCGCCAGCCGGCGGCAAAGCCTTCGCAGTGTCAGCATAGAGAAAGTGGCGCTGTTCTTATGTAACCCAGCTTACAGGGCGGGCTGTAATCAACATTACTGAGGCGCGCTCTGTTTCTCACGATAATCGCAACCAGGCTGCGAAAGTGCTACGGCACCGAGACGAACAACCGGAGTTGGAACGACGCAGCCGACAGCAATCAAGCTGAACAAGAACGATTCAAGAAGCAGGAGAACAATCATGAGTGAACACGTCATTGAGGTTAGCGAAAAGAGTTTTGAGAGGGAGGTCTTGCAATCCGACCAACCGGTGTTGGTCGACTTCTGGGCGCCGTGGTGTGGCCCTTGCCGTCTGCTCGCACCAATCGTCGAAGCAGTCGCGGCCCAATACCAAGGTGTCGCCCGCGTTGTCAAAGTAAACGTTGACGACCATGTATCGATCTCGCAGCGCTTTGGGATTAAGGGCATTCCCACGCTGATTCTTTTCCTGAACGGAAAAGAGGCAGAGCGCATGGTCGGCGCAGCGTCAGAGAAAACCGTCGCGCAGATGATCGACAGGCACGCGAGCCCAGCGGTCGCCGCTTGAGGGGCGACAGCTTCGCGATGTATCGCACGCTCTGCTTGCAGATGTGGAGACACAGGAAGGGAAATAGCTATGGCAACGACAGTGGCAACCTGGCCGGCGCGATATCAAGTTGAAAACAAACCACAGGCGAGCGCGTTCGAACCTCTGAAGGAACTGCTCAGGATGTTGGCGCGCGGATGCTTTCACCGGCACAAGAGCCGGCCCTTCACAACGGGTCGTATGACATACCGCGTGTGCACCGATTGCAGAGCGCGACGCAGGTTCGATCTCGATCGTTGGGAGTCGTACGGTCCCTACTTTTTCGCGGAAGAAATTCATAATCACGTGAAAGGTATAGATGGACGCCAGAGCATTCCGACCAAAAACAATATTCGTCAAATACGAGCAGCCTGAAAAAGGCCTGACTTGTATAAGTCCGCATTGATCGATCAGAAAGGATCAGCAGGAAACAACAGATGAACGAAAGAGAACGAAGCTACGAAGTGGTCATCATCGGCTCCGGTCCCGCGGGGTTGGCCGCCGCGATCTATGCCGCGCGCGCAGACCTGCGACCGTTGGTGATCGAAGGCCCACAGCCTGGTGGTCAGTTAACAATCACCACAGAAGTCGAGAACTATCCCGGCTTTTCAAAAGGCATCCAGGGACCTGAGTTGATGGAGGAGTTTCGCGAGCAGGCCAAGCGCTTCGGCACGGAGTTTCTGACTAGCTGGATAAAGGAGGTTGATCTAAGCGCGCGGCCTTTCAAAATCATGACCGAAGAAAAGATCCTTTGGGCGCAGACTCTGATTAAGGACAGCTTGAGAGGGACGAGGTCGGCTATCTCAGAACCGCCGGACGCACCATGGCAACGAATGTGCCTGGCGTCTTCGCTTGCGGCGACGTGCAGGACTCGTTCTACCGGCAAGCAGTGACCGCGGCTGGCACGGGTTGCATGGCGGCCATCGACGCCGAACGCTTTCTCGGCAGCCAAACTGATTTTCCGGCGTCCGAACCGTGCGAAGAGCCAGAGGCGAATGTCTTGGCTTACGTATAGCCTTGAATTGAGGCAGCCGGCGTTTAGTTCGGGGAAGTCGCAGCAATCGGAGTTTGCAAGATGGATCTAGGCTCGATCAAAGATTGGTTCTTTAGTCTGGGAACACAGTACCACGTGAATCCGCTGATCTTCGGGCTCATCTATGTAGGCGCGATTCCGTTCTTCACGGCATCGATTGCCTGGCTCGTGCGCAACTACCGTCGAAGCAGATCAATCCTGCTGCCACTGTTCTCGGCGGGGTTCTGGTTTGTATCAGCCTATCTTTATCTCATCATTGCCGGCAGGAACGTTCCCTCTTGGGTCTATGGTGTCGTGGTCGTGTTGATTGTCGTCGGTGCCATATCAACCATCAGACGAGTTCGCAAACAGATCAGAGCGCAGTCGATGTCACCTAACGGTCAGGGCCAAGTGGGGACAACCAGTTGTCGGGCTCGGCGTAGTATCGCGCACCGAGCCATATCCGCGGGGAGCGTTTAATCAGGATGGTCAGATTCAAGATTAAAATGATCAACAGTCTGCTGGCCGTAATGATCTTGAGCGTAACCGCTGCTTCCGGGCAGCAGCGGGCACAATGGACCGAGCGCGCGCAGCTCGACTTTCTCAAGAAGCACTGGCAAGTTCCGGTTCCCTTGCAAGGCAAGCCTCCGGCAGATTGGTCGGAGTCGGAAGCCTCACTCGCGCCGGAGACTTGCGGCGGCTGCCATGCTGCGCAGTTCAAGGATTGGCAGACGACGATTCACAGTCGCGCGGTTGGGCCCGGCCTGATGGGCCAGACGCCAACACTCTTGCGCGAAGAGCCAGCGACAGCCAACGTTTGCTACACCTGCCACGCGCCGTTAAGTGAGCAACAGGAAGTCATCTCCTTCGGCACGAGAAACAGAAGGAATGCTCACTTCGATGAGGTTCTTCAGAGCAAGGGCCTGACGTGCGCCGCCTGCCATGTCAGAAGCAACCAGCGCTTTGGTCCGCCCCGACGTGATGGTTTGCTGGAGAGCACGAAGCCTCGGGATCAACTGTCTCATGGGGGCGCCACACGCACGCCCGCGTTTGAGCGCGCCGAATTCTGCATGGGCTGCCATCAGTTCCAACCAGACGGCAACGCGCTCAACGGAAAGCTGCTGGAAAACACTTACAACGAATGGAGAAACGGCCCATACGCGGCGCAAGGCATTCAGTGTCAGCAGTGCCACATGCCCGATCGCCGGCATCTGTGGCGCGGCATTCACGATCCCGAGATGGTAAGAAGCGGCGTGAAGGTGGACTTGCAGATGAAGCAGCAGAGCTACAGCGTTGGTGACAAACTCGAAGCCACCTTGACGGTCACGAATAGCGGAGTCGGCCATTACTTTCCAACTTATGTCACGCCGAAGGTCGTCTTGCGAATTGAACTGCTTGATGACAGTGGACAAGTGATTGCCGCCAGCGTTAGAGAGGAAATAGTCGGCCGCCAAGTCACGCTTGATCTGGATCGCGAGATTGCCGACACACGCATTCCACCAAAGGGGGTGCACACGTTTCGTTACTTGGGAACAATTGATCGCGCGGGCCTGAAGCTGCACGCCGAAGTAATCGTTTACCCGGATGAGTTCTACGCTCGGTTTTACGAGGCGAAGTTAGCGGGCCAGCTCTCGACCGTTGAGAGACAACGGCTCTCGCAAGCGCTGGATGATACTCGCAAGTCCGTCTATAAACTTTTTGAGCAGGATATCCCGCTCTGACTCGGGCCGCATTCCACGTTTCTCAATTAAACACTCGGAAATCCCTCCGCCCCACAAAGGCCACCCCGTTCGCCTTCGGTAATCGGGATTACATACAAATCCTGACCCCAAGCTTAACCTGAGCTGACATTTACCGCTGTCACGAAATGTCTGGCGGAAACGGTGATGTTGGTTTTGAAGTAATCCATTTACGGCTGGCATATGAAGCGATTCGAGAGCCGGTCGGAATTCAACTCGAGGAGAAAACGATATGAAGAAACTCTTGATGTTAGTTATGGCACTGGCGCTGCTCTCGGCGACCGCGTTCGCCAAGCCGCAGAACCCGTGTAACCCTTGCAATCCAAAATCGGGCAAGGGGATGGCAAAGGCAACCGGCAGGACGAGAACGCTCGTCGGCAACATCGGCGACAGTCAATGCGGGTTATCGCACAGGAAAATGCAAGCGGCGGGAAACATGGGCAACGACGACAAGGCTTGCACGCTCAAGTGCGTAGAGATGGGCGGCAAGTTCGTGCTCGCCGATCGCGCGCACAAAGTGGTCTATGCGCTGGACGGAGAGTCTCAGGCGAAAGCCAGGGAATTCGCCGGCCAGAAGGTCAAGATCAAAGGTCAGGTTGATTCCAAGACCAAGACCATTCACGTGGTCTCGATCTCGGCGGCCTGAGCCAGGGTTGATTGGCCAGCAAGCAACAAAGGGCGGGGCTCTCTCCGCCCTTTTCTCGACGCAAAGGCGTAGTGCGATACATCGGTAACCGCGTGGCTGCTGATTACTCGCAACGCCTCGATGCGCTGCTTGTTGAAAAGGAATGAAGGAGGAATGCGAGCCATGAAGCGAACGACTTTTCTCGCGACCGTAGTCTTGATCATTGCTGCCCTGGCCCTGACTCAAGAGTTGACGGCCCAGACTAAGCAACAACGGACCAGATACTTTTGCGGCATCGGGCGCGTTGTCTCGATCGATGAAGACAAATCGGGTGTGACGATCAGTCACCACGCCATCGAGGGATACATGCCGGCGATGACAATGCACTTCAAGACGGCGGATATGGAAGCCCTGGGCGATGTCGCCGCTGGAGATACGGTGCGGTTCACTTTGAAAGATACGCCCGAACTAACGCGGCTCGTTTACATCGAAAAGATTGCCCCCGAACCTGGTCCAAAAAGGAAACGCTGAGTGGTTACAGTTGAAACTGGCCGGCGCTCATTTGTCGGACTTCTGATCGGTTTGATTTGGGCGGGTATCACGGGAACCATCGGCGCAGTTGCTGTTCGCTTCGTCGCAGCGCCGACTCCCCGCGCGGTGTCGCAAATGAATTGGACCGACATCGGAACATTGAAAGACATTCCGGATGGGAAGCCAACCAAACGCGACGTCGTCATCCAGCAAGACTCCGGATGGGCGCGCTTCAACTCCTCGAGATCGGTTTGGGTCGTAAAGCGCGATCAAAAGACGACGGTGTTCTCCGCCACATGCCCGCATCTTGGCTGTACGGTTGATGCGTCCGCGAACGGGTTTGCCTGCCCGTGCCATGGCAGTTCGTGGAGCGCAAGCGGCGAAAGACTCGGTGGTCCGACGCCACGCGGTCTGGATGTTCTGGAAAGTAGAGTCGATGGCGACACGCTTAAGGTCCGATATCAAGATTTCAAACAAGGCACTACAGAGAAGGAATCGGTCTAGCTGAGAGATGAGCACGCCTACATCCCGACTAAGAACACTTTCATACTGGATCGACGAGCGCACCGGAGTCAGCCACTTATGGCGCGGCGCTCTTGATGAACCGATTCGTGGCGGCGCGCGTTGGGCTTACGTCTTTGGTAGCGTGCTGGCGTTCCTGTTTGGCCTGCAAGTTATTACCGGAATGCTGCTCTCGATCTATTACGTGCCGAGCGCCGATCACGCCCATGCGAGTGTTGCCTTCATCCAAAAAGTGGTGCGCGGCGGCGCATTGTTCCGCGGCCTGCACGCTTACGGCGCCAGCGCGATGATCGTCTTGCTGGTGGCCCACATCGCCCAGACGTTTCTCTATGGCGCCTACAAGCAGAAGCGGGAGCTGGTCTGGGCGGTGGAGTGTTTTTTCAAACGCAGGCCTCGCGAGGGCGGATTGGCTGGCGCGTTCCCCTCCAGATGAACTTAAGAAACAAATAAGTGTCCTCGGATTGTGGCGCTCACTTTGGTGGCAGCGACTCTACAAAGCGCAGACCCCGCTTGATCCAGGACTTGAGCGCCGCCTTTGTGCGGTAGCCAGTGGGGCCAACGTAAACGAAGCCTCTCATTGGCCGCCCGGTGAAATCCATGGCGCGCGCGTGCGGTTGAGAAAGCGCTTGCTCGTGCTCCTCTGCGCCCACGCGAACGACAAGATCTTCGCCCACAAGGCCGCAGCACATGTGGCCATTTACCATGAACGCGACTCCGCCGAACATTTGTTTCTCCTTCGGTGTGCAAACTTCCGCCAGGATGTTGCGGATGCGCTCGGCTGTGTGTTCATTGAAGGCCATCGTCTGCTTTCGTCCGAGGAAAAGCCACTGATCCACTTTACGGCGGAGGGGTTCTTGTTAACGCCGCGACCACAGATCACCAGCACAGGAACTTCAAGCAACCAGAGATTGGACCAATGACTGATCGGCGTGATGATACCAGTAGTTCAGCATGACGTTGGGAGAATTTGTCGGAATCTTGGTGGGGAGCCTATCGCAGAAAACGGGCATTCCTTGACAGAAACGGGCGCGCCCGTTAGCTTTAGTCAGCGCGTTGAGAGCGCGGCGACAATCGATGATGAATCAGGCCACCAGCTATCGTTACTACCGCTATTACCGCCCACTGTTCGGAGTGAAGGATGGAAAGTGGCTGGCTGGCAGCGCGTGATGATCTAGCAATTCAAGAAGTTCAAGTACCAACCGGCCACTTCCTTCAGCAAGGAGAGTGGCCGGTTTTTTGTGGCGAAGAAGGAGTTGCGATGGATAAGAAAATCGAGAAGTGGCGTACTGAAATAGATGCGATTGATGACGAGTTGCTAACCCTGCTGAACAGACGTGCGCGCCTTGCGGCCGAGATAGGACTGGTGAAGCAACGCAAGCATGCTCCATTGTGCGATCCGGATCGCGAACGAGAAGTCCTGGCGAGAGCGTGCGAATCGAGCGAGGGACCCTTGAATGAGGACGGTATCAAGAAGATCTTCAAAACCATTATTGAAGAGTCGCGACGAATTCAATCCATCGAGAACGTAGCGAAAACTTCTTCACAAATCGCGAAGCCAAAATGGAACCGGGTGACCATTGTTGGCTGTGGATTGATTGGCGGGTCCTTCGCGCTGGCCTTGAGAGAGACTGGAATGTGCCGGCGCATCGCCGGCTGGGACACCGATGCCGAAGTTCTGCAAGAGGCTTTGCGGCGCGGCATCATCGATGAAGTAGATTCGTCATTTGTCGATGGCGCAGTCTCACAGTCCGATCTGATCTATTTGGCAATGCCGGTCGGCGGCATTCTCGAGTTCCTGCGAGCGCGTGGACAGCAGATGAATGCCGGCACGTTGGTTACTGATGCAGGCAGCACGAAGGTGGCAATCTGTCGCGCGGCGCGTGAGCATTTGCCGGACGGGGTCGTCTTCGTTGGCGGTCACCCGATCGCCGGCAGCCAGCATTCCGGACTGGCCCACGCGGCCGAAACACTTTTCACAGATGCGCCTTACGTGCTGGTCAGTAATGACGAGGAATCTGATCGCGTTCGATTCTTCATGAACACTTTGACGGCAACTGGCGCTCGGGTCAGGTTCATGAATGCCGAGGACCACGATCGTGTGCTGGCCCTCGTTAGTCATTTGCCGCAAATTCTTTCCAGCACCCTCGCGGCGGTCGTCAACGGCGAGGACGGCGCCGGCTCGCTCTTGGATCTTGCGGGCAGCGGGTGGCGCGACATGACGCGGCTGGCGGGAAGTTCGTGGGCGATGTGGCATGACATTCTCGAAACTAATAACGTTCAGGTCACAACGGCGTTAGATGTCTTCGCGCAGAAGCTGGACATCGTGCGGGCGGAGCTACGCGCGTGCACTGAAGGAAAGCACAGCGAGATGATCGCGACTGAACAAATCTTTACTGAGGCAAACTCTCTGGCGAAAGCCGGAAGGTCTGATAAGAAGCAATCATGATTCTAATTCTAAAACCAAACCTTCGCTTTGAAAGTGCTGAATACCAGCAATTGCTGAATCACCTTTCTCGTTTGCCTGACATCGAGCTGCGCATTCACCATGAACAGGGTCTCGATTTGTCGATAACTGAAGTTCATTTGATTGGGCACACCACGACACTCCCGCTTGAGGAAATGAAGAGTCTGCCCGGCGTCGAACAGGTCGTGCGCGTTTCGGAAGAATATCGCGTGCTGGGAAGGCACAACGGCGATCGCCGGCCCGCGCATTTTACCTACCAGGGCATCCGCTTATCTCAAGACTCACTCCACGTCTTTGCCGGGTTGTGCGCCGTGGACACGCGAGAAAACGTCGAGCTGATGATGCGCGCGCTGCGCGACAACGGACAGGTGTGCACGCGCATGGGCGCTTACAAGCCGCGCACCAGCGCCTACTCGTTCCAGGGGCATGGTAAAGGATGCCTGCCGTATGTATTTGAGTTGGCGGGGAAGTACGGGATCAAAATCATCGCGATGGAGGTAACACATGAGGCGCACATCGACGAGATTCACGAAGCGCTTGACGCTACCGGCAAACCGACGGGAGTGATGTTGCAGATAGGAACTCGGAACACGCAGAACTTCGAATTGCTGAAGAGCGCCGGGCGACAGCAGGAATTTCCGATCCTCCTAAAGCGCGGCTTTGGGATCAACCTGGACGAATCGCTGCACGCGGCCGAATATCTGGCCAGCGAAGGAAATAGCAAAGTCGTGTTCGGCCTGCGTGGAATGAAGACAAACATCGGCGATCCGCATCGAAATTTTGTGGACTTTGCTCATGTGCCGGTGGTCAGGCGGCTAACCCGGATGCCGGTTTGTATAGATCCCTCTCACTCGGTTGGTTCGCGCATGAGCGGACCCGAAGGCATTCTGGAGATCATGCACGCCACCGCTCAGGGAGTGATCGCCGGCGCCAACATGGTGCTGGTGGACTTTCATCCCGAGCCCGCGAAAGCGCTGGTCGATGGACCTCAGGCATTGCTGCTCAAGGAACTTCCGTATTTCTTGCAGGACGTTCAGATCGCTCGCGAGGCCTACGAGAAACGCGTTGTCTTGCAACAAAGATTCAGCAAGGTTTAGCGTTAACCGGGTTTGGGAACTTCATTGGAGAGTCAGTCGTCTTCTAATTCGCTGGACAGCGGAGGATTCAGCGGATCGAAGTGCAGACGATATTGAGTCGATTCATCATTCCGTGTCTCTGCGCAAATCATTCCGGAGTCGCACAGAGTTACGAGAGTTTTCTGGATCGATTCGCGCGTTGGTCGTGGATACAGCCGCTTCAGATTCGCTAAAATCTCGTCCACCGTTGGATGCTCGTCGCTGCGGACCATGTATTCGAGAACCGCGAATCGCTGCGGGGTCATCTCCAGACCTGCATCGCTCAGACGCGTTTCGATTTCCGATCTGGGTATGATTCTCATGAAGTGCGAATTTAATGAACCGCACGAATAAATTACCATCAAACCTTCTCCTGGTGTAAGGCAAACTGTTAGTTTGCCGCGACAGCTTGCGCTACTCTACCGATACCCCTCGGCTTGCAGAGTGAATAGATCGGCATAAAGCCCGCCGAGCGCGAGCAGTTCGTCATGCGATCCGGCTTCAGCTATCGCGCCATGCTCGAGCACGATGATGCGATCAGCCATGCGCACCGTCGAGAAGCGGTGTGAGATGCTGATTGCCATCCGTCCCTTAACCAGTTCGGCAAAGCGCTTGAAGACTTCGTATTCCGCCCGCGCATCCAAAGCGGCCGTCGGCTCATCGAGAATCAGGACCTGCGAATCACGCATGTACGCGCGCGCAATCGCGATCTTTTGCCACTCGCCGCCGGAAAGGTCGACGCCGCCTTCGAAACGGCGGCCCAGCATCTGTCGATAGCCGTCCGCAAAGCGCGGGAGCAGGGAAGCCGCGAGCGACTTTTCTGCCGCTGAGATAATGGGCGAAGGAATCCCCTTGCCGTTGCCGTTGTGCGGAAGAACCGCGAGCGCAGAGCCGTTCTTCTTTCCGTTGCCATTGGTTCGCGCAGGGACAAACGCCACTGGCGATGAATCAAGATACGATTCAACCAGGCCGATTCCGCCGATGCCAATGTTCTCGTCAAACCGGAGATCGTAGCGCACAAAGTCCTGGAAGATAACGCCGATGCTGCGCCGCACGGACTTCAGGTCGTACTCGCGCAGGTCTCTGCCGTCAAGCAAAATTCGCCCCTCACTGGGATCGTAAAGCCTGGCCATCAGTTTAGTGAGCGTAGTCTTACCGGCTCCGTTCTCACCGACCAAAGCCAGACGTTCGCCGGGACGAATGCTAAAGTTCACGTGGCGGACGGCCCACCGCTCACTGCCCGGATAACGAAAGCCGACGTCCTCGAAAACGAATCCCTCGCGAAAGTGCGCGGGCACCACCGGCGCGTTGGGACCAGAACTAATCGTCGGATTCATCTCAAAGAAGTCGAAGAGATCTTTGAGATAGAGGCTTTGCTGAAAGATGTCGCTGGCGCCCGAAAGCAATCGTTCGATCAGATCGCGGCTGCGCGCGAACGAGCCCGCCAGAAACGTGAGCGAGCCGAGGGTGATTGTGCCCCGGACCGCGCGCAGGATGACGACAACGTAGGCTCCGTAATATCCGCCGGTACCAATGAACGACAAAAGCGTCGAGACAAATCCTCTGCGAATCGAAAGCTTCTTGTTCTCGTCATAGAATCGTTTGGCAAGCGCCTGGTGGCGCTTGACCAGCCACGGCGCCAGGCCGAACATCTGCACTTCCTTAGCCATGCGATCGCTCGTGCCGATAAGTCTCAGGTAATCGAGTTGGCGGCGCTCCGGCGTGCGGCGATAAAGCAACGAATATTCAAGCGACGCGAAATGGGTCTCGCCGAGAAAGCTTGGAAGAACGGTGATGGCCAGAAGCAAGAGCAGCCAGGGACTATAAAAGACCAGCGCAGCCCCGAACGAAATCAACGTTAGCGCGTCCTGGGCCATTGTCAGGAGCTTTGTGAACAAGCCAATGCGACCGGCGGTCTGACTTCGCGCCCGCTCTAACTTGTCATAAAATACAGGGTCTTCAAAATGGTAAAGATCAAGCGACGCGGCGTGTTCCATCAACAGCACGCTGGTTTGGTTTGTGAAGAGATCGCCCAGGAGACTTTCAACCAACGACGAAGCTCTCGAGAGGCCTTCATTGGCTAACACAATTGCGATCTCAATAGCGATCAGTGTCGCCAGGTGTCGCAAATTTCCCGGTCTGGCGCGCAGCGCGATCACTGAATCAATTATCAGTTTGCCGATCCAGAGCGTGGCAATAGGAGCGGCCGCGCGGACCAGGCGCACCATGACGATCGTTACCGTGTAACCGCGATGTGTGCGCCAGACGAGCTTGATAAACGGCAGTATGTAGCGCAGCGCCTTTAGACGGTCCTGCCACGGCGGCTGCTCTTCAGTAACTCTGGTCTTGGATCGATAAAGCATATTCCTCATTTCGCAATCACGCCGCTGCCAGCGCCGCAAATTTCTCACTCACCGGCATCGCTACGCTTCGATTTGGGCCTGGAGCTGGGGAGCCAAAGTAGCGCTGATGCGTCTCGTCAAGAATGCGATTGACCAGCGCCGCAAAATCGTAGCCTGCAGTTTGCGCTGCCAGGACGTACGAGCCGGTGCGGCCGAGCGAGGCCATCGAGTTGATCTCAAGCACGTAAGGGTTGTCGTTTTCATCGACGCGCAAATCCACCCGCGCGAAGTCCCGGCAATGGCAGGCACGGAATGACGCCACCGATACGTCACGCAGCGCCTTCGCCAGGACTTCGCTTACCGCCGGCGGACAAATCTTCTCAGGCTCGCAATCGCTCTGCATGAATTTATCGGCCCAGGTGACCAAGCGATTCTGCTTGTCACCGAAATCGGACTCGACCAGTGGCAGAAACTCGATTGGGTCGTTGCCAATCATGCCTATACAGAACTCGCGGCCGTGAATGTATTCCTCAACCAGGGCTTCCTGTTGATATTCATCGACGACCGTAGCGATGGCGCCGGCGGCCTCTTCGCGGTTAGTCACCAGATGCAAACCGTAGCTGGTCGATTCATGTCGCGGCTTTATCACCAGCGGAAACTTCAAACCGCCGAGATCCACATCGGCGCTGTGCGCCACGAGAAAATTCGGCGTGCGCACGCCGGCCTCGCGAATCAAAATTTTGGTAATGACTTTGTCGAGCGCCAATGCGTGGCCGAGCGGCCCCGATCCGGTGTAGGGCACGCCGGCCATTTCGAGCATGGCCGGGATGTGCGTGTAACGGCATTCACCTTGAATTCCGTAAGCCATGTTAAAAACGATGCCCGTCGGCAAGCCATCGGTGTCAGGCGGCATGAACCGCTCCAACTCGGCCAGCAATGTCTTGTCGCCTTCCAACACTTCCACTTCATGAGCCCGTTCGGCGAATGCGTCGGCGACCATTTGCACCGTTCTTTCTCCATAGACTTCGGGACACGGCTGGCCGAAGCGATTGATCACTCCTGAGTCTTCGCGATTGCGCACCACAGCGACTTTCATCGAATTCTTCCTTTCAATCCAGGGTTCTTTCTCCCTCTCTCATTGGGAGAGGGAGCTTCAAAAGCTTGCGCTAGCTGGCAACCGCGGAAATGTATTCGGGGCGATGAACCACTTGCGTATCGTCCGTCAGATCGTCCAGCCAGTAGGCGCCCTCGCGATAGGGTCGCGAAAACATCTTGCCAATCTTTTCCACGTGCTTGCACTGGTGATAACGCAAGTAAAGCCGGTTATCATCACCAAGATCGAGAATCTCAATCTTGCCGGTGTAGTGCGACATGATGTACTTGAAGGTTTTCTGAATACCGGCGAGCCGCTGATTAACTTCGCGCACAATCTCGACTCCGCGACGCAGGGGAACCTGGAAATGCGAAGCGCCTTTCACCGGCCGGCCCTGAAACAAATAGTACGGCTGCGTGCCGATCGAATGGCACTTCTGAAACGTGTCGGCCAGAATCTTCGGATCATCGTTCACCTTACCAAGAAGAACGGACTGATTCAGAAATTGCACTCCGACGCCGCGTAATTTCTTGATGTTGTTCTCGGCCTCTTCGGAAATTTCGCCGATGTGATCAAAGTGCGTCACGATTAGCGGTGTCTTGCCAGCCTTAAGGATTCTTTCGAATAACCCCGGGAGCTCAGGATCGGCGAAGCGCGGCGGATAGAACGCAATCGTTTTCGTCCCAAATCGAATCGAAGTCAGGTGCGGAATCGGCAACAGATGATCCATGATGCGATGCAGCTTTTCGGTGCTGAGCACGAAGGGATCACCGCCGGATAGCAGCACGTTGTTCATCTCGGGATGCGCCCGGATGTACTCCGCGACCTCCCAATAGTCCGGCGCAATCTCGTCCGAAGTTTTTCCGACGATTCGTTTGCGGAAGCAATAACGACAATACGAAGCACAGCGATCGGTGACCAGCAACAATCCCGTCTGTTTATACTTATGCTGAAGACCGGGAACGACCGTGTTATCTCCCTCGCCGCTGGTGTCGAGTCTACCGGGACTCTGAAACTCTTGCAGCGAAGGTTCGACGATGTGCTTGAGCTGTTCGAAGTAGCCGCTCTTCCGAATCTGCTCCTGATAAAATTTCGTTACTTGATAACGCGTGATGTCGTTATCGCGCAACTCATCACGGCTTAAAGTTCGCCGGCCTTCTAAAAAGTTCATCACGACGGTTCGGGTTTCTTCGTCTGGTTCCGCCGCTACCGCGACGCTGTGCGCTGGTCTCTTTAGCTGAACTAAATTTGTCATAGTCATCTCTCTCCCGCTTGGTGTGCTCGAATGCTTGGCGAGAGGGCTATGGGCAATGTCCGTGCCAGCAAGCGGCGACACTTCCAAAGTCCTCACGAACCGAGCAAATTCAAAGGAGATCAGTGTTTGGTTCGGAGGGCAGTGAAGTTTGTGCGCCAAACGAATTAATGCGAACAGAGTTCGCGCCTGAAGGCAGTGGTTGCGGGAGAAGCTGTGGGAATCATCTAGTGATCGTGAGAGATCTTGCTGGTGCGCGAACCAGGTTCGCGCTGCGAATGAGATTCGCGCGTCTTCTTGTTCGCCGGTGCAGCGCGTTCCCGGACCGATTTACTTCGCCAAGTATTTCTTGCGGGGTGTCAAGACACTGTTAGGTCGAGTTGTGAATAACATTGCTTTTAGATTCGACGTGGGGCTTCAAGAGGCGATACTTCGTTCGCGCTGCGAAGCTACTTCGCATCAGGTCGAAAACGCAAAAATTGTCTCGAATAACCGCGATTATTGGAACGGATCGGCCTCAACCCGAAATGACCGTGCTTACTGAGTATCGCTTCGCGCTCGCTACGCGGCAATTCAGCGGCGAGCGAAGTTATTCCTCTAAGTCACGTTGTTTCAAGACGATCAATCGGTAAGGCGAGGTTGTCAGGTTGTGGAACAGCAGTTGATGTACAATGAGCCCGCAAGGCTCCGAGAATCCAGGGAGACTTCAAGAACATGAAGGTAAATCACGCGACAAAAATCGGCCGGCATCGGGATGCTTTTAAACGCAAGAGACGGGCTGGTGCTCGTTGCGCCTTAACGCTGTCTCTGCTTTCGCTGTGTCTTATACTCGGAGCTATGACCGGCAGCCGGACGGGAGCACAATCCGGCGGCTTGGACAAACTATCTCCCGATCTGAATGACCTGGCTGCTAGCGGGAGCCAGTCTACCGTCAAGGTCGTCATCCAATTCAACAGCAAGCCCGGCAACGCCCTCAACGATCTGCTTGAAACGCAAACGCTAATCTCCAAAAAGCTGAAAAACTTCAACCAGTGGATGGTTGAAGCGCCGGCAAACCTGCTCAACTCGATCGCCGGTTTCACCGAAGTCAAATACATCTCTACTGACAGACAAACAAAACAGCTTGGTCACATTTCGCTGACGACCGGCGCGAATGCCGTGCGGCAAGGGTCGGGGAGCACCGGCGCCGCGATAGACGGCGCAGGCATTGGCATCGCGGTGCTTGATTCTGGAACTTATGTTCCGCACAAATCATTTCTTGCGGCCTTCAAAGGCGGGCGCGTCGTCGCGAAGCAGGATTTTACCGGCGAGGGAACCACGAACGATCCTTACGGACATGGTACCCATGTAGCCGCGATCGCCGCGGGCAATGGCCGGATCGCCAACGGATCCTACACCGGCATCGCCCCCGCAGCTAACGTTATCAATTTGCGCGTGCTCGATTCGCAGGGCACGGGCAGAGCATCGTATGTGCTCGCGGCCATTGATTGGATCATGACCAACCGCGCTGCTTACAACATTCGCGTCGTGAATATCAGTTTGGGAATGCCGGCGATCGATTCTTATCGGAAGGATCCGGTATGCGTCGCGGTGCGCCGAATGGTCGACGCTGGCATCGTCGTCGTGGTCGCGGCCGGCAATAACGGCAGAGATTCTGCGGGACAGAAAATCTACGGCCAGATTCACTCGCCCGGAAACGAGCCTTCCGCGATCACCGTGGGAGCGACAAACACTTTCGGCACGGATGGGCGCGGCGACGACGTCGTCACCAGCTATAGTTCTCGCGGCCCGACGCGCAGCTTCACAATGGACAGCGCGGGCGTTAAGCACTACGACAATTTGATCAAGCCCGACCTCGTGGCGCCCGGCAACAGGATCATTAGCGCCGAAGCCGAGGCTGTGACCGTGGCCGGAGAAACGCAGAACTTCCTGGTCACACAAAACCCGTACCTTGATGCGGGCGTGAGCGCCGACGACACGCGCAAGATGATGTACCTCAGCGGGACGTCGATGGCCGCTCCCGTTGTCTCGGGCGCGGCGGCCCTCATGCTGCAGGCCAATCCGAAGCTCACGCCGAATCTGGTAAAAGCAATCCTGATGTACACGGCGCAACCGCTTGCGGGCTCTAACATGTTCGAGCAGGGCGCGGGTCAACTCAACATCGAAGGCGCCGTGCGCCTGGCCAAACTGGTGCGCACCGATCTCAACGCCAGTACGCCACTCGGCGCGCCCTTGTTGACCGGAAATGCTCCCGCGCCGCAAACAACGATTGCGGGCCAGACGTTTACCTGGGCGCAAGGCATCAATATGGGGTACACGTTTGCGACCGGCAATGCGCTGATCACGAAGTATCAAAAAGTCTACGGCACCGGCATCTTGATTAGCGATGGCATCCTGATTAGCGACGGCATCTTAATCAGTGACGGCATCTTGATTAGTGACGGAATTCTGATCAGCGATAACGTGATGACCAGCGACGGCGGTCCACTCGGTAGTGGCACTGTCTTTATCAGCACCGGCATCCTGATTAGCGACGGCATCTTAATCAGTGATGGCATCTTGATCAGTGACGGAATTCTGATCAGCGACACCACGCTGGCCAATGACCTAAACGTGCAAGCTCAATCCGCCCTGGTTAATGGCGACTATACGTCTTCGATGCCGGTGGTAGTGGACAACGGCGTCGATTTTCTGGGTTTCTGATCTTTTCGCGGAAGCTATTCGAATTCTGCGACCTACTAAAAGGAAAACCGCGATGTCCCGACGATCCTCTCTAATGCTTTCGACCGAAGAGCCTTCTGCCGTCGCCCTTCATCCGGCGACAGTTCCATCCACGGGAGTCAGCCTGTTGACTAAAGGTTCAGAGGCTGAGGCGCTCGAATTTTTGGCCGCGCGCCCGATCCACACGGTGATCATGGCGAGCTTCATCCGCGATAACGGTCTGGTGAGCGAGCGGAATCGAGGCAGCTTCCATTGCTATCGCGACTGCCACGGGCAGCTTGAAGGCGTCGCTCTAATTGGCCATGCCACGTTGTTCGAAACCCAAAGTGAAGCCGCCCTCGACGCCTTCGCGCAACTCGTTCACAGTTCTGACACAGTGCACATGATCATGGGCGAGCAACACCGGGTCGAACGATTCTGGCAGCATTTCACAAGAGTCGGACCGGTGCCGCACCAGGTGCGTCGTGAATTGCTGTTCGAGCAACGCTGGACGATGCTAGAGCAACGATGGCCTGTGGAGGTGCAGCAGAGCGTGCCCGGTCTTCGCCTGGCAGCTCGCGACGATCTGGACCTGGTAATGAGGACGCATGCGCGAATGGCCGTTGAAGAGTTTGGTTTGGACGATCCGCTGGCCGTCGACCCGATTGGTTTTCCCCGGCGGTGCGCGCGCCGAATCGAACAAGGACGCGTTTGGGTGCTGATTGAAAATGGCTCTTTAGTCTTCAAAGCCGACATCGTGTCGGAAACCCCCGAGGCGATCTATCTCGAAGGCGTTTACGTTGAACCGGAAAAGCGCGGGCAGGGCTATGGGTTGAGCTGCGTGTCCCAGTTGAGCCGCCGCTTGTTGTCGCGTGCCGGCTCGATCTGCCTTTTCGTTAACGAGCAGAATCAAAAAGCGCAGGCTTTTTATCGCAGCGCAGGATACCGACTTCAGAGCTATTACACGACGATTGTTGTGGAAAAATAAGAACCCAGAATAACACCGTGCCACTCGAGAAATGCTGTGGCGAACGTTCGAGTTAACCCGCCGCCTGACGCCAGCGACAACATGAATAAAACCAAAGGACGTTAAGCAGCGCAAATCCAACGACAGCGCCAACAACGCCTCCGATTAAAACCGGCTTGAGTAGAAATTTACTCACGACTCTTTGCCATCACAAGCAATCGAACGTAAGAGTTGAGCGGCACCTTATGCGACAACGGGGGTACTATTCTTGTTCATCAGTTTCGTGCTTTGAAAGAAGCGATTTTAACAACTCTATCGCTTCTTCTTTGTCTTTATTATGCTTCATTGATTCTCTCTTATTGTGCTAATCCGATCAGCAGCAATCACGATTCCCAGTCGGATCTACCGAAAGGTATTCAGAAAGGCCAACCACTCGCCTTCCAGTCACGGAGACTATGTCTCTCTGCTACCTTTTCACGGCCACGTTGAGTTGATGTGTCACTTCCGCGCCCTTCCTTAAGAGCAAACCGTGGAATGGCTCAGTCAATTTTGTCAGGGGACTTCCGGCCGGCGCGGAACCAAGGTAGAGTTTGCGATCCCCGTCTCGCTGGATCAGCCCGACCCCACCCTCGTCAAACAGGGCGAGAGTCAATCCCTCCTCCCCTTTTGCCGAGTCGAGCCCAAGCACAACCCGGTAGAGGTCATCAACCTTTAATAGCCCGTACCCGGATCGCTCGAATCCTTGCTCGTCATTAATAGTAATACCGGTCGAAGGCCCGATGCGTTTCCCGATGTTTGGATCTGGTATTCGGTCGCCAATAGCGACTCGGTCAAACCCCTTCTCATCCAGAACCAACAGGCCATTCATATCGTGATGATATTCTTGATACCATTTCATGTACTCCTTTGGAAAACCGCTTGGCCCAGATCTCCTTGACCCGCGCTTGATCAGTCCGAACCCTGTTCGCGGCCGGAGGGATCGGCGCGCCGAGGAGTATTCGCTCACGCCCTTGCTCATCCACGATCGCCAAGCCACGCGCTCGCAGGATGTTCGCTGAACTGTTTGACTGTGCATTGCCCGTTTGCAGCGTGGTGCCTGCCAACATTACCAACAAGACTGCTGCCACCCCCCCTGCCACGTAGAAAAAGTGCAGTCTTTTTTCAAGTCGTTCGACGCGATCTCTCAAGGCCTCCGAGGTATGCTGTTCCATTTCACCCTCCTGCTGAAAGTTGTAGAGTTGAACCCAGTCTTATCGTGTATAAGATCAATTTTGAAGAAGGAAGCCGCCGAACGCCAGACGGCTAGCGACACGGTGAAAGCCAGGAGCAGGTTATGGAACGAGCTGCCCGCGCGCCGCCGCGCAAGGCTGGGTGCTTGCTACAAACGACCTGCTCGTAAAATCCCCATCCGGCTTCTCGCCAGATCCAGAATGATCAAGTACCTATCGTAGAACGGAGCGTTGCCGATCGATCCGCTGACCTTGAAGGACCATTTTTCGAAGTTGAGAGTCTCCGACTCCGTCGGCGGGAAATAGACCATGATCTTTCCAAGGCGTATCGGACCAACCTGCAGGGGCTTCTCAGTCTTTGCCCCGACCATTACCACTTGCTTTCCCCAGGAACTGATTGTTAACCGTTCATTGTTGGACTCGTCCCCGGTCCTGCCAGTCATCCGCCGCCAAATCGCGCGCGTCGTCGTCATCGGGAACAGACTTGCACCGGTGTCATAGAAGATGTCACTTAGTGCTTTTCCACCATAGAAAACCGGAATAAAAAGCTTGCCGTTCCTTACCGTCGCCGGGAAAAATTTCGCCCGGCCCTCGATCCGGCGCGGTACTTCTTCTCCTTCATCCAGAAGGGCGAATTGCTGTTTGGGAAAGTCAATGAGTAGTGAGCGTTTTCGCAGAAGGTCAAGACCGATAGTACCGATTAGCGGGTGCAGGTCCTTTGGCGTGATCAGATCACCAAAATCCTCATCAAACAGAACGGGCATGTCCCTGATCGAAAAGCTTCCGATGCTACCATTCATATGAAGTATCGGATGCGACTCACTGGGAGCTTTTACGACCAGCTCTCCAGCAAGGTTCTGCTCCCTTAGAATCTGTTTGTAGGGCACGCCATAGATGATCGTAGAATCCGCGCCGGTGTCCAGTTGCATCCAGTAATCGCCCGTTATGCCTCTAAGTTTCACCGGGAGAACTATTGCTGCCTTACTGAGCGTCTTACCGCCGACTGTAACCCCCACCCACTCAAAGTGGGCCCAGCTCGGGGGCTCTTGCGCGCGGCTTTGCTCGGAAGTGAGAAACGCAAGCGCCAAAATCGTGATCGCCATCCAAAAGAATCTTCTCATCCATCCCTCTCCTTGCTAACGTAAAATGAGTTTATCAAATTTATTCTTCCCTATATAGACATCACACGCCTGTCAGTTGTGGCAAGAATTATCATTTACGTTCGAGAGAGGAAGCAATCACTCGTTATTTTTTACCGGCTTTATTTTCTTCAGGTAAACTGTGGAGCACCTTACCTGCTTGGTCCAGGAAATCAAGTTTCGGCGTTCCGTCTGCGGTAACCATCATTCTAATTCGCGGCTTGCCTCTTATGTCGGACATCACCAGCATAGTTGAGTTGTCGCGCCGCTTGCCGAGGAAGAGCCGTTGCGTTGACAATTAGTTTTTCAAGATCATTGATATTCATTTTGCTAACTCTTCAGTCTCCAAACGGGTTGCGGCATAACACCTGAGTTGACCGTCGCCGGTTGAGTCTATTCACCGCGCCACACCAATTCTTAATAGTTTCGGCAGGGCCTCTCCGGAGAAATTATCTTATGCCCACAATCAATCGTCTACCAGGAATATCGAGCGTCACTTCGCGGTTCAACCAGAAGCCCGTGCCAACAACTCCATCATAGATGAGGCCCACCTTGAAAGTTATCTCCGGCTTTTCGATCTTCACCTCTGGCGCGCCAAGCAGCGCTACACTCGACACCCTGCCCTGATACCGTATCTCCGTTAAACCAGTGAGGCCTTTGGACTCCATTCGCTTTACGCTCGCGGAGTTTTCATCGAGATTCAAAGTTTTCATGAAGCGCGCATCCAGAATTAAAAGGCCATCGAACCCCGTATCCAACTCACACTCACACTTCAGAGAATCTCCGACCGTTAAATCGACAAACAATCCCAGCGTCTTATCCCGATCTTCCAGGACTTTGAGGGGAATGACACGTCCCTGTCGAAGGCGTCGGTTTAGAGTTTGTCTATTTTCAAAGACCAACTCATGCTTTTTGAAATCGAGGGTGACGACATGATGCTCAAAGAACTTGGCTGAAAGCACTCCATCTATTTTCACCTTATCAAGTAAATCCCAAGCGGCGACGACAGGGTTTTCTTGTCGGAACTGACCTATGCTCAGTGATGAGATTTGGAATAAATCAAAATCGATTCTTTCGCCGGTGTTGCGAAATCCCGTGTAGTGTCCGGCAGCCTGAGAGCTTAACTTGTGCAAGAAGCCTTTGGAAAGGACATGAATGCCGGCGCCAGTATCAAGTATGAACTCCCCTTTTACGCCGTTAGCAGTTACTTGTATGAGGATCAGGCCACCTTCTGAAATCCTAAACGGAAATCTTGTCTGCCTTGGACTATCAGTTGAACCGAAGCAGACTGAAGCAAAAAGGAGCCATGAGAACGCTGAGAGCAGAACTTTTCTTTTGGTCATCACTCTGTCTGAAATCAGACCTCTAAGTAACTGCCGAACGTCAGAATTAACCGAGCGCACACACAATGAACCAAGCATCCAATCCTCGCGAATGAAAGGCAAGCTATCTCGCGCTTCGGGCCAATGATTTGTCGACGGCGCGAAAATATAGCGATCACTCGTTATTTTTTACCGGCTTTATTTTCTTCAGGTAAACTGTAAATGACCTTGCCTGTTTCGTCCAAGAAATCGAGTTTCGGATTTCCGGCGGCGGCGACCGACATCTTTATTCTCGGCTTGCCTTTTATGTCGGACATTATTAGCAAAGTCGTGTTATTGCGTCCCTTGCCCAGGAAAAGACGCTGCGTGGTGAGTTCGTTATTATCAATCATCGCTTGGGTAGCGGCTTTTCGCGCCGCTTCATCCGGTATCTTACTAGCGGCTTCATATTTCGCGCTCACAACGTCGGACGGAAGATTAGGTTGCTGCCACATTTCCAAGCCGGTTTGGTATGTTCCGTTGTCGCTTTCCAGATGCCTGAAGCCGATGGTTTGGTCGTTTCTGACTTTATCGAAGGTCAGCGAACCGAAATGTCCGTTTCCGCCGTTATCACCGAAAATCAACCCGCCCATTTCGTCGCCCAAATGATCGAAGAAAATCATTCCGGGCGGACGCGGTCCGTTTCGCTTGATGATTTTTCCATTAGCAATGCCGGGATGCTGGCGTTCTTGGTTGGAAATAACCATTCTGAGTTTGCCGTCCTTTTCCACGATGTTGATGCGCTCGACATCAATCTCCTCAAACTTTTGCTTTTTGCTTTGTATGGCAAAGGCTGAAAGTAAAAACACCGCGCAAGAAAGCGTGGCAACAAGGGCGTAAATTTTTAAGAAGCGCACTTCTTTTTCAAGTTTGGTTTCCATAGGATAACCTCCGACTAGATTTTGCCACCGCGCGCCGCCGCGCAAGGCTGGGTGCTTGCTACAAACGACCTGCTCGTAAAATCCCCATCCGGCTTCTCGCCAGACCCAGAATGATCAAGTACCTATCGTAGAACGGAGCGTTGCCGATCGATCCGCTGACCCAGACGGGCTGGCGCAATTCACCGGCCACGCCGGCCCCCCTGCCCAAACATTCGCCAGCGCGGCTAATGTTTCTGGATTGCTTCATCCCTTTCAACCACAAGCATGTTGATGGACCGGCGCGCCCTCACAAGTTCGAGTCCTAGGTGATCTTTGACCGCCTGCAAGGCGACGTTGGGTTGCCCCGGTTGATAGGGCAGCTCCCAGTCATACTCTGCGGTCAAGTTGGTCTCATCGACGACTGGCATATGGACGACAAAGTCACTCAGGAAATCAGACAACTGCGCAAGCGGTTGGCGTTTCGCCGTCGCCTGACCTCGCAACACTTGAAACAGAGGCTTCTCGTCCAGCGTCGCCGTAGTTAGCTTTAGTTTGTTCTTCGCGATGATGCTGAGCACATAGACGTCTTTTTCTTCAGGCTGCCAATGCACCTTGAGCGCGAACGTCGCTGTCAGGGCATTTTGCAGAAATGGCAAGAGTTGTTGTTCACGACCCTTCGGGACCCGCGCTGCGACTCTATATTGTTGTGCACTCTCCGGCTGCGGTACCCGCCAGTCCAGATGATAATGATCGGTTTCGTAGGCAATCTGAACGAGTACCTTCAGCGACGCCCCATCAGCGGTCAGGTAGTTCTTTTCCGGACGCAACCGTGAACCAGTTGTCGCGGTGCTGATCGGCTTAATGATCACCTCAGAGATAGGGCTGACCCCGTCCTTCCAGTCAATCTCATCCTGGTCCCAATCCAGATTTGAATCTCGCGCCTCCAGCGGGGGCAGCTTGACCTGTTTTCCGCCAATAACATCGCGTACAACCTGTGACGTCAAATTCTTCGGCAAAGTGGCCCCCACCCATCTGCCGTCTGCGCCGACAATAACGGTGGTAGGTAGCGAGTGGATATTAAAGACAGGCCAGTTTGCGCGTGCCGAGTCTAGGCCGATCCACGTTTTGATTGGTGTCGTTTTCAAAAAGCGTTTTAGTCGCTCTTCGCTGTCGTCAGTGATTGAAACAAACACGACTGGTTGGCCGGAGAGTTCCGCTGCAAGCTGGTTCAAATGGGGTACCTCACCAATGCATGGGGTGCACCAGGTTGCCCAGAATTCGATCACAACGACCTTGCCCTTTAGTTTTTCCCAATCGGTCGAAGCTCCGGGTGGCGCCTGTAAGAGTTTTTCCAATTTGATGGGAGGTGCCACATTTCCGATAACGGGCGCCGGGTTTTGTATGGCTGTAGTTGCCTGGACGCCCAAGAGCGGGGCGATTGCTAGCAACAGGATTGCTGGAATTACACCTCTTATCAGAGCTGTCTTGCTTGGAGTCATCATTGCTCCCTCCTGCTTCAAACGAAGAACCAGAGCCCAATCCCCTACACAAAAACCTAATGCCTCATTGGGTTCTGTTGAAAACCTGCGTTTGCGTTCGCGGCGGCACCGGGGACAAGACGGTGGTTCTTTTCGTGAGCGTGTTTCCATCCTTCGAAAGCTCCCATTGCTCGGTCGTTTCAATGTAAATGACATCACCGGAGGGGAGTGTGAACGAAGTCGACGAACGAGACTCGATCTTGCGACCGCTCCACTTTGTCTTCGACTTTAATGCACGGTTGTTTAAAGTCGTACTGGTCTCGCCGCGGCCGTCCGTGTAGTAGGCGAGACTTTGTGTAAGCTTCTTGCCGTTAACTTCCGCCGGAGCGCAATCTTGAAATCGGGATCATTATGAGTGATGACAAGCGAGGTTTCGCCTCTTGCGAGCGGCCCATCATTCATGCTGCTCTTTGAGTTGTCGCGCACCCAAACACCGCTGAAATTCGGCTTAAGCCCTTCGCTCCAAGGTACCGAAACTGAAGTAACAACTGGCTTCCCTGTTCTGATAACTTCCATGGCGCGATCGAGAGCCGAATCGTGTCCAGCCAACAGGCCTGAACGAGTTAGTTGTACTGGGATGTCCGGAATCACGCCGCGTCCTTCAAGCACGGTGCCTTTAGGTGTCTGAAAATTTGAAACGACGTACACGAGCGCTCCGCCTGTAGGTAAGGGTTCCACTTGCGAGGGGAGAACGGCTCCGGCTGTTGTTGTGCCAATCACAGTTGCCCGCTTGTTATCTTGCAAACCTCCGGCAAAGACCTCCGATGTACTCGCAGACAGTTCATCTACCAGTAACACTACTGGACCTTTGTATGCTTCAGCTCCGCTACCCCTGTAAGCAAAAGATCTCGATTCGTATCGGAATTTCGAAATGCCAAGAGAACCCTCGTTTGCGGATAGCACGTTTGCTATCGAAGGAGCCATGTCACCTGCTCCCCCGGGATTTCCTCGTAAATCAATGATCAGCCCTCTTGTCTCTCGCAATTCTCGAACGGCCGCCTGGAATTTCTCCAGCACGTTGCCGAAGAAAGCATTAAATCTAATGTATCCGATATTTTGCTCTAATCGCTTGGATTCAAAACTGGCGCCTAATGGATGTGCTTTTCGTTCCAGTTCCAGTTTGACAATCTCGTTTCGATCATTAAGAACATCCAAGGTAACCTTCGTATTCGGACTCCCCCTCAATTCTGCGTCAATTGATCTCACGCGTGAGATTTCTTCTCTCAAGGGGAATCCGGGATTCTTCTTGAGAAACTCCGTATAGAGCGCTTCCGGTTTTTTACCGTTCACAGCCGAGACGACAAACCCGCGGCGGATTCCCGCAGCTTGGGCCGGAGAATCAGGTTCCACCTCGACGATGACAAGTTGATTGTTAATCCAGCGAAGAGCTAGCCCGACGCCGCCGTTTTTTAAGTCTGAAGCACGAGAGGCCAAGCCCCCGAACGTTCCCGGCGCCATGATTCTAACGTGAGAGACGTGAAGTTCCCCGACCATTTGATTAAGCAAACTATGGAATTCGTCACCTCTCGCCGCAACCTTAACCAGCGGAAGATACTTGTCATGGATTGCCTTCCAATTAACCCCATTGAAAGATCTGTCCCAGTAAGTGTCTTTGATCTTTCCCCACACGAACTCAAATGTCTCGGTGCGGGTTCCTTCCGGAAGTAATTGGGCCGCGCTGTTCTCTGGCTGAGCAAGTGGAACTCGTGGTTCCTCTTGTTTGGTCGGTGGTTTTTGACTCTCTGGTGTTGGCGAGTCCTCATGAAAGTCAAATTTGGCGGGATCGATCGTGACATTATATTTGATGCTTTTTACTTTTACTTTAATTGTGGCTTGCTGGGTTTCCGTGATTCTGGTGAAAGCCACCATAATCCCGTCGACTTTCTGATAATCGTCAAAGACTTGCTTTGCCGTAACCGCGGTACCCCGCACTGTTTGCTTAAGTAGAAAGGTTGCCGGATCAAAATAATACTTGATCGGTATTTGCTGCCCTGAGACTGCATCCGTTGTCGTGCTCTCGATAACGAAGTATTCCTTGTCCTCTATCTTTTCGTTCGGCAAACGAGCGAATCTTTTTCCGCTCTCTTTGTATTCAACCAACGAAGCTTCTCTGGACATCACTCGCCTGGCCGCAGGATCCGTTTGTGATAAGTAGCCCCTGAAGCTCGGTGTCCGTTGCCAAACGCGTTTGCCATCGAACCCCATCTCCACTGATCCGTTAGGCCCCTCCGTCCTTTGGTAAAAACGTCCGGTGACTCTGTCTTCGAGGCGCGTAGCCTTTTGAACCATGCCAAAGACTTCCGCTTCTGTCTGCAACTCTGAAGTCTTAACTGCTTTGTTGACATCTCGGCCGCCTACGGCAGCGATGTGCTTCTCGAGCACTTCGACAGCAGCTGGTTCGATGGTCGTTGCATTACTCGGGGAAGGCTGAGCCTGGGATTGAGCCACCCCTAATATCGGGCTGATAAAGAACTGCCCGACAAATAGAAACGCGAGCGTTGCCAGTGATAGAGAGACACTTTCAGAGCCTACTTTTTTCCGAAGCATTGTTCATTCTCCTCGTGCGCACGTAGATTGGCGAAGAGCTATATCGGCAGACCTTGTCCTCTTAATTCACGCCGAAGTGAGATAAAGTTCCAAAACTTTGAACACACAGCTCTGACTTGGTCCAGTTGTAAAGGAGGCAGCCGAACGATTGAGTTCAGGTGGCCGCGCGGTTGGCACCCAACGTGGATTCTATCTTTCAAATTGAAAGACGCGCTACCGCGGCTCACCGGGCAACGATCTGTTCGGCGGTCGTTATCGAAGGCGTTCGGCTCAGTTCGTTGGAGAACGAATCCACTCCATCACGTCGATAGGCCGATCTGGCACGACCGCAGAATCTGTGTCAGCACCGAACCGATGATACTGCGTCGAGTATGAGCTTCGGAATCCGGAGTGCGGTAGCCGGAACTCTCCGTGGTCGCCGTAATCCCTCCCGCACCCATTGTAAAGAGTCCTCACCGTTTGTCGGCGCCGTGATCGCGAGACCATCCTTCCGACGCAAACCTGAAAAACCTCGGACCTAAGGTATTTTTCGCGTCTTTCGGAGAACTGTAAGCGCGTGGATACTTCGTTCGCGCGAACCCACTTAGCAGCACGCTTGAAGGCTTGACATCTGCGGGCCAGGAAAGTAAAACTGGCGCGAAAAGGGGTTGGGGGTCCAACTGTCAGTTTCCGTGAATCCAGATGACTAACGGCAAACAAGTATCCAACGGCAACTTCAATGAGAGAAGGCCGCTGCAATTTCAAGCGGCGGCTTCGAATGCGACCAGTTCGCAAACCCAGACGCCGAGAACCGGTTCGCGCGAATCATTGGCAAATGAGATCGAAGCGGTCCGCAGCCTCCTGGATCAGGGTCTGTCGAGCGAGGCTGAAAAACGCAGCCGCTCGCTGATCAAAACAGCGCGCCGTGATGCGTCGATTCTGGCCAAGGCTCATTGTTTTCTTTCGGTAGCTCTGGAAATGCAAGGCCGCTATCGCGAATCGCTCGAAGTGGCCAAAGCTTACGAGCCGCCTGAGTCACACAAAGGTCTGGATGCGGAAGACCTCGCCCTTGTACGCGTTCACGTCGGCCTTGCTTACAACTACACCGGCGATCATCCCAAAGCGATCGCGGTCCTCAACACTGCCTTGCGCGAATCATCTCAAAGTGGCTCGGCGGCGCAACTCGGGGCGATCTATGTTGCGCTGGCGCGTGCCTATCGCAGCATAAACGAATACAACATCGCGCGCGACCATGCCCTGAGCGCCCTTGAACATTATCGCCGCACCGGTGACTGGCGTGGATTGGCGGAAGCCTATTTCGGCATCGCCCTTGCCGAGTTGTTCGAAGGGAAGTACGAAGTCGCGCTGGGCAATTTCAACCAGGCGTTGAAGCTCGCCGGTGATAATCCGGCCCCTTACCTGCTCGGCAAGATCCATACGAACATGGCCGGGGCTTTCTGGTTTCTCAAGCGCACGCAGGAGGGAATCAGTTGTCTCGAAAAAGCGATCGGGTACTACGAGCGGACCGAACACAAAGCGAACGCCGCCGACGGATACAACAATCTCGGCATGAATTTGATCCTCGTGGGAGATTGGGACCGCGCTCAGGGAGCGCTCGATCGGGCCCTGCTGCTGGCGTCTGAGATAGACGAACAAGACGCGAAGGTGCCGATGGTGCTCGACTCGCTGGGCCAGTTGAAGATGCTGCGTGGAGATTTCAGTGAGGCGCAAAGCCTGCTGCAACGCGCGGTTTCGCTCGCCACGGAAAACGGCAACAAGTGGTACGCGCGGCAGGCTCTGTGCACCCTCGGACGCTGTCATCTCGCGATGAATGATTCTAATGGCGCTCTTGACTACGGACAGGAAGCGTTGGCACTGGCTGAGACCATCGGCGACCGTCAGGCAGTGTGTGAATCCAGTCTGCTGCTTGCGGAAGCATATCTTCGCAGCGACCGCGTCGACAGATGCGCCGAGCTCGTCAAGAGAGTTTCCGAGGAGGCGACAGACTCCTCGGCAGACGTCGGCATGGTCGGAGAAGCAGAACGTTTGCATGGATTCATCGCCATGGCCCAGGGCGACGCGACCCTGGCAGCGCAGCACTTTGGCCGCAGCCTTTCGATCTTCGAGATGCTCGGTGACCGTTACCGGAGCGCCATTGCGTCCGAAGCGCTGGGCGCTGCTTACGCCGCGACTACCCCGAGGCGCGCCGTTGAGAAACTGGCGCGCGCGGTGCAAACTTTTCGTGAACTGGGCGCCGGGCCTGATCTCGCCAGGGCGGAGCAGGCGCTTGCTGCACTCGATCGTGAAGCGCCTGAACGCCGCAGCGACCCGGTGGCGTTAACTCAACTGCTAACTCTCAGATTGGCGGACGCTGCTGCATCCCGCGAGCTTTTGCTGCACGAACTGGCCGCTGTGCTCCATCAGGAATCAGATGCGGAGCGCATCATGATCGCCGAAGCGCGTGCGGACGGACGCTTTGGCGTGGTCGTTTCCTACAGTTTCAAGGGGGACGAAAGCGGACGCCTCGCCGGCGAGTTGCAAGTTTTGGAAAGCGACAAAGCCCAAAAAGAATATGGCCTGAAGCACAATGCGTCGGTGATTCCGCTGAAGCCGCAAAACGCGCCGCCCGCAATCCTTGTCATTGCGCCCCGCGGACGTGAGGCGCTGACCGGCGGATTGTCAATAGAACCACTCTTGCGCGTTGCCACGCTCGGTTTGGAAGTCTGTGCGCTGCGTGAGCGGTTGCCGGACGTGCCTGATGGCCGCGAACAGGCGACGCGTTTGGACCAGAAGATTCTTCCCGGATTTATCTACTCGAGCCCGGCGATGACGCGGTTGGTTGAAGAGATACACAAGATTCGGTCGTCGAACGTCACTGTGTTGGTGACCGGAGAGTCCGGTACGGGAAAAGAATTAGTCGCGCGCGCGATTCATCAGCTATCTTCGCGCCGCTCGCGAGTGTTCGTTCCCTTTAACTGTACCGCGGTGCCGAAAGAACTTTCCGAAGCCTACCTCTTCGGTTACAAGCGCGGCGCCTTCACCGGAGCCTTCTCGGATTCGCCTGGAGTTATCCGCTCGGCGGCGGGGGGCACGCTCTTTCTTGACGAGATTGGCGACCTACCGACAGACCTGCAGCCAAAGCTGTTGCGCTTCCTGCAGGAGGGCGAGATTCAGCCGCTCGGTGAACAGCGACCTCTCAAAGTCGATGTCCGCATTATCGCTGCGACCAACACCGACCTTGAAAAGATGGTTGCGGAAGGTAGATTTCGCGAGGATCTCTATTACCGCCTCAACGTAATTCGCCTGCAAGTTCCGCCGTTGAGAGATCGGCGCTCTGAGATTCCCTCTATCGTGGATCATTACGTCGATCATTATTCCGAAAAATTCGGCCGCCGTGATATCAGAATCACTCCCCAGACAATGGATCTGTTAATGGTCTGTGATTGGCCCGGAAACGTCAGACAGGTTTGCAATGAAGTGCAGCGAATCATCGCCCGCGCCGAAGATAGCGCGGTGATCACACCGGACCAGCTTTCACCGGAACTCGGCCGCATGTCCGCACACCTCTCTTTATCTGCTGGGCCTTCCCCGTACGGATCCTCTTCGAACGATAATGGCCACGCTCTGGCGATGAGCGCCGCGGTTGAAGACCTGGAGCGAAGAATGATCGTCGAAGCGTTGCGCAATCACGGTGGAAACGTTACTCGCGCCGCTCGTGAGCTTGGAATCACGCGCCGCGGTCTGCAACTCAAACTAGTCCGCTACGCAATCAACGCCACAGCCTAAATCGTCCAAACCCAAAGTCGGTTCCGTCGCGCGGTGAAGTCGAACTCCAGCTCCACTACATGCTAGGCTCATGCTTCGAAGGACTGAATAATCAAAAGGAGCTGCGGAAAAAATGACTTCAACAGATGAAAGACCGGACGGGATGGAAGTCTCTATCGCTTGCCTGACGGACACAGGCCGAGTGCGCTCAGCCAATGAAGACGCATTTATCGTCGCCGAGCTTAATGATAAGGAGGTCAAGACCATGTGAAAACAGGTTGGGACCTCGCGAACAGTCGTTGAGTTCTGCTGAACCGTATTGAACCGTATACGTGTGCGATGATATCGTTGACTAAAGCAAGCAGAAAGGCTAATAAAACGATGAGCGAGCTTCTAAAACCAATAGACGCAGCACAGCTAGCCGGGGTTAGTTACCCGACGCTGAAGCAGTGGATCTACAAAGGCAAGATTCGCACGACGAAGACGGCCGGCGGTCATCACCGAATCGCCCGTAGCGAGATCGAGCGTGTAACCGGAACGGCGAAAGCGAAGAGGTCAAGCGGGCGCAAGCCGGTAGGTCTCGATGCCATCAGTGGTCGCAACAAACTGCCGGGGACCATCACCGAGCTTCGTTTCGAAGGTTTGCTGGTACAGGTAACGATCGATGTTGGCGGGCATGAAATAACGTCAATTATCACCAGCGACGCAGCGCGGTCTTTGGGTTTGAAAGAAGGCGTCTCTGTTTATGCTCTAGTTAAGGCTACGGAAGTCATGGTGATTCGAGGCTAGTTCTTCTCGCTGAACCCCTGTGCCCTTCTCAAGCCTATCACCCAATAGAGGGGATTCATGCGATGCGGTTAAGAAGCCATACCTCGATCTTCTTTCTAGTTGTCCTTGCTTACATAGGTTCAGTCACATCGATTCACGCACAAGCAGGAAAAGCGGAAGTAACTGGCGAGGTGCGCGACCAGAACAGCGCACTGGTTGCGCAAGCGCGAGTCACGGCTACTGAAGTCACCACCGGCCAAACCTACTCTGCTACTGGCACTGCAACGGGTGATTACACAATAACCAATCTGAAACCAGGAACGTACAACGTCGCTGTTGAAGCAAGCGGGTTCAAGCGCTTCGTACGTGAGGGTGTGCGGCTCGCGACTGGTGAGCGAGTGCGAGTGGATGTTGAGCTACAGCCGGGCGCGCTATCTGAAAGCGTAACAGTCACGCAGGACGCCTCATTGCTCAGGACAGAATCGGGCAGCCTTGGTCAGGTCATCCACAATCGCAAGATTGTCGATATCCCACTCAATGGCCGAAACTTTCTTTCGCTGGTTACCCTATCAGCCGGCGTTGCACAGCCGCCTCCGACCACCGCCGGGCCGGCTTTCCCTCGGATCAATGGTGGCCGGCCACGAACGAATGAATATCTGTTCGACGGAATCTCGGTGCTGCAACCAGAACCGGGTCAAGTAGCGTTCTTCCCAATTGTCGAAGCAATTCAGGAGTTCAAAGTAGAAGTTAACAGTCCGTCGGCAGAGTTCGGACGCTTCAATGGCGGTGTGGTTAACCTGACTACGAAGTCCGGCACCAACGACTTTCATGGATCGGCGTTTGAGTTTCTCAGAAATGAACGACTGAATGCTCGCAACCTGTTTGCGCCGGCAGCTGCCGGGAATCCAAACAAGCCCGTGTTTCGCCGCAATCAATTCGGATTTGTAGTTGGTGGCCCGATCATCAAGGACAAGACATTCTTTTTTGGCGACTATCAGGGAACGCGTCAGTTGCTCTCCAGAGTGCGCATCTCTACCGTGCCGACGCTGGCTCAACGATCGGGAAACTTCTCTTCCAGTCTCGGAGCCTTGCTCTTCTTACAATCCAATGGTTCGATTAGTACAACCGTCACTGCAAATCCGGTCAACGTCATCGACACGAACGGCAATACAATCCAGGCACGGGTGGGCCAAATCTTTCGTCCCTCTGATCATCGAGCGTATGCGGGAAATCTCATTCCGACAAATACATTTGATCCGGTAGCGGCATCGCTCTTCCAGCGATATCCGTTGCCAACTTCAACGGGTTCGGCGAACAACTTCACACGCATCGGCAACGAGCCAGACAATCAGGACCAGTTCGACGTTCGTTTGGATCACAGATTCTCGCCCAACAATCAGGCCTTTGGTCGCGTCTCGTACGCCAAGGACATCACCAGCCCGGTAACTCCATTGCCCGATGGCAGCGGCAACATCACGGCTGGCATTACAGGCCGACCGATACTCGCGCCCTATCAATTGCCGGAAACTATGTGCACGTGTTCAATCCGCGCCTGTTAAATGAGCTTCGGATTGGTTACACGCGCAGGAAGGTCGAGCGGCAGGCGACCCAGCTTGATTCAGCGCCATCGCAGAGTTTGGGGATTCCCGGCATACCGACCAATGGAGCCTTCCAAAACACGCTGCCGACTTTTTCGATTGCCGGTTTGCAACAACTCGGTCCCTCAGCGAATACGGCGTCCGACTTTCGCACCGACGTGACTCAGGTCTTCGACGCCATTTCAATGCAGCGCGGCCGTCACTCCTTGAAATTCGGCATTGACTGGCGTTGGGAACGGCTCGATGTGATTCAGCCGCCATCGCCCACTGGAAATTTCAGCTTCAGCACGCTGTTCACGAACTCTCAGGCGCTGCCAACCATCGGCACAGCACTTTCGAGTTTCAGTGGAAACGCTCTCGCAAGTTTTCTGCTTGGGCAAGTGCAGACCTTCTCGATCGATGTTCAGCAAAGCGTCCTGCGTCCGCGCGCGCACACCCAGGAATATTTCGTGCAGGACGACTTCAAGGCGACATCGCGCCTGACTATCAACGCAGGCCTGCGCTATACACTCAACTTTCCGTCTACTGACAAAGACAACCATGGCGCGGTTTTCAATCTGCAGATGCAGAAGCTGGAATTCTTTGGACAAAACGGGTTTCCCGAATCTGCACGACGCTTGCACAAGCTGGACTTTGGACCACGTCTCGGCGTCGCATATCGAGTTAATGACAAGACAGTAATGCGCGCCGGGTACGGAGTCATCTGGATCGAGATGGCCGGCATCACGACACCGTTTACCACTCCGCAGTTCCCGTTCATTCAGACGGTTTCACAACGAACGCTCGACAACATCACCCCGGCCTTCGCGCTTTCGACTGGTCCGAGTGTGGCGCCGCTTCCGCCGACGCCTGATGCAGGGTTGGGCCAGGGTGTATTTTCAGCCGACGCAAATCTCGGCAGTGGCTACGCGCAACAGTGGAATTTTGCCGTGCAGCGCGAACTCACGAAGAACATGGTTGTTGAGGTCGCTTATGCGGGCTCGAAGATTACTCATGTCGGTATTCCCGATACGAGCATCAACCAACTCACTGCCAGTCAACTCGCTATGGGCGCGGCATTGCTGGTGCGCGTTCCCAACCCGTTTTTCGGTTTGATCCCTCGTTCGTCGAGTCTGGGCGATCCGACGATTCCGGTGGCGCAGTTATTGAAGCCTTATCCACGCTTCACGACTGTCAGCCTGTATCGCAACAACGTTGGGAACACGAACTACAACGCGTTCCAGGCCAAGCTTGAGCAGCGCTTCTCGCGGGGCCTGTCGTTTCTAGTCAGTTACACTCGCTCAAAACTAATCGATCAAGCCTCTTCAGTATTCGATGCTTCGATACTAACCGGGCCAATCGCAAACTTCCCGGTAGCCGACAGTTTCAATCGTAGACTTGAGCGAGACCTTTCTAATGGAGACATTCCTAACGTCTTTGTCGCGAGCTTCACTTATGATTTACCGTTCGGGAAGGGCAGGCGATTCAATCCACATGGAATAGCCGGGGCTTTGCTGAATAGCTTTGAATTGGCAGGCGTGGTTACGTTGCAATCAGGAATACCGATCGCAGTCACGCAAGCTACAAACTTCAACGCCTTCGCAGGATTCGGAACGCAAAGACCCAACCTGAACGCAAACCCGAATCTACCGTCATCACAACAGACCACCACTCAGTTCTTCAACGTCGCAGCCTTCACCGTTGCGCCCCAGTTTACGATTGGCACGAGTTCTCGCAATCCAGTTCGTGGGCCGAATTACCAAAACGCAGACATCGCGCTCATCAAGCGCATTCCTTTCAGCGAAACGAAAAATCTGGAGTTGCGCGTGGAGGCCTTCAATCTAACTAACACGCCTGCACTCGGAGCACCGAATGCCGTCCTTGCTTCGCCTGGGTTTGGTTCAATCACATCGGCCGGTGATCCGCGAGTGATTCAACTTGGTATCAAACTCAATTTCTAGCAAGGCGTGGGATGAGAAGCATGTGGCAACATCGTTCAGCACTCTCAGAGAGCACAAACTTGCGGTTTCTGGTGACCACGAAGGTCGTGATCCTCGCCTTCCTGCTTCTGTCGATACTGAGCTGTCGTTCCAACGGACCATCACCGACCGGGTCATCGACGGCGAACGAGGCCGAGCGGCTTTGTGTCTCATGCTGCGGCGGATTGTCGAAAGCGGCAATGTCCCAGGAATCGGTAATCCCCGTCAGACCTTGCGCGATATTGGCTTACTTGTCAGGAATCGAGACGGCTGCGAAGAAGTGCGAAAGGACGATCTCTACAACGTGCCGAGGTTTCTTAATCGGGTGTTAGCGCTGGACGTTGAGCACCAGAACGCGCTCTTCGATCACTTTGTTGACCTGTTCGATCAGACTGTACGTTACGCGAAGGCTAACGGAACCTTTGACGAGGGAGTGACCGACATCAAAGCTCTGGCAATTCGGATCGCCAAACCTCAGCGCGTAGTACACACCGCCGAGCGCGTAAGGAAGCGCAAGACGGGAGCTTTCTTTCGCCATCGCAAGAACGGCCACTTTATCTTAGCCGTCGAATCTGGACGACACACCAATCCGGAGAACGGAAATAGCTACCGCACTTTTGCGGTCTGGAAACCCGAAGCGGCCCGTTCCAGCTATATGCACGACGACGAACTCAGCGAGAAGTACAGAGCAGTTGTGCCCGGTAAGGCGCGTCAATGGTGGACTAAGAAGCATGCTACCGTGCCGCTGATTGAAACTCTCGAGACTCACATCATTGGCGGGGCCATCATCCCCTTGTGGCAGAGATTCAAGACGCACGAAGAAGCCCGCTTGCGCGTAGTAAGAGTCACCACGGACGATGGTAAGCGAATTGTCGGAATTCGAATCCCGCCTGAGCAGGTTGGGGTGATTGTGCGAGCGCTTGGCTCGACTCGCGACCTTCGCGAGCCGGACGAGATCTTTTGCGGCATCCTGGACGAAGGCGACGAAGTCACACTCGTTTCCGGCCTCACACTCCGCCGAGCATTCATCCACCGAGAGCCCTTCATTGAATTAGGCGGAGCCATACGTTTGGTACTCAGCTAGCCGATGCCGGCGTAGATGTTGTGAAGATCAAGGAGTTGATGGGGCACTCTTCAATTGTGACAACCATGCGTTACATTCACGCCACCGATAAAGGGAAGCGCGGCGCGATTACTGTTTTGTCGGAGTATCGACAGCAGCATTGTCGCAAGATTGTCACAAACGAATGCTATCAGCGTGAGCGTTGATGATAAGTCGCAGCGGGCAAGGTCTCGAAAAGCAGAAACCGATCTTTCCGATCAATCTTCTGTTTCAGTTCATCCCTTGAGATTGTTTTCAGCATGATAGTTCTCCATTTCAAAAGTAGACCCTTCCGTCTATGAATTAGTCCTACTTCTTGCTTGCGTCCGCTTCCGGTTCCTGTGCCCAAAAGATCCACGCAGCGCCATTCTTATGTTTCTGGCGCGTGGAGAGCATCCCGCGCTGCTCAAGCAGAGTGCGGGCGCCGCGATACATATTTGCGTACAAACACTGGGTGACGTCCGATAGTTCCCACCCTTGTTTCGAAAGTCCGGTCTTACGAAAGGCGCGTTCCATCTTCTGGCGTTTCCTTTCAAACAGGGTAACCAACGCTTTACTCATCTCCTCGCAGAGCGCCTTAAACTCCGCGCATTCCGCAGCCCTGAAAACAGGAAAATTTGGCTCGTAGTAGCGCTCGGTCGGATACTTCTTCTCCCACTCTTCTGATTCGCGCAGAAGCTCGCTTTTCATCATATCGTTGATGTGCGTATGAACACTCGGTGGTGACAGATCAAGCACTTCGGCTAGCTGGGAGATGGTCTTCGGCTCGCGGGCCACGAGATTCAGAATCTCCTCTTTTGTTCCGTTCGGTAGTAACTTCCTTTTTGTAATTTCCGTCCATGGATCGCTGTAACCACCAGGTCCTGCCGATACACACTCACAGGGAAAACGCAGGCCTTTTGAGTTGTCAGGAATAGCCATTCTTATCCTCTCTAATCCAAGTGTTAATATTAGGGCGTACCCTAAATCTGGCCTTTACATTTTCAATATTAGGGCGTAGCCTAAAACCACTTTACGGTTCACTTAAATTTAAGATGCCACTCGCCGGGGTGGTCACCCGAGAAGGCTGATACACATGTCCGAGCCAGGAGATAGGCTGCAACATTACCGCATCTGCTCGCCGCAGGTCGCCCGGCCCAGGCTTCGCTTTCCTGGGCGTTTAACTTTCAATCCCTCGCCGACAGATAACCATTCGCGTCTCAGACGAAAGGAAGCAGAACAATATGCACGAAGATAGAAGGAAAGCAAACCCACTTGCGAATAACGATGTCAGTCCGCTTGTCCGGGTCCCGCTCGCTAATCTCGGCAAAATAATCGCCTTGCTGATTCTTGTTGCGCTCGGTCTGGTCTACGTCACCGAGCGCAGTCGAGCGCAGCAGCGAGTAGCAATGCCGCAAAAGACTGACGGGTTCGACCAGCAGATCACCGCAAACGCGCTGCCGGTGTTGGAAGATGGAAAGCAAATCTTTCGCTTCGACACCTTCGGCGATGAGGCTTTCTGGGGCGATACGCTCAAGCTTCATCGGGCGATCGAGGGTGCTAAACTTGGAGGCGTCGGGGCCGGCGTTAGCCCGAAGACGGCACTTGCGGTCGGCTTGAAAGTCGACATGGATGCGCTGCCCGCGGACCTCGTCGACAAGATCAAGCGAGGCCAGGTCAACCTGGACGACCCCGCTACCACCCTTGTCCTGATCAAACTCAACTCGGTCCTCGGCCTTCAAGGACAGTTCAACCAGGATGGCGGTCTGAAGACGTTGGGAATTACCTGCGCCGTCTGCCACTCCACGGTTGATAACGCATTCGCACCGGGGATTGGTCATCGCCTTGACGGGTGGGCCAACCGCGATCTCAATGTCGGAGCCATTATCTCGCTTGCCCCAGACTTGAGCGCGGTGACGAGTCTTCTTGGTGTCGATGAAGCAACGGTGAAGAAAGTGCTGGCCGCCTGGGGGCCAGGTAAATTCGATGCCGAACTCTTCCTTGATGGCAAAGGTTTCCGCCCGGACGGCAAGTCAGCGGCGACTTTGATCCCGCCCGCTTTTGGTCTTGCTGGGGTAAACCTGCACACCTGGACCGGTTGGGGAGGCATCAGCCACTGGAACGCGTTCGTAGCTAACCTCGAGATGCACGGGAAGGGAACCTTCTATGATCCGCGGCTGAACGACGCGGTCAAATTTCCCGTTGCCGCGAGGGCCGGTTTCGCAAACGTACGAAATGACCCCGATCTGATCTCGTCTAAGCTTCCGGCACTACAGATGTATCAACTCGGCATCTCGGCGCCGGCGCCTCCGGATGGTAGTTTCAACCGTCCTGCCGCGGCAAGAGGTAAAGCCTTATTCAGTGGCCAGGCGAACTGCGCTCAGTGTCATGTGCCACCGACCTTCACTGAGCCGGGCTGGAACATGCACACACCTGCCGAGATCGGCATTGATGATTTTCAGGCGAAACGCTCGCCTGACGAACGCTACCGCACGTCGCCACTCAAAGGGCTCTGGACCCACCAGACCGGTGGTTTCTATCACGATGGTCGCTTTGCGACTTTGCTCGACGTCGTCAATCACTACAACAACTTTGGGGGACTAAGTTTGACTGAGCCGCAAAAGCGCGACTTGGTTGAGTACCTGAAGTCGCTATGAAGGATTTTCGAAGATAGCTGTGAAGCCTTACTTCCAACATAAACTGTGCCTGGGGCGCAGCAACAATAGAGAGGAGGATTGCCATGGCAAGTCCTGCAAGTATCGGTGGACACCCGATCCACCCAATGATCATTCCCTTTCCGATAGCTCTTTGGGTGTTCTCACTCATCGCTGACGTGATTTACCTGTGGCGTGGCAATCCGGTGTGGAGGGACTACATAGCCTTCTACACTCTGCTGGGCGGCATCATCGGAGCAGCCGTAGCCGCCGTGCCCGGATTCATCGACTGGCTGTCGCTCAGAGACCGCGCCGTGGTTAAGATCGCCAATTGGCATGCGCGCCTCAACGTCATCGCGCTATTGATCTTCGCGGCGAGCTTTTATCTGCGCACAACAGGTGGCGCGGGGCTTATGAGCGGCAGTTACACCATTCCCATCGGGCTATCCGTGCTCGGGGTTATCTTGATCTCGATCTCTGGCTACCTCGGCGGTGAGATGGTTTTCAAACACGGCGTAGCGGTCGATCAGCAATCCGGTGATAGTATAGCGAGCCAGTGAAGGCAAGGCCGCGTCCGAGAAGTCCAAATCTAGTAAAGACGTTCGCGCCCGGTGACCGACTATCCAGGGAGATCCTACAAATGAATCATCGTGAAACCGCGTACGCGCTCTTGAGAATTACTATGGGCGTGATCTTTCTGTTTTACGGCATTGGAAAGTTCATGGGTGGCATCAGTAATTTTGTCGGCGGAATGAATCAACATTTCTCAGGTAAGCTACCGGCGTTCATGGTGATGCCTTTTGCTTACGCTTTGCCCTTCGGTGAGGTAATCGCCGGCCTGCTCATTCTGTTCGGCTTGTTCACTCGCGCCGGGCTGGTGCTTTCTGGCTTGCTGTTGTTTGGTCTCACGTTTGGCACGGTTATGCTTGGCGACGCGCCGACGGTTGCGCACAACCTGCAATATGCGCTGGTGAATTTCGTGCTGCTGTGGTTTGTGGATCTGAATCGCTATTCGCTGGACTCGCTCTTTCGGCGAAAGACAGCAGCAGGTTTCACAAGCTGAGTCTGCTGCATCGCGTTTCAGATGCGAAGACTCATCTTTCGCCATTGGGTTGGGCTTCTCGAAACAGGGAGGAAGGATTATGCGCTCTTTGAGTCTACCGGCGGCGGCGTTATGCATTGGGTTAACTGTCGCCGGCGTAAATCATCAGCTCAGTCGCGGAAGCACTATCTCACTCGGACCATCCTTTGGCGGGGCGCCATCTTTTACAATAACGGAAACGGTTAACAAAAGGATCTCTCAGCCCGCGACCGCACTGCGCTACCGGCTTGATGCGTCGCAAAGTAAATTCATTGCTCATGCTCTCGCTGGTGGCCTACTCTGGTTCAAGGGTCACGAGCACCTCGTCGCGGTTCGCGACTTCACCGGTGAAGCTCAACTGACCCCCAACTCAATTACACCCGCCTCGCTGGAGATCACGGCAAAGACCGACTCGATGGTTGAAACCAGCAGCGTCTTTACCGACCAGCAAAAGCAGATCATCAACAAAGAGCTGCGCGAGATCGTGCTCCAGCCTACCCAGTATCCTGAAATCGTTTTCCGGAGCACGAACGTTACTGGCAAAGCAACAGCCCCAAATCAATATGACCTCAAGATTGTCGGCGATCTGACGCTGCATGGAGTGACGCGGCCAATAACCATTCCGACGAAGGTAACAGTCACGGGAAACGAACTTCGGGCGCAGGGCGAATTCAGCATCAATCGCGTAGACTTCAAAGTCAAAGCAACTTCGGCGGTGCATGGCTTGGTGCGAGTCCGAAATAAGATTAAGTTTACCTTCGAAATAGTTGGACATCAGCAATGAAAGGATCGGTGAAAATGATCAGTACGAATTCATATCAACCAAAGCAATTTAACCTCAGCGGCTTGAATGGCATCTCGGATAAGACGATGGAGATGCACTTCAAGCTCTATGAAGGTTACGTCAAAGAAACGAACAAGTTGAATGAAAAGATCGCGGAGTTTGTAAAAGACGGTAAAGTCG